>Ga0308156_1000223_pt1 | contig 163427 bp, 169 predicted proteins | sample PhyAR2_FD_201041 | JGI IMG/M metagenome (GOLD analysis project Ga0308156, IMG submission 201041) | Phyllosphere microbial communities from UC Gill Tract Community Farm, Albany, California, United States - DLSL A.R2 | ecosystem: Host-associated > Plants > Phyllosphere > Unclassified | place...
ACGGATCGCCCCCGCGCGACGCGGCGATCCGGCCCAGAATGGCTGGCGACAGCGCGCAGCCGGTGCCTGCCAGCGGCATACCTGCGCCGATCCAGGTGCGCACGACCAGCTGTTTGATGTGGCTTTCCGCAAACTATGCGATACCACAATGATTTAGAGCAATCCGGCAATGGATTGACAGCTGTCAACAGCATGGCCATTTTCACACGGGGGAAAAATGGACATTCGCGCACTTCGGAAAGAATTGATTGTCGCGCGGGTTGATCACGCGAAGTCCGTCGCTTTGGCATCAAAAATTGCAAAAGGCGTACTAATTTTGGGTGGTGCCTTGGTGGCGGGAGTCGCCCAATTTTGGACATGGCCAAAGGGCGGATCACCAGATGCGGCTCAGTTATCGGGTATCATTGCAACCGGAGTAGTAGCGCTTGGCGGATTTTTCGTCGCCTTCACTGAAAAGGACGCGGCAAAGGCTATAGCTATCGCTGACAAGACATTGGATGCGGCGCAAGAACTGGAAGCCGCATTCGACGATATCGATACGTTTGTGGACGAAAGTGGTCGGTTGGCCGAGACCTATCAAGTTTGCCTCGCCATGAGGGGGGCAATCGAGCAAAGCGCGTTAGGTGTGTCAGGTGGAATAGACGGGCTTGTATCGAGCCTGTTCGATTTTGCCTCCCGTTCGCTCGCCATCGCTATTGGTTTCCAGCAATCAGATCGTTGGACGTTGGGAGTCTATAAAGCGGTTGCGTCCGCGACAGAGCCTCAAAAAATGGTTTTGAAAACGATCGCGCAGAAGCGCGCTATTGAATGTAGGTTGGATGAAGCCCGGGAGTGGCCTGAGGGCGTTGGTATTGCTGGAATATGCTATACAAATGGCCGGGAGATCGTCCTCCCTAATTTGAGGGCAGAGGGAATGCAGGCGGTGTTCGGCCCTCGCAATCTTACGCGTGAATATGACGCTGAGCGTTACGTTTCGATGGTGGCGGTTCCGATCAAAGTGGTCGGTTTTGATCGTCCCTGGGGCGTGGTCGTGGCGACCAGCAATAAGGTAAATCATTTTTCGACGGATAATCAGCCCGGGTTCAAAAATGATGAGCCCGTGCGGGCTTTGTCGGCGTTCATTGCATTAGCTGTTGCAATGATGGATGCTAGGGATAGAGCGCGATCGTCATCGCCTCAGCTGGTCACTGGCGGTTAATCGGAGTTCGATAGGAGCAAGCCATGGTAATCGATGTAACTCAATCTCCCGAGGCTGACCTCGATCGTGAGATCGAGAAGCTTATCGGTGACTTGGTGCGCGGCAATCTGGCCCCCTCGGACCGGGTGAAGCTCGGGGAGCTTCAAAGCAAGCGATCCTATCTGTTGAAGCCTCCGACTCCGACACCGGCGCGGCGTGGACATGACATATTCACTAGGCGATTTAGCTAATTGCCTATTTCGCTTTTGGATTGAAGCGGCCTCCGGGCCGCTTTTTTATGCCGAAGTGACGTGCTCATCGCGGTGTCAGGCGCGGTAAAAAAGGGCGGCCCTAGCGAGCCGCCCCGATGATGTCGTTTCCTGGATCAGGTAGATTGTGAACCAGTTGGGCTTCCGTCGCACCCGGTTGCCTCTTTGTTAAAAATGCTGCCTGTCCCCGCGATCCATCATCATTTGGTGTGAGATGTCAGCTGTCAGGTGTCAGCCGTGTCATTCCGGTCCAAGCACTAGAGGTGTATTGAAGCACGAAAAGTTCGAAATCGGTCCATACGGACTTCACAATAGGGCGAATAGCGTCGTGTTCGTCGCAGGCTGAAGTGCGGTTAGAGGTGCCGACATACATACCATCGGGCAATTTCCACCAAGCGCCCTTATCGCTTAGAATCATGCGCTCGTAGCCAGCGTTAGAAAGGACAGTATGAACGTCTTCATAAATTTTCGATCCGGGGGGACCGTTTAGTTCAAGCCGTATAGCAAAATTTGGCATTCCATTTCCTTCAGCTGCGAAAGGCAGCGGATGGGAAATAAGTGAAGGCCCCTTGTGGGCAAGGGTTTCATTAACAAAATATTAATGAGTTACCTGGTCGCAACACGCCAAAACATAACCAAATCAAGCCGTTTTCCGAACCTGTCCAAGGCTGGCGAGTTTCACCATTTCATCCACTTTGCGCCGCACGTCGACGACGACACCACGCCTGGCGTCGGACGGGGTGACGATAATTTCAGATATGAGGGCGCGGATTCGGGGTGTGGCCTCCAACTTCGTTGCTTCGTCGGCCAGCAGCGTTTCGAGTTCTTCCACCTCCCGGCGATAGCGATCGGCAAGGCCGGGGTGCAGCTGAAGGACGGGGATCGCGTCGAGCGACGCCAGTTCCTGCGCCAGCCGGTCGCGGGTTTCGCGCGCGGTGGCCATCGCCCCGCGCAGTTCGGCGAATGCCCCGCCGCCATCCGCGATGGCCGCCACGAGATTGGCCAGCTTCCGCTCGGCCTCCGCCAGCTGGCGGGTCAGCGTGCCGCGCGCCTTGCCGCTTTCGGCCGTCAGGCGGGCGTGTTCGCGGTGATATTCCTGGACATAGGCTTTGACGGCTTCGGGGGCGAGCATCTGGGCTTTCAGGCCCTCCAGCACCAAGGCCTCATAATCCTTGGTCTGGACCAGGCGGCGATTGGTGCAGGCCATGCCGCGCGCGGCATGGCTGCATCCCCAGTAATTCGTCCGGGTCAGAATCCAGGCGCCATCATGGCAGATGCCGCATTTGCCCAGGCCCGAAAGGATGTGCTTCGGGCGGCGTTGCCGCTCCGGCTGGGGGGATTTCCGCTTTGCCAATTGGTCCTGCACGGCGTCCCATAGCTCGGCCGGGATGATGCGCAAATGGGGTGCGTCCACCCGCAAGAGTGCTTCGCGGCCGGGCTTCATCCGCTTGGTGCGAGTCTTCGGGTCCAGCACGACGCGCGTTCGGCCATACACCACGACGCCCGCATAGATCGGATTGACCAGGATGCCGAAACCATTGCTGCCTGCGATAGCGGCCGGATGCCAAAGTGCGCCGCGCGGGGGTGTCACATTTTCGGCGTTCAGTCGGGCGCTGATCGACATGGGGCTGTCACCGCGCGCGTACTCCCGATAGACGCGCTCGACGATCGCGGCTTTCTCGGGATCTATTTCCCGCAGGCCCCTGATCGGCTCGCCTTTTTCGTCCAGCTTGATGACCTTGCGATAGCCATAGGCGACCCCGCCCGAGGCCTTTCCCGCTGCGATGCTGCTGCGCTGGCCGCGTTTTACGCGCGCCGCCAAATCCTTGCGGAAACGGGCGTCAAAAAGTCCTTTGATCGTGCCATTGATATCATCGACCGTACCGTCCAGCAGCGTGAACAAGCGGACGCCCGCTTCCTCCAGCAATTCCCGGATGGCAAAGGAATCGCCCTGATGGCGGGCGATGCGGTCGGTGCTTTCCGCCAGCACCTGATCGATCCCGCCGCGCGCGATCCGCGCCAGCATCGCCGCCATGCCGGGCCGCTGGTCGGTGTCAATTCCGGCCGCGCCGCTGGTCGCCCGATCGGCAAAGACTTCGACGATGGTCCAGCCTTCGCGGGCAGCGCGCTGATAGCAAAGCGCCACCTGATCCTCGATCGAGCGATCGTTCTGAAGCGCGCTAGAGTATCGGGCGTAGATCAGCGTTTGCATGGGGCCGGTTCTTTTTTGCGGCGGCCATGTCACGCGCCACTGCGGCGCGGGCCAAGGCCTTGGCCAATTCGATGATATCGGGATCGATGGTTGCCGATTCGCGCATCATATTACGCGGCCGCACGGTCGCGGTCAGCCATGTGGCGGACATGGGCGGCCGCAATCCAGATATGAGGCATCGATCCGGGGATGACCGGCTCGAAATGCCATGCCAGCGCCACGGCGCAGGCGGCCATGTCATGATCGGTGCCGGTCGCGGCCGCCTTTGCCACTGCGCGAAGGTCGATCAGGATTTCCGACCAGCTGGCGCCATAGATGCGGGGCCAGTCGATCGGCTCGATGACTTCAGCCAGGCGCTCTACGTCCCGCCAGATGGCGACGATGGCGGCCATGACGCGCTCCCGCTGGCGTGCAGTGTCGGGCGTCATGCGGCCCTTGGCGATCGATGCCGGATCGCGGGCACGGCGGCTGGCCAGAAGTTGTTCGGCCGCCTGAGCCAGCTGCGACCACTGATCCCGGAGGCGCGGGGCGTAAATGACGCGCTTGGTTTCACGGTCGCGAAGGACCGTCTGCCAGTGGCGGCGATCGGCAGTGTCCGGCTGGGCGTCGGACAAGAGGCTAAAGCCGATCATGGCCGCCCATCCAGAGGCCGAAGATGACGCCGCAAATGATGTAGATCCCGAGCGCTGCCAAGACCCCGAGCAAGGCCGCGCTGGGCTGATCGTTGTCGTTGGGGTCTTCGGGTTGGTGCCGGGGTTCGTCGCGATCGGCCGGGGTGCCGGAGTGGTGATCGCGGATCAGCGCGGGTAGCGCGTGGGGTGCGGCGCGCCAGCGTTGGACGCGACCGGACAGGTCAACAGGGTGGTGGTGCACGATGGCCTCCATCGCCGCTCCATGCGGCGTGGAAGGCCTTATGTGCGAAACTTTCGCACAAGGTCAAACGAAAAAGTCGTACAACGTCGTGGCTAGATGCGCCTGACTACCGCCACCACTCTGCCGATGATGAATGCTTCCCCGTCCACGGCAATGATCGGGGATACGGCGGGGTTATCGCTGTTGATCTGAAGTGACCCGTCGGGAAGCGCCCTGAGGCGCTTGATCATCCCGAAACCAGCGTAGGAAACCGCCCAAATCCGATCCTGCTGGCGCATCGTGCGCTGCGATCGATCGATGATGACGATATCTTGATCGAGCAAAGTGGGCATCATCGAATCGCCGTCACCCCTTGCAACGAACAACTCGGAGGCTGGCGCTTGCGTTAGGCTGCTCAGCCACGCCCGGCTGAACGGAACCATCTGAACCACTGGGAAATCCCCGACATCAGCACCGCCGCCCATCGAATAACCAACATCGATTTCCGGCAGCATGACGGCATCCAGGCGGTAAGCCATGTCTTCCGGCGTTTGTTCGACCGCACCTGAGGAGTTGATACCGGCAAGTGCGAGCGTGGCTTCGCGCGGGACGCCTCGTTCTTCGAAAATCTCAGCCAGCTTTGCCGTGAGCGGCAGCGGGAGGACCGCCTTTTTGAATTTCTTCGGGTCTTCGTAGGCCGCATAGGTGCTCGACGGCATTTCAAGCGCCTCCGCAAGGGCGCGAACGGTCAAATTTGCCTGTTCCCTCAACGACTTGAGGCGGCCCGTTACGGGAGGATGTGGGTCCATACCGTTGTGTGGCGAAAAACTCGCACAGTGTCTGTGCGAATTAATCGTTGATTGATGTGCGATTCTGTCGCACACGATCTCTCCATGACGACGCTCTTCGACAAATTCGACGGGGTTCGGCCGATGGCTGAACATCTTTCAGAGCCGCCCTCTACGGTGCAGAGCTGGAAGACGAACGGCCGCATTCCGGCCCACAAGCAACCCGGCGTCCTGCGAAAGGCACGGGAATTGGGTCTTTCCGTCACGGCAGATGACGTTGTTTTCCCGCTGGGGTGTGGCCTCGATCATGACGCCACCGATACGGTCGCTGTCCCGCCGTCGTCATCCAATAGTTCACGGCAGATTATCGGGCAGGTGCCCGCATGATTGCGTCAGGTAATGACCATGCATCCACTTTTGGATGCATGGTTGACGATGCCGGTACGCTGGTGGCCATCATTGATGGTCAGGTTGTAGCCGACAGTCGGGACGTGGCTGAGGCGTTTGGCCGTGATCATCGCAATGTTTTGGCTGCTATCCGCGATGTATTGCAGCGGCGGCCTGACCTTGCGCTAACTTTTCAGCGCAAGGTCGCCAAGGTCGATATCGGCTCCGGGGCGCAGCGCGACAGCCACTATTACACGATGAACCGCAAGGGCTTCGTGGTGCTGGTGGGCGGGTTCAAGGGCGATCGTGCGCTGGATTTCCGCATCGCGTTTTACGATGCGTTCGAGCGCATGGAGCAACTGCTCCAGCGGATGGCCGAGGATGCGCGGGAATTGCCGGTCGCGGCCCGTCACGCGATCTTCGACGATCCCGACCGGCTGCGCGGCGCGGTCGCATTCGTTCGGGCGGCGCATATTGCTCAGCGCTGTTCGACGGCGCGGCGGGCATGGGCCGTCGCGGGATTGCCCGATGTTTTCGCCTCCGACGCGCTTCAGCGTTTCGCGGGGGCGGCCTGCTCTGTCGCGCCGATCATCGTCCAGTGGGCCGACGACCGGCTGGAGCGCGCCCCGGATGCGCAGGCCAGCACCGCCGCGCTGTATCAGGATTTTGCGGGCTGGGCGGCCGATTGCGGCCACCCGGCTATCCCGTCGCTGACGGCGTTCGGCCGCCAGTTGTCCGCCTTGGGGATCGAAAGTTTCCGGTCGGACGGGATCAAGCGGCGCGGCGTTCGGTTGATTTCGGAGGCCATGGCATGAGCGTGGCCCGCCTCGCGCTGAAACGCGCCACCGATGAAATGTTGTCGTCGCTGGGCGGCCAGACCAAGGCCGCGCCCTTCACCCGCGTCGGCCAGTCGACGCTGAGCACCTATGCTTCCGTCCATAACGCCGAGGCCTTCGCGCCGATCGACGTGATTGCCGATCTGGAGCCGCTGACCCGCGAATTTCCGGGTTATCCGGCCGTCACCCGCGCGCTGTGCGCGATCAACGGGGGCGTGTTCGTGCCGTTGCCCGAGGTGCCGACCAGTGACGGCGATCTGCTGACCATGCTGGGTCGCCTGTCGAAAGAGGCGGGCGACGTGACGCAGGAAATGTGTGCGGCGCTGTCGGACGGTCGGATCGATCGCGTCGAACAGGCCAAGATACGGCGGGAAGTCCGCCACCTTCTGGAAATCGCGGTCGCGCTGGACGCGATCGTCGCCAACATCCCTACCGAGGAAGTCCGCTCATGAAGCTGAACCTGCCTGCCCGCGTCCCCAATGAGGGGGCGCGTCGCCTCGCCTTTCACCTGACCGTCGCCAAGCCCGGCTCCATCGCGCGGTTCGCGCGCAAGGCGGGGCTGTCCGAAATGATGGTGGAGCGGCTGATCCGTGGGGAGGTGATGCCCGATGACGACATGGCCAAGGCGATCTACCTGGCGAGTGATACCGCCGTCTTTTCGTCCCACTGGTCGCACCGCCCGCACGGCGGCTGGTTCGACCGGCCGATTGCCCAAGTCGCGGCTTAGTCCGGGAGGGGCGGGGATCATCATGGGGGGGCTTGCTGCCCAGACTGGTGGGGCCACGCTGGCCGCTTCGGAGGCCGCGCTGCGGGCATGGGTTTTCACGGCCCAGCCCGGCGCGCGGCTGACGTTTGCGACCGGGCAGGAACCGCCGCGTGACCAGCCGATCTGGTCGGCCGTGCGGGCCATGGTCGATATGGGACTGATCAGCATGTTCAGCCCGCGCCGTGCCGATGGGCGCGGTTTCGACTTCGTGGCCCATCGCCTGTCCAGCCCGGTCGCCATCCATGACGACGCCAGCCGGGAGGCGCGCGTGTTCGCCGAAATCGAACGGTGTGTGGCGATCGGCGAGCCGATGCCCACGGACAGGCAATTGGCCCGTCGTTGCGGCTTCGGCCACGCGGACGAGGCCAGCTATGCCCTGCGCAAGCTGAAGGCGCGCACCGCCGGGGATCGCCGCATTTGCGTCATCAATCACGGGCCGCTGGAGCATCGCCAAGCGATCATCCTGGCGACCGGCCTGACGACGATCAGGAAGGAATTTTGACCGTGGACACTTGGCCCGGTTGGGACGGCTGGACGCCGGGTGGCATTCGTATTCGCGGGCCGCTGAAGAATGGCGGCTGTGGCGATTTCGCCGTGGCGGGATGGACCAAAGGTTCGCTAGGCATCGATCTGCGCCCGCGCATTTCCTATTGGGGCGAGCCGTTGCCGGATTCAGTCTGCGGGTTCGCCTGGGTGGTCACGCACCTTCCCACCGGCTGGGCGATGTGCGGGATCGATGCTCCCACCTCCATGGCGCAAATGCTGGTCGATGGGCTGGCCAAGCTGACCGATTGGAGCGTCATCACGGTCGAAAGCGCGGCGTTCATGGACGCGCGTATCCGGTCGTATTTCAGCGCGCATCCGGGCGTGTTCTTCGACCCGTCCGATACGGTCGGGCCGTGGGGTTGCGACCTGTGAGCGGCCCCCTCGCCAAGGCGCTGCGGCGCGATTTCGCGCTCTATCGCAGCCATATGGACGTGGCGCGCGATCCCGATGTCTATGCGGCCGATCGGCGGAAGGCGTGGGACCGCGCGGCGAATGCGCGGCGACGGCTGGAGCGCCAGATTGCGCGCATCGAGGCGGCGGGGCTGTGACATGGCTGTACGTCCCGTCACTTCCGTCATCGGCCTGTGCGCAGGCGTCGGTGGCCTCGAACTTGGCATCATGCTCGGGGAGTATCTTCGCGGACGCGATGTGCGCGGGGTCTGTTACGTGGAGAGGGAAGCCGCTGCCGCCGCGTCTCTGGTCGCGTCGATGGAAGCGGGGTGGCTTCATCCGGCACCTGTCTGGAGCGATCTTGCCACCTTCGACGGCCGCGCTTGGCGTGACCGCGTTCATTGCATCGCTTCCGGCGATCCGTGCCAGGGCAATTCCGTCGCGGGAAAGCGGCTCGGTGTCGACGATGAGCGATTCCTTGCCGGGCACGTCCTGTCCATCGTGGACGCCGTGCGGCCTGATCGTGTCTTCCGCGAAAACGTCACGGGGAATGCAGGCCAGCAGCTCGACGCACTCTGCGGCCCATTGGAGCGCATGGGTTACCGCGTTGCGGCGGGAATATTCAGCTCGGGGCGAACGGGCAATTCCCACGGGCGCGAACGCCTCATCATCATGGCCGACCGCACGGACGGTGCGGGGTGGCTATACGCGGGACAAGGGCCGAACCGGCAACGGGGCCGGACCAGATTTGGCGATGATAGCCAAGACCTGGCCGGATATGTGGCGGACACCGATGGCTTCGGATACGGGGGAAAAGGCATCCCCTGCCACCCATCAGCTGATGCTCTGCAATCAAGCCCGCAACTGGCCGACGCCAGCGGCGCGGGATCACAAGGGCATCAACTCGACGGATCATGTCGAGGTGAACGGCACCGGCCGGATGCACCTGGATCAGTTGCCCAACTTCGTGGCGCATTGCCTACCGCCGTCCTTCCCGGACCGGCTGACAGCGGATGGGGGGGCATCCTTGATCGCTGGCCACAACTCGCACCCGCCGTTGACCAGTCGGAAGCTGAATCCCTTCTTCGTGGAGGCTTTGATGCGGTGGCCCAGCGGGTTGAGCGGCTTCGCGCGTGCGGAAACGGCGTGGACCCGGTGGTGGGCGCTTATGCCTGGCTACGTCTTGGGGCTTTGCTCGCCGAGCATCGTTCCGGCGGGGCCGGTTCAGGGGCAGCTCTTGTGAGGGAGCGTGTTGCATGATGCTGCCTCATGGCTACCTCTGCCCCGTCACCGGCTGCGGCCAGACGCGGCGCAAGTGGCAGGCGGTGTGTGATCGCTGCTGGTTGCTGCTGCCGGGCGATCAGCGGGCGGCGATCCTGTCGACGCGGTCCAGCGGCGCGAAGCATCTGGAGGCGCGGGCGTCGATCGCGGCGGCCAGCTGGCTGAATGCCCATTCACCCTGGGCCGAGGCCGCGCGGCGGGTGGGCGATGATCCGCCCTGATCGGGCGGGCCGCTCCGTCATCCTTTCCGACGTTCCGGCATGGTCCGGTTCGTCTCATAATCTGATCGTTCCGGGGGATAGCCTGTGACTTCGCAGAAACCACTTGGCCTGATGGGTCAAGCGGCGCTCGCTTATGTGCGTCGTGGATGGGCCGTATTCCCATGCCGCGAACGCGACGAAACCGTACGGCTTGCCGGGGGTGGCGAGCGGACGTTCAAGGCCAAGGCTCCCTATACGGGCAAGGGCCTGAAGGATGCGACGCGCGATGAACAGCGCGTGGTGGCATGGTGGCGACAGCATCCCGACGCGCTGATCGGTGTGCCGCTGGGCGATAACGGGCTGTTCGTGCTGGACTTCGATCCGCGCGTCGATGCCGAGACGGGCGAAGTCTTCACGCTGGAGCGGCTGAAAGACGATCTGGAAGCCCAGATGGGGTGCCCGCTGCCCAGGTCGGTCACGTCGATGACGCAAAGCGACGGCGTGCATGTCTGGTTCCGGCAACCCGACGGTGATCCGATCCGCAACCGTGGCAACCTGCCCGATCATGTCGATGTGCGCGGGCTGGGCGGCTATGTGTGTGTGGCGCCGTCGGTGATGGCCGAAACGGGTGCGCGCTATCGCTGGCTGGATCGCGGGGACTGGCGGGACGATAGCGCCTTTGCAGAGGCCCCGGCCGCGCTGGTCGACATATTGCGTACGCGGGGCGGCAAGCCCGCTAAGCTGAAGCCCGGTCCGGCTGCGCGCTCAGGTACTCAGTCGGCCGCGCCGCGATCCAGCGTTGACCAGGCGCTTTGCGAGAATGCGTCGGTTCGGAAATATGTGCTGGCCGCCCTCGATGGCGAATTGAGCGAGGTCCGGCGCGCAGGCACCGGAAAGCGGCAGGACCGATTGTTCGAAGCGGCGCTGAAGCTGTCGTCGCTGGTCGCGGCCGGGGCGCTCGATGCGACGATGGCGCGGGCTTCGCTGGAATCGGCCGCGCGGGACAATCCCGGCCGGGATGATGAGGCGCAGCTGCAAGCCACGATCAACTCCGGCTGGTCAGCAGGAAGCGATAGCCCTCGCGATCTCAGCGAGATCGCGGCCGCTTCACGAGAGAGAGCGAACCGCCGGTCCAACGCTCCACCCTCCCGCCGCGCCGCGTCCGGCCCCGCCCCCGCCGTTGCCGGGCGGGCAGCCGAACAACCCGATCCTTCCGGATCGGAAGGGATGAAAATCGACGGCCCTGAGCTGGGCCGGGACGGGCGGGAGCGGGTGCTGCGCTTGGCGGAGGCGTGGCTAGGCCGCGCCGTCGAGCGATGCGCCCCCGTCGAGCAGGATATACGGCGGGTCGCGTTCGGGATCGGGCGTCGGGTCGCGGCCGGGCTGCTATGCGAGGCGATGGCGCTGGAGGCTCTGGCAACGGTCTATGAGGGCCGGGCGGACGCGGTGGCGCTGGGCAGCGGCGTCGAACGCGCGGTCGCAGACGGTTGGGGCAAAGGCTTTGCCGTCGACTCGTTGACGCTCGGGCTGACCTGCGCGGGCTTCCCCATGACTGATTTCGGCATTGCCGAGCGTTTCCGGGAACGGTGGGGCGCGGATTTCCGCTACACCACCACCAAAGGATGGCTGGGCTGGGACGGGCGTCGCTGGCGCGTGTTGGACCAGGACGAAAAGACACCCCCGGCCGAGGTCATCGCAGCCGTGTTCGACACGATCCGTGCGATTCAGGATGAGGCGCGGGCGGTACGGGATACCGGCGTTGCCGTCGATCCGGACCGGGATGACGATTTCGCGGTTGAGCGCGACCCGGCCGCAATGGACGATTGGGTATTGGTCGGCCGTAACATGCGCCTGCGTTCTTCGCTGATTGCCGAATGGGGGCGCAAGGCCGAGACGGTCGACAAGCCCGCGTCCGTCGCCAAGCTGGCGCGGCGATGGCTGACGGTGCCGATCGAGGCGTTCGACCATGATGCCTTCGCCATGAACGTCCAGAACGGGACGCTGCGGTTCCGGCGGGAGGATGGGCCGGATGGCAAGGTGCGCGCCACGGTCGAATTGACCGATCATCGGCGTGAGGACCTGCTGACCAAGCTGTCCCCGGTCGCCTATGATCCGGACGCCAAGTGCCCGCTGTACGATGCCAGTTTCGAATGGGCGCAACCGGATGCCGAAATGCGGCGATATCTGCACCAGCTGGGCGGCTATTCGCTGACCGGTGATGCCAGCGAACAGAAGCTGTGGTTCTGGTGGGGGCGCGGCCGCAACGGCAAGGGCGTGACGCTGGAAAGCTGGACGCATGTCGCTGGTGACTATGCCGACACGATCCCTATCGGGTCGTTCCTCGACCAGGGCCTGAAGAAACGCGGCGATGCGGCCTCCCCCGATCTGGCCAAGCTGGGCGGGGTGCGGATGCTGCGCGCGTCAGAGCCGGGGAAAAACGAGACGCTGGATTCCGGCCTCATCAAGCTGGTGACGGGCGGGGAGCCGCTGGCGGTGCGAATGCTGCACCGTGGGTTCTTCAACCTAATCCCGAAATTCAAGCTGATCATCATCGGCAACAGCAAGTTCAACGTGCCCGATACCGATGACGGTATCTGGTCGCGCCTGAAGCTGATCCCGTGGCTTCGCAATATCGAGATACCGGAGCCGGGCGTGGTATGGCCGAAAAAGGACCCGCATCTGGTCCACAAGATCACGTCCAAGGAAGGCTCGGGCGTCCTCAACCGATTGGTGCAGGGCCTGCTGGATTACATGGCGCATGGTCTTGTCGAACCTGCGAGCGTCACCCAGGCGACCGAGGCGTATCGTGACCAGTCCGACCCGATCGCGCGCTTCCTGCGCCTGTGTACGGAGGTGGACGCGGCCAGCCGGGTCCAGTCGTCGAAGCTGCATGAGGTGTTCGTGGCGTGGGCCAAGGCGGCGGGCGAACGGGAATGGTCGAACAAGGGCTTTTCCAACGCCATGTCCGATAAGGGCTATCAAAAGAAGGCGAGTGATGGGATGCAGTGGCTAGGGCTGAAGCTGGTCAAACAGGTGGAGGACTTTGTCGACGATCACGGCAAGGTGCTGAAGCTGGAGGACCGCGACGACGATGCCCCGCCTTCGACAGGCCAGCCTCCACCCGCCGCTGCGTCCGCGCCGCCTCCGGATGATGAAGGCGATGCGCTTTAGTCGACACTGATCCTTCCGGTCGGAAGGGTGCCGGAACCTTCACCGGAAGGAAAAAACGGCGGATTTCTGCGCCTTTGGAAGGGTTGGAAGGATTTCTGAACATTTCGTCGTAGGGTGCGCATGTATGTGCGCATGCGCATGCACGATGAAATATCATTTATATCCTTCCTATCCTTCCAACCCTTCCGGTTAGATAAAAAAAGATGGGAAAACCAATGGCATATGAGTGCAGCAATGCCGGAAGGGTTGAAGCGGAGGGTTCCGGGGCCGGAAGGTTCATGACTTTCGAGGCGGTGGAGGCCCGTCTGGTCGAGGCGGTGCGGCTCTGCTGGCGGATGCCGGGGAACCACTGGCCGTTCGCCAAGGATGGGCCGTGGAGCCTGATCCAGAAGGACTGGTGGGATTGGGACGCGCGCGATGAGCGGCCGATCCCGCGCAGCCCGCTTAGCCGGGTGGAGGTGATGGAACGGGATGAGGCGGTGGCATGGCTGCGCCTGATCCCCGCCGATGAGGATCGCCGCTTGGTGCTGCTGGCGGTGACGCAGCTGGCCAAGGCGTCCAGCGATCGGGCGCGGGTGTCGTGGGTGAAGCTGCTGAAGCCGCTGGGCAAGGCGCACGGGGCCGATGGGCTGCGGATGCGGTATGGTCGGGTGCTGAACGCCCTGACGGTGCGTATCAACGCTGTGAGGGGCTGAAATGGTGCCGTGTGGTTGATTGGTGGCTTTGTAAGCGGAATTAATCTAAAGTCTAGTTTCGATATCCTTTGTAATATGGGTCGTCAGTCAGAATTAGATCGCCATCTTCGTCAATGTAAACCGTATCGGGATTGCATCGAATACCCTCGTCGTTAACCACAAAAACTTTAGATTCGCCCCGCCCTTGAGCGCGGTGAGCTTCCAATACTACAATCCATTCATTGAGGGTCATTGTCAAAATCCACTTCCACCGTGTTGGTTTAGAGTAAGGTGCCAGCTGTAAAAAATAAAGGGGTGGGGCTTTCGTGGCCCTGATGGGGCTGAAATGGCGGTTTTCCGCGTCCGGACATGTCAATCCACTTTAGGCCCGGACATGAAAATATCGCTGTTCGTTTCCGGACCTCTATTGGCGTAAATATCAGTACGTTGGGGACGGGCCTTTAGCGGCGCGGCTTCCACTCCTCCCTCAGCCTTTCAGGGCGGCGCGGCTTCGGGCTCGCCGCCCTTTCCTTTGGTGGTGCATGGTCAAACTGACTGGACTGAAGCCGCGCCTGAACGGGTTGCGGTCGCGGATCGGCCGGGATGCGCCCAGCACGCGGGTTGAGCGGGACAGGGAGCGGGACGCTCAGCCGTGGCGGCGCTGGTACAAGACGGCGCGGTGGCAACGCCTGCGCATGGTCATCCTCACACGCGATCTGTTCACCTGCCAATGGCCGGGGTGCGGTCGCGTCGAGCCTGACACGGCCAAGCTGGTCGCGGATCATCGCGAACCGCATCGAGGCGATGAGGCCATGTTCTGGGATCAGGACAACCTGTGGTGCCTCTGCAAGCACTGCCACGACAGCGCGAAGCAACGGCAAGAGCATCGCGCCCGCTGACAGGTGGGGGGTGGGTCCAATCTCTGGGATGCCCCTGCCCCTAGACCGCAACCGCTCTCATTCGGAGAATTTTTTTCCAGTGGCTGATAATTCTGGGCTCGATCTGTTTGGCGACCCGATCCAGCCGGACAGGGAAGCCCGTGGGCGGCCGGAGCATCGGTGGACCCTCCAGAACAGCAACAAGGTGTTGTTGGCGTTCGCACGCGGCCTGAGCGTCAAAGAGGCCGCGATTGTGATCGGGGTGTCGGCCCCGACTCTGCGCAAGGTTTATTTTTCCGAGGTGCGTCGTCAGAAGGACGCGCGCCTTCGCATGGAAATGACGCAGCTGTCACGGCTGAATGACGCCGCCCAGGCGGGCAACGTCGCGGCCGAAAAGGAACTGCTGAAGCAAATCGAAAAAGCCGCCTTGAAGGACGTGGCGAACAGTGTCCGGGATCGGGGGCGTGGGCCGAAAGCCCCCGCCCTTGGCAAAAAGGAACTGGCGCAGGAAGCCGCCAAGGAAGCCGCACAGAAGTTCAAGCCCCGTCAGGGGCCGAGACTGTTGAACTGACGCCATGCGACCGCTGGAATGGTCAACCGGGTGCCCCGATTGGGAAACCCGGATTGTGGAGGGGCGCAGCCTTGTCCCGCCACCGCTGTTCCCCGATCAGGCGGAAGAGGCGTTGGCGATCTTCAAGAGCCTGCGCATCGTCGACGTGCCGGGACAGCCGACGTTCGGCGAAGCCTGTGACGATTTCGTGTTTGAGTTCGTGGGGGCCATTTTCGGGGCCTATGACCCGATTAGGTGCCGCCAGCTGATCAACGAGTTTTTCCTGCTGATCAGCAAGAAAAACGCCAAGTCCACGATTGCCGCCGGGATCATGATCACGGCGCTAGTGCTGAACTGGCGCGATGCCAACGAACTGTTGGTGCTCGCTCCCACCAAGGAGATTGCGAACAACGTCTTTACCCCGGCCATGGGAATGGTCCGGGCTGACCCGGAATTGTCCAAGCTGCTCAAGCCGGTGGAGCATCTGCGGACGATTAAGCATCTCGACAATGGTTCGGAACTGAAGGTGGTTGCGGCCGACAGCGAAATTGTCGGAGGCAAAAAGGCCGGGTTCGTTCTGGTCGAAGAGGTCTGGCTGTTCGGCAAGAATCCGAAGGCGGCCGCGATGCTGATGGAGGCCCTTGGCGGGCTGGTCAGCCGCCCGGAAGGGTTCGTGGTCTACCTGTCCACCCATTCGGATGAAGCGCCGCGCGGTGAGTTCAAGCGGCTGCTAGACCTGTTCCGGGGTGTTCGCGACGGAACGATCATCGATCCGCGCAAGCTTGGGATGCTCTACGAGTTTCCGGCCGCGATGATCGAGAGCAAAGCCTATCTTGATCCGGCCAACTTCTATGTGACCAATCCCAACATCGGCCGTTCGGTTGACGCCGAATGGCTGGAGGGCAAGTTGCGGGAGGCGATGGCCGGGGAACCGGGCATCCTGCAAATCTTCCTGTCGAAGCACCTGAACGTTGAAATCGGCACCCGCCTTTCGCGGGATCGCTGGACCGGCGCGGATTTCTGGGATGCTGCGGCCGATACGGCGCTGACGCTCGATGCCCTTATTCGCCGATGTGAAGTCATCGTGGCCGGGATCGATGGCGGCGGGCTGGACGATCTTTTGGGCCTTTGCCTGATCGGACGGGAAAAGGGCTCGAAACGTTGGCTGGTTTGGTGCCGGGCATGGGCTTGGTCTGTCGTTTGGGAGCGGCGCAAGGATATCGCCACCAAGCTGGACGAGTTGGTCGCGGAAGAAACCCTACTCAAGTGCGTCATGCCCGATTGTGTCGTCATCGACCTGGAGGCTGACGATGACGAGGAAGACCAAGAGTTGACCGAGGATGTGCGCGGCGTCGTGGATGCGCTTTGCCGCGTTCGGGACGCCGGGTTGTTCCCCGAGACCGGCGCGATCGGGCTGGATCCGGTGGGCGTGTCGGCCATCGTGGACGAACTGGTCGCGCGGGACTTCGACCCCGATAATCAGCTGCGGTCGATCGGACAGGGTTACAAATTGAGCGCTGCCATCAAGGGCGCGGCCCGCAAGGTCGCGGCCCGGACGCTGCGCCATGAGGGAAAGGAACTCATGCGCTGGTGCGTCGGCAACGCGAAGATGGAGCCGCGCGGCGCAAGCGCGGTGGCCATCGTGAAGGCCACGCCTAGCGCCAAAATCGACCCGCTGGCCGCGATGTTCAACGCGGTGATGCTGATGACGGAAAACCCGGTCGCGGCCGGTTCATTCGAATATACAGGGATTTGATCATGGGATTTATCGATCGCGCCCGGAACGCGGCGCGCGCGCTCCGGGCCGATGCGTCCCCTGTCGCCCCTGCCCAGTCCGGGTTTCAGCCTTCCGGCGACGGCCTGCCGATCCGGGGCGACGCGGCGCAGTCCGCCCCGATCGCGGGCGCGGACGGTCTGGCCGATCCCAAGGGGATGACCGTGCTGAACCTGTTGGGTGGCAATCGGTCGGGTGCCCCGATGGGCGAGGCGCGGGCCATGAGCGTTCCGGCCGTGCTTCGGGCGCTGGAGGTGTTGTGCGGGCTCTTTGCAATGACGCCCGTTCATTACTACCGCAACACCCCGGACGGCAAAGAGCGGATCGACAATGCGCCCCAAGCCCGGATGCTGTCGACCAGCGCCAACGGCGTGCAGCCCGCCTATCTGTTAAAAGAGTTGATGATGGGCGATCTGCTGATGCGCGGACGCTTCGGGGCCTTCATTCACCGCGACGAACTATACCGCCCTAAGGCGCTTAGCCGACTGGTGCCGGATGGGATCGCGCCGGTTCAGCATTGGGACCGGCAAGACGGGCTGGAGATGTTTTACGACGCCCAGCTGCCGGACGGATCGCGTGATCGTCTGACCCGCAACGACATTTGGTTCGTGCCGGGGTTCAGCCGCGACGGTCTGGTCGGTATCGATCGCCTGAAACTGCTGGGCAACACGTTCGAGTCGGCCGCGTCGACCAGCGATTTCGCCCGGCGGTTCTGGGAGAACAACGCCCAGCCATCGACCATCCTGACCACAAAGGCCAAGATTGACCGGCCGGGCAAAGAGGCGATCCGGTCCGACTGGCAACAGCGCTTTGCGGGGCCGCAAAATGCGGGCTCGGTCGCGGTGCTGGATCAGGATATGGAAGCCAAGTTTTTGGCCCATGACAACAAGGCTTCGCAGTTTATCGAGTCTCGTGGTTTTGGAGTTCTGGAGGTAGCGCGGGCCTTTGGTGTTGCGCCGCACGTCCTGTTCGAACTGACCCGTGCGACCTTTTCGAATATCGAGCATCAAAGCCTCGAATTGTATCTGTATTCGATGCTTTCTCACTTCGAACGTGGCGCGGCCCACATGACCCATCAATTTGCGGATGAGGGCCATTTCTTCGAGTTCATGCCCGAGGCCATGCTTAAGGGTGATATCCTAACCCGCTATCAGGCCTATGCCGTCGCAATCGACAAGGGGATCATGAACCCCAACACGGTCCGGCGGAAAGAGAACATGAACGACCGGCCGGGCGGTGATGAATACCGCGTCGGGTCGGGATCGCAGATTGAAGGGCAGCAACCTGCCCCGCCGCCCCGGCCGCTTCCGGCACCCCAACAGACCGAGGAAGACGAATGAACCACCATGTTTTGGCCGCGATCCGGTCCGAGCCGTGGGCGATCGTGCCCGCCTATCTCGATGCGATTGAGGCCATCGCCCTACGGGCCATGGATCACCCCGCCGTTCTGGCCGTCGAACGGGACGGCCATGAGGCGCGGTTCGCCGATGCAACGGCGCGGATGGGAGAACGGGCACCGGGTACGCGGACGGCCGCCCTTCGCGATGGCGTCGGCATCGTACCCATGTTCGGGCCGGTGTTTCCCCGTGCCGGGGGATTGGCCACATCTGGCGCTACGACGCTCGACGCCGTGGCGGCCGACCTGCGGGCGCTGGAAGCCTCGCCGGAAGTCCGCAACGTCCTGATGACGATCGATAGCCCCGGCGGGGCGGTGTCGGGCATCAACGACTTTGCCCGCTTCGTCGCCAATTTCTCTAAGCCCTTAGCGGTGCATGTGTCCGGGCAATGCTGTTCGGCCGTCTACTGGATCGCCAGTCAGGCGTCGGGCGGCATCAGCCTTGATCCAACCGGGATCGTAGGTTCGATCGGCGTGTGCATGTCGACCACCTATCAAGAGGGTCCGGATATGTCGGGGCGGCGGTCGATCGATATCACCAGCACTGGCGCACCGAACAAGCGGCCGGACCTTTCGACCGAGGAAGGCCGGGCCGCTCTGCGCTCGACGCTCGACGCCATCGAATCCGTGTTCATTAGCACCGTCGCCAAGGGGCGCGGTGTCTCTGAAGCTACCGTCCGGGCCGATTTCGGCAAGGGCGGCACCCTGACCGGGAAGGACGCCAAGGCGGCCGGGATGGTCGACCGCGTGGAGGCCGATGGCCTTGACGGGGCGATCCGACGGCTTGCCCGAACCGCCCCTCCGGCAGCGCCCCGGCGGGCCGCCGCGGCGAACCACCTGGCCTTGGCGCGAGCGCGCGCCGGGCTGTAATCCACCAAGGAGAATGACGATGCGCATCACCGCGCTGAAGGCAAGTCTGGCGGCCGAAGTCCAGTCGATGGAAGCAATCCTCGACGCGGCCGCGAACGATAACAATCGTGACCTGACGGCCGAAGAGCAGGCCGCCTTCGACACGCACAAGACCGAAGCGAACCGCTTGCAGGCCGCAGTCGGTCGGGAAGAGTCGATGCTGGCGCTGAAGGCGTCGGCCGCCAAGCCGGTCCACGTCGGTGGGACCGGCACCACCGTTCCGGCAGCCGTCGCCGAGAAAATAGAGCCCGGTGCAATGATGGGCCGTGTTGCCATCGCCTTGGCGGCGACTGGCGGCCACGATCAACGCGCCGTAGCCGCTCACGCTCAGGGCATCTGGGGTGATCAGACTGGCCAAATCGTGGCGAACATGGAGCAGTCCACCGCCGTGAAGGGCGGCTATTTGGTGGATGAGGCCTATAGCCGTGAATTCATTGACCTGTTGCGACCGCAGGTGGTCATTCGTCGTATGGGCGCGCGATCGGTGCCGATGCCCGATGGCAATCTGACTTCGCGCAAGCAAACCAGTTCGACCAATGCGGGTTATGTCGGCGAGCGCCAGCCCGCACCCGTGACCGACCTTCAGGTTGGTCAGCTGAAATTGTCGGCCAAGACGCTGCGTGCGATCGTGCCGATCACTAATCAGCTGATCCGCCGGGCTTCATATGGCGTTGACGGACTGGTGCGCGACGATCTGGTGCGTAGCGCGGCGGTCAAGGAAGACCAGCAGTTCATCCGTGGGACCGGTTCGACTGTCGCCCCTGCGGGCCTTCGGTCGCTGATTGTCGGCGGCAATGTGCTGGTCGCCGGGGCGGACTCGACCTTGGTTTCGGTCACGTCCGATCTGGCGAAGCTTCGCTTGAAGGTAGTGAACGCCAATATCCCGATGGTGAAGTGTGGCTACATCATGAGCCCCACCGTTCAGACATTCCTCGAAAACTTGCGCGACGGGAATGGTAACAAAGCCTACCCCGAAGTGGCCGAAGGCCGTCTGGGTATCTACCCAATCGGCGTCACCACGTCGGTGCCTGACAATCTTGGCGCGGGGGGCAATGAGTCGGAAATCTATTTCGGCGATTTCGAACAGTTCTGGATCGGTGACACGTACCAGACCACGCTGACCGCTTCGACTGAAGCGGCGTATGAGGAAGACGGCAAGATGATGTCGGCTTTCTCGAACGATGAAACCGTAATCCGCCTGATCCAGGAGCATGACACCGAACTTCGCTATGACAGCGCGTTCGCGGTGCTCACGGCGGTGAAGTGGAAGCCGTAACAGCCCAATCACCACTACTATGACCTTGCAAAGGGCGTCCTGCGGGGCGCCCTTTGCGCATCTGGAGAGCCACCGATGGCAATCAAATTTCTTCGTCCCTGCCAGCAGGGCACCCTGTACAATGAGGGCGAAATCGCATCGTTCGATGACGCGGTCGAAAAGCGTCTGGTCGAACAGAAGTTCGCCGAGGCGTACAAGGAAGCGAAGGCTTCCAAGACCGACCCGGCCGCCTGATCGATCGCGGGCGGAGGGCGCAGCATGGCTGAGATTGTCCCACTGGCCACTGCCCGCGAATGGCTGAAGGTCGATGACGAAATCAGCGACGACCTTTTGGCGTCGCTGATTTCTACCGCCGTTCAGTTCGTCGCGGACTATATGGAGCGGCCTTTGACCGGGGAGCGCGGGTGGCCGGACGGCCAGCTTCCCCCGCCCGTGGTGCATGGCATTCGGGTGGCGCTGATCGATTTGTTCAACAACCCCGAGAACCCATTCTCCAACCTCACCGCACTTACGGCGCTGGTCGGCCCCTATAGCCGTCCGTCGGTCGGTTGATGGCTGGCAAGGATCAACGGACCGCTTTTCGGCCCAATAAGCGCGTCCAGCTGGAGCGCCCCGAGGCGGATAAGTCCTTTGGGGGTGCCGGGCTGGGCAAATGGGTATCCGTGACCAACGGCAAGATTTGGGCAGAGGTTCGCGACACTCTGCCCAGCCGGGGCGAGAATCTGGCGGAAGGCCTGACGATCGCAAAACGACCGGCGCGCATCCGCATCCGCTACCGGCCGGGGCTGACAGCCCGGATGCGGTTCATTGTCGATGGGCGGGTTCTGCAAATCGTCGCAGGACCAGCCGAAATCGGGCGGCGCTATCTAATCGAGTTCATGGCCGAGGAAAGCACCCCGGCCGGGAACCCGGCCTGACGTGGCCAAGGTCACGGGGCGCGATACGGTCAAGCGCTATATCGCCGCGATCCCCGACTATTGCCGGACCAAGCTGCTGCCCGGCGCGGCGCGCGCGGGTGCGAAGGTCATCGCCGAGGAAGCGCGCGATCGGTGCGAGTCGGACCGCGTAGCGGCGGATATCGTCGTGAAGGCGCGTGCCGTCACGGATGACACGATCCGCGTCGTCGTGACGGTCAAGCGGGGCTTCAGCTATTCGCTGGGCGTCTGGCTCGAATACGGCACCGCGCCGCACTTCATCGCGGCCGTTGGCGGCGTCGGCGCGCGAAAGCTGAATGAGAAACTGAAGGACAGCAAGGCCAGCCCCACCCTTGTGATCGGGGGGCGGCCGGTTGGGCCGGAGGTCTTTCACACCGGATCGCGCGCCTTTCCGTTCCTGCGCCCGGCGCTGGACGTGAAGGAAACCGAGGCGATCCGCGCCGCCCAAAAATACATCACCACCCGCCTGAGCCGGAAAGGCCTGGCCCCCGACGACATGGACGATGACGCATGAGCGACCAGCCTATCCCCGACGTGATCGACGGGGCGACGATCATCGGCGCGGTGTTGCAGGCCTATGCGCCGCTGCTGGAGGTGGTCGACCGCGACAGCATCAAGGGCGGCCGCCTGTCCGGTGACGAACCCTTGCCCGCCCTGTTGGTCCGCACGGTCAGCGTCGTGGATCGCAAGCGGCTGAAGCGCAGCAGGACCCGGCGTTGCATCGATCGCGTGTCGGTGACGGTCCGTGCGGTCAGCTGGGCGCAGCAACGCGCCGTGATCGGCTTAGTGGCCGATGCGGGCGCGGATCGCACCGGCAAGATCGGGGGCGGCCTGAACGTGTCCATCCTGCTGGCTGGGCGCGGGCCGGACGTGGATGGCCCCGGCGACACTTACGAACAGGCCCAAGATTTCCGCGTCACTTACGACGCCCTCACTGGAGCATGACCATGACTGACACCACCAAGTTCAAGGCCAAAGCACTGCGCGATTTCACCGATGCAGGCACCGAGACCAATTACGTGAAGGATCAGGATTTGCAGCTGACCGCTGGCGAACTGCTGAACCTGACGCAGGCCGGTCTGGTCGAAGAGGTGGCCGACGCCCAGCCCGACGAGGGCAAGACCAAGGGCAAGGCGGCCAACGCCTGATCCATCCCGCCGCTTAACAGGAGCAACACACTATGACTTCGCAGACTGCGGCGGGCACCACGCTCGCCATTTCCGCCGGTACGCCCGCCACTCAGGACAAGGCCGGTTATGCCGCCCTGTCGTATCTGGTGATCGGGCAGGTGGAAAAGCTGGGCACCTTCGGCACCAGCTTCGCCAAGGTTGAATTTCAGCCAATGAAGGGCGGCAAGCAGAAGTATAAGGGTTCGCCGGATTATGGCGCGCTGGCGCCGACGATCGCGCTCGACAGCGCGGACGCCGGGCAGACCCTGTTGCAGGCGTCGGCCGATGACGAGAGCCAAAAGCTCTATTCCTTCGCCGTTACCTATCCGGACGGTGCGATGCGCTACTTGCAGGGCCGTACCTTTGGGATGCCGGAAACGGCGGACGGTGCCGACACCATGCTGACGGCCGCCCCGGCTATCGAAATCTGCACCAAGCCGGTGAAGGTTCCCGCCCCCGCCTAACCCCCTTCCGGCTCCAGCCGGATCAAGAGCATCGGCCCGCCCCGCGTTGCGCGGGACGGGGCGGGTCGGTGCATCCCGCGCAATCCCGCCGCAAAGAGGTTTCAATGCTCGATATCACCACCAAGGCGATCAACACCGCCGCGCCGCTGCACCTGAAGGACGCCAGCGGCAATCTGATGTACGATGGCGGCCTGCCCGTCCGTATCCATCTTTATGGCCCTGCCTCGCCGCAATATGCCCGGATCGAAGAACTCCAGACGCAGCGCGCGTTGAAGCGGGCGCAGGACAATGAGGGCAAGCCGTCCGCCATGTCGGCCGATCAGCGCCGCGAAACGACGGCAGAAGACTATGCGGCCGTCACCGTCCAGTTCGAGAATTTCACCTATCCCCCGGCTGGCGACGCCACGGGCGCGGACCTGTACCGCGCCACCTATGCCGACCCGGCGTTGGGTTTCATCGTCAACCAGATTACCCGGTTCCTGGCTGACTGGGGAAACTTCAAGCGAGCGTAGGCCAAGGCCTGACGCTCTACGTTCGGCAAATGGCGTGGCTGGCCGCCACGCCAAAGCCCGCCGAGGGGTCCAGACGGGCCGAACGGTGGGAAAAGGCCCCGGCCGCCACAAAACGCAGCCGGGCCGAGAGCATGGGGAAAAAGGCGGCGGAAAACGCCATGCCGCCCAATCCCATGCCGCACCTGATCGAACGGTTCATGGAAATGGGCATGGTCGAAGCGGCTGGCATGGGCACCGTCGCGCTTAGCTGGCCAACGATCGCCGCATGGTCGCATATGACCGGGGTGCGACTCTGCCCGTGGGAGGCCCGGCTTATCCGCCGCCTGTCCGTCGAGTATCTGGCGGAAGGGCGGCGGGCCGAAGTGGAAACCTGCCCTGCCCCGTGGAAAGCCCCGGTCAGCAAGGCCGAGATTGACGCGGAACGGGCCGGGCTGGAGCGGTTGTTAGGCTGATCAGCGATGATCCGTGACGTAGCGCTTCAGCACATCGTCCAAACGGGATTGCCAGCCCGCCCCGGTGGCTTCGAAATAGTCGACCACCTCCGGGGACAGCCGGATCGTCTTGGGGATTTTGGTCGGCTTTTTCTGGCGGCCGCGCACGCGTCGCATTTCGGCTGCCATGGCGGGCAGCGCTTCGGCGAACGGCCGGGCGCTGGCTAGCTGGGCGTCGGTCAGTTCGGGGTTGTCCGACACCGCATCCATGTCCGCTTGGGTGTAGGGTTTCGTCATTCCACCAATTTCCTTTCCTTGGCGCTGGCGGGGCGGGCCGAGATGATCGAAAGCCCTTCGGTGCCCAGCGTGGCGAAAATCACGGTGATGACGCCATTCAGGCGACCAACCGCGAACCAGCGGCCTTGTTTCGCTTCGCCGATCATCGCGGACAGGAAGAACGCTTCGTCGATATCGGCGAAGTCAATGCCGTGCTTGGCAAGGTTCGCGGCGCGCTTCGGCTCGTCCCATACGATCATCATAGGCTTTTTGTACGCACGAAAAGCCTAAGCGTCAACATAAATTGTAAGTACAAATAGGGCTGTCCGTTCGGGCGGCCCTTTTTTTTGGAGCGCCGCTGATGGACAATTTCGAAGGTGCGGCGCTTGGCGTCGGGTTCGATATCGATACCGGCGGTTCGTTCGAGGCGCTGGCGCGTCTGGATACCGCCATCGATCGCGCCAGCGCGAACGCGATCGATGAGTTCAACCGGGTGGAGCGCGCGTCCGCCTCCATGCTGAACCTGAACGGGGCGCAGGCTTCGCTGCGATCCTTCGGCGCAGAGACGACGCAGGCGGCGCGTGCGGCAATCCGCGAACTGGCGTCGGTGGAAAAGTCCGGGGAGCGGCTGGTTGCCCAGATTGAGCGCCAGAACGGTGCCTTTGGGAAAACCCGTGAGGAAATGCGGCTTGCCAAGGTGGAGGCCGCCGCGCTGGCGGCCGAACAGCAGGGGTTGACCGAATTGGCCGGACGGCTGCGCGCGGCCGAATCCGAATTGGCGGGCAAGGAACTGGCGGCCGCCCGGCGGGCGCGTTTCGAGGCCGAGGCGCTGGCGCAGGCCCGTGCCGAGGCAGAGGCAAAGGCGGCCGCCGAGGCGGCGCGTGAGCGTGCGCAGGCAGAGGCGGCGCTGATCGTTCAGTTGCGGGAGCGCGCCCAGCTGCAAGGCCTTCTGGAACAGAATTTCGGGTTGAACCAGCCGCGCGCCACCGATGGCGGTGCGACCTTCAGCGCACTGGCGGCCCGTGCGGCCGAGGAAGAAGCGCAGGCGCTGCGGTCGGCCACCCTCGCCCACCAAATGTTCGAAGCGCGGGTTAAGGCGGGTGTGACCGCGATGCGGGAGCATGAGGCGGCCGAGATTGCCGCAACGCGGGAACATGAAAATATGGCATCGGCGGCCGAGCGGCTGCGCGCGTCGATCGATCCGGCCTATGCCGCGCAGGCCCGGTTCAACAAGGAAATCGGGGACGCCCGTAAGCTCATTTCGTCGGGCGCGATCGGGCTGGACGAATATGCGGCCAAGCTGCGGATGGAACAGGCGCTGCTGGACCGCGTGACGGGCGCGCATGAAGACATGACCGAGGCGCAGCGACTGACCGCCTATGAAACGCTGAACCTGACGCGCAATCTGGCTGACGTGGGCGTGACCGCCTCCATGGGCATGGACCCGTTCATGATCCTTGTGCAGCAGGGGCCGCAAATCTGGGACGTGTTTCAGCAGATTGAGGCGCGCGGGGGCAGCGCGGCCGCCTCTATGCGCCAGCTGGGACAGGACGTGCTGAAATATGTCGTCGACGGCTTTGCCAAGGTCGTGCCCTACCTCACGCCCACCAATGTGCTACTGGCGGGCACGGCGCTGGCGGCCGTCGCGGCGGTTCGTGCGCTGGGCGAATATGGCATTGCCATGCAGCGGCTGGAGGGGGTTGCGGCCGGGCTTGGCCGCACCTCCGGCCAGACGGCTCAGCAGCTGGAGACGTTTGCCGAGGCCGCCGCATCGGCGGGCAATCGGTCGCTGTCGGCCACCCGCGATAGCGTCGCGGCCTTCGCGACGGCTGGAATAGAAAGCGGCCAGACGATCACCGCGTTGGCGGCCAATGTCGAGAAATACGCCAAGCTGACCGGGCAGGATGCCCCCGCCGCGCAAGCTGCACTCGCCGAGGCCATGTCCGATCCGGCGCGAGCGGCCGATACCTTCACGCAACAGCTGGGGCTGCTGAACGGCGCGCAGTATGAGCATATCCGCGCCTTGGCGGCGCAAGGCGACGGCGAGAAGGCGGCGTCTGAGCTGACCCGCATACTGACCGCTGATCTGGCCGCGAACAGCCATGAGGCCACCGGGCTGGCGCATTACATGGATGCGCTGGGCGATGCCGTGTCCGGGGTGGCGGTCATGTTCGGTCGCCTTGATCAGCGGATCAAGAATGCCGGGGCATCCTATGATGCCTGGCTAAAGCGGAATGTCGGTGGATGGGCGGTCGATCTGATCGGCACCGGCAACACCTTGCCCACGGGGCCGAACGCGGCGGCCGGGCGCAATCAGGATCAGGTTGCCGCGCTGAACGCATCGCAGTCGCTGAACACCAGCGGCATGAAGCAATTCAACGATCTGCTCGCCCAGCAGCGCATCCTGCAAAAGGGGCTGGCGGATACGACCGGCCTGACCGCCGCCCAGATTGGTGCCCTGCGCCATGACTATGCGGCCGTCACCGACACCATCAATGTCAACCGTAACGCCTCTGGCCAGTGGATCACGACGCAGGAACGCGCCCACCTAATCGCGCAGGCGCAGGCCCGTCTGGGGGCCGCGCGTAATCAGACCGACAAGGCTGCGGCGCAGCAACAGCTGACCCGCCTTCAGCTGGGCAATCAGGTGCTGACGCAGCAGGAGCGAGAGACGCAGGCGCAGGACGCGTATGCGCGTGTCGCGGATCGCTATCACCGCAACCGGGACAACCACGCCGCGCAGCTGGCGCGTGATGCCGAGGCCGTGCAGGCGTCCATCCGCAACCTTTACCTCCTGGCCGACGCCTACGGCGTGTCGGGCTCTGCCGCGCTGATCGCCGAGGCGCGCGTCCGGGCGGAAAGCCATGCCATCCGGCAGCGCGGCGATATCGAGGCGGTGGTTAACCGCCAGATTGAACTGGCCATTGCGCAGCGTGTCGCGGACGGCGCGAAGTCCGTCCAGTCGATGAACGATCAGTCGCGGATTCAGGCTGACGTTAATGCGGCCGTGGCGGATGGCCTGATCCCGGCGGGCCGCGCCAACGAGATGCTACGCGACCGGATCGCCGAATTGCCCTTGCTCGCGGCTCTGGAGGCCGCACAGCAGCGCGGACTGACCAAAGGGGCGGTTGAGGCGCAAAAGGCGCTGGACGCCCTGCACGACGCCCAAAAGCGATCGAACGCGGCCGCTGTCGGCGCGAGGTTCTTCGCAGCCGATCAGGCCGCCGATCGCCGGTTGGCGCAGCTGGAGAAAGAACGGGACCTGATCGGCGCAACGGACGCCGAGCGGACCAAGGCTTTGGCGACGCTAAAGGCCACGCAGGAACTGACTGACCATGGCTTCACAGGAAAGTTCGCAGACGATTACGTCGCCAAGCAAGTCCAGATTGCGGAAAATCAGCAGCAAATCCAGCTGCTGACCAACGCCTACAACGACTCGTTGAAGCATCAGGCCGAACTATTCGATGCGATCGCGGCGAATGTTCAGAATGCAGGGCATGGCATGGCGGAAGCCTTTGGTGAGGCGGGCCGCGCTCTGGGCGATATGGCGTCCGTCTTTGCGGGGCATCTGTCCGATCGCCAGCGCCTGAACGACTGGCAGCAGAAGGAAATGCGGGATGCTGGCCAGCTGAAGGACGTGGAAGCACGCGCCCGCAAGGAACGGGAAATTTCCGCGCTCTACACGGCCCGGTCCAGCACGATGCAAATCGCCATGTACGGCGACCTTGCGGCATCCGCGCGCGGGTTCTTCGACGAAGGTTCGACCGGGTATGAGGCGATGGCGGCGGCCGAAAAGGCTTTCCGTGCCGTCCAGTTCGCCCTGTCGGTGCGAGCCGTGGCACAGGATGCCATCGAGACGGGCAGCACCATCGCCAAGAGCGGCACGCGGGCGGCCGCCCATGCCGTCGAGGCGGTGGCCAAGGCGATTGCGGGCCTTCCGTTCCCGCTGAACATCGCGGCGGGCGCGGCCACGGCGGCCGTGCTGGCGTCGATCGGGCTGTCTGTGGCTGGGGCGTTCGGCAAGGGCGGTGGCGACCTGCCCAAGGCCAATACTGGCACCGGCACGGTGCTGGGCGATAGCGCGGCCAAGTCGGAGAGCCTGAAGCGGTCGCTGGATGCGCTGAAGGAAGTCGATACCGTCACCTCCGTCTATGCGCGCGAAATGGCCACGTCGCTGCGGTCGATCGACAATCAGATTGGCGGGCTGGCCAGCGTTGTGGTGCGGGCGGGCAATATCAACGCATCGGCGGGCATCAATGAGGGGTTCAAGACCGACACGACCGGCGGCCTGCTGAAGGGCATCGTCACGGGCGGCGGGCTGTTCAGCAAGGTCCCCGTCATCGGGGGCATCATCGGCGCGGTCGGGGACCTCATCGGCTCGCTATTTGGGTCGACCACCACCGTCGTCGGGAACGGGCTGTATGGCGGCGCGCAGTCGCTGGGCGGCATCCTGTCGGGTGGGTTCGATGCGTCCTATTATTCGGACGTAGAGAAGAAAAAGCGGTTCCTGGGCATCACCACGGGCAAGTCCTATTCCACCCAATATACCGGGGCGGATAGCGGGCTGGAGAATCAGTTCACGCTGATCCTGAAGGAGTTTAACGCGGCGATCGTCGCGGCGGCCGGGCCGCTGGGCGTCGCGACCGGCGATATCCAGAACCGGCTGAACGGGTTCATCGTCGATATCGGCAAGATCGACCTGAAGGGCCTGACCGGCACGCAAATTCAGGAAAAGCTGACCGCCGTTTTCGGGGCGGCGGCCGATCGCATGGCGGACACGGCGTTCCCCGGTTTCCAGCGCTTCGCCAAGGTCGGGGAAGGCGCGTTCGAAACGCTGGTCCGGGTTGCGTCGACCGTGGAGGCCGCGACCACCGCCCTGCAAAATCTGGGCGGGGCGGCGCAGGCGCTGGGCGTGGATGCGAAGATGGGGCTGGTGTCTCAATTCGACAGCATCAGCGCGTTCAGCAGCGCGACGGATGCCTATTTCCAGTCCTATTACAGCAAGGCCGAGCAGTCGGCCGCCAAGACCGCGCAGCTGGGCCGGGTGTTCGACAGCCTGGGCCTGACGATGCCCGCCAGCCTTTCCGCCTTCCGCTCGCTGGTCGAAGCGCAGGACCTGACCACCACGGCCGGTCAGGCGACCTATGCCACGCTGCTGAAGCTGGCGCCTGCCTTCGCCGATCTGCAATCGACCTTGGAGGGGGTGAAAAGCGCTGCGGATATCGCCAGCGAACGTGCCGATCTGGAGCGCCGTCTGCTGGAGGTGAATGGCGATACCGCCGCGATCCGGGCGCTTGATCTGGGCAAGCTGGATAGCAGCAACCGCGCGCTTCAGCTGCAAATCTGGGCGATTCAGGATGCGCAGGAAGCGGCCAAGGCGGCCGATGAACTGCGCAAGGCTTGGTCCGATGTCGGCGACAGCATCATGGATGAGGTCAAGCGCATTCGGGGCCTGACCGATACCGACACGGGTGGCGGCTTCGCGGCGCTGATGGGGCAGTTCAATGCCGCCAATGCCGCCGCGCGTGGCGGGGATCAGGATGCGGCCAAGCTGCTGCCCAGCCTGTCGCAATCGCTGCTGACCGCCGCCACCAATTCCGCGACCAGTCGGCAGGAACTGGACCGGGTGCGGGCGCAAACCGCCGCGCAGCTGGAAGCGACATGGGCGGCCATTCAGGGGCGCAGCTTTGCCCCCGCCACGGGCGGCAGCGTGGTCGCGGGTTCCGCCGGTGCGATGCCCGGCGTGGATGCGGCGGGACAGACCATGGCCCCGGCCAATGACGACCTGATCACCGAGCTTCGCCAGCTGCGGGACGAAGTGGCGCAGCTGCGCAGTGAAAATGTGGCGGGCCATGCGGCCACGGCCAGCAATACCGGGGGTATCAAGAAAGTGTTGGACAATGTGACGGCCGAGCATGGCGGGCAGGCGGTCAGCGTTGCGGGGGCGGCGGCATGATGGAGGTCGTGACGGCCGATGGCGGCCGCCTGACGCTGGGCACCGTTGAGACGGGATGCACGGTCGGGATCATCGACTATAGCCGCCGCGTCACCGACGATTTCGGGGTCACGACCGTCGTGCAGCGCGGTTTCGCGCGGCGGTTGTCGGTGCGGCTGGCGATCGAGACGGATGCGGTCAGTGCCGTGCAGCGCCGTCTGGCCGATCTGCGCGCCACGTCCGCCCGGTGGATCGCGGACGATCGTTTCGAGTGGCTAAGCCCGACCGGCTTCTACAAGGATTTCGATATCGACGTGGCGTTCCCGCCGCTGAGTTATTGCACCCTGTCCGTCGAAGGGTTGGCGGAAACTGCCCCTGCGGCCGATCCGGGCGGCGATCCCGCGCCGGATGGCCGCCCGTCCACCCTCCAGCTACTTCAGCCCTACACGGTCACTGAGGCGATTCTGACGGCCTCCAGCGTGGCGGAAGACGACGCCCCGGCATGGGCGGCCGGTGTGGGTTACACGGTGGGCGCGCGCGTGCTGCGTCAGCACCGCGTCTATGAAGCGCTGGTCGCCAATACCGGGGCCGATCCGCTGGCGGTCGGCGGCCAATGGCTCGATACCGGCCCTTCGAAGCGCTGGGCACCGTTTGACCAGGCGCTCGGCACCGTCGCACAGGCGGACGGGCTGATGACCATGCGGCTGGATACCGCGCGCATCGAGGGCGTGGCGCTGCTGGACGTGACGGGTGCGACCGTGCGAGTGCAGGCGGACGGCTATGACCGGACGCAGGCCGTGACCGGCGGGGCCGTCACCTTCCTTGATCTGGGTGGCAAGGCCCGCGTCACGGTGACGATCGCCGGGGCGGGATCGGTGTCGGTCGGCACGCTGCTGATCGGCCGCGTGGTGGCGCTGGGCACGACCGAGGCGTCCCCCACGGCGGGGATCACCGATTTCAGCCGCAAGGATGTCGACGATTTCGGCGAGGTGGCGATCGTCAAGCGCGGCTATGCCAAGCGGATGACCGCCAAGGCGCTGATCCGCACGGACGCGCTGGATATCGTCGCCAATCGCATCGCCACCGTGAGGGCGATGCCCTCGCTCTGGATCGGGCAGGACGGGCTGGACTGCCTGACGGTGTACGGTTTTTTTCGGGATTTCGGGATCGAGGTGGGTGCGGGCGTCAGCAAGCTGTCTCTGTCGATCGAGGGGCTGAGCGCAGCCGATAAGCCTGCGGCGATCGTCAATTGGGAGGATGTGGGCGATCCGAAGGGCACCAAGCCCAAGCCCCACGCAGATCAAACAAGCAAAAATACGTCGAAGGACACGGCGGCCATTTCCGGTCGGCCTGTTGCGCTTGTCATTGCGCAGCTCGACGAGATCAAAGAAATCGATCCGATCAAGACCGACGTGTCTGCCCTGACGCAGGTGACGATCGCGCATGACGCGGCGCTAGGTGCGCTGGGCCGGGTCGACGAGGCGCAGGCCGCCGCGCTTGAAAAGCTGGCAGGTGACACCGGCCGCTCGCTGGCCGTCCTTGATGCCGCCGGGGTGCGTCGGGACGCTGCGCAGCGCGACGCTGACGAGGCGCTAGGGCGGCTGGGCGACGCGACCCTGCGGGCGCTGATGGAAGCCGACCGGACGCGTGCAGTCCTGCGCGATGCGGGGATCGTGGTGGACCCGGCGACAGGCGTGGTCCGCATCCATGCGATCGATCAGGTCGCAGACCGGACCAGCGCAGTCGAAGTGAAGCTCGACGCGCAGGCCAGTACCATCCGGTCGAAGGCATCGGTCGATTTCGTCCAGGAGCAGATTGCACTGGCGGTCCTTGATCCGTCGCAGGTGGCTGAGCTGGAGCCGCTGATCCGTCGAATGACGACGGCCGAGACGGCCTTGGACGGCCTGCACGCGACAGTGGCATTGAAAGCCGATGCGCTGGAGTTGACCCGCACGGCCGCCCGACTAACCAGCGTCGGCCAGTCGCTCGACGCACTGGCGGGCACGATCGACACGAAGGCAAGCCGCACCGACCTCGATGCCCAGGGCCTGCGCCTGACGGATGCCGAGCAGCGGATCGCCGCACTTCCCAATGGAGCGAGCGTCACGACCACGCTGCGCCAAGTCGGCGCGGCCGTCGATGCGGCGGGCGAAGCGGCTCTGCGCGGCATTGTGGCGGGCGACGACGCACATCGGAGCCGCATCCGGGAAATCGCAGAATATCGTGAAGAGGCGATCACCCGGATCGATACCGGGCTGGCGGCCGAGTCGCTGGCGCGCCGGGTGCTGGCGGCATCGATGGGCGCGCTGGACGCCCGGCTGACCGATCAGGCCCGTACGCTGGTGACGACCACCGCCGCGACGGCGGAGCGGGTCAATGCCCTGGCGGTGTCGAGCGGGGCGCAGGCCGCTGCGATCAGCTCCTTGCAGGAAGCCACGATCGATGCCGCTGGTGGGATCGCGCGGACCGAGCGGACGATCCGGCAGGTTGCAGGCGTGTCCGAGGCCAATGCCGACGCCACCCTGCGCGCACTGGTCGCGGGCGATGCGGCCGCCCTGGCGGCGCGGACCCAGCTGGCGCAGGTGCAGGAAGAGGCGACGACCCGCCTGATCGCGGGCGAGCAGTCGGCCGCCCAGACCAAGCTGCTGCTGGAGGCGCAGCTGGGTGCGGCGCGCGCGCTGATCGGCCAGACGGCTGATACTCTGGCGACGGCCGATCGCGCGGCGGCCAGTCGGATGGATGCGATCGACGTGCGGGTGGGCGCGGTGTCCGACACCATCGCTGCGACGCAAGCGCGGGTCACGCGCGAAGTCGAAGCGCTGGCCAGCGCGGACGCCGCGCAGGTCCGCCAGATCGATGCGGTCGCACTGGAGGTGCGAGACACCGGCACCGGCCTTGCTGCGACGCGGGCGATGGCGATTGCGGATGCGCGGGCCAGCGCCGATCGAGACAAGGCGCAGGTCGAGCGGATCGACGCTATCAGCGTGATCGCGGCCGATGCGGCGGCCGGGATTGCCGAGGCGCGCGAGGTGTCGGCCGAGCAAGGCCGTGGCATGACCCGGCTATCGACGGTCCTGCGCCAGACCGCCGGGCAGGCCGATGACGGTGCGGAGGCGGTCCTGCGCGCCCTGATCGCGGGGGATGACGCCAGCCAAGCGCGGCAGCGGCAAATCGTCCAGATACAGACCGAGTTCACCACTCAGCTGGTCGCCAATGAACAGGCGAGCGCAATCGCACGGCAGACGCTGGCGGCACGCATGGGGCGGGCCGAGGGCGCGATCGTCGACCTGACCACAGTCGTCTCGACGCTCGACGCCGCCACCGCGCAAAGGCTGAGTGCGCTGGAGGTGGCATTCGCCGCCCAGGGCAAAGAGATCGCTGCCACGGTGGCGCGGATCGCGCGCGAGGAAGAGGCGCGCGCCGCTGGCGATCATGCCGAGGCTCTGGCGCGCCAGACCCTGGAGGCGCGTTTCGCGGGCGATGTGGGTGACGTGCGCGCGGCGATCGGCGACGAGGCCCGTGTCCGGGCGGCGGCCGATCAGGCGGAGGCGACGGCGCGCCAGACCTTGGAGGCACGTGTCGCAGGCGATATAGGTGAAGTGCGATCGGCGATCGGCGAAGAGGCGCGGGTCCGTGCGGCTGCGGATGAAGCGGAAGCGACCGTACGGCAGACGCTTCAGGCCCAAGTCGGTGGACTGGCCAAGGACGTCACGGCGGTCGCCGCTAGCATCGGCGAAGAGGCACGCGTCCGCGCGCAAGCGGATCAGGCCGAGGCGGAGGCACGACGGGTGCTGGACGCCAAGATCAACGATCCGGCCAGCGGGCTGGAGGCTGCAATGGCCCAGATCGGCGCTGTGGATCGCGCTCGTGTCAGTGGTGACGAAGCCTCTGCCGAGTCGATCCGGCAGGTCCGGGCCTATCTCGACGGCATCGGCAGCGTGGGCCTGCAAACCGCGTTCGAGGCGCTTGTCACGCGCACCGGCAAGCTGGAGGGCCGCTATACTCTGGCGATCGACACGAATGGTCGGCTCCAGGGCTTTGTGCTTGCCGGGTCGCAGAATGGACCTGCGAGCTTCTCGCTGATCGATACCGATTTCCTGATGGGGAAAGGAAAGATCGTCTTCGACACCGGCACCTATATGAAGGTGCAGGGCGTGGGGTTCGGGGCGGCGAAAGACCTGATCGAGTGGTTCGGCCCGACGATGGCAATCGACAAGTGCAGTCGAGCCAATGCGCTGGAGTATCGCACGACGACGGGCGACGCGTACTTTGGCGGATCATTGTCGGCCGGTACGCTACGCAATCCGGGACAGTCGAGCAGTCTTGCGGCGGATGCTGTCGCGGAGGTGCCGTCGTTCGGCTCGAATGGCAGGCCCGTCAAATACGTCGCCAGCTGGTCCTATTACCGGGAATGGACGGCGCAATATGCGGGCACTGCTGATGGGCTGAAGGCCTTCAATGCGGCCGTGGCCAGCTTCAATGCGCAGTCTGACGACGCCGGCTATACATATTTCGGCGCGAAGAATGTCGAGCAGCCTTCGTCGTCGATCACGCTGACGCGTAGCTTCGGCGCGGCCTATCAACAGCTTCAACAGCAATCGTTCACTACGCAGCAGCAGACGATGGTCGGCCTCAAGCCGATCACCAATGGAGAGCCGGGGAACGCCACGTTCACGGCCTCAATCGGCGGCGGCTTCACCGTCCTCGATCCCACCCAGTCCACTGCCAATCGCACCCTTCGCCTGGCCTTGGCCCGGGGCTTCACCCTTTCCGACGGCGTGATCCAGCGCCTGTCGATCGTCGCAATCGAGGAGTAAAATCATGTGGTATCGTACCGGGTCGATCAATGTGACGGCCGGATCGCCAGCCGTGACTGGCAATGGCACCGACTTTGTCGGCGGGATCACCGCCGGTAGCGCGCTCGTCACCCAGGACGGACGTGTCTATGAGGTGCAGTCTATCCAGAGCGCTACGTCGCTGACGCTGGCATCGCCCTATCAGGGCGGTAGTGTCGGCGGGGCGGGCTATATGGTCTTTCCCACTCAGTCCCTGACAGCGGACCTGGCGCTGGCTGTAGGCCAGCTGCTGGGTAGCTTCGCTTCGGTCAGGGATGGCATCGGCAAAGGCTTCATAGCTGACGGATCGACGGCCTCGCCGGGGGTGCGGTTCGCAGCTGATCAGGACACGGGCATGCGGCGCGCGGGCGATAACGTCGTGGCGCTCGTCGCGGGGGGGCAGGATGTCATGTCGGTCTCTCCTGCGGGCGTCGCGACCAAAGGTACGTTTAGCCCGGAGGGGATCATCTCCTCGATCCGTCCCTATGCCAATCCCGGATACGCGTATTCCAAGATCGAGATAGGTGTGAGCCTTGCCCACGCTGTAATTGAGGCGGGCGGGTTTGTTGATAATAATACGCCCGGCAATTTGATGATCAGTGTTCGAGGGCAGGACGCTGCGATGTCCGAAAGGGCTCGGTTCGATTACAACGGTAACCTTTTGGTTGGCACGACGTCGGGGTCCTCTCATACCTTTCGCAAAGGGGTCAGCGGCTACGAGGGCAACCCGGTCCTGTCGATCGGCTACGCGCCTGGGGAAATTGCTGGCTTTTTTGCTGAGGCCGGAGGCGCGCCTAGCGCATCGCGTGCAACGCTAAAAATCAATGCGTCGGCGGCCTCTGGGCGATCTATTAACGCAGGCGGCACGGTGAACGCATCCGGTGCGGACTATGCCGAATACATGGTCAAAGCGGCGGGCTGTGGCGTCATTGCAAAAGGCGATGTGTGCGGGGTCGATCGCGACGGCAAGCTGACTGACCGCTGGTCAGACGCAGTCAGTTTTGTGGTGAAGTCGACCGATCCTTCTCTTGTCGGGGGTGACACGTGGGCGGCCCATTTGACTGCCCGGCCGGAGCAGGGGGAAGATGAAGACGACGCGGCTTTTGCTTCGCGTCTGGCCAAATGGGAGGCGGTGCTTGAAAACGCTCGCCTCTGCGTCGATCGCATCGCCTTCTGTGGTCAGGTGCCCTGCAATGTCGGCGGCGATTTCGAGGTGGGCGATTACATCGTCGCCGCGCAGGACGGTGACGGTATCAAGGCCGTCGCAGTGAAGGCCGATACGATCACGCTTCCCCAATACACGGGCCGCATCGGCAAGGTCTGGGCCATCCGCGACGGCCGTGCCTGGATCGACGTGCAGCATGGCTGATCCTCCCCCGCCGCCCGGCCCAGTCTGGAAAGACTGGATACCGGCCTTGTCCTTCGCCGTGGTCCTCGCTGGCGCGCTGATCGCGGGCGGAGGCTATATCAGCCAGCTGCGGGACAATACCCGCCGCCTAGATGCACTGGAGCAGCGCGTCGAATTGCTCCGATCGATCGATACGCGCACGGCACGGATCGAAGCCAAGCTGGAGGTGCTGGTCCCTGAAAAGGACCATCGGCCATGATCGACGGTGGTGTCATCCTGATCGTGGTCGGCTGGCTGATGATGTGCGCCGCCCCGGCCGAAAAGATGGTCGCGGGGCGGCGTGCCGCGCGGCCGGTGGTGATCGGGGCCGTGCTGCGCACGGCCTATCCGCCGCCCCCTTGCTCTCCCTCCCTCATCGAATTGGTCGGGGCTGCTGATGCGGCTTTGGAGAATGACGCCCTGATGCTCGGAGAGCGCGGCGTCCGTGACGTGTACGACCACGCCTGACCGCTGACGGCCGGATGCCGTCGATCCCCTCCGACTGGAGATTTCCACCATGAAATTGATCCCCAACTGGCGCCAGTCGTGGCGCTGGTGGTCCGTCCGCGTGTCTGCGTTCGGGGCCATGATCTTCGCTTTCCTGCTGGCGGCCCCGGATCAGGTGCTGGCCATCTGGCAGGCGCTGCCCGCCGATGTGCAGGCGCTGATCCCCAATGCCAAGGAAATCGGGCTTTTCCTGACCATCGCCGTGGTGGTGACGCGCGTCGTGCAGCAGCGCGCGAAGGCGTCGCCACCCGTGGCCCTCAAGACTGACGCGGCGGGCAAGGTCATCGGCTTCACAGTCGATGCGAGTGGCCATATCAAGGCCGGGGGCGATGATGAAGCGGCCCGCTAAGACCGCGATCGGCGCGGCCATCGCGGCGGCCGTGGCGGTGGCGCTGCCCATCGCCCTGCCGCTGACCGATGCGTCGGAGGGCCTGCGGCTGAAGGCCTATCAGGACCCGGCGCGCATCTGGACCATCTGCAACGGCCGCACGACCGACGTTAAGCCGGGAGATACGGCCACGCGGGAGCAATGCCGCATCTGGCTGCATAGCGAGCTGGCCGAGCATATGACGGCGGCCGCGCAGGCCACGCCCCGGCTGGTCGAAAACCCGCAGGCTTTGGCGGCGGCAGGCGACTTCCATTACAATGCTGGGCCGGGGTGGTGGGGCAAATCGCCGATGGCGGCGCATTTCGCGGGCGGGCGCTGGGCCGAGGGGTGCAAAGCCTTCATCGGCTATATCGTGCTGGCCCAGGTGCCCAAGCCGATCGCGGGCGCGCGGTGTACCCGCAACGCCAAGGGCAAGCTTTACTGTGAGCTTCCCGGTCTTGTCACCCGCCGCCAGCGCGAAGCGCGAATGTGCCAGACGGGGCGGTGGCAATGAAGGCGCGCGGCGTCGCGTGGGTGGTGATTGCGGGTGTCATCCTCGCCCTGATCGTGCTGGCCTTCGTCACCGGGCGCGGTGCCGGGTCCGATCATGTCACCGCCCAGGCCGAGCGGGACCACGGCGCTCGGGTGGCCGAGGCGCGCACCGATGAGCAGCGCGCCAGCGTCAGCACCGCGACGATCGCGGCGCGTGCCGACCGCGCCGACGCCCTTTCCGACCGCCTTGTCCGTCAAACCATCAAGGATTTGCGAGATGCGATTTCCAACGTTCCAATGCCGGTTGCTTCCGGCAATCCTTTGCCTTCCGCTCCTGTCGACAGCGTGCGGGTCAGCCTCAATGCGGGCATCGCTCGGGCGAATGGAGCGGCCGAGCCTGCCACCGCTGCCCGCTAATCTTACGAAGACCGAGCGGCTGGAGCCGCTGACTGCCAAGCCTTCGGGCAAGCTGGTCACGATCGATCAGGCGATTTTCCTCGAAATCGTCACGCGGCTGGCCGAAGCGATCGGAGCCGTCGAGCGTGGCAACGGCCGCGCCGTCGCGATTGCGCAAGAGCGCGAATGTCAGCGCGCTATCTTGTCGACCGGGGCGGCTATCAAGGGCTGCTAACCTGGGATCGTGATTGCCAGTCCGGCAATACCATCCGGGCACGCTTGCCGCATTTCGTGCAGGTGAAATGCCGTTTAAGGCCGGGGACCTTCCGGGCGTCGGGCCAGCGATCGGCATTCACCGATGCGCTATGACCGCAGGCGCACCACACCAGCACCGACCGGACGGCATTCTGCCGCATGTTCCCCAGGCTCATCCAATCGGGATCATCATTCATCGCCAGCGCCTCCGGCGTTTTGGGGCGCACTGCTCTTTGATCAGGCGTGTCACATAGGCGGTGTCGGATGCCTGGGGGAAGTCATCCATCGTCCGGTAAATCCGGCCGCCACGATGGCCGCATCCTTCTCCCTCGCCTGTGCAAACCACCCGTTCCTGCAAATCATCAATAGGGGTTTCCCGGTGAATGCGTTGCGGGTTGTCGAAGTCGAACAATAGCGTGGAGGCGGGCAAGCGGCGCACGCGATAGCAGCGCAGGCAAATGATGATGAATGTCACCCCTAGCCCGCTGGCGTCGCCGATCGTTTCACACCGTTTGTAAGCCATGCGCATATGAGAACGCATGGAGAACAGATTCGGTCAAGCCTTTGGTGGTGTCCATGGGTCACGGGCACCCAAAAGTCGCTCATCCATGTTGAGGCGGATTGCGATAGCGAGTCGTGCGTCTTCCGGAAGCGTCTTTGGTGTGCCCCGCTCGACGAACTGCTGCACATAGGCCGGGTTTCGGCCAGCCGCACGGGACAGTTCGGCCAGACTTATGCCCAGACCGGCGGCGCGTGATGCCAGTACGCGCCGCACTTCCGAAGGTGTGGGGACCTGTAAAATCACGCCGGGATCAGCGATTGTCCAAAAGACTTTCGATCCGATCGATCGCATGGGGGAGCGCGAACAGGCCCAACCCCGTAAGGGCGACGCTTACGCTCCCCCCTAGGACGATCGCCATGCGGGGCTGGTCGTACATATGGGGCCAAGCCCAGATGAAGCACGCCATTCCTGCAAACGCGGCCACGAGCATGATGAGTGCAAAAATGCCGATCCCCACGGCGTCACGGCGTTGAAAATTCATAGCTTCCCCCTGTTGACGGTAGATTGTCTCATGGCAGGCATGGGGAGAAAAGCGATTGTTGTGGTAACGGACGATTTGTTTCGGCGAACTCGTCGGCATAGTGGCCGGACACGAGGCGCGATCCCGGTACGACCAGCGGCAGGACCGGCAATTGCACCACCGCCCGTTCCTCGATCAGCGAATCGAAGACCGCCAGCTCGTCCGGATGCACGACATCTTCGGCATCGTGCAGGACGATTGCCTTTGCCTGGAACCCCTCCGCCACCATGTCGCGCTGGAGCGCGTGCCAGAGCGTGTTGAGGCAATCCGCCTTGGTCGTCGGGCCATCGCGCGGGCCGATGACCAGACGGACCCGGTCATCGCGTTCGGCCACATCGGCGGCGGCGGCGATGGTCGCCGGATCATTGGGATAAAGCCCGATATAAAGGCGATAATCGGGATGCCGGAAACGCGCGAGCGCGGTGGACACCATAGCGCCGATCACAGCCGCCTCGTCCCAGGCCGGGGTGAAGACGATCATGCGTCCCGGCTGTTCGGGCCGGGGTAGCGAATGACTGTGGATCGGAGTGCCGGACCTCTTTATCAACCGGCGTACGAAATAGAGAAGGTCAACCAGAAGATCATCGACACCCCCGATCAACAATCCGACCGCCGCGAACAACAACAGTTCACGCGCGACGATTTCGACGATTGTCGCCATATCCCCCATCCGGCTTCCCCCGTTGCCGAATCTTGGTGTGCCTGTCCGAAATGGACGGATCAATAGCCGTCTTGACGTTCATTATGGTCTTATTTGACTTGAGCAAAAGGCGTGTGCTTCGCGATTTTTCCCGCAAAATCAGTGCGTCGGATCGGGCGGGTGGTTGCGCCTTCTGTTGCGGTGCAACATATGGGGCGTCGAAAGGATTTCCCATGGCCCGGACATTTCCCCCCGGCATCGTCCATACCGCGCTGGCGGTGGGCGGCTTTGCGATCGGCACGACCGAATTCGCCGCGATGAGCCTGGAGCCCGACCTGGCACGCGGCCTCGGCATCGATGCGCCGACGGCGGGGCATGTCATCAGCGCCTATGCGCTGGGCGTGGTGGTGGGCGCGCCGCTGCTGGCGGTGCTGTCGGCCAAGCTCGCACGGCGCACGCTGCTGATCGCGCTGATGCTGATGTTCGCGGCGGGCAACGGCCTGTCGGCGATGGCGCCCGATTATCACTGGATGCTGTTCTTCCGCTTCCTCAGCGGACTGCCGCACGGTGCCTATTTCGGGATCGCGGCGCTGGTCGCGGCCTCGCTCGTCCCCGAATCGCGGCGCACGGTGGCGGTCGGGCGGATCATGCTGGGGCTGACGGTCGCCACCGTGATCGGCGTGCCGCTGGCGCAGATGCTGGGGCAATGGCTCAACTGGCGCTGGGTGTTCGGCGTCGTCGCCGCGCTGGCACTGCTGACCGCGACGCTGGTCGCCATCGCCGCACCGCATGACCGGCCCGACGAAGGCGCGAGCATCCGCCGCGAACTCGACGCGCTGAGCAAGGGACAGGTCTGGCTGACGCTGGCCATCGGGGCGATCGGCTTTGGCGGCATGTTCGCGGTCTATACCTATCTGGCGGCGACCCTGACCGAGGTGACGGGCGCGTCCACCGCCATGATCCCGCTGGTGCTGGCCGTGTTCGGGCTGGGCATGACGATCGGCAATATCGTCGTGCCGCGCTTTGCCGATCGCGCGCTGATGCCGACGGCGGGGGGCCTGCTGCTCTGGTCGGCGGCGATGCTGGCGCTCTATCCGCTGGCGGCGCAAAGCCTGTGGACGATCCTGCCGCTCGTCTTTGCGATCGGGCTGGGCGGGGCGCTGGGCACCGTGCTCCAGACGCGGTTGATGGATGTGGCGGGCGAGGGGCAGGGGCTGGCCGCCGCGCTCAACCATTCCGCGTTCAACACCGCCAACGCCATCGGCCCCTGGGCCGGGGGCCTGGCCATCGCGAACGGTTTCGGCTGGACCTCGACCGGCTATGTCGGTTGCGGGCTCGCGCTGGGTGGCTTTGCGATATGGCTGATCGCGCTGCGGTTCGGCGGGACTAGCGTGCCAGCGGATCGATCGAGTCGTCCGGTCCTGTCGCACTGAGGCTTTTGGCCACCGCCGCGACCCGTTCCATCACGCGCAGGATGTTGCCGCTGGTCAGGGCCATCAGGTCGGCATCGCTCCATCCGCGCCGGACCAGCTCGGCCAGCACCAGCGGATAACCGTCGACTCCGGTCATTCCGTCCGGCCCCGTGCCGTTGATCCCGTCATAATCGCCGCCGAATCCCACCGCGCCGCGTCCGGCCACATGCGCGATATGCTCGACATGATCGGCGACCATCGCCGCTGTCACGCGCGGCGAGGGATGGCTCGCGTCCCAGGCGACCAGCGGCGCGGGGCTACGCAAACCATAGACATTGGCGGGCACCCCGACGGACTTGGCATAGGCCGTGCGCCGCGCATCCCAGGTCCGCCAGTCGCGCGAGAGGAAGGCGGGATAGCAGTTCACCATCACCACGCCGCCGCCCATGCCGATCCGGCGAAGCAGCATATCGGGAATGTTGCGCGGCGCATCGGCCAAGGCGCGGGAATCGGAGTGCGAGGCGATGACGGGAGCCCGGCTGCTATCGAGCACCGCCGCCATCGTCGCGTCGGAGACATGGGCGACATCGACGATCATGCCGATCCGGTTCATCTCGGCCACCACTGCCCGGCCGAAAGGGCTGAGGCCGTTGGCTATGGCCGAATCGGTGGATGAATCGGCCCAGGCCAGACTGCGGCCATGGGTCAGCGTCAGATAGGCGACGCCCAGCGCCCTATACTGGCGCAGCACCGACAACCGCCCGTCGATCTGATGCCCGCCCTCGACCCCGATCAGCGAGGCGACCCGGCCCGAGCGCGCGATCCGGCGGACATCACCGGCGGTGCGGGCCATTGCGAGTCGGGTCGGATGCGCGGCGACCAGGCGGTGGACCCGGTCGATCTGTTCCAGCGTCGTCTCGACCGCGCGCGGGCCGGTGACATCGGCGGGGATCCATACCGACCAGAATTGCCCGCCGACCCCGCCGCGCTTCAGCCGGGGCAGGTCGGTCTGGAGCGAAAAGGGCAGCGCGCTCGTGTCGGTTTCAAGTGTGGGGGACTCGGGCGGGAGATCGGATTCGCGCAGCGCCCAGGGCAGGTCGTTATGCCCGTCGACGATCGGCGCGCAGGCCAGGACTGACTCGACCCGCTGCGTGACGGCCGGATCGGCGGCCTGGGCGAGCAGAAGCGCGATCAGCATGTCGGCCGTTGCTCGAATCGCATCAGCATGGGGTCGATGGGCTGCTCGATCATCTCGACCCGATCGATGCGGGCGGCGGGCGGTCCCGACCCGGCCTCGGACACGATCCGCGCCACCGTCTCCTCGGACCCCTGCACCACCGCTTCGACCGAGCCGTCCGCGCGGTTGCAGACCCAGCCGGTCAGCCCCGACGCTTCGGCGCGCCCGAGGAACCAGTGACGATAGCCGACGCCCTGGACGCGTCCGGTGATGCGAAGATGGCGACCGATCATGCCCGTCACTGTCGCGTGGGCGGCCCGCAAAGGGAAGGTCCTATTCCTCCCCGGCGCGGGGAGGGGAATCACTTCAGGCTGGCGGTCACCCCGTCGATCACGAACTGCACCGCCAGCGCGGCGAGCAGCACGCCCAGCACGCGGGTGATCACCGCCTCGATCTTGGCGCCGAGCAGCCGCATCAGCGGCCCCGCCGCCAGCAGCGCGACGAGCGTCAGCAGCAGGATCGACACCATCGCGCCAAGGACCACGATCGAGGCCTGGAGCCCCGAATTGCGGCTCATCAACAGCATGACGGTCGCGATCGAGCCCGGTCCCGCGATCATCGGCATCGCCATGGGGAAGATCGAAACGTCCTCCGCCTCGTGCGGATCGTCGGCGACCTTGGCGGCGCGGTCCTCGCGCCGCTGGGTCCGCTTCTCGAACACCATCTCCAGCGCGATCAGGAACAGCATGATGCCGCCCGCGATGCGGAACGCCGCCATCTCGATGCCCAGGCCGTGGAGCAGCGCCTCGCCGAACAGCGCGAAGACGAACAGGATGACCGAGGCGACCATGACCGCACGGATCGCCATCGCCCGGCGATGCTGTGGCGTCGCCCCTGCGGAAAGACCTGCATAGATCGGCGCGCAGCCCGGCGGATCGATCACCACGAAGAAGGTGATCAGCGAGGAGATATAGAGTTCGAGCACGGCCTTACAGCGCCGTCTGGTCGATCGCGACCCCCTCGCGCCGTCCCGCCGAAACCAGCGTGTTGCGCAGCAGGACCGCGATCGTCATCGGCCCGACGCCACCGGGCACCGGCGTGATCGCGCCAGCGCGGCTTACCGCCGTGTCATATTCGACATCGCCGACCAGCCCCGTCTCGGTGCGGTTGATGCCGACATCGATGACGCTGGCGCCGGGCTTGATCCACTCGCCCTTGACCAGGCCGGGCACGCCCACCGCCGCCACGACGATATCGGCGCGGCCGACCACGTCGGCAAGGTTGCGGGTGCGGCTGTGCGCCACGGTCACGGTGCAGCTTTCGCCGAGCAGCAGCTGCGCCATCGGTTTGCCGACGATGTTCGAGCGGCCGACGACCACCGCGTCCATGCCCGACAGGCTGGGATGGATGCTCTTGAGCAGCATCAGGCAGCCGAGCGGGGTGCAGGGCACGAAGCCCTCGCTGCCCGTCGCCAGCCGTCCGGCATTGACCGGGTGGAAGCCGTCGACATCCTTGTCGGGATCGATCGCCTGGATCACCGCCTGCGCATCGATCTGGCCCGGCAGCGGCAGCTGGACGAGGATGCCGTCCACCATGGGATCGGCGTTCAGTTGCGCGACGAGCGCCAGCAGCGTCGCCTGGTCGGTATCGGCGGGCAGGCGATGCTCGATGCTCTCCATGCCCGCCTCACGCGTGGCCTTGCCCTTGGAGCGGACATAGACGCTGGAGGCGGGGTCCTCGCCGACCAGCACGACCGCCAGGCCGGGCGCGCGGCCGGCCTTTTCGCGGAAGGTCGCAACCTGGGTGGCGATGCGGGTGCGGAGGCCGGCGGCGAACGCCTTGCCGTCGATGATCGTGGCGCTAGTCATGGGCACTCGCCATAAAGCGCCTGCGCGATACGCGCCAGTGTATGCGGGTCGCCCGCGACATGCAGCCGCTTCAACCGCGCCGTATCGCCCGCGATCAGGCTGACCGCGCGCTTGGGCACCCCGAAATGCTTGGCGACCAATGGGACCAGCGCCGCATTGGCCGCGCCGTCGACCGGCGGGGCCGACAGCCGTGCGGCGAAATGCTCGTCCGTGCCCGCACTCAGCGCATCGCGACCACCGCGCGGTGTCACCCGGACCGCGATCCGAATCCCGTCATCGCATGGGGTCCAGGCGGGCATCAGCCGACGACGACCGCGCCCCCGTACATCGCATTGGCGATCGCGGTGTCCAGGACCTTGCCCAGGATGATGACCGCCAGCAGCACGACCATCGGCGACAGGTCGAGCGCGCCGAAATCGGGCAGGATGCGCCGGATCGGGCGATAGAGCGGATCGGTCATCTTCTGCAGCGCGTACCAGACCGACCGGATGAAGTCGTTCGAGGTGTTGATGACGTTGAACGCGATCAGCCAGGACAGGATCGCCTGCACGATGATGATCCACCAGACGACATTGAGCAGAATCTGAAGGATCTGAAGGATGAGGACCAACGTGGGGGCTCCCGAAGACGGATTTCTCCATATCTAGGGTAGGACGCGCTTCGGGGCAATAATCGTGCGCGATGGTCCTGACGCAGGCGGAACGAAGCCCGCCGTTGCGCGTCCCATCCTCATGACGAAGGAGAGGGGATGGCCGCGCCGGACGCGGGTCGCGATGGGGTTGCTGATCGGGCTGCCCCTGCTTTTCCTGCTGATCCTGGCGGTGTTTCCCTGGGGCCTTTTACGCGACGCCGTGTGCCGCGCGGCGACCGAGCGGTTCGGGCGGCCGGTAACGATCGGCTCGGTCCGCCGGGTCGACGGCATCGGCTTTCATCCCACCATCGCGATCGAAGAGTTGAGGATTCCGCAGGCCGGTTGGGCGGGCCAGGGCGATTTCGCGCGCGTGAAGCGGGCGGAAATCCGCTTTTCGGTCTGGCCGTTGCTGCACGGGGCTTTCGTGCCCCAGGATATCCGCGTGTCGGGCCTGCGGCTGGCCCTGGTCCGCGACACGCAGGGCCGCACCAACTGGTCACGTCCCGGCGAGCCCGAGGAAGGTGGCAGCGCCACCGACCTGCAGGGGCTGACCATCACCGATGGCGTGGTCAGCTATCGCGATGCCAAGGAGGATCGGCAGGCGGTGCTGAACGTCGCCGCCGATCCGGATCGCGGCGTGCGGGCCGAGGGCGAGGGCAGGGTGCGCGGCGCGCCGGTCCGCATCGCCTTTACCGGCGCGGCGGTGAAGCCCGGCCGCTGGCCCTTTACCGCCGATATCACCGGCGAGCAGCTGGTGATGAAGGCGGTCGGCACGATGGACCGGCCGCTCGACACCGATGCGATGACACTGGACCTGACCGCGAAAGCCGACGACCTCAAGCGGATCGACGCGGTGATCGAGGCGGGGCTGTTCCAGACCCGGCCGGTCCAGCTGACCGCGCATGTCCGGCATGAACGCCCGCGCTGGACGATCACCGATCTGAAGGGACGGATCGGCCGCTCCGACCTGATCGGGCGACTGACCGTCGACAAGAAGGCCGGGCGTACCCTGCTCGACGGCGAGGTGACGGCGGGGCAGCTCGATTTCGACGATCTGTCGTCGGCGCAAGGGCGTGCCGAGGCCGCCGCGCTCGAACGCCGCATCGGACCGCGACTGGTGCCCAATACGCGGATCGATATCGGCAAGATCGACACGACCGACGGCACGATCCGCTTCAAGGTCGGCCGGGTGGTCAGCGCGCAAGGTCCCTCGCCGATCACCGGGCTGGCCGGGCGGATGGTGATGGACCATCAGTTGCTGACCATCGGCGACATCCGCATGGCGTTGCGCGAAGGCGTGGTGACGGGGCGGGCGGTGATCGACCAGCGCGGCGGCGCGAAGGTGCCGAAGCTGTCGGTCGACCTGCGGCTGCGCGGGGCGAGCGTCCTGTCGCTGTCGGGCGAGACACGGATCACCGGCCATGTCGGGGCGCGCGCGGTGCTGGCGGGTATGGGCGAGACGGTACGCGCGGCGATCGGGCGCGCCGATGGCCGCATCGGCCTGGTCGTCGCCAACGGGAGTTTGCCCGATCGCTATGCGACGGCGCTGGGCTTCGACGCGGGCGCGGCGTTCATGGGCGACAGCGGCAAGGCGACCTTGCGCTGCCTGGTGCTGGGGGTGGCCATGACGAACGGCACGGGCCGCGCCGATCCGCTGATCGTCGATACCTCGCGCAGTCGGCTGGACGGGACGGGGACGGTCCATTTCCCCGACGAGCGACTGGCGCTGCGGCTGACCGGTGCGCCGAAACAGGGCGCGACGCTCCGGCTGGCGGGCGCGGCAACGGTCGGCGGGACGATCGAGAAGCCCGACCTTGTGATCCCGAAGGAGGTGAAGTCGGTCGGCAATATCTTCAAGTCGATCGGTCGGGCGATCACCGGCGATACCGGACCGAAGGCGCAGAATGCGGCCTGCGGTGTGCTGTCGCGGCAGGTGCTGCGGTAAGCCCGCTTCCCAACCGCCGTTCCGCCTGAGCGAAGTCGAAGGCCAAGGGTATCCCATGGCCAAGTCACCCGCTTGGCGGACATTGTAGCGTGGCCTTCGACTTCGCTCAGGCGAAACGGAAGGGAAGGTTAGAGTCGAAAACGATCAACTCCGCTCACCCCTCCCCTTCAGGGGAGGGGCTAAAACCGTGCAATGCTGATCGCTTTCAACTCTAATGGCCCTCGGCTTTCAGCGGGCGTGCGAGCAGCGCCCCGATGACCTCACCGACCGCCGCCCCTTCCAGCAACCGGCACACCGCCTCGCACACCGGCATGTCGACGCCGGCCGCCGCCGCCGCCTGTCGCAGCACAGGCGCGGTGAACGCCCCTTCCGCCACGGTCCGCCGGTCGGCCAGCAACTCGGCCGACAAGCGCCCCTGACCCAGCCCGACGCCCAGCGAGAAATTGCGCGAGGCGGTCGACGAACAGGTCAGCACCAGATCGCCCAGCCCCGACAGGCCCGCCAGCGTCTCCGCCCGGCCCCCGCGCGCCAGCCCGAACCGCGTCATCTCGGCAAAGCCGCGCGCGATCAGCGCGGCGCGGGCATTCTGGCCCAGCCCCGCCCCCTCGACCACGCCGCAACCGATGGCGAGGACGTTCTTGATCGCGCCCCCGATCTCCGCGCCGGTCACGTCGTCGGTGGCATAGGGCCGGAAATGCGGCGCGGCGATCCGCTGCGACAGCGCCTCTCGAAGCCCGGCATCCTCGCACGCCAGCGTCACCGCCGTCGGCAGCCCCGCCGCCACCTCATGCGCGAAGGTCGGGCCGGACAGCACCGCGATCGGCGCGTCCGGGTGGATCGCGCGCGCCACGTCGCCCACCAGCCGCCGCGTCCCCGCCTCGATCCCCTTGGAACACAGGACCAGCGGCTTGGACCCGACCGGCATCGTGGCCAGCACCGTGCCCACCGCCTGGGCAGGCGTGACGACCAGCAGCGCGTCCATCTCGGCCATCGCGGCCGGATCGCTGACGGCCTCGATACTCGGCGACAGCGCGATGTTCGGCAGATAGAGCGGGTTGGCGTGCGTCGTGTTGATCGCCTCTGCCACTGCCGGGTCGCGCGCCCAGATCCGCACCGGCCGGTCGCCATGCGCCGCGACCTGCGCCAGCGCGGTGCCCCAGGCGCCCGCGCCGATCACCCCGATCCTCATGCCTTCACCCCCGCGCCGCGCACCGCTTCCGCCGCCGGATCGAGCGGCCAGCGCGCCCGTGCGGGCGTGTCGAGCGGATCGGTCAGCCCTTCGCGGAACCGCTCGACACCTGCCCAGGCGATCATCGCGGCATTGTCGGTACACAGCCAGAGCGGCGGCGCGACGAAGCGCAGGCCATGCTCGGCCGCCAGCCCCTCCAACGCGCCCCGGATCACGCCGTTCGCCGCGACACCGCCCGCGACGACCAAAGCAGTGACGGGCGGCACATTCGCCAAGGCCCGGCGGGTGCGGTCGAGCAGACAGTCGACCACCGCCTGCTGGAAGGACGCGGCAATGTCTTCCGGTGAATAATGCCCGATGGCGCGCGCCACCGCGCTCTTCAGCCCCGCGAAGGAGAAATGCGGCTCGGCCGAACCCTTCAGCGGACGCGGCAGCGGCACCGCATGGGGGTTCCCCTCGCGCGCCGCCGCCTCGACCCGCGGCCCGCCGGGATAGCCCAGGCCCAGCAGCTTGGCCGTCTTGTCGAATGCCTCTCCGGCCGCGTCGTCGATCGTCGTGGCCATCCGGCGATAGCGCCCGACGCCCTCGACCAGCAGCAGCTGGCAATGCCCGCCCGACACCAGCAGCAGCAGATAGGGATAGGCCAGCTCCCGGTCGGACAGGCGCGGGGACAGGGCATGGCCCTCCAGATGGTTGACCGCGATCAACGGCTTGCCCGCCGCATGGGCCAGCGCCTTGCCCGTGACGAGGCCGACCATCACCCCGCCGATCAGCCCCGGCCCCGCCGTCGCGGCGATGGCGTCGACATCGGCCAGACTCACGCCCGCATCGGCCAGGGCGGCGGCGACCAGCGGTTCCATCGCCTCGACATGCGCGCGCGCGGCGATTTCGGGGACGACGCCACCGAACGGAGCGTGCGCCGCCTCCTGCCCCAGCAGCCGGTGCGCGAGCACGTGGCCGTCATCGGTGACAAGCGCGGCGGCGGTCTCGTCGCACGAGGATTCCAGTCCCAGGATCAGCATGGGTTCCCCATACCCGTCCGTTGCCAACTTGTCGAAGGGGGGCTTGATGCGGCAAAGGCGGACATATGGTTCGTTTCCGGCTCGGTACGCGCGGTTCGCCGCTGGCCCTCACCCAGGCGCATATGGTGCGTACGGCGCTGGCGAGCGCGCAGGGGTGGAGCGAAGACGCGATCGAGATCGTGCCGATCAAGACCACCGGCGACCGGGTGCAGGACCGCGCGCTGGCCGAGATCGGCGGCAAGGCGCTGTGGACCAAGGAGCTGGACCGCGCGCTATACGACCGCGAGATCGATGCCTCGGTCCATTCGATGAAGGATGTCGAGACGATCCGGCCCGACTGGCTGCACATCGCCGCCATGCTGCCACGCGCCGATGTCCGCGACCGGCTGATCGGCGCGGCAACCATTGCCGAACTGCGCCCCGGCGCGGTGATCGGCACCAGCAGCCCGCGCCGCCGCGCGCAGCTGCTGTCGCACCGGCCCGACCTGACCATCACGCTGCTGCGCGGCAATGTCGACACGCGGCTGGCCGCCGTGGCGAACGGCGACGTCGACGCCACTTTGCTTGCCGCCGCCGGGCTCGACCGGCTGGGGCGCGAGGTCGGCCAGCCCGTGCCGACCGACCAGATGCTGCCCGCGCCCGCGCAAGGGGCGGTGGGGATCGAGACTCGCGCCGACGATGCCGCCGCCACGATGCTGGTCGCCTCGATCGACCATGCCGAAACCCATGCCTGCGTGATGGCCGAACGCGCGCTGCTCGCCGCGCTGGCCGCCGATTGCCACAGCCCGGTCGCGGCGCTCGCCTCGCTGGCGGGCGAGATGCTGACCCTGCGTGCCGAATTGCTGGCCGAGGACGGATCGTCGCGGGTCGGCGGCTGGGTCGAAGGGGGCGTCGACGAGGAACTGGGCGCGCGGCTGGCGGTCGATCTGCTCGAACGCGCCGCGCCTGAGGTGCGCCGCCTGTTCGCCGGGGGCTGAGGCCGTGGCAGTCGTCGTCGTCCGGCCCGAACCCGGCCATGGTGCGACGATCGCCGCCCTGCATGCGGCGGGGCTGGAGGCCATGTCGCTGCCGGTGTTCGCGGCGCGGGCGGTCGCGTGGACAGCGCCCGAGGCCGAGACGTTCGACGCGCTGCTGTTCACCAGTGCCCAAGGTGTGCGACTGGCCGGATCGGCGCTCGATCCGGTGCGCCACAAGCCCGTGATCGCGGTCGGCCCCGCCACCGCCGCCGCCGCGCGGGAGGCCGGGCTGACGGTGGTGCTGACCGGCACGCAGGATGCCGCGTCGGTCGTCGCCGAAGCCCAGGCGCGGGGATATGGGCGGCTGCTCCATCTGGCGGGGCGGGATCGGGTGGAGACGGGGGCGATGACCCGCATCGTCTATAGCGCCGATCCCGTGGCGGTGGAGGTGTCCGCAACCTACGCCTTGGCGGGGCAGATCGTCCTCCTTCACTCCGCCCGCGCCGCCGGGCGGCTGGCCGAACTGGTCGATCAGGCAGGCCTGTCCCGCGCCGCCGTCGCGCTGGTCGCGATCAGCGCCAAGACGGCGGCGGCGGCGGGCGCCGGCTGGCGCACGGTCGCCATCGCCACCGCCCCGCGCGACGATGCCATGGTCGCCGCCGCGCGGGCGTTGACCGGAGCCGCCGCCACGGGGATAAGCGGGGCATGAACAATTTCGCGCCTTCCGACCGACCGCCGACGCGCGGCCCCCGAAAGGGCGTAATCGTCGCGCTGGTCCTGATCGCCTTTGTCGCCGGTATCCTGCTGATGGCCTATGCCATGCGCAACCTGTCGTGGTTCAACACCAATGGCACCGCGACGCAGGCCGTCACCGCCAAGCCCGGCACCACCAACGGCTCCATCAAGGAAGCCCCCCGCACCGATCCCATGGCGCTGGCCACGCGCGAGGCGCAACTGGCCGCGCAACTCGCCGCGCTGGAGACGCGCGCCGCCACCCTGTCGACCGACGCCACGGCCGCAGGCGCGCAGGCGGGCCGCGCCGAGTCGATCCTGGTCGCCGCCGCCGTACGCCGTGCGGTCGATCGCGGCCAGCCGCTCGGCTATCTGGAGGAGCAGCTGCGCACCCGCTTCGGCACCAGCGAGCCGCGTGCCGTCACCGTCCTGATCGTCGCCGCGCGCCAGCCGGTGACGCTGGAAACGCTGCACCAGGGGCTCGACACGCTGGCCCCCGATCTGGTCGTCAGCGGCGGCAATGGCTGGTGGGAAGGGCTTCGCCAGGAACTGGCGCGCCTGATCGTGATCCGCGAGGCCAATGCCCCCTCGACCAACCCCGCGGACCGGCTGGCGCGCGCGCGCCGCCTGCTTGATGGCGGACAGGTCGATGCCGCCCGGGCCGAGGTCGCGCGCCTGCCCGGTGCCGCCGCCGCGCAAGGCTGGCAACAGGCCGCGTTGCGCTATGTCCGCGCGCGCCAGGCGCTCGACCTGATCGAGAATGCCGCGCTCGTCACCCCGCCCGCGCCGCCCCCTGCGCCCATCGTGACGACCCCGGTGCCGGGCACCCCGCCCGCCGAGACGCCCGACACGACCACGGCCCAGGCTAGCCCACAGGATAATCCACAGGCTGCGCCCGCTACGCCGACCATCTGAAATACTGTCCATCCGGGAAATTCCCGGATGCCGATCGCCCCGCGCCCGGTACACATGGATTGCGATGACGGCGCCGTTCAGTCCTCCTCTTATCCCGCGACCTGCGGCGCCTGAGGCCTTTGACAGGCTCGACCCGCGGGTGTTCTGGCCCCGGCGGCAGGATTGGCTGGCGCTCGCCTGTTATGCGGTGGGGTTCGCCGTCATGCATCGGCTGGCGGCCTATTGGGGCGGCAGCGGTTTCTATTCGCTCTGGTTTCCGGCGGCCGGGCTGCGGCTCGCGCTGCTCTGGCGGCTGGGGGCGCGGCTGACCCCGGCGATCGCGCTGGTCGAGATCGCGGTCGACGTCACCCTGACCCCGGCGGTGCTGGCGGGCGTGCCCTGGACGGTCGCGATCTGGGGCATTGCGCGCCCGGTGCTGGCGTACGGCGTGACGGTCGCGGCGATCGGCTGGCTGGCGGAGCGACGGGGGGCCGCGCTGCTGACCGCGCCGATGCCGCTGGGACTGGCGCTGGTGCTCGCCCCGCTCACCGCGGTGTTGAGCGCAGTGCCCCAGGCGCTGACCAGTCCCGAACTGACCGGCGTATCCGGCCCGCGCGAGGTGATCGTGTCGCTCGCCGCCTTTGCGGTCGGCGATCTGCTCGGCACGCTGTTCATCGCGCCGCCGCTGCTGTGGATCGCCGATGCGGTGTCGGGCCGGGCACGCTGGCGCTGGCCGCTGCCCTCGCTGCTTGCGGCGGTGGAGACGGCGGGAATATTGGGGCTGGGCATCGGTCTTGCCCGGCTGCTCGACCAGGCGGAACTGGGGATGCAGCCCGCGCCGGTGCTGGTCGCGGTGGCGTGGATCGGGTTGCGCTTCGGCCGCGCCGCCGCCTGGGGCGCGCTGCTGGTCGTGGTGCTGCGCGTCCTGCCCGACACGGCGGGCGCGATGGACACGCCCGAGCGGTTGCAGCGGCACCTGGCCCTCGCGACCATCGTCGTCGCAGGCTATCTGGCGGGCAGCTTCGCCGATGCCCAGGCCGCCGCGCGCGCCATGCTGGAACGGCGTGACCGGCTGCTCTTCCAGGCCGAGAGGCTGAAGACGCTGCGCGCCATGTCGGTGGCGGTGATCCATGAGGTCAGCCAGCCGCTGTCCACGCTGGCGATCGAGGCGCGCCACCTGCACCGGCTGACCGCCGGGCGGGGAGACGAGATTGCGGACGGCGCGGCGCTGATCGATCGCAAGGCGGAGCATCTGGCGACGCTGATCCGCCGCCTGCGCCGGTTCGGCGGCCATGCTGAGGGCGCGCCGCAGCCGCTGGCGCTGACCGCGCTGGTCGACATGGTGGCGACGCTGGCCCAGGCCGAGGCGCGCGAGGCAGGTGTTGCCCTGGTCATCGCGCCGGTCGATCCGGCCTGGCAGGTGATGGCGCAGGAGGTCGAGCTGGCACAGGCGGTGATGAACCTCGTCCGCAACGCGGTGCAGGCGACACAGGGCGATGCCGCCCCCGATCCCGTCACGTTGGGCGTCACCGCCGACCAAGGCCACGCCGTGATCCATGTCGTCAATCGCGCGCCCGCCCGGCCGGTCGCACGCGACGGAATGGGGATCGGCACCCATGTCGCGCGCGCCATCGTCGAGGCGCATGGCGGCACCCTGACCCGGACGCGGGGGCCGGACGATATGGTCCACGCCGCATTGTCGCTTCCCCTGATCGAGACCCGCTGATGCCCTTTCGTTCGCCCGATCCCGCGGCCCCCGGCACCGTGCATGTGCTGGACGACGATGCCGATCTGGGGGCGGCGGTCGCACGGATGCTGACCCGGCAGGGCTTCGTCGCCACCGCCTTTGACGATCCCGCCGCGCTGCTTGCCGCCTATCCCGGCCGGGCCGCCCATGCCGTCGTCACCGATGTGATGATGGGCGAGTGGAACGGCTTCGACTTTGCCGAGCGGCTGCGTTCGCTCGATGCCCATGTCGCCATCCTGTTCATGACCGCCTGGCCGAGCACGGCCCATGCGGTCGATTCGGTCCGGCTGCATGGCGGCGTCGACTATCTCGACAAGCCCATCGACGAGGCGCGGCTCTGCGCGTCCCTGCGCGAAGGCGTGGCCTGGTCGACCGCAAGTCGCGCGACCGCCCGGCGGCTGGGCGATCTGTCGCCGCGCGAACGGCAGGTGTTCGACCTGATGGTGCAGGGCCATGGCAACAAGGCGATGGCCGGGCTGCTCGGCCTGTCGCCCAAGACGATCGAGGACCACCGCGCCGCCGTGTTCCAGAAGACCCAGACGCAGAGCGTGGCGCAACTGATCGCACTGTCCCGCTGATCCGCTTGCGGCGAAGCGAGGAGCCGGGCTGGGGCGCAAAGCGTTGATCGGGATCGATCCTGTCGGAGACCCTGCCGTGATTCGTCCCGCATTCCACATGACCCGCTGGCTGGCGGGTGCGCTGATCCTGCCGCTGGCCGCCTGTGGCGGGAGCGGCGAGCCGGAGCGCAACATGGTGACGGCCGCCCCCTCGCCGACCGGCGATGCGACGCCTGCGGTCGAGCCGACCCGCACCAACCTGCCCGCGCCGATCAAGACCGGCGCCACCAGTGCCCCGGATACGGTCCTGTCCTGCTCTGCCGAGCGTGGGCAGGCGGCGGCACAGCGGCTGGTGAAGATCTGCACCTCGGTCTCACCCGCCACCCATCCGCCGTGCAATGCGGTCAACAGCTGCGCGATCATCGAGGACGAGATCGCCCGGTCGTGCGCGCTGATGGGCGACGACGCCGCGCAAACGCCCGGTTGCGCGGTCGATCCCAAAAGCGACGCGGCGGCGGCCGATGTCGTGCGCCGTTATTATTCGGCGATCAACGCGCATGACTATGGCACCGCCTGGACTCAATGGGGTCCGGACGGCCGCCCCGGCCAGCGCTTCGCCGATTTCCAGAAGGGCTTTGCGAACACCCGCGCGACTAGCGTGACGATCGGCAGGATGGCCCCCAGCGAGGGTGCGGCGGGGTCGGTCTATGCGACCGTGCCGGTGACGGTGAATGCACAGCTCAACGATGGGCGGCAGCAGCGTTTCGTCGGCCAATATGTGGTGCGGCGGGTCAACGACGTGCCGGGAGCGAGCGCGGCACAGCTGCGGTGGCATATCGATTCGGCGACGTTGAAGCCTGCAGGGTGATTCCCTTGCCCCGTTGCATGGAAGGCAGGAGAATGGCTTTCGCGGCTTAGCGCGGAACATGCACTTCGACTTCGCTCAGTGTGAACGGCGCTTGGGGTTTTGGGCTTAATTCCGCCCCCCGTTCAGCCTGAGCGAAGTCGAAGGCCACGCCCCGCCCTCGCTCACGGCCCGTTAAACCGGATGCCCCTCGGTATCACGCAGCACCTCGCGCCGCCCGACATGGTCCGGGCGGCTGACGATGCCGTCGGTCTCCATCCGCTCGATCAGCCGCGCCGCCGAGTTATAGCCGATCCGCAACTGCCGCTGGAGCCAGGAGGTCGAGGCCTTCTGGCTCTCGCACACCAGCTGGATCGCCGCGCGATATTGCTGGTCCTCGGCGGTGTCCTCTCCGGTCGGTGCGCCATCCAGCGCGAAGCTCTCCGCCGGTTCCTCGGTGACCGAGGAGATATAATCGGGCTGCCCCTGGGCGCGCCAGTGATCCGCCACCCGGTGGACCTCGTCGTCCGAGACGAAGGGGCCGTGGACGCGCACGATGCCCTTGCCGCCGGGCATGTAGAGCATGTCGCCGCGCCCCAGCAGCTGCTCCGCACCCTGTTCGCCCAGAATGGTGCGCGAGTCGATCTTGGACGTGACATGGAAGCTGATTCGGGTCGGCAGGTTCGCCTTGATGACGCCGGTGATGACGTCCACCGACGGCCGCTGCGTCGCCATGATGAGGTGGATGCCCGCCGCGCGCGCCTTTTGCGCCAGGCGCTGAATCAGGAATTCGACTTCCTTGCCCGCCGTCATCATCAGGTCGGCCAGCTCGTCGACGATCACCACGATCTGCGGCAGCGGTTCGTATTCGAGCTTTTCCTCCTCATAGACCGGCTGGCCGGTCTCCGGGTGATAGCCGGTCTGGACCTTGCGCCCCAAGGGCTGGCCCTTGGCCTTGGCCGCGCGCACCTTGTCGTTGAAGCTGGCGAGGCTGCGCACGCCGACGGAGGACATTTGCCGATAGCGGTCCTCCATCGTCTCGACCGCCCATTTCAGCGCGCGAACCGCCTTGGCCGGGTCGGTCACGACTGGCGACAGCAAATGCGGAATGTCGTCATACATCGACAGTTCGAGCATCTTGGGGTCGATCATGATCATCCGGCACTGCTCGGGCGTCAGGCGATAGAGCAGCGACAGGATCATGCCGTTGAGACCGACCGACTTGCCCGAGCCGGTCGTACCCGCGACCAGCAGGTGCGGCATCGGCGCGAGGTCGGCGACCACCGAGTCGCCCGCGATATTCTTGCCCAGGATGATCGGCAGCTGCGCGGCCTGGTCGGCGAAGCTCTGCGACGCCACCAGTTCGTGCAGCGACACCATCTCGCGCTTGGCGTTGGGCAGCTCGATGCCGATGACGTTGCGCCCCGGAATCACCGCGACGCGCGCCGAGATCGCCGACATGTTGCGCGCGATATCGTCGGCCAGCGCGATGACGCGGTTCGCCTTGATGCCGGGCGCGGGCTCCAGTTCGTACATGGTGACGACCGGGCCGGGACGCACCTCGACGATCGCACCCTGGACGCGGAAATCGTCGAGGACATTCTCGAGCAGACGCGCATTGCGCTCCAGCGCCGCCTTGTCGATCTGTCCGGCGGGCGAGGGCGGGGCGGGCGTCAGCAGGTCCAGGCCGGGGAGCTGATAGGGCGCGTCGCGGTCGGCGGCGGTCTTGGGCTTGGCGGGCGCGGGCGCGACCTGGCGGTCGGCGATGACGGGGGCGGGGCGATCCTCGCGCACCGGCACCGCCTTGCGCGCCAGCGTCAGCGGCTCTTCGTCATCCTCGTCCTCGTCGTAAAGCGCCTCGTCCTCATCGTTCCAGGGCAGCGCCTCGCCATCCTCGCCATCCTCGCCCACCGCACGACGGCGGCGCAGGCGCGCCAGGCCCCGTTCGGCGATGTCCAGTTCCAGGCTGCGGCCCCAGATCAGCGCGCCGCCCAGTCCGAAGGCGAGGCCGACCACCACCGATCCCCAGGTCACGACCGCCGCCTGGCCCGAAAATTCCAGCGCCCAGCGGACAAGGCCCGCCACCGACAGCCCGATCACCCCGCCCCAACCGGCGGGCAGCGCCAGCACCGCCGAGTCGGACACGAAGGACAAGGCGCAGGCCATCAAGGCGACGCCGATCACCGCCTGGCGCAGCATCTTGACCCAACGGCCCGCCGGGCGATCGCGCCACAAGCGGGTCGCGATGATCGGCCCCACGGGAAGGATCAGCGCGACGGCGGGGCCGAACAGGGTCAGCGCGATATCCGCGATCCACGCGCCGGGATGCCCCATCCAGTTGGCCGGGGCTGCGCCCGAGGCGGTGTTGAGCGCAGGATCGCTCGCCCGGTAGCTGGCGAGCGCCAGCACCAGCATCAGTGTCACGGCAAACAGGATGAGCGCGGCGACCAGCGCACCGCTGCGCACCGCCCCCGCCTTCACCGTCTCGCGCCATAGAACCGGCTGCGCGCGGCTGGCCATGGGTCTTGTCCTTCAGGAATGTTCGAAAATCCGGGAAAATTCCCAGGAAATATCATCCCCTCTGACGGTTCCTACGTCAAGGCGCGGGGGGCGACACCCGCATTGTTTGCGACCGCGTGACGGTCTAGGAGCATGGACATGGATAGCGACGTCATCATCCTCGGCGGCGGCCTGGTCGGGGCTACTCTGGGTGTCGGTCTGGCCGCGCATGGCCTGTCTTCGATCATCGTCGATCCCGCCGATCCGGCGGTCGTGCTGGCCCCCGGCTTCGACGGGCGCGCCTCCGCCGTCGCCTCGGCCAGCTGGCGGATGCTCGACGCAATCGGCATCGGCGCGAAGCTGGCGGGCAAGGGCTGCGAGATCCGGCACATCCGGGTCAGCGACGGTCTGGAGCCGGGCAAGCTCGATTTCATCCCCGACGCCGATGACGGCGCGCTGGGCACGATGTTCGAGAACAAGCTGCTCCGCCGCTCGATCCACGAGACGGCGAACGAGGCCGAGCTGGTCGACCTGCGCATGCAGACCCGCGCGATTTCGGTCGAGCGCGGCCCGGCGGGCGTCACCGCCAGCTTGAGCGACGGCACCACCGTCCGTGCCCCCCTGCTGGTCGCGGCCGAGGGACGCCAGTCGCCGACCCGCGACGCGGCGGGGATCAAGGTCGCGCGCTGGTCCTATGATCACAAGGCGATCATCAGTGCCTTCCACCACGAGCTTGCCCACGAGAATATCGCGTTCGAGATCTTCTACCCCAGCGGTCCCTTCGCGCTGCTGCCGCTGCCCGATGACGAGATCGGGCATCGCTCGGCGATCGTCTGGTCGGTGTCGGGGCGTGATGGCGATGCGATGCTGAAACTGTCCGACCGCGCCTTCCTGGCCGAGGCGGACAAGAGCATGGGCGGGTTCCTGGGCAAACTCTCCCATGCGAGCCCCCGTTCGGCCTATCCGCTGGGCTTCCATCGCGCCGCCACCATGACGGGCGAGCGGCTGGTGCTGGTCGGCGACTCGGCGCATGGCATCCATCCGATCGCGGGGCAGGGCGTGAATCTGGGCTATCGCGACGTCGCCGCGCTGGTCGAGGTGCTGGTCGAGGGCAAGCGCACCGGCCTGGACCTGGGCGATGCGGCCTTGCTCCAGCGTTATCAGCAGTGGCGCGGGCTCGACACGCTGATGGTGTCGGTGGCGACCGACGGCTTCAACCGCATCTTCAGCGTGCCCGGCAAGACCGCCAGCGCGATCCGGCGGCTGGGCATCACCGCAATCGACCATATCCCGCCGTTGAAAGATCGCTTCATGGCCGAGGCGCGCGGGGAGACGGGGCAGCTGCCGCGGCTGTTGCAGGGTGTGATGGTTTAGTTCGGAGGGGTTGGTCCGAAGAGTATTTGCCCTCCCCCAACCCCTCCCGCAGGCGGGAGGGGTTGGGGGAGGGAACGCTCCAAGCGACGTGCCCTCGATAACACCGAGCCGGATCCCAAGCCGCACTTCGACGTTTCGCAAGTCATGAACACCGGGCCTGATCATCCCACCCGTCCCGTCCGAACCCCGATCCGCGACCGCCGCCAGACCGGCGTAGCCCGCGCCATGGCCGCCGCGCTGGCGGTGGTGGTGCTGACGTTGCTGGTCGGATGGAGCATCGGGCATCCGCTCTCCCCCACCGACAGAATGCTGCGCGCGGTGGCGGCGTCCACGGTCGCCGCTTTGTGGCTGGCGGCGGCGATCGGCCATGTCGCGGCGCTGCGGTTCGATTCGCCTGCCGACATCGATGCAGCGGCCAGCGGCAGCCCCGATTCGCCGCGCGTCGCAATGGCGAACGCGGTACTGCGCAACACGCTGGAACAGGTGGTGCTCGCGATCCCGGCCTATCTGGCGCTCGCCTGGGTGGTAGAGGGGGCGGGGGCGATGATCCCGATGCTGGCGGCTTTGTTCTCGGTGGGGCGGACGCTGTTCTGGACCAATTACGCGCGCGGTGCGGTGGCGCGAGCGTTCGGCTTTGCGCTGGGTTTCTATTCGAGTGTCGCGGCGCTGGTCATCGTGCTGGTGACGCTGGCGGGGCGGTTGATCTGATTACCCCCACCCTCCGTTCAGCCTGAGCGAAGTCGAAGGCCAAGGGAATCCCTCGCGGCGAGCGCGGAACATGCACTTCGATTTCGCTCAGTGCGAACGGATGTTGGGGGCAGAAGGTGGGGGGTCAAACCTCCCGCGCTTCCTCGACCAGCATCACCGGCACGCCGTCACGGATCGGATAGGCGAGGCCCGCCGCCTCCGACACCAGTTCCTGTGTGTCCTCGTCATAGCGCAGCGGCGTGCGCGTCACCGGGCAGACCAGCCGTTCGAACAGCCACGGGTCCAGGCTCATTGCAGCGTCACCCGATCCTCGCCGTCATGGCGACCGAAAAACTGCATCAGCTGGATGATCAGCTCGGCGCGCTGTTCCAGATCGGGGGCTTCGAGCAGCGCCTGCTTGGCCGCCACATCGAACGGCGCGATCTGGGCGATGCCGTTGACGAGACTCTCGTCATCCAGCCGCCCGACCGCATCCCAGTCGACCGCATAACCCTGAAGATCGGCGAAACGCTTCGATTCCTGCTCCAGCGAGGCGCGGCGGCCGAGCGACAGCAAATCCTCGTCGATCACCGGCAGCAGCTCGGCCTCGACCTGACGGAACGGCGTCGTCACCTCCAGCTCGCGGACGATGCGGAACAGCGAGACACCCTCGAGAACGAGGTTGTAGCGGCCATCCTCCATCGCCTCGACCTCGGCGATGCGGCCGACACAGCCCATCTGATAGAGAGACGGCGTATCGCCCTCGCCCGAGGGCTGGACCATGCCGATCCGCCGGTCGCGCGCCATCGCGTCGGAGACGAGCGCCCGGTAGCGCGGCTCGAAGATATGCAGCGGCATCGGCATCCCCGGAAAGAGGATCGCGCCCGCCAGCGGAAAGATCGAGAGCCGCGCCATCCGCGTTACCCGAACAGGATGGCGGACAGACGCCGCCGCTGCTGCGAGACCCAGGGGTCGGTCATGCCGACGACCTCGAACAGCTTGAGCAATTGCTGGCGCGCGGCATCCTCGTTCCAGGCACGGTCGGCGGCGACGATGTGGAGGAGGTTGTCCGCCGCGCCGTCCCGGTCGCCCGCCGCCATCTGCGCATTGGCCAGCGCAAAGCGCTTTTCGTGATCGTCGGGGTTGGCCGCGACCTCGGCCGCCAGATCGGCATAGTCCGCGACCGGCGGGGCCGAGCGGGCCAGCGCCACCGCCGCCACCGCGCGGTGGATGGCCGGGTCGTTCGCCAACTCCGGGGGGAGTGCCTCGATCATGGCTTCCGCCGCTTCGACCTGCCCGGCGGCGAGCAGCGCGCGGATATGGCCCGACAGCACGGCGGGATGCTCCGGCGCCATGTCGAGCAGCTGCTGGAAGATCGACACCGCGCGCTCGGCGTCACCCGCCTCCAGCACCTCTTCGCCCATCGCGATCAGCGGTTCCAGCTCGGCCGCCGCGTCCGCCGCCTCGGACTGGATCGGCAGTTGCTTGAGCAGCTGGTCCAGCATCGTGCGCAACGCGCTTTCGGTGCGCGCGCTGGTCAGGTCGGCGACCAGCTGGCCCTGGAACATCGCATAGACGGTCGGGATCGAGCGGATCTGGAATTGGTTGGCGATGAACTGGTTCTTGTCGGTGTCGATCTTGGCCAGCACGACGCCCTTGTCGGCATAGGCCTCCGCGACCTTCTCCAGCGTCGGGCCGAGTGCCTTGCACGGCCCGCACCATTCCGCCCAGAAGTCCAGGATGACCAGCTTGGTCATCGACGGCTCGACGACATCGCGGCGGAAGGCGGTGACCGCTTCCTTGTCGGCGGGCGACATTCCCAACGTGGCCAAAAGACGCTCCTTTACGTGTTGCTCGGCCCTATGTGGGCGAGGCGGTGCGGTAATGAAAGGCCGTGGCGTAAATCAGCCGTTCAGCCGCGCGATCGTGCGGTCCCGCCCGATCAGCGGGAGGAGCGCGGCCATGTCGGGTCCCTGCGCGCGCCCGGTAAGTGCCAGTCGCAGCGGCAGGAACAGCGTCTTGCCTTTACGCCCCGTCGCGTCCTTCAGCGCGGCGGTCAGCGCGTGCCAGGGATCGTTTCCCCAGTCGATCTGACCCGCGACCTCCGCCGCCTGGGCCAGATAGGCGCGGTCGTCCCCGGCGGGTTCGGGGGCCTCGACCGGCCCCTCTATCACCTGCCACCAGGCGGCGGCCTGTGCGACGGTATTGAGATTGGGGCGCACCGCTTCCCACTCCACCTCCCCCATGCCGGTCGGCAAACGGTCGGCGACCGCCTCAAACGGCGTCTGGTGAAGGATGCGCGCGTTCAGCTGCGCCAGCTCGCCCTCGTCGAATCGGGCAGGCGCGCGCCCGAAGCGGGTGAAGTCGAACCCGGCGATCAGCGGCGCCATGTCGGCGACCGGCTCAACCGGATCGCTGGTCCCGATCCGCGCCAGCAGCGCACGCACCGCCTGCGGTTCTATGCCGATCTCGCGGAAATGATCGACGCCCAGCGAGCCGAGTCGCTTGGACAGCTTACCCTCGTTGCCGGTCAGCAGCGCGGCATGGGCGAAGCGCGGCAGCGCGGCCTTCAGCGCCTGGAACATCTGAATCTGCAACGCGGTGTTGGAGACGTGATCCTCGCCGCGCACCACCTGGGTCACGCCCATGTCGATATCGTCGATCACCGAGGGCAGCATATAGAGCCAGGTCCCGTCGGCGCGGCGGATGACCGGATCGCTCATCGTCGCCGGGTCGAAACGCTGGGGACGGCGCACCGCGTCATCCCATTCGATGGGCGCGCCGTGATCCAGCTTGAAGCGCCAGTGCGGACGAACGCCTTCGCTTTCCAGCTTGGCCCGGTCCTCGTTTGTCAGGGTCAGCGCGGCGCGGTCGTAGACCGGCGGCAGGCCGCGCCCGAGCTGGATCTTGCGCTTCAGATCGAGTTCCTGGGCCGTCTCATAGGCCGGATAGACGTGACCGCCCGCCACCAATTCGGCAAAGCGCGACTCGTACAGCGCGAAACGTTGCGACTGCCGTACCTCGGCATCGGGGATCAGGCCCAGCCATTGCAAATCCGCGCGGATCGCCTCGACATAGCGTTCCTCGCTCCGCTCGGCATCGGTATCGTCGATGCGCAGCAGGAAGCGCCCGCCGGTGCTTTGCGCATACATCCAGTTGTGCAGCGCGGTGCGGATGTTGCCGACATGAAGCCGCCCGGTGGGCGAGGGAGCGAAACGGGTCACGGTCATGACGCTCGCCATAATCGGGGAATCACCTTTGCGCTATTGTGACAGCGCGATTAAGGGGACCCGCATCACTGGGCTGTCTGCGGGGACGGGATACCACCATGAAATTGATGACCGGCAATTCGAACCTGCCGCTGGCGAAGGCGATTTCCTCCTATCTGGAGGTGCCGCTGACCGAGGCGCTGGTGCGCCGCTTCGCCGATGAGGAAATCTTCGTCGAGATCCAGGAGAACGTCCGCGGCGAGGACGTGTTCGTGATCCAGTCGACCGGCTATCCGGTCAACGACAATCTCATGGAACTCCTCATCATGATCGACGCGCTGAAGCGCGCGTCGGCCAGCCGCATCACCGCGGTGATCCCCTATTTCGGCTATGCGCGCCAGGACCGGAAGCCCGGCCCCCGCACGCCGATCTCGGCCAAGCTCGTGGCCAACCTGATCACCGTGGCGGGTGCCGACCGCGTGCTGTCGGTCGACCTTCACGCCGGTCAGATCCAGGGATTCTTCGATATCCCGACCGACAATCTCTATGCCGCGCCGGTCATGTCGGCGGACATCCTGGCGCGCTTCAAGAACGACAATCTCATGGTCGTGTCGCCCGACGTGGGCGGTGTGGTCCGCGCGCGCCAGCTCGCCAAGCGGCTGAACAACGCGCCGCTGGCGATCGTCGACAAGCGTCGCGAGCGGGCGGGCGAGTCGGAGGTGATGAACATCATCGGTGACGTCGAAGGGCGCTTCTGCATCCTGATCGACGATATCGTCGATTCGGCGGGCACGCTGTGCAACGCGGCCGCCGCCTTGCGCCAGGCGGGGGCGGAGGACGTCGTCGCCTATGTCACCCACGGCGTGTTGTCGGGTGGCGCGGTGGCGCGAGTCGACGGCTCGGAACTGCGCGAGCTGGTGATCACCGACTCGATCGGCAATCACGAGTCGATCAACACCACCGGCAAGATCCGCCACCTGCCCATCGCCCCGCTGCTGGGCGAGGCGATCAAGCGCATCGCGGACGAGACGAGCGTGTCGAGCCTGTTCGATTGATTTTTTGACGGGGCCAGCCGCGTATGTTTCGCGTGCGGCGAGCCCCCACCCCAAACCCAGTTTCAGGTAAACGATGCCCCGCATCGTTTAAGTCATGCCGGGGGCATGACCGACCTGAAACTCCCCTCCGGGAGGAGGGGCTTAGAAGGCGCGAGACGATGGACCTTGCCACGCCCCTCCCGCAGGCGGGAGGGGATGGGGGAGGGCTGGACCTAGGCGAGACGCTCGCGACCACCCAGTCTAAAATTCTCAGCGATTCCCCAGTGCGACGATATGCTCGAACACCGCCGGATGAAGCGGCTTCGAGAACGCACACCCATATTTGAAGCGGTCGCGCCAGGCGATCACCGCCTCCAGCGGGGCGAGCCCCGGAAGGGTCAGCCAGACGATCGTACCCGGCCACAGGGTGAAGCTGGTCTCGGCGCGAAACCCCTCGGGCGACAGGTCGACCACGTCGATCTCGAAGCGGGTCTGCCCCTTGTCGCGCAAATGCGCGCGCATCCGCACGGCATGCCGCAGCGAGCGGCGGAGATCCTGGCCGGCTATCGGCTCGAATGGCGGTGTGAAGACCGGGTTATCCATAGCGCCCCCTCCATAAGGGAAAGAAGGTTACTTTTCCGCCAACGCCTCATGATCCTGCCGCGCTCCCGCCGGGCGGCGGACTCCGGCATGGGCGCGACGCTTCAATTCGGCTTTCAGGTCCTCAGGCCGGGGTGCGATCAGAAAGCCGAAGCTGACCGTCCCCTTCTTCGTCTCGACGACGTGGTGCAGCCGGTGAGCCTGGATGATCCGCTTCATATAGTCGGACTTTGGCAGGTATCGACTAGGCAGCCGCTTGTGGACGATGACGTCGTGAAAGCCGAAATAGATCGCGCCATAGGCGGCGATTCCCGCGCCGATCCAGGTGAAGCCCGGCCACCAGCCCAGTTGCACCCCGCCCAGGATCATCACGAAGGACGGAACCGCGAAGATCGCGGCGTACAGGTCGTTCAGCTCCCAGTTGCCGGTGCGCGGCCGGTGATGGCTCTCGTGCAGGAACCAGCCCGGCCCATGCATGATCCAGCGGTGCGCCGCATAGGCGAACCCCTCCATGAAGATCACGGTGCCGAGAAACAGGAGAATGCCGAAAGCCCAGTTCATCGGATCGGCATAACGCATTTCCGATAAATTTGCTGCTTATTCCGTTGGTCGTGCGCAGAGAGCACTCCGGCCATGCGTGAAAAGCATTTGCGATGCATTTGCATTAAGGTGGTTTCGGGGTGGATTTGTCCGCCAGCCTGTGCTTTAGCCGCACCCAATTTCCCTAGAACCACCCGAGAGGCGGAAGGCTAGCGCATGAACATCCACGAATATCAGGCCAAGGAATTGCTCGCCAAGTTCGGCGTGCCCGTCCCCGCCGGCTTCGCCGCGATGACCGTCGAGGAAGCTGTCGAGGCATCGTCCAAGCTCCCCGGACCGCTCTACGTCGTGAAGGCGCAGATCCATGCGGGCGGCCGCGGCAAGGGCAAGTTCAAGGAACTCGGCCCCGACGCCAAGGGCGGTGTCCGCCTGGCCAAGACCGCCGACGAAGTGCGCGCTGCCGCGACCGACATGCTGGGCAACACGCTGGTCACTGTGCAGACCGGCGACGCGGGCAAGCAGGTCAACCGCCTGTACGTGACCGACGGCGTCGACATCGCGAAGGAATTCTACCTCGCGCTGCTCGTCAACCGCGCGACCGGCCGCGTCTCGATGGTCGCCTCGACCGAAGGCGGCATGGACATCGAGACCGTGGCGCATGACACGCCCGAGAAAATCCACTCGATCGACATCGACACCGCGACCGGCTTCATGCCGCATCATGGCCGCGCCGTCGCTGCCGCGCTGGAACTGACCGGCGACCTCGCCAAGCAGGCCGCCAATGTCGCCGCCAAGCTGTACGATGCGTTCCTGGGCACCGATGCCGAGCAGATCGAGATCAACCCGCTCGCCGTCACCGAGGACGGCAAGCTGATGGTGCTCGACGCCAAGGTCGGCTTCGACGGCAACGCCATGTTCCGTCACAAGGACCTGATGGAACTGCGCGACACCACCGAAGAGGACGCGATGGAGCTGGAGGCGTCAAAGTACGACCTGGCGTACATCAAGCTCGACGGTGACATCGGCTGCATGGTCAACGGTGCGGGCCTCGCCATGGCGACGATGGACATCATCAAGCTGAACGGCATGTTCCCGGCCAACTTCCTCGACGTCGGCGGCGGCGCGAACAAGGAAAAGGTCACCGCGGCGTTCAAGATCATCCTGAGCGATCCCGCCGTGAAGGGCATCCTGGTCAACATCTTCGGCGGCATCATGCGCTGCGACATCATCGCCGACGGCATCGTCGCGGCGGCGAAGGAAGTGAACCTGCAGGTTCCGCTGGTCGTCCGCCTCGAGGGCACGAATGTCGAGAAGGGCAAGGAAATCCTCGCCAATTCGGGTCTCGCCATCGTCCCCGCCAACGATCTGGGCGACGCCGCCAAGAAGATCGTGGCCGAGGTGCAGAAGGTCGCGTAAACCGCACCTTCGGCCCTGACGGACCGATGATAAAAGGGGCTCGGGCGGAAACGTCCGGGCCTCTTTCTCGTTCTGGGGTGCAAGTCTTGCGATGCGATCGCAACGCCGCCAAAGACGGCGGCATGTTTGGCTGTTCAGCCGGGAAGGAACCGCGATGAAGATCGTAGTGCCCGTGAAACGGGTGTTGGATTATAACGTGAAACCGCGTGTGAAGGCGGACGGGACGGGCGTCGACTTGGCGAACGTGAAGATGTCGATGAATCCGTTCGACGAGATCGCGGTGGAAGAGGCGATCCGGCTGAAGGAGAAGGGGGCGGCGACCGAAGTGGTCGTCGTCTCGATCGGCGAGCCCAAGGCGGCGGATACGCTGCGCACCGCGCTCGCCATGGGCGCGGACCGGGCGATCCTCATCACCGCGGACCAGCCGGTCGAACCGCTGGGCGTCGCCAAGCTGCTCGCCAAGGTGGTCGAGGAGGAACAGCCCGGTCTGGTCATCCTGGGCAAGCAAGCGATCGACGGTGACAACAACCAGACCGGGCAGATGCTGGCGGGCCTGCTCGGGTGGGCGCAAGGCACCTTCGCCTCGAAGGTCGAGATCGAGGGTGAGACCGCCAACGTCACCCGTGAAGTGGATGGCGGGCTGGAGACCGTGGCCCTCACGCTGCCCGCCATCGTCACCACCGACCTGCGCCTCAACGAGCCGCGCTATGCGTCGCTGCCCAACATCATGAAGGCCAAGTCCAAGCCGATGGCGACCAAGACCGCCGGGGAATACGGCGTCGACGTTGCCCCGCGCCTGACGATCACCCATGTCGCCGAGCCGGGCAAGCGCCAGGCGGGCGTCAAAGTCGGCTCGGTCGACGAACTGGTCGAGAAACTCAAAGCACTGGGAGTGGCCAAGTGAAGACGCTGGTTTGGGTCGAGCATGACGGCGGGGCCGTCAAGGATGCCACGCTGGCGACCGTCACGGCGGCGTCGAAGCTGGGCGAGGTGCACCTGATCGTCGCGGGGCAGGGCGTGGACGGCGTGGCGCAGGCGGCGGCGAAGATCGCTGGCGTGGGCAAGGTCCATGTCGCCGACGACGCGGCTTTCGCCAACGCGCTGGCGGAAAACGTTGCGCCGCTGATCGCCGAGTTGATGGGCCATCACGACGCCTTCCTCGCGCCGTCGACGACCACGGGCAAGAACATCGCGCCGCGCGTCGCTGCGCTGATCGACGTGATGCAGATCAGCGACATCCTGTCGGTCGAAGGACCGGACAGCTTCACCCGGCCGATCTATGCGGGCAACGCCATCGCCACGGTGAAGACTAGCGACACGAAACTCGTCCTCACCGTGCGCACCACCGCCTTCGAGAAGGCGGCGGCCGAGGGCGGCGCGGGCAGTATCGAGGCGGTAGCCTCCACCGGCGATGCGGCCAAGTCCCGCTTCGTCGGCGCGGAAAAGGCGGAGAATGCCCGCCCCGAGCTGACCAGCGCCAAGATCATCGTCTCGGGCGGTCGCGCGCTGGGGTCGGAGGATCAGTTCCATGCGCTTATCGACCCGCTGGCCGACAAGCTGGGCGCCGCCGTCGGCGCGTCCCGTGCGGCGGTCGATGCGGGCTATGCCCCCAACGACTATCAGGTCGGCCAGACCGGCAAGATCGTGGCACCCGAAGTCTATGTCGCGGTCGGTATCTCGGGCGCGATCCAGCATCTGGCGGGGATGAAGGACTCCAAGGTCATCGTCGCGATCAACAAGGACGAGGACGCGCCGATCTTTCAGGTCGCCGATATCGGCCTGGTCGGCGACCTGTTCACCGTCGTGCCGGAGCTGACGAGCAAGGTCTGACGGAGGGGGCCTGCCGTTTGGTGTGTGATGACAGGCTTGATCCACCCCTCCCCTTCAGGGGAGGGGCCGGGGGTGGGGCGCTTCCGCAAGTGCAAAACTCGCGGTGAGGCCCCACCCCAACCCCTCCCCTGAAGGGGAGGGGCTTGGCGCGGATCAATCCGATGTCCTCCGGTACCGGGGCATCGTTGGCGGTACGCCTCCACCACCCCTTCGTGGCGGCAGATTTCAGCTGATTCGGTACAGCCTGAGCGGCGACCCCTTGGGCAGCGGCAGCGGGGTCAGCCAGTTCGGCGTCCAGCCGCGCGCCATCCGGTCGTAGAAACCTCCCGGCGCCCGCGCGCGGTAATTGGTCGACTCGGCCATGTCGGGGCAGATCAGCAGCAGCGTCGCGCCGTGCCGCTTCATGATCGCGCGCGCCTGCGCCTCGCTGCCCTGGAAGGCATGCTGCACGTCCAGGATCGCATCGCCATTGCGGTGATACGGCCCCGCAATCGCGTCATGATGGGTCGTCACGATCAGCCGCGGCCCCAGGTCGACAAAGGTGAACACCGTCGCCTTGGGATAGGCATTGACCCGCGTCAGGACCGAGGTACGCACGCACTGCCCGGTCGCACGGTTGACCCGGTTGGCATAGGCGCTCGGCTGGGTGGCGGGCAGATAGGTGACGATCCAGCTCGCCGCGATCCCCGTCGGCACCAGCACCGCCAGCACGATGGCGGGCACCCGCAGCAGCGGCGAGCGCAGCCGGGCCAGCCAGGGCAGGACCATCCACAGCAGCGCCGCGATGCCCGGCACCGCCAGCATCTGCGCCGCCGGGGCTGCGCGCGCCTGCCACAACAGCATCAGGCAGGCGAAGGTCGTGAACAGCGCCACGGCGGTCCAGCCGATCGTCCGCCACCGCCAGGCCGCGACGATCGCCCCGATCATCCCGATCACCGGCATGATCGCCATGGGCAGCGCAACGCGAAGCGGATGCTTGTAGATCGGCTTGGCCTCGCGGACATTGTTCAGCCAGTTGCGCTGCAATTCGGGGCTGACCTGTTCGGGGCGGGTCAGGCATTGCGGGAACAGGCCGGCGAAACCGCCCGCGATCACCGCGCCCGCAACCACCGCCAGGCCGAGCCGCGCACCGCGCGACGCCGGGTTGATCCGCGCCAGCACGAACAGCAACGCCCCCGCCGCCACCGTCACCGACAGCCACACCGGGGTCAGCGCATCGCATCGCATCGCGTAGTTGGCGTTGGAGGCAAAGGCGGCGAACCCCGCCGCACTGCCCCCGCCGAGCGTCAGCGCATAGATGGCCAGCCGGTCGGCCTCCGCCCGGTCCCAGACCCAGCGCAGCGTCAGGATCGCGCCCGCCATCGCGGCATAGGGCAGCATCTCCAGCCCGATCGCCAGCGACACCGCGCTCGCCAGCCCGACCAGCGCCCCGCCGCGCCGTGCGGCCGGATCGCACAGCCCCGCGACGGTGACCGCCAGCATGGCCAGCTGCCACCCATGATGGTCGATGCGCATCGGCATATACATCAGCAGCGTGGCATGGGCGCACAGCAGCAGCGCCATGCCCAGCGGCCAGCTCAACGCCCCGACCAGCCGCCGCAGCGTCACCGCCAGCGCGGTCATGGTGATCGACAGCGGGATCAGCGGCGCCAGGCCGCAGGCGAGTCGCTCGGCCCAGGCGGGGGTGGTGAACAGGCGGAAAAACAGGATCAGCCCGGCGATCGGCAGATCGACGATGCGGCTCCAGTGGATGTCGAAGCCGACCGGCGGGTTCATCCGATACTGGCGCAGATCGTACCAGCCCTGTCCCGCCATCCAGGCCCGCACCTGCATCAGCCGCATATTGTCGTCGGTATCGCCCAGCGACCACCAGCGTATCTGGCCCCAGCGGTCATAGATGTACCAGGCGGTGATCGCCGCCCACGCCACCAGCACCCAGCGTTGCCAGTTGCGGTCGATCTCACGCTGCAGACGTTCCAAAGACGCTTCCCTCATACCCGCCCGCAGCCTAAGGCGCAGGACTTCGAGACGCTCTATCGTGGGCGGCGCAAAGGGCAAGGTCGGGGGTATGGCGACTCTTCAGCACCAGATCGATCGATGGCGGTCCAGCGGGATGCTGGGCCAGATCATCCGCTTCGGTATCGCGGGCGGATTGTCGACGGTCGTCTATTCGGCGGTCTATCTGCCGCTGACGTCCTGGGTCCTGCCGCACGACAAGGCCGTGCTGGCGGTGCCGCCAGCGTTCCTCGTGGCGGTAATCTTCGGCTTCTTCCTGCACAGCGCGTGGAGCTTTCGCGGGCATGGCACCCGAGACTCCAGCGGCAAACAGCATCTGAAATTCCTCGTCGTGCAGGGCTTCGGCCTGGCGCTCAATGCGCTGTTCACCTGGATCGTGACGGGGCTTTTGCATCAACAACCCTGGGTCGCGCTGATCCCGGTGGTCACGATCACGCCGATCGCGACCTTCGCGCTCAACCGCCAATGGGTCTTCGGATAAGTTCATGGACCGTATCGTTTACGACCGCATGGCCGCGCATGATTCCACCCATTGGTGGTATCGCGCGCGCCGCGACATCCTGGCCGATTACCTGACCCGTTACGGCAAGCTGCCCGCCGAGGCGCGCATCCTCGAGATCGGCTGCGGCACCGGGCATAACCTGCCCATGCTGGCGAGCTTCGGTACGGTCGACGCGATCGAGATCGATCCGGCCGCGCGGGAGATCGCGTCGCAAAGGCTGGGCAAGCCGGTCCAGGCCGCGCCGCTTCCCGAACTTCCGGGGATCGAGCGGGGCGCCTATGACCTGATCGCGGTGCTCGACGTGGTCGAGCATATCCAGGACGATGTCGCCGCGCTCGCCGCGATGAAGTCGTGCCTGAAGCCGGGCGGCAAGATCCTGATCGCGGTTCCGGCGCACCAGTGGATGTGGTCGGCGCATGACGTGGTGAACCATCACCATCGCCGCTATTCCAAGGGGACTTTGGTGTCGGCGATCGAGAAGGCGGGGCTGCGCCCGCGCAAGCTCGGTTATTTCAACTCGCTGCTCTTCCCGCTGGCCGCCGCCGCGCGGATCGCCGGGCGGATCACCGGGCGCGACGACAGCGACGACTCGCCGCCGCCCGCACCGCTGAACAAGGCGTTCGAGGCGATCTTCCGGTTGGAGCGGCATCTGGTCGGGCGTGTGCCGATGACGCCGGGTGTTTCGATCGTGACCTTGGCGGAGCCTGTTTGAGGCTGGCGTGGGGGCGTGGCCTTCGACTTCGCTCAGGCTGAGCGGGGTTCGGTGTCCAGCCCATATCCCCACCACCCGTTCAGCCTGAGCGAAGTCGAAGGCCAAGGGAATCCCTGGCAAATTCCGGTTCCGCTCCCAGACCCAGCCGGTTAGAGAAGCCCCCATGCTGGACTTTCATCGCGCCGATCTGGCCCGACTGGCTGCGCGGGACCGATTGCGGGGGCTGGCCCCGCAGCAAGGCAGGGACTTCGCCTCCAACGACTATCTCGGCCTGGCGAGCCATCCGCGCCTCGCGACCACCATCGCGGACGCCGTGGCGGAGGGCATCCCCGTCGGCTCGGGCGGATCGCGGCTGTTGCGCGGCAACCATCCGGAACATGAGGCGCTGGAAGCCGAAGCCGCCGCCTTCTTCGGCGCGGAGGCGAGCCTCTATTTTTCCTCCGGCTACACCGCCAACGCCACGTTGCTGGCGACGCTGCCGCAGCGGGGCGACCTGATCGTTCATGACGCGCTGGTCCATGCCAGTATGCATGAGGGGATGAAGCTGTCGCGCGCCGCGTCGATCGCGGCGGCGCATAACGATCTGGCGGCGTTCGAGGACGCCATCCGCGCATGGCGGGCGCAGGGCGGCAAGGGGACGGTCTGGATCGCGGTCGAAAGCCTCTATTCGATGGACGGCGACACCGCGCCGCTCGCCGAGCTGATGGCGGTGGCCGAGCGGCATGACGCGATGCTGATCGTGGACGAGGCGCATGCCACCGGCGTCTTCGGCGAGCGGGGGCAGGGGCTCGCCACGCCCGGCGAGCGGGTCGTCACCCTCCACACCTGCGGCAAGGCGCTGGGGTGCGAGGGCGCGCTGGTCGCAGGTCCCGCCATCGTGCGCGACTATCTGGTCAATCGCGGGCGGGGGTTCATCTTCTCGACCGCCCCCTCGCCGCTGATGGCGCGCGGGGTGCGCGAGGCCCTGCATATCCTCGCCGAGGAGCCGGAGCGGCGCACCGCGCTCCACCGGCGGATTGCGCTGGCCAGCGAGCGGCTGGCACCCCATGGCGCGCTGGCGAACGGCACGCCGATCATGCCGCTGATCCTGCACGACAATGGCCGCACCATGCGCGCCGCCGAGGCGTTGCAGGCGCGCGGCTTCGACATTCGCGGCATCCGTCCGCCGACCGTGCCGGTGGGCGCGGCGCGGCTTCGGCTGTCGATCACCCTCAATGTCGAGGACGCGGACATTCGCGCCCTCGACGACGCACTCAAAGAGGTTCTGGCATGAGCGCGATCATCGTCACCGGCACCGATACCGAGATCGGCAAGACCGTCTTTTCCGCCGCGCTGACCGGGGCGCTCGGGGCGAGCTATTGGAAGCCGGTCCAGGCGGGGACCGATGAGGAAGGGCATGGCGATGCCGAGACGGTCGCACGCCTGAGCGGTCGCCCGGTCCTGCCCTCCGCCTATCGGCTGAAGACCCCCTGCTCGCCGCACCGGGCCGCCGAGATCGACGGCGTGACGATCGACCGCGATCGCCTTGCCCTGCCGCAGGTCGACGGGCCGCTGGTCGCCGAAGGGGCGGGCGGGGTGCTGGTGCCCGTCACCCGGCAGATGCTGTTCGCCGACCTGTTCGCCCATTGGGGCCGTCCGGTGGTGCTGGTCGCGCGGACCGGGCTGGGCACGATCAACCACAGCCTCTTGTCGATCGAGGCCTTGCGGTCGCGCAGCGTGCCGATCCTGGGCGTCGCATTCGTCGGCGAGGCGGTCGAGGACAGCGAGGCGACCATCGCCGCGATCGGCGGGGTGAAGCGGCTCGGCCGCCTGCCGCGCCTCGCGACCCTGACCCGCGACACGCTGGCGGAGGCCTTCGCCGCGAATTTTGACATCGGGGATTTCCGGTGACCTCGCCCGTCTGGCATCCCTTCACCCAGCATGGCCTGGGCGAACCGATCCCCAAGGTCGCCACCGCGAGCGGCGCGGTCCTGACCACGGTCGACGGGCGCGAGGTGATCGACGCCATTTCCAGCTGGTGGGTGACGACGCACGGCCACAACCATCCGCGCATCAGCGCCGCCATCGCCGAACAGGCAGGCAAGCTCGACCAGATCATCTTCGCAGGGTGGACCCACGAACCCGCCGAGCAGGTCGCCGCAGAACTGGTGCGGATCACCCCGCCCGCGCTGACGCGGGTGTTCTTTTCCGACTCCGGCTCGACGGCGGTCGAGGTCGCGCTGAAGATGGCGCTGGGTTACTGGCTCCACCGGGGTGAGCCCCGCCACCGCATCCTCGTTCTCGAACACAGCTATCATGGCGATACGATCGGCGCGATGTCGGTGGGCGCGCGTGGCGTGTACAACCGGGCCTATGCGCCGCTGCTCTTCGATGTCGGCACCATTCCCTTTCCCCATGACATGCCGGTCACGCTCGACGCGCTGGAGGCGGAGTGCCGGGCGGGCGCGGCGGCGTTCATCGTCGAGCCTTTGGTGCTCGGCGCGGGCGGCATGTTGCTCTACGCGCCCGAGACGCTGGCCGCGATGCGCGACATCTGCGCGAGGCACGGCGTGTTGTTCATCGCCGACGAGATCATGACCGGCTGGGGCCGCACCGGCACGCTGTTCGCCTGCGAGCAGGCGGAGGTGGTGCCCGACATTCTCTGCCTGTCCAAGGGGCTGACCGGCGGCGCGGTGCCGCTGGCGGTGACGCTGGCGATCGAGCCGATCTTCCAGGCGCATTGGTCGCAGACCGATCGGTCCAGACAGTTCTTCCACTCGTCCAGCTACACCGCCAACCCCATCGCTTGCGCGGCGGCGGCGGCCAATCTGGCGATCTGGCGTGACGAGCCGGTGCAGGCGCGCATCGATACGCTGGCGGCGGCGCAGGCACGGCATTTGGCGACGATCGGCGGGGAGGCATCGGTCCACAGCCCTCGCCAGCTCGGCACCATCGCCGCGTTCGAGCTGGGCGCGGGGCAGGATTACTTGTCCGATCTCGCGCCACGGCTGCTGGCGCATTTCCGGGAGCGCGACCTGCTCGTCCGGCCGATGGGCAACACCATCTATGTGATGCCGCCCTATTCGATCACGCCGGAACAACTCGGTAAAGTCTGGACCGGCATCGGCGAGGCGATAGATCGTTTCGGGGGTTGAACCTATTCCTCCCCTGCAAGGGGAGGTGTCGCGCGAAGCGTGACGAAGGGGTGTCCCCCTCTCGATAGCACGACACCCCTCCGTCAGGCCTGCGGCCTGCCACCTCCCCTTAAAGGGGAGGAATAGATGCGGTGCCCTTTGACTTTAGGGCTTTTCATTTGCTTTATCCCGCGACGATTCAAAAGGAGCAGGCATGAGCGTGGCGGCGGCAAGAGCGATGGGGGCTCTGGCATCAGTGACGGCGCTGTGCTGGGGGATGGCCGCTGCGGCGCAGACGGCTCCGGTGAGCCCGCCTGCAACGCCGCTCGGGCCGATCAACGCCGACCTGCCGCCCGGTGGCGATTCCTACGCCCGCGCCATCGTCCCCAGCGCCGTCACCGCCCCCAATTGGACGCTGTCCGCCTGGGTCCAGCCGCGCAGCGTCATGGGCAAGGGCACGACGATGCTGATCGGCGGCTTCGGCGACCCCAAGGCGGGGCCGCGCCGCTATCTGGCGCTGGTCGATGGCCAGCCCGCGCTCGTCACCGAGGCGGGGGTGGTCCAAGGCGGCGGCGACGCCGACCGCAACAAATGGACCTATATCGCCGCCAGCTATGACGGAAAGATCGTCCGGCTGTTCGTGAACGGTCGACAGGTGGTGCAGCGCGGGCTGTCGCTGGAGCCGGTGACCGGCGTTGCGACGCTGGCGCCCCGCGATTACCAGCCGGTCTTTGCGGGCAAGGTCATCGATTTCCGCATGGTGCGCGAGGCGGTCGATCCGCTGACCCTCCGCGTCGCCGCCCGCCGCGCGCCCGATCCGGCGAAGCTGGCGCTCCAGACCGGCAGCCCGACTTGGCCCTATCAGACCCACCAGATGCAGGGGCAGACGGCACCGCAGGACGCCTGGACGCTGCCCCAGTCCAAGGCCCCGATCCCGACCAGCGGCACGGCAAAGCCAGAACCGAAGGACGCCGCGCTCGTCTCCACCACGACCGGCCAATGGGTGGTCAACGGCTGGCGGTTGATCGAGGCGGCCAAGGTCGGCCCCGGCGGCGCGGACCTGTCGCAGGGCAATTTCGACGCGAGCAAATGGTATGCCGCGACCGTGCCGGGCACGGTGCTGACCACTTTGGTCGATCGCGGCGTCTATCCCGATCCGGCGGTCGGGCTGAACAACCTGTCGATCCCGGAGACGCTGGCGCGACAGGATTACTGGTATCGCACCGAGTTCGACACACCGCCCGAGGCGGCCGGGCGGCAAATGTGGCTGACCTTCAACGGCGTGAATTATTCGGCTGAGGTCTGGGTCAATGGCCGGATGATGGGCACGATGAAGGGCGCCTTCATCCGTGGCCGATTCCCCGTAACGCTGACCGCGGGGCGCAATGCCGTCGCCGTGCGCGTCTCGCCGCCACCGCATCCCGGCATCGCGCACGAGGAATCGATGACGGCGGGCGTGGGCGAGAATGGCGGCGTCCAGATGATGGACGGCCCGACCTTCGTCGCGACGGAAGGATGGGACTGGATCCCGTCCGTGCGCGACCGCAACACCGGGCTGTGGCAGGGCGTGACGCTGGCCGCGACCGGCCCGGCGATGATCGGCGACCCGCAGGTCGTGACGACCCTGCCCAAGCCCGACAATTCGGTCGCCGATGTCGAGATCGCGGTGCCCGTCACCAATAACGGCCAGACGCCGGTGACGACGACGGTGCGCGCGGTGTTCGACGATGTGGTCGTCGAAAAGCCGGTGACGGTGGCTCCCGGCCAGACCATCCGCGCCGTCCTGTCCCCATCCGAGTTCCCGCAGCTTTCGGTCAAGAATCCGCGTCTCTGGTGGCCCAATGGTTACGGCGACCCGGCGCTGCACGATCTGGCGCTGACGGCGGCGGTCGATGGCGCATTGTCGGACAGCAAGGCGCTTCGCTTCGGGATGCGGCAGGTGACCTATGACCTGTCGCTGTTCGACGATGACGGTGATCTGGAGCGGGTGACGCTGGACCTCAACCGGGTGCGCGGCGGGCCGAAGGTGGTGGACACCAGTCACAAGGGCATTCGCAAGACCGGAAACGGCTGGGCGATGAGCTTCACGCCGGGCGGCGACCAGTCGGCGGCGGTCAGCAAGGTCGCCGACGATCCGCGCCTCGCTCCCTATATGACCTTGCGCGTCAACGGCGTGCGGATCGCGGCGCGCGGCGGCAATATCGGCATGGACGATTTCATGAAGCGCGTCGACCGCGCGCATCTGGAGCCGTTCTTCCGCCTGCACCGCGACGCGCATCTCAACATCATCCGCAACTGGGTGGGTCAGAATACCGAGGACAGCTTCTTCGACCTGGCCGACGAATATGGCCTGATGGTCCTGTCCGACTTCTGGGAGTCGACCCAGAATTACAATATGGAGGCCGAGGACCCGCAACTCTTCCTCGCCAATGCGACGGACGTGGTGCGTCGCTATCGCAACCATCCCTCGATCGTCGCCTGGTTCGGGCGGAACGAAGGCGTGCCGCAGCCGATCCTCAACACCGGGCTGGACACGCTGCTGCGCGCCGAGGACGGGACGCGGCTTTATATGCCGTCGTCCAATGCGGTGAACCTGCAAGGCTCCGGCCCCTATAACTGGCGGCCGCCGGTGGAATATTTCACGACGCACGCCAAGGGCTTCTCGGTCGAGGTCGGCACGCCCTCGCTGCCGACGCTGGAATCGTGGAAGCGGACCATCCCGGCCGAGGCGGATCGCTGGCCGATCGGCGATGTCTGGGCCTATCATGACTGGCACCAGACCGGGAACGGCGCGGTGAAGACCTATATGGACGTGCTCGAACGCCGCTTCGGCCCATCCACGGGCCTCGAGGATTTCGAGCGCAAGGCGCAGATGATGGAGTATGAATCCTACCGCGCCATCTTCGAGGGGATGAATGCAGGGCTCTGGACCGAGAATTCGGGACGGATGCTGTGGATGACGCAGCCCGCCTGGCCGTCCTCGGCGTGGCAGATCTTCTCGTCCGACTATGACACGCACGCTGCCTTCTACGGGGTGAAGAAGGCCGCCGAGCCGATCCATGTCCAGATGAACCTGCCCGACCACCGCGTCGTGCTGGTCAACAACACCCGTGACGCGCTGAAGGGCGTGCAGGTGCGCGCGAAGGTTGTCGGGCTGGATGGCCGGTCCGAGAGTGAGCAGGAGGCGAAGGTCGTCGCGAATGCCGAGGGGGTGACGCCTGTACTGACCCTCGACCTCGCCCCCGCGATGAAGCGCGGGCCGGTGCTGGTCCGGCTGGAGGCGATGGATGCGGGCGGGCAGCTGCTGTCGACCAACAGCTATTGGGAGGCGGCGGACGATGCGGGTTACCGTGCGCTGACCGCCATGGGGGCGGCGCCCGTCACCGCGAGTGCGACGACGCAAGGACAGGGTGAGGAGACGCTGGCCAGCGTCTCCCTGACCAATGGCGGCACCGTCCCCGCGATCGAGACCAAGCTGACCGTGATGAACGCCGACGGCGCCCAAGTGCTGCCCGCCTATTTCAGCGACAATTACGTCACCCTGATGCCCGGAGAAACCCGCGTGATCGAGATTCGCTATCCCACGGCCAAGGCGGACAAGCCGATGGTGAATGTGCGCGGCTGGAACGTCACCGCGACCGCTGCGGACCTGCGCCCGTGAGCCGGATGATCCTGACCGCGCTCGCTGCGCTGACCCTCGCCGCACCCGCCGCCGCGCAGACCGCGCCGAAGGAAACCGACTCGCAGCGCTGGACCCGCGAATGGGAGGAGCGGCTGCACAACGACTTCGCCTATCTGGCGCGTTACCGCGACGACAATGCCAAGCTGTCAGCGCCGGTGGCGGGCCAGCCGCGCGTGGTCTTCATGGGCGATTCGATCACCGAGGGCTGGGTCGGCAAGATGCCGCAATTCTTCGTGCCTGGCCGGATCGGGCGCGGGATCAGCGGCCAGACGACCTCGCAGATGCTGCTCCGCTTCCGCCAGGACGTGATCGACCTGAAGCCTGCGGTCGTACAGATCATGGCGGGCACCAATGATATTGCGGGCAATACCGGCCCGACGACCGACGCGCAGGTCGAAGGCAATATCATGTCGATGGTCGAACTGGCCCAGGCACATGGCATCCGCGTCATCCTGGCCTCGATCCCGCCCGCCGATCATTTTCCGTGGAAGCCGGGCCTGGCCACCGCGCCGCGCATCGCGACGCTGAATGCCTGGTTGAAGGATTACGCCAAGCGAGTCGGTGCGACCTATGCCGATTACTGGTCAGTGCTGCATGTCGGCGACGCGCTGAGACCCGATTGGGGCCTTGACGGCGTGCATCCCAATGCGGCGGGCTATGCCGCGATGGCGCCGGTCGCCGATGCCGCGATCAAGCAGGCGCTGGCCAAGCCTCAGCCGCGCAGGATGCGGTAGTTCAGCCGGGCGGTCGCGATCGGCTGGTCGCGATCCTCCTGCCAGGCGACCGCCTCGACATTGGCGGTCCGCTGGCCGAGGCGCAGGATGACGCCGACCGCGCGCGTCGGATGCCGGTCGCGCCCGGTGCGCAGATAGTTGGTCGTGATCGTCACCGGCTTGATCCGGGCCGTCCCTTCGCCCGCGAGCCGGTGGGTGAGCGCGGCGATGCCCGCCACCTCCAACAGCCCCGCGATCGCGCCGCCCTGCAGCAGTCCGGGCCAGCCCATGACATGTTCGCCGAACGGCATGACGAGTTGCGGATCGCCCGCGACCCAGTCGATCGAACAGCCGAGCCACTCGGCATAGGGCGGCAGTTCCATCGCCTGGCCGATCGCGGTCCGGGGCACGTTCATGCGGCCATGCCGATAAAGGTGCCCGCGACATGCGCGACCGGATCGTCGGGGTCGCCGTCATGCGCGATCCCCCGGACGAAGGCGATGCTGCGCGTCAGCCGGTAACATTCGCCGCGCCCGATCACCGTGCGTTCGGGCACGGCGGGACGGAGGTAGTCGACGCGCAGGTCGAGCGTCACATGCGCCTCGAACACGCCGCGCTTCAGCCAGACCGCCACGCTGGTCGCCATGTCCATCATCGCGACGATCGGGCCGGAGGCGATGACGCCGCTCACCGGATCGCCGATCAGCCGCACGTCATAGGGCAGCGCCAGCTCGGCCCAGTCGTCGCCATGCGCGCGATAGGCGATGCCGAGCTGCTGGCCGTGCCCGCCACCCAGGCCGCCCATCGCGACGAAGCGTTCCATATCGAACCCCATAAGCCCATGGTCTACACGACCAACGCGCTGGCGCAAAAGGAGAGAGATATGGACGGCCGGGTGACGATCGCGGTGACGGACGGTGTGGCCGATGTCAGGCTGGCGCGTGGGGAAAAGCTGAACGCCATCGACCGTGCGATGTTCGACGCGCTCGCCGGGGCGATCGATGCCCTTTCGTCGCGGGCCGACCTTCGCGCGGTGGTGCTGTCGGGTGAGGGGGAGGGGTTCTGCTCCGGGCTGGATATGGTGGCGATGGCCGGGGGCGATCTGGCGGGACTGGATCTGTCGGCGCGCAAGCATGGCCCGGCCAATCTGGTGCAGCAGGTCGCCTGGGGCTGGCGGACGCTGCCGGTGCCGGTGATCGCCGCCGTCCACGGCGTGGTGTTCGGCGGTGCGACGCAGATCATGGCGGGCGCGGACATCAGGTTGGCGCATCCCGCCACCCGTTTCGCGATTCGCGAGGTGCATTGGGGCATCGTCCCCGACATGGGCGGCTTCGCGCTGTGGCGCGGGGTGCGTGAGGATGTGCTTCGCGAATGGGTCTATACCGCGCGCGAGTTCGACGCGGCCGAGGCGCAGGCGGCGGGGTTCGTCACCCGGTTGGTCGAGGACCCGCGCGCCGAGGCGCTGGCACTTGCGCGAAAGATCGCCGGGCGAAGCCCCGATGCGGTGCGCAGCGCCAAGCGGCTGTTCGGGGCAATGGGGGCTGCGGCGGAGGAGATGCTCGCGATGGAGAGCGCCGAGCAGGTGGCGCTGATGCAGGGGGCGAACTTTCGCGAGGCAGTGCGCGCGAACATGGAGCGGCGGCGACCGGTGTTTCGCGACGTTGGAGAGGTGCCGCTCCCTCACCCGCAGCGATAGCCCCTCCCGCAGGCGGGAGGGGTTGGGGAGGGCAGGAAGTCTCATAGAGCCTGTCGCGTGGGGCTTTCCCTCCCCCATCCCCTCCCGCCTGCGGGAGGGGCGTGCCTGTGGTGGGCCGTATGCGCATAAAAAAGGGGGAGCCCCTTTCGAGACTCCCCCTTCCTTCAGCTCTCGTGGAAAGATTACTCCGCGGTCGCCTTGATGATCTTGCCCGGGTTACGGGGCGGCTCGCCCTTGGGCAGCGCGTCGACATGCTCCATGCCGCTCTCGACCTGGCCCCAGACGGTGTACTGGCGGTCGAGGAAGCGGGCGTCGTCGAAGCAGATGAAGAACTGCGAATTGGCCGAGTTCGGATCGTTGGTCCGCGCCATCGAGCAGGTGCCGCGCACATGCGGCTCGGCGTTGAATTCCTGCTTCAGATTGGGCTTGTCCGAACCCGACATGCCGGTGCCGGTGGGGTCGCCGCCCTGTGCCATGAATCCGGGGATGACGCGGTGGAACACGACGCCGTCGTAAAAGCCTTCATTGGCAAGGCCGCCGATGCGCGCGACATGCTCGGGCGCCAGGTCGGGGCGCAGGGTGATGACGACATCGCCGCTCTCGAGCGTCAGGGTCAGCTTGGAAAAGGTCTCGGCCATAAGGGTTCTTCCTTGGTTGATGAAGCGCAGGTAGGCATTCCCGTGCCCGCTGGCAAATGCCGCCGTCGCAGTTTAGAGGCGTGACACAGCGTTCATGATCGATCGAGGGAGGCCGAGATCAGCGACACCGAACTCCCCGAACTCGAATCCGAGACCCAGCTGCCCGAAACTCAGCTGGACGAGGACGACCGGCTGAAGCCCGAATATGTGACGGCCGTGCTCGACGCGCTGGAGGCGGGCGACGACGAGGGCGCGCGCGCGCTGGTCGAGCCGCTGCACCCCGCCGACATCGCCGACCTGTTCGAGCTGGTCGGCGACGAGGAACGCGTCAACCTGGCGCGCGCGGTCACCGACCTGCTGAACGGCGACGTCTTCGCCGAGATGAACGACTATGTGCGCGAGCAGCTGATCCAGGCGCTCGAACCGCATGAAGTCGCCGATATCGCGTCGGAACTCGACACCGACGACGCGGTCGCGATCATCGAGGACATGGACGAGGACGAGCAGCGCGCGGTGCTGCGCGCGCTCGACCCCGACGACCGCGCCGCCATCGAAGAGGCGCTGTCCTTCCCCGAGGAGTCGGCCGGCCGCCTGATGCAGCGCGAGCTGATCGCGGTGCCCGAGCACTGGACGGTGGCCGAGACGATCGAGTTCCTGCGCGACGACGAGGAACTGACCACCGACTTCTGGGAAATCTTCGTCGTCGATCCCGGCCATCGCCCGATCGGCACCTGCCAGCTGTCCTGGATCCTGCGCGCAGCCGGCCAGATCGCCATCGGCGACGTGATGAAGCGCGAACAGACGCTGATCCCGGTCGACATGGACCAGGAAGAGGTGGCGCTGCGCTTCCAGAAATATGCGCTGATCTCCGCCGCCGTGGTGGATGGCAGCGGGCGGCTGGTCGGCATGATCACCGTCGACGATATCGTCCACATCATCCAGCAGGAGGCGGGCGAGGACGTGCTGCGCCTGTCGGGTGCGGGCGAGGGCGATATCAACGAGCCGATCCTCGACAGCTACAAGAGCCGCGTCCGCTGGCTGCTCGCCAACCTGATTACCGCGATGGTCGCCTCCTCGGTGATCGCCGCGTTCGAGGGGACGATCGCGCGCATGGTGGCGCTCGCCACGCTGATGCCGATCGTGGCGGGTGTCGGCGGCAATGCGGGGACGCAGACGCTGGCGGTGACGGTGCGTGCGCTGGCGACCAACCAGCTGACCCAGTCGAACACCGCGCGCGCGATCATGCGCGAGATCCGCGTGGCGATGATGAACGGCCTGACCGTCGCGGCGGTGATCGGCGTGGGCGTCAGCCTGGTCTTCGGCAACCCCGCGCTGGGCATGGTGATCGCGGCGGCGATGATGACCAACATCATGGTCGCCGGGCTGGCGGGCGTGCTGGTGCCGGTCACGCTCGACCGTTTCGACGCCGATCCGGCGGTGGCGTCGTCGGTGTTCGTCACGATGACCACCGATTCGATCGGCTTCCTGGCGTTTCTGGGCCTGGCGACCGCGGCAGGTCTGACGGGTTAAGCTATTCCTCCCCTGAAAGGGGAGGGGGACCAGCGAAGCTGGTGGAGGGGGGGGCTTCCTCATAGGATGTCCCTGGCGGAGATCCCCCTCCACCACCGCTGCGCGGCGGTCCCCCTCCCCGTGCCGGGGAGGATCAGTGATCGTGATCGTGGTCATGCCCGTGCGGCACGTTGCGCAGCGCCTCCAGCACCTCGTCGGTGCGCGCCGGGTCGCCGATCGCCAGCACATGGCCCGCGCTGTCGGCGGTCAGCGGATCGCCGTTCCAGTCGCACATCCGCCCGCCCGCGCCCTCGACGACGGGCACCAGCGCGGCGAAATCGTGCAGCTTCAGCCCCGATTCGCAGACCAGATCGATATGGCCGCTCGCCAGCAGCCCGTAATTATAGCAGTCGCCGCCATAGACCGGCCCCTGGCGCGGGGACTGGCCGCTGACCGCCGCGACCAGCGCCATGAAGTGCGGCACGTCCGCATCGTCGAACAGATGCGGGCTGGTCGTCGCGATGGTCGCGCCGTCCAGGTCGCGACAGCTGCGCGTCCGTGCCGGCTCACCGTTGAACAGGGTCGGCCGCCCCGCCACGCCCAGCCAGCGCTCGCGTGCGATCGGCTGGTCGATGATGCCCAGCACCGGCCAGCCATTGTCGACCAGCGCGATCAGCGTGCCGAAGATCGGCCGCCCGACGGTGAAGCTGCGCGTGCCGTCGATCGGATCGAGCACCCATTGCCGTCCCGTCACGCCGTCCTTGACGCCATATTCCTCGCCATGAATGCCGTCGCCCGAACGTTCCGCCTCCAGGATGCGGCGCATCGCCGCCTCCGCCTCGCGATCGGCCAGCGTCACGGGCGAGCGGTCCTCCTTGATCTCCAGCCCCATTTCGCGGCGGAAATAGGGGCGGATGGCGGCTCCGGCAGCATCGGCAAGACGAAGGGCCAGCTTAATATCGTCGGCATGTACGGACATATTAACCCGGATAGGATAGGTCTGCGCGATCAGCAATGGACGCCATGATCGCGACAGGATAGGCGTTAACTATCTTAATATAAGGAATGGGGCGATGAGGGCAGTGTTGGGCTTTCTCCTGGCGATGGCGGCAGTACCGGCCGCAGCGGCCCTGCGTCCCGGTGCCCCGGCCCCCGACTTCACCACGCGCGGCGCGGTGGCGGGCAAGGTCTTTACGCTGCACCTGAAGGAACAGCTGCGCCACGGCCCGGTCGTCCTGTATTTCTTCCCCGCCGCCTTCACCAGCGGGTGCAGCGCCGAGGCGCGCGCCTTTGCCGAGAAGATCGACGCCTTCCGCGCCGCCGGGGCGCGCGTGATCGGCATGTCGGCCGACCCGGTTGACAAGCTCGCCGCCTTTTCCAAGGCCGAATGCGCGGGCAAGTTCCCGGTCGCCAGCGCCGGTCCCGCGATCGTCAAGGGCTATGACGTCGCGCTTGGCCGCCAGATGGAAGGGCGCGATATCACCTCGCGCACCAGCTATGTCATCGGTCGCGACGGGCGTGTCGTCTTCGTCCATGACGACATGAATCCGTCCGAGCATGTCGCCACGACGCTGGCGGCGGTACGCGAACTGCAAAACCGTCGCTGACAGGCACGTGTCATGGGGCTTTACAGGGGATGGAGCGAAACGGCTGATGTGGAGCCGCGGCGAGCCATGACGATGCCTGCCAGTCTATATGAACGTATCGGCAAGTTTCTGGAGGATCACCGGCTTTCCCCCGATCCGGCGCATTACGCCTTTGTCCATGCGATCCTGACCAATCCCAAAGGCAGCCTGGCGCGTGCGGTCGAATCGCTGATCGATGGCGGCGTTCGCCTGCACCAGGACGATATCGTCCGTCTGGGCGGTCCGGCGGGGGCGTCGCGGTCCATGCCCGCGCCGGATGCCGCCGAACCGGCGGTCCGCGAATCGGCGGTTGACCGGGTCGCCCCGCCCGAGGCGGAGGCGCGGTCGGACGCGCTGGCCGAGCAGACCGAGAATCAGGTCACGGCGTTCATGTCGGTGATGCGCACCTTCCAGGAGGATACATCGGCCTTCGGGGCCAATCTGGCGCGCAACGTGGCGGAGATGAACCGCGAAGAGATCGACCTGCCGACGCTGGCGACGCTGACCGGCGAGATGCTGGAGCGGATCCACGCGACCGAACAGCGGCTGGAGCAGGCGACGGCGGAGGCCGACACGCTGCGCGAGAAGCTGGCCGAGGCGCGGGCGACGGCACGGCGCGACCCGCTGACCGGGCTGGCCAACCGGCTCGCCTTTTCCGAGGCGCTGGGCCAGTGTTTCCAGGGATCGGACAGCTGCCATCTGGCGCTGTGCGATGTCGACCGGTTCAAGCGGATCAATGACGAGCTGGGTCACGCCACGGGCGACCGCGTGCTTCACTCGATCGGCAAGATCCTGGCCGAGGAATGCCAGGGGCATCTGGTCTGTCGTCATGGCGGCGAGGAATTCGCGATCCTCATGTCCGGCCTGACGGCCAGGCAGGCGGCGGCGCTGGTCGACCGGGCACGCGATGCGGTGCGCAACCGCCGGATGCGCGTGCGCGAGACGGGCGAGCCGGTCGGTGAAGTCACCTTCTCCGCCGGTATCACCGCGCTGAACCCCGAGGACACGCAGGAGACGCTGTTCGCGCGCGCCGATGCGCTTCTTTATCGCGCGAAAAAGGAAGGTCGCGACCGCGCCTGCAACGACGCCTGATTTTTCGCCACCGGATGGCGGGAAATCCCGTTGGGGCGTGGCGGAATTTCCCAAGGCGACAAGAGGCTTTCCAAAAAACCACGGAAATCCGCCGTTCTTGAAACTGGCACGCTCTCTGCAATCTCCCTGGTATCGCCGGTCGGATGGTCCGACCGGCGGTCAAATCAGGGAGTTCCGCCATGTTCGCTTCGTTCCAGACCCGCCAGATCCTCGTCTCGGTCCTCGGCGCTTTCGTCTTTGCCGGTCTCGCCATCACCAGCGCCGCGCCGATCTTTCCGATCGCCTGAGCGTGATCGCGCCTTACCCCTCTGGCGGCCGGGCCATGCCATTCTGACACCCGGCCGTCCTTCTTGCCCGCATCAGGCGACCGCGCCTGCCCCCACCGGGCCGACCGGCGCTTCCTCCTCGCGCGAATAGGTGCCCGTCAGCACCCCGGCGGCCAGCACATGTCCCGCCATCGCCTCGACCATCGCGCCGCGACCCGGCGTCTGTCCGCCGATATCGACCACCGCATCCAGCGCGAACAGCTGGAAGACATAACGATGCTCGCCATGGCCGCGCGGCGGATCGGGCGGCAGCCAGCCCTCGCTCAAATAGGAATTGCGCCCGACATCGCCCCCTTCGGGCGTGCCCGCGCCATCCGCGACGACCGCGCCCTCGGCCAGTTCGCCTGCGCGCGGTGGCAGGTTCCAGACGATGGCATGGACCAGCGGCTGCGGCGTCGGGGCGTCGGCATCTTCGACGATCAGCGCCAGCATCGCCGTGCCCTCGGGCGGATCGCCCCAATAGAGCGGCGGCGACACCCCCTCGCCATCGGCGGTGAAGCGCTCGGGCAGCCGGGCCATGTCGCCAAAGGCCGGGCTGTTGAGCGGCATCGCGGCGGGCGGCGCCAGTTCGGGTCGGACGACCGCGATCGATTCCACCCCGGCGCGCCAGCCGCTCATCGCCTTGCCTGCCCAAGCGGGCAAATGTTCGAGCATCCTTGTCTCCTCTATCGCGGTTTCACGGGGACGGCCCGCGCGCGCCAGACGGTCAGCGTGTCGATCGCACCCCGGCATTCGGTCATCTGCGCGGCCCGGAGCAGGCGGAAACGGGTGCCGTCCCAACCGAATTGCTGCGCATCGCCGCAATCGCCCAGCCCCCGGCCCTTGCCCCAGCTCGACAGGCGGCCGTCGCGCGACCAGTCGACATTGACCAGGATCTGGGGCTGGCCCGGTTCGGGCCGCTCACCGAATGGATAGGCGAAGTCGAAGGTCGCGGGGCTCAACCGTCCGTCGCGCCAGATCAGCGGCTTGACCAGATAATTATACGCCCCCGCACCGCAGGACATCAGCACCAGCGTGCTGCGCCGGTCGAGCCGGTGGGCGTCGGCGCTGAACGGGCTGCCATCGTCGGTCGCGCAGCGGTAGCGCCGCCGGGCCTCGCTGATCGCCGAGGCGGGAATGACGGGGGCGGCACCGGGCGGCGGGGTGACGACCTGAACCATGGGCAGCGCGGGCGAGGTGGCACGATGGCGTTTGGCCCCCCGGGCGATCAGCGCGGAGGTCGTGCCCGCGCGTCCCTGCCGATCGTCCATATAGCGAAAGGCGGCCGATGCGCCCGCCAGCGCAAGCGGGTGCGCGCTCGGCGTCAGCAGCGTGGCGCGCTGGCCCCTGGCGATGGCCGCGACAAGCGCGCTGGCGGAGGCACCCTGCCACTCGCCCTCACCGTCACGGTCGAGCGGGGTGGAGGCGATGGTCCGGCCATCGACCCGGACGCTGGCCGTCTTGGCCTTGCCGGTCATGTCGCGGATACGCACCGTCACCCGGCCGCCGGCATCGCGCGCGACGATCAGCCCGACATCCTGAAGCGCCGATTCCTCGGCCGCCAGCGAGGCCGCCCCACAGGCCCGGCCATTGTCGCAGGCGACGATCCAGTTGCGGAACAGCTTCAGCTTGCCCGGCTTGGGCGTGTCCGGCGTGGCGGCGGTCGCCGCCGTGGCGACCAGCGCCATGCTCATGGCAAGGCTCATGCGAATCATACCCGATCAACCCCTTGGCTGGCGATCCCGTTCCGAACCGGATAGGGCGCGTTGTAACAGGCTTTGTGGCAGAGATACGGGCCGGAAGAACAGGCCAAAGCGGCAGGGCCAGGAGACAGGAGAGTGTCGATGAAGTCAGTGGGCGTGATCGGAGCCGGTCAGATGGGCGCAGGGATTGCGCAGGTCGCGGCGGCGGCGGGCTATGCGGTGAAGCTGGCGGATGTCTCCGCCGAGCGCGCCGAGGCGGGCAAGGCGGGCATCGCCAAGGCGCTCGACCGGCTGGTGACCAAGGAAAAGACCACCCGCGAGGACGCCGACGCGCTGCTCGGCCGAATCGAGCCGGTCGGCAGCCTGTCCGCCATGGCGGATTGCGAGCTGGTGATCGAGGCCGCGACCGAGCGCGAAGCCATCAAGCGCGCGATCTTCGAGGAGGTCGGCAAGGTGATGTCCGACACCGCGATCCTGGCGACCAACACTTCGTCCATCCCGATCACCCGGCTAGCGCAGGCGGCCCCCGATGCGACGCGCTTCGTCGGCGTGCATTTCTTCAATCCGGTGCCCGTGATGGGGCTGATCGAGCTGATTCGGGGCCTCGCCACCTCGGACGAAACGGTCGGCAGAGTCGAGGCTTTCGCGCAGGAGCTGGGCAAGCGGGTCGTCCACGCCAATGACGCGCCGGGCTTCATCGTCAACCGCGTGCTGATGCCGATGATCAACGAGGCGATCTTCGCGCTGGGTGAGGGCGTGGCGACGATCCCGGATATCGACGCGGCCTGCCAGCTGGGGCTGAACCATCCGATGGGGCCGCTGACGCTCGCCGACTTCATCGGGCTGGATACCTGCCTGGAGATCACCCGCGTGCTGTTCGAGGGCACCGGCGACCCCAAGTTCCGGCCCGCGCCGCTGCTGATCAAATATGTCGAGGCGGGCTGGTATGGCCGCAAGACCAGGCGTGGTTTCTATGATTACTCGGGCGCGGAACCCGTGCCGACGCGGTAAAGAATTCCTCCCCTGTAAGGGGAGGGGGACCATGCGTAGCATGGTGGAGGGGTGTCCCGCTCTCGATAGGGTGACACCCCTCCGTCAGGCCTCCGGCCTGCCACCTCCCCTTAAAGGGGAGGAATAGGTTTAGAACGCGCCGTGAACCCGTAGCGCGAACACCTCGGCAGGGCCGCGATCGCGGTTATACCCCGGATTCTCCACATATTGCGCGTCCAGCGTCACCGCGAGCGCGCGGGTGAGCGCAACGTCGTAATAAGCCTCGGCAATCTCCTCGGCGCCCGCATCGGGCAGCTTGCCGTCGCCGACCAGCACGCCCAGCCCGCCCGCCGCCAGATAGCGGCGATGCTCGGCCGAAATCCCGTTGGCGATCAGCGCCAGTCCGACTCGATCCTGCGCCCGGCCCCAGCTTTTGCCGTTCAGCGACGCGCCGATTTGCGCCGTCCGGTCGATATCGGTGAAGTCGTAAGGCTCGATCGCCCCGTCGCTGACCCCAACCCGCGCGAAGAGACCCAGCGTATCGGTCAGCGCCTGGTCCATGTTCATATAGCCGCCGATCCGCGTCATCCGCCGCCGGGTGAAGGACGGATCGACCGCGCCGCCGGTGGTGGCGGCATAGGCCAGCGCCTCGTCGAAGCGGCTGAAATTGCCCCGGTTGCGGAAAAACCCGAAGCGCACCGATCCGGGCCGCCCGGCGACCTGGTGGCGATGCTCGACCTCGGCATCGATCTGATACTGGCCGAAACCATGTTCCAGCCGCTCGCCATTGGGCACGGTCGACAGGTTGAACAGCCCGGTACGCAGCGTCCAGTCGCCGCGATAGAGTTCGGCGGCGACGCCCGTGGTATAGCCCCAGGCATCGGCGGCATAATCGAAGCTGCCGGTATCGACCGCCGACCAGTTGAGGAAATCGCCGCGCGGATCATGGGCGTAAGGGTTGGTGTCGAACAGGTCGCCGACCCCGAACTTGCCGATGGTAAGCACGATCCGGTCGAGGCTGCGCGATCCGCCCAGCTGGTTGGCGACGCCCGCCACCGCCTCGCGCGTGCCGCCAAGCCCGAAAGTCTGGCGGAAAAAAGCGCGTTGCAGCCGGAAATAGGGTTCGGCCTTGCCGACCTTATAGGCCTCGGCGCTGGGGAAGCCCGCGACGCCCAGCGTGTTGGACAGGCCGAAGCCCTGGTCGATCTCCGGATTCACCCACAGTTCGCCCCCGGTCCAGGCACGGACGCCGATATAGGCGGTGACGTCGGCCGTCTCCTTCACCTGACGCGGGGTCAGGCTGTTGGCGCCGGTATAGGGCGAGGCAAAGCCGCCGACCCCCTGTGCGACGAGGGTGGCCTGGCCGTGGATCGCGAAGTCCTGCGGCTGGGTATCCTGCGCGGACGCGGCGCGCGCGACGAGGAACAGGCCGCACAGCGCGGCCCGCGAAACGATACGGATCATGATGGTCGTCGCGGATCAGGCGCTGGCGCGGGGACGGCGCATGGCCTGCGGACGGGTGGACGCGACCAGACGGAGCAGCCGGGCACGCTCGCGGGGGACACTCGCCATCACGGTGGCGAGGGAATGGGCGCGGACATGCGCGCGGAACAGGGTACGGGTCATGGCAGACCTCCTTCGGGTTCGTGTGGTCGAGCCCGGCGGAAGGTCGGCGAGGAACGGCTCTAGCGGGCCGACATCGTCGACCCCGTCAGGCCCGTCAGACGGTCGGCAAGAACGTGGACGCGGATGCGTCTACTGTCCTCGTCGCCGGACGCGGGACTAGATCGGGGCATTGTGATCCTATGTGTGAGTCGGCCACGTCCGCAGCCGACAGGGCGCGCCATAACGCGCTTATAATGGGGATCAACCCCGTAAAGGTTATATTCCTCCCCTGTAAGGGGAGGTGGCAGGCCAAAGGCCTGACGGAGGGGTGTCCCGGCTCGCGATGTCAGGCTGTCCTCGCCAGCGGTGACACCCCTCCACCATGCTGTGCATGGTCCCCCTCCCCTTGCAGGGGAGGAAAAGACTTAGGCGATCAGCAGGCCCGCCAAGGCCGCCGACATCAAATTGGCCAGGCTCCCCGCGATCAGCGCGCGGATGCCCAGGCGGGCGATGGTCGGGCGCTGATTGGGGGCGAGGCTGCCCGTCACCGCCATCTGGATCGCGATCGACGAGAAATTGGCAAAGCCGCACAAAGCGAAGGTGACGACCGCGACGGTACGCGGCGACAGCTGTGCGGCCTGCTTGCCCAGATCGATATAGGCGACGAACTCGTTCAGCACGATCTTCTCGCCGAACAGGCCGCCCGCGATCCCCGCTTCCTTCCACGGCACATTGAGCAGCGCCATGATCGGCTGGAACACATAACCCAGCAGCGCCTGGAAGCTCAGCCCCGGAATGCCGATGAGATTGCCCAGGCCGCCGAGCAGTCCGTTCGCCAGCGCGACCAGCGCGACGAAGGCCAGCACCATCGCACCGACCGCGACCGCCAGCTTCACGCCGGTCTGCGCACCCTGCGCCGCCGCCATGATGATGTTGGCGGGCTTTTCCTCGTCATGCGTGGCCTCGGCCAGCGCGATGCGCTCGTCCTCGATCACGTCGCCCAGCGGCAGCTGCCCGGCGGGCGGCTCCATGCGGTCGGGCATGATGATCTTGGCCATCAGGATGCCGCCCGGCGCCGCCATGAAGCTGGCCGCGAGCAGATATTCGATCGAGATGCCCATCGAGGCATAGGCCGCCAGGATCGTGCCCGCCACGCCCGCCATGCCGCTGGTCATCACGGTGAACAGCTGCGCCGGGGTCAGCCCGGCCAGATAGGGGCGGATGACCAGCGGCGATTCGGACTGGCCGACAAAGACGTTGGCGGCGGCGCAGAGCGATTCGACCTTCGACACGCCGATGACCTTCTCGATCGCGCCGCCCAGCCAGCGCACGACCAGCTGCATGATCCCCAGATGATAGAGGATCGAGACGAGCGCGGCGAAGAAGATGATCACGGGAAGCGCCTGGATCGCGAAGTTGCGGCCCAGCGGATCGGAGGCCAGCGCGCCGAACAGGAACTTGGTCCCTTCATTGGCATAGCCGAGCAGATCCGCCACGCCGCCGGACAGCCATTGCAGCACCCGCTTGCCCCACGGCACATAGAGGACGAGGACCGCGATCCCCGCCTGCAGCGCAAAGGCCGCGCCGACGACGCGCAGGCGGATTGCCCGGCGATCGGTGGACAGGGCAACGGCGATGCCCAGGATGACGAGAATGCCGGCGATACCGATGGCGAAACGATTCATGCGCGCTGCTTAATATCCCGCTTGGGGCAATGAGACCATGACGCGGCCCCCCGGCTGCGCGGGGGACGATCATAAGCAAGGTGCGGGGGGACCGCCATAGTTTTGATCATGGGGCGATTTCGATCCTCCCCGGCACGGGGAGGGGGACCATGCAAAGCATGGTGGAGGGGGAGCGCCTCGAATGTCTCATGCGGTCGAGAACCTCCCACACCCCCTCCCCTTGCTGGGGAGGTTCAGAAGATGCCCAGGAATTTCTTGCGCTGTGCCTTGGCCTCTCCCGGATTGCCTTTCCCGTCCTCGGCCTTGGCGGTGGTGCCGCGCCCGACATCGTCGCGCTGGTCGCCCTTGGTGGTACGCTGCGCACTGGCCCGCGCGCCCGACAGCACCGGGCCGCATGCCGCCGCCTTGGCATCGCCGACATCGACAAAGGCCAGCACGCCCGCCAGCGGCGTCGCGACCACCGCCAGCCCCAGCCCGGCTCCGGCGCGCGCCAGCAGGTCTCCGCTGATCGGGTTGATCCCCGGATGCGCGAAGGTGCCGGTGATGCCGACCGGCGACTGGCCGGAGAACAGGCTGAAGGTCTTAGCATCGGCGCGCACCGCCAGGTCGAGCGCCTCGTTGCGGAAGCTGAACCCGCCACGCGCCGTCACGACATTCTTCGACGTGTCGATCAGGATCGGGTCCGCCGCCGCCACACCGCCGCGCACGGTAAAGGCGATCAGGCCGCAATTGATGCGCACCGGCTCCTTCAGTTCCTTCTCGAACATCTTCTGGACGAAGGTGCCGATATCGAGTTCGGCGAGCTGCGCGTTCTTGGTCCACAGCGAACCGGCGGGCAGGATGAAGGCCATGCGCCCGGTCGCGCTGGCGAGCGAATCATGGATGGTGTCGCCGCGCCCGGTCAGCTGGACGCGGCCCTTGACGGTGCCGGTCGTCCCGGCCTCCGCCACGCCCCATCCCGCCAGCAACCGCCCCAGCGGGGTCGGCGACAGGCGGATATCGTAGCGCACCAGGCTGGGCCGCTGGCGCGTGTCGAACAGCAGGTCGGACGACACATCGCCGCGCGCCATGGCGAAGCGCAGCGGCGACAGGGTCAGCTTGCCGCGATCCAGCGCCAGCGTCAGGTCGACGTTCGAGATCGGAACGCGGCGCGAGCGCACGGTACGGATCGTCCATTTCAGATCGGCATCGAAGCGCTGCATCGTCGCCACCGGCAGCGCCGCGTCCGGCAGCAGGCGCTGCGGCCCGACCCCGGTCGCGGCGGCGGCGGCCTCCGCGCCCTTGGTCGCGACGATATCGGGATTATAGCCGATAAAGGGGGCGGCATCGATGATGTCGAGCTTCTGGGTCGCCAGCGTCGAATCGAGGTGCAGCCGCTCGCCATGGGTGACGGTCAGCGTGCCCGCCAGGTCGCTGTCGCCGAACGTCCCCTTCATGCGGGTGAAGCGATAGACGTCGCCATCCTTCACCAGCTGCGCATGGATGTCATAGGTGCGGGTGCGCGGGATGACGACGCCGATGACCTCCAGCAGGGTGGACAGGTCCTTGCCCCGCGCCCGCGTGCGAAGCGGCACATTCTTGACATCGGCGATGGAGGGCAGGGTGCCGGTGACATCGACGATATTGCCCGCCGCGCGCATCCGCGCGACCAGCTCGTTCTTGCCGCGATTGGCGGTGGCGTCGGGCGAGAGCAGCTGGGCGTTGACGACGAAGGGCGTGCTTCGAATCACACCCTTGCCGCGCACGCCGACGGCGCGGCCGATCCGCGCATCCTGCGACCGGAAATCCGCCAGCGCCAGCTCCGCCGTCACCAGCATCCGGGGATCGCGGTAGCGGACGGTCGTTCCGTTTATCTCGGCCACGTCGATGCGCGGGAATTCCAGCGGCTTGCCGCCCTTCTTCTCGCTGAAGGTCCATGTGTTGGTGCGGTGGTCGGGCGTCCACTCCAGATCGACCGCGCCATTGGTCAGTTCCAGCCAGGTGAAGCGCCGCTTGCCGAACAGCAGCGACAGCGGCGCGATCCGCGAATCGATCCGGTCGGCGGTGAACAGGTTCGGTCGTGTCGCCCAGGACGGGTTGGAAACGGCGATCTTTTCGGCGACGAACTTGATCCGCCATGGTGCGAAATAGAGCTGGAAGTCGCCGCCCACGCTGACGGTCCGATGGGTCAGCCTGCCGACGATCGACTCGAAGGGATGGCGCAGGAACCGCCCCCTGGTGACGAACAGCACCAGCCAGATCGCGGCGATGACGGTCAGCAGGCCGATGGCGATCCGCAATGCCCAGCGGCGCCACCCGATACGGGCGGCGGCATGACGCGCGGAACTGTCGGCCGCTGGTGCCTGATCCATGGAAAGCCAAAGCGCGCGAGGGGAGCGGCGGTTCCCCGACACCCTTTGGTTGCATTCTTCCCGCGCTTCGTCTAAGCGGCCCGCTTCCCGAGCGAGGTGTCACGAACGGCCCGGCCATCAGGGCTGCCGCGGCCGTTTCTGCCTTAGCTCTAGCGAAAGGAAAAAAATGCCCAAGCTCAAGACCAAGAGCGGCGTCAAGAAGCGCTTCAAGCTCACTGCCACCGGCAAGCTCAAGCACGGCGTCGCCGGCAAGCGCCACCGCCTGATCAGCCATAACGGCAAGTATATCCGCCAGAACCGCGGCACCTCGGTCCTGTCCGATGCCGACACCAAGACCGTGAAGGCCTGGGCGCCTTACGGCCTGAACTGATTTCTGGAAGGGTAGAAAGATATGGCACGCGTCAAGCGGGGCACGACCACCAAGGCGAAGCATAAGCGGATTTTGGATCAGGCGAAGGGCTATTATGGCCGTCGCAAGAACACCATCCGCATCGCGCGCCAGGCCGTCGAAAAGGCCGGTCAATATGCGTATCGCGACCGCAAGGTTAAGAAGCGGACCTTCCGTGGTCTGTGGATTCAGCGCATCAACGCGGGTGTCCGGGCCGAGGGCCTGACCTATTCGCAGTTCATGCACGGCCTGAAGCTGGCGGGCGTCGAACTGGACCGGAAGGTCCTGGCCGACATCGCCATGCACGAGGGCGAAGCCTTCAAGGCGATCGTCGCGCAGGCGAAGGCCGCTCTGCCGCAGGCCGCGTAACACGCGACTGACGGACTAGCGCCGGAAATCAGGAAAGGGCGTCGGTGGAGTTCCACCGGCGCCCTTTTTTTCTGTTTGTGTGCGTGTGGCTTTCTCACCCCTCTCCTTCAGGGGAGGGGCCGGGGGTGGGGCGCTTCGGCGAGCAGGTTGCCTGATTGAGAGGCCGCAGCCCAACCCCTCCCCTGAAGGGGAGGGGCCAAGGTCGCCCTCAATACCGGACCGTGATCGTCCCCAGGATCGAGCGCGGTGCGCCATAATAGCCGCCGTCGAAGGTCAGCGCGGTCAGGTACTTGGCGTTGGTCAGGTTGCGCAGATTGGCCGACAGAGCGATGCGCCGGGTGATGTCGTACTTGGCCATCAGGTCGACCAGCGCATAGCCGTCCTGCCGGACCGAGCGGGTCTGGGTGTAGATCACGCTCTGATACTGGGCCGACGCACCCACTTTGAGTTCGGGCAGGGCGGGCGGCGAATAGACGATGTTCAGCCGCCCGGTGTTGCGCGGTACGAACAGGCGCGCGGGGTCGCCCTTCTGATCCTCGATCCGCATCAGCGTATAGCCGCCCGTAACCTGCAGCCCCTCGGCCAGGCGTCCGCCGACCTCTAGTTCGATCCCCTCCGACTTGGCGTTCACCCCGCGCGAGACGAAGCGGCCGTTGACGAAGCCGATGCTCTCGGCGGTGTTGTTCTGATGCACGCGGAAGATCGCCGCGCTGGCGTTCAGCCGTCCGCCGAACCAGTCACCCTTGATCCCCGCCTCGATATTCTTGCCGCTGACCGGGTCCAGGATCCGGCCGTTCTCGCCGATCGCGGTCTGCGGATTGAAGATCGTCGTATAGCTGGCATAGGCGCTCAGCGACGGGCTCAGGTCATAGGTAACCCCGGCGAAGGGCGAGAAGCGCGAATTATTGAAATTGGTGTCGACATTGTACGAAAAGCCGACGCTGCGCGCATGGGTGAAATTGCCCCCGAGCATCAGCTTCAACGGATCGGCCAAGCTGAAGCGAACCAGGCCATAGGCGGTTTCGCGGCGGGTCTGGGTGTTCTGGCTCGATGCATAGGCCGTCGAGAAGTTGGTCGGGAAATCGACCTTGGGGAAATTGCCCTGGAACAGGTCGGGGAAGGGCAGCGTCAGGCCGACCTTCGAATAGTCGTAGCTCGACGTCTGCTTGTAGTCCTGCGCGCTGCGGTTGACGCCGAACATCAGCTGATGCTCACGCCCGAACAGCGTGAAGGGGCCGGTGGCATAGGCCTCCATGGTCAGGTTGCGCGTCTGCGCGCGGAAGGCACCCGGATAGCTCTTGATCCCCAGGAACTGCCCCGGATTGGCGGGGTCCGGGGCGATGCCGTTAGGGGCGCCGCGGACCGGATTGCCATAGACATAGAATAGCTCGTCCGCCTCGCTGGTCGCCCGCCGCACCGCGCTGATCCGCGCGATCCAGTCCCCGGCAAAGTGATGCGTCAGGTCGCCGAAGATCTGCCGGTCGATCACGTTCCAGCCCGACCATTCGGGCGCGACATTGGTCGATCGCGGCATGTCGATGCGGGTGCCGTCGGTATAGGTCAGCGGCAGCGCCCCCCACATCGCGCCGTGGCTCTGATGATCCTGATGGCCGTAACCGCCGCTCAGCACGGTATCGGGGCCGAGGTCCGCCTCGACCACGCCGTACCCGGTCCAGCGGCGCAGGCTGTACCGGTCGAGATAGCTGTCGGCGTCCGACAGCACGCCGACGACACGCGCACGGACATGGCCGTCCCTGGTCAGCGGTGTGCTGACATCCGCGTCCAGGCGCAGGCTGTTGAACGAGCCGTACTGGACGCTGGCGGTCGCCTGAAGGTCCTTGGTCGGGCGCTTGCGGACGAAGTTGATGACGGCGGACGGATTGCCGGTCGGCGACAACAGGCCGGGCGCGCCGCGCACCACCTCGATATGGTCATAGATGGCGGTGTCGATCGATCCGGTCTGGATGCCGAAGGCGAAGGGGACGCCGATGCCGTCGATCTGGAAGGTCTGGATGTCGAAACCGCGCGCCGAATAATAGACGCGATCGGTCTCGTTCGCCTGGACGTTGATGCCCGGAACCGTGGCCAGCAACTGGTTGACGTCGTTCAGCTGGAAATCGGTGATCTGCTGGCGGGTCACGATGCTGACCGACTGCGGCGTCTCCCGCAGGGTCAGGGGGATGCGCGTCGCGGTCGTCTGGCCGTCGATCGTATAGTCGTCCTTGCCCTCGGTCCGCTGGCCGGTGACGATGATGTCGTCGCGCGAGGCCTGGGGATCGGCCGCCACGGGGGTGGAGGTCGGGGCGGTGATGGCGGCGGCACCGGCCGCGAGCGTCATCAGGATCGGCATTGCGGAAACTCCCTGTTTTTCCGCCTCCTATGAATGATGCCATGTTATTGCAAGTCAGTATCGAAAGCAAAAGCGTCGCCGATAGGGGCATTCCGATGGGGATGCCGTCTGACGGCAAATCGCATCGTCCGGCCCTAGCCATGACGGACACCCGCCCCCACATGGATCCCCGACATGGCGCTTCATCTGACCAAGGTCGCGTTCGGGGCGACCAGTATCGATCACCTGGCCGAACGACTGAAGATGCGGGCGCAGGAAGGGCCGGTGTTCCTGACCACGCGCTATCTGCCCAAGCGGCATGAGGAAGTGGCGGGGCAGGGGTCGCTGTTCTGGATCCTGAAGCATCAGCTGGTCGCACGCTCGCCGATCCTGTCCTTTGGCGAGGCCGAGGGCGGGCGGTGCGCGATCCATATCGATCCCGAACTGGTGCTGGTGCAGGCGCTGCCCCGGCGCGCGCATCAGGGCTGGCGCTATCTGGAGGCGGCGGACGCGCCCCCCGATCTGGGTGGGGCGGCGTCGGGGATCGATATGATGCCGCCGGTGCTGGTCGGCAAGCTGGTGGAACTGGGGCTGATCTAGGGCGGATCGACATTCATTTATTTCCTCCCCTGGAAGGGGAGGTGGCAGGCCGAAGGCCTGACGGAGGGGTGTCCCGGTCTGAGAGGTCGGTCAGACATCGCAAGCGGTGATACCCCTCCACCATGCTGCGCATGGTCCCCCTCCCCTTGCAGGGGAGGAATGAGCGAATGCCGGTCCGTCTCGGGTCAGAACTTCGGACCCGCCACCGCCGCGCGGGTCTTTTTCGGGGTGTCGGCGAACAGCTTGGCGATCGCGGTGTTGCGCGCGTCCTGCGACGCATATTCGCGGGCCGAGAGACCGGCGACGCTGTCCGCCATGTCGGGATCGGCTCCGGCGTTCAGCAGCTCGCGGACCATGCCGATGTCGTGGCGCTGCACCGCGCGGATCAGCGGGGTCTCGCCGGACGCATTGCCGATATTCGGATTGGCCTTGGCCGCGGTCAGGATGCGGATCATCTCGGGCTGTCCGCCCGCCACCGCCAGCAGCAGCGGCGTATTGCCGCGCCCGTCGCGCAGGTTGGGATCGGCGCCCTTCTGGAGCAGGAAGCGCAGATAGGTCTCGTCACCGCGCTTGATGACGATGTGCAGCGCGCCCTCGCCGCTGGTCACGTCGCGCGTGTTGATGATGCTGGCGCCGGGGCGGTCCAGCATGTTGGTGACGTCATTGCCCTTGGCCTCGCGCACGGCCTGAAGGAATTTGTAGCTTTCCGACTGCATCATCTGCGCTCCGGCCGGCATGGCGAGGGCGCCGAGCAGCATGGCGGCGAGCAGGGGGCGAAGGGACATGAAACGAGATCCTGAGCAATGGAGCATGGCTTGCGCCGAGCGATTTATCACAGCAAGGCTGTCGGCGTCATGACCCGATTGCTCCTGTCCCTTCTGACCCTGCTGGCGCTTCCTCTGGCCGGTTGCGGCCCTTCCCAGCCCGAGGCGCAGGCCCCGCTGGCGGGGGCGAAGATCGGCGGGCCGTTCCAGCTGATCGATGCCAAGGGCAAGACCGTCACCGACCGCGATTTCGCCGGGCGCTACCGCGTGATGTATTTCGGCTATACCTTCTGCCCCGATGTCTGCCCCACCGATATGCAGGCGATCGCGGCGGGCCTGAAGCTGCTCGACAAGAGCGCGCCCGCCAAGGCGAAGAAGGTCGCGCCGATCTTCATCACCGTCGACCCCGAACGCGACACGGCGTCCGTGGTCGGCCGCTTCGCCGCCGCCTTCGACCCGCGCATTATCGGCCTGACCGGCACGCCTGCCCAGATCGAGGCGGTGAAGAAGGCCTATGCCGTCTGGGCGGCCAAGGGCGACAAATCGCCCGGCGGTGGCTATCTGGTGAACCATAGCCGCCAGGTCTATCTGATGGACCCGTCGAACAAGCCGCTGGCGCTGGTCCCGGCGGACGAGGGGCCGGAGGCGGTCGCCAAGACGCTCGACCAGTGGGTACGCTGATGGAACGGTTCTGGGAAAAGCCGATCGAAAGCCTCGACCGCGCGCAGTGGGAGGCCTTGTGCGACGGCTGCGGCAAATGCTGCATCCACAAGCTGGAGGATGAGGAGACGGGGGAGCTGGTGCCGACCAACGTCGCCTGTCGCCTGCTCGACCGGCGCAGCGGGCAATGCTCCAATTATCGCCACCGCCGCGCCTTTGTCAGCGAGTGCGTGCGGCTGACCATGGGTAATGTCCGGTCGATCGACTGGCTGCCCACCACCTGCGCCTATCGCCTGCGCGCGGCGAACGAGCCGTTGCCCGACTGGCATTATCTGATCTGCGGCGACCGCGAGGCGGTACACCGCGCCGGGCAGTCGGTGCGCGGCTGGACGATCAGCGAGGATGATGCGGGCGATTTTGAAAACCATATCGTGGACCGGGAATTGTGATCGACGAAGTCGTGCGGCATCCCACGGCCAAGACCATCCGCCTCAGCATCGATCCCGCCACCGGCACCGCGCGGCTGGTCGTGCCCAAGCGGGCGGGGCTGAAAAAGGCGCTTGCCTGGGCCGAGGACAAGAAGGATTGGATCGCCGCGCAGCGTGCGCGGCTGCCGCATCCGCGCCCCTTCGTGCCGGGCGGGGCGATCCCGTTCGGCGACACGGTGCTGACGCTGGAATGGGAGGAAGGCCGCGCCCGCGTCATCCAGCGCGACGGCGACCGGCTGATCGCCTCCGGCCCGATCGAGACGCTCGGACGCCGGGTCGAGGCGTGGTTGAAGCGGCAGGCGCTGGAGACGCTGGCGCGCGAAACGGCGGAGGTCGCGCGGGCGGCGGGCGTCACCGTGTCCAAGGTCAGCGTCGCCGATCCCAAGGCGCGCTGGGGAAGCTGTGCTTCGACCGGCGCGATCCGCTATAGCTGGCGGTTGATCCTGGCGCCCGGCTATGTCCGCCGCGCGACGGTGGCGCATGAGGTCGCGCACCGTGTCCATATGAACCACGCCCCCGCCTTCCACGCGCTCGTCGCCGAGCTGCTGGGCGAGGACCCCGCGCCCGCCACCGCCTGGTTGCGGCAGCATGGCGCGGGACTTCACTGGTTCGGCCGGTCGTCCTGACGTTCGCGGGGTAGGCCACGGGGCGGGTTGCCGGGCGCACGCGGTTCGCGCGTCGCCCCGCCGCCGCGACCCGTCACCCGGTCGATCCACGCCTGATCCAGCCGCTGCGGTGGCGTCGGCGCCTGGGCAGGTTGTTGCGGCTGGGCCGGGGCACCCGGCTGCGGCTGCTGGATCGGCACCGGCGCACCCGGCTCGCGGTGGGTCGGAATCTCGACCGCCTCGCTGCCGTCCTCGGGCGCACCCGCACTGGGCGGGGGCAGCGGGTTGCCATCGGCATCGACCGCCGCAACGCCATTGTCGGGCTGGCCGAAATAGCTCTCCTCATCAGGCTCCAGCTGCCATTCGGGCAGCGTGACCTGGGTGTCGAACTGCTCGATCGGGCGGTTGGCGACCGCGACGCGCATATAATCCGCGAAGGCCTTGGCGGGCGCGGTGCCGCCGTGCAGCCCGGCGACCGGCTTGCCATTGTCGCGGCCCATCCAGACGCCGGTGGTGATTCCGCTGGAGAAGCCCAGGAACCAGCCATCCTTGGAACTGGTCGTCGTGCCCGTCTTGCCCGCGACCGGCCGCCCGATCTGCGCGGCGCGACCCGTGCCGGTGTTGACCGTGGTCTGGAGCAGGTCGGTCATCTCGGCGGCGATATAGGGGGCGACCAGCACATGGCTGCGGTCCACCTCATGGGTGTAGATGGTCTGGCCGTTCGCCACGACCTTGGTGATACCGTACGGCGTCACCTTCACGCCCTTGTTGGAGATGCTGGCAAAGGCGGCGACCATGTCGATCACATGGACTTCCGATGTGCCGAGCACCATCGAGGGATGGGTGTTGACCGGCGTGGTGATGCCGAAGCGGCGCGCCATGTCGGCGACCGTCTGAAAACCCACTTCCTGGCCCAGCTTCGCCGCCACGGTGTTCAGCGAATAGGCAAAGGCGGTGCGAAGCGAGACGCTGCCCGAATTGCGGCGCGAATCGTTGCGCGGGGACCAGCCGTCGATGGTGACGGGTTCGTCGACCACCTGGTCCTCGGGCTTGTGGCCCGCCTCCAGCGCGGCGAGATAGACGAACAGCTTGAAGGCCGAACCCGGCTGGCGAACCGCCGTCGTTGCGCGGTTATAGTTGGTGGACACGTAGTCCAGCCCGCCGACCATCGCGCGCACGCTGCCGTCGCGGTCCAGGCTGACCAGTGCGCCCTGCGTCCCCGGAGGGGCATCCTTGCGGACGGCGGCATCGGCGGCGCGCTGCATATTGAGGTCGAGCGTCGTCCACACGTCGAGCGGCGCGCTTTGCTCATCGATCAGCGTGTCGAGCTGGGGCAGCGCCCAGTCGGTGAAATAGCGGACCGAATTCTGCCTCGGCTCGGGCGCGAGCTTGAGCGCCTGCGGATCGGCATTGGCGGCCTGGGAGGGGGTGATGAAGCCGTTGCGCTCCATCTGCTGGATGACCACGCCCGCGCGGCCCACGGCGGCCTCGGCATCGGCGGTCGGCGAATAGTTGGACGGCGCCTTGACCAGCCCGGCGATCACCGCGGCTTCCGACAGGCTCAGATGTTCGGCACCGTGGCCGAAGAATTTCCGGCTGGCGGCGTCGATGCCGTACGCCCCGCCGCCATAATAGACCTTGTTCAGATACAGCTCGAGAATCTGGTTCTTCGAGAATTTCAGCTCCATCGCCAGCGCCAGGATCGCCTCGCGGAACTTGCGGCCGAACTTCTTCTGGTTGTTCAGGAAGATGGTGCGCGTGATCTGCTGGGTGATGGTCGAACCGCCCTGTTTCCAGCGACCCTTTTCCAGCCGGACCTCGACCGAGCGGGCGATGCCGATCGGATCGACGCCGGGATGCTGGCGGAACCTGCGATCCTCGACCGCGATCGTCGCGTCGCGCATGACGATCGGGATCTTGTCATAGGACAGCCACTCGCCATAGCTCGGCCCGAGCGAGACGATCACCGTGCCGTCGGCGGCATGGACGCGGATCATCTGGCCGTTGGGCGAGGATTTCAGCTCCTCGAAGCTCGGCAGCTGCGACTTGGCGACGAAGACCGCGATGGCCAGCGCACCGACCGCCAGGACGGCGAGGCCGATCAGGACCTGCAGGGTTACGACGATCCGGCGCCGCCAGGGAGAGCGGGGCTTGGAGGAGCGGGGCCGGGGAGACCGGGAAGACGACGCGCGAGGCATGGGACGGCTCGCGAATTACAGGGCTTTGGACATGACCACAAGCGGCCGATGCCGCATCGCGTCTTGCGCGGGGCTGAACCGGCGACACCTCGACGCATGCTTCGCACGGATATCGGGTCAAACATGTTAGTCTTTTATACGGGATCGGGTAGTAAAGGACCCCGAAGCCGAATGCGGGGTGAGATCGGTGGAAAGGGCAGGGATGGAACAGGTCGAACAGCAGCAGGGCACGTCGGCGGAACGCCGTGCGGGCAAGCGGCATTCGGCCGTCCTTCTTCTCGGCAAGATTTGCGGCGACAAGCCCGGCGTCTGTCTGGTCCATAATATCTCGGCGACCGGCCTGATGGCGCGATTCGTCGATATTCCGACGGTGGGCCAGTCCATCTGTATCGAGGTGCGCGGCCTGTCCCCCATTTCCGGCACCGTCCGCTGGGTCAATGGCCGCAAGGCGGGCGTGCAGTTCGATTCGCCCCAACCCTATGAGCGGATCTTCTCGCATGAGAATGAGGACGGCACGATCCCGCGCGCGCCGCGCTTCGCCGTCACGCTGGCCGCCGATGTGCGGGTGGGCACCCACAAGTTCACGACCGCAATGATCGACGTGTCGGCGGGTGGCGCGAAGATGGTCGCCGAGGGGAAGATCCAGCCGGGTCTGGCGGGCCATATCGTCGTGCGCCCGCTGGGCACCGCGATCTCGGGCACGGTCGCCTGGGTCAAGGACGGCCGCTTCGGCTTCCGATTCGTCTCGCCCCTGTCCATGGACGCGCTCGCGGCGATCGTCGCGCTGCGCTGACCCATCCTGCCCGATGGCGTGCGCCGGTTCAGGGCCGATCGACATTCCTCTATTCCTCCCCTGGCAGGGGAGGTGGCAGGCCGAAGGCCTGACGCAGGGGTGTCCTGCTGGAACAGGCGGGTCAACGATCGCGACCGGTGACACCCCTCCACCAGCTTCGCTGGTCCCCCCCTCCCCTTGCAGGGGAGGAAGGAGGACAATGCGCGCTGAATGTCGATTGGGCCTAACCCCCTCCCGTCGAGAGGGGCCAGGGCAGGCAAGGTATCCCTGCTTGTCGATCCTGTTCACGCACAGGCCGCAGACATGCCGACAGGCACCGGGCGAATCCTCGCTCGGGGCATTTCCATCGGATTTTCGGAAAAATCTGGTGCGGTCGAGAAGACTCGAACTTCCACGGCCTTTCGGCCACAACGACCTCAACGTTGCGCGTCTACCAATTCCGCCACGACCGCACTCGATAGTCACCACCGGCAAGCCGGAGGGCTGGTAGGCGGGTGCCCCTAGCAAAGCGATACGGGTAGCGCAATGGCTTTCGTCGACGATGTGCATTTGTCGGTCGTCGCCGATGGTTCTTTCTGCCGCGCCGAGGCTTTAGGAGCAGGGCATGACCTTATCCCTTCGCCCCGACCGCGCCGAGGCACGCCGCCTGCTGGGCCTTGCCTGGCCCGTGATGCTGACCAGCCTCAACTGGACGATCCTGCACGTCACCGATGTGATCGTGGTCGGCCGGGTGGGTGAGCATGAGGTCGCCGCGCTTTCGGCCAGCCGGTCGCTGACCTATGTCGCGATCGTCACCGGGCTGGCCTGGCTGTCGGGCGTGCTGGTCCGGGCGTCGCGCGCCGACGGGGCGGGTGATTTGCCCGAAACGGGGCAGGCGCTGCGCGACGGCATGGTGCTGGGGCTGATCCTGGGCGTGGCGGCAATGCTGATCCTGGGATTGGGCGGCGCGAGCCTGCTGGCGGGGATCGGGGTCGCGCCCTCGCTGATCGAACCCGGCGCGCGCGTCGTGGCCGTCATGGCGCTGGGCTATCCGTTCCAGATGGTCATGATCGCCGCCAGCTTCTTCCTCGAGGGGATCAGCCGTCCGCGCCGGGTGACCATGGTCAATCTGTCGATCCTGCCGATCAACGCAGCGCTCGCCTGGGCGCTGGCGGGCGGCGAGCTGGGACTGCCCGCCCTGGGGGCGGTCGGTGCGGCGCTGGCGACGGTGATCGCCTCGGCCCTGGGGGCGGTGGCGATGGTGGCCAGCGCGATGCGGCTGCCGCGCGGCGAGCAGCGCGGCGTGCGGCGGCTGGACCGTGCCGCCTGGGCGCCGACGCTGGCGGGGGCGGCCGGGCTGGCGCGATTCGGGCTGGTGCCTGCCATCGCCTCGGGCCTGGAACTGGCCGGGTTCGCGATCCTCATCGCGCTGTCCACCCGGCTCGGCGATGCGACGGCGCATGGGTTCCAGATCGTCTTCTCGGTCCACAACGTCACCTTCGCGCTGGCGATCGGCCTGGGATCGGCGGCGGGGGTGCGCGCGGGCAATGCGGTGGGCGAGGGCACGGCCCCGGCGGCGGTGTCGCGCACCCTGCTGGCGGTCGGGATCGCGGCGCTGACCATGGGCATGTGCAGCCTGATCTTATGGACGATGCCCGCAGCGGTCGTCGGCGCCTTCCCCGCGCTGCCGGAGGCGCATGCGGCGGCGGTGGCGATGTTGATGATCTGGGCACCCTTTATCCTGTTCGACGGGGTGCAGGTCGTGCTGGTCTATGCGCTGCGCTCGCTGAACGATCAGGTGGCGGCGGGGATCAACAGCATCATCGCCTATTTCGTCGTGACCGGCGGGGTGGGCTGGTGGCTGGTCGCCAGCGGCTGGGGCGCGCCGGCGCTCGCCTGGGCTTCGGGGATGGGGATGCTGGTCGCGGCGGTCCTGCACGGCACGCGGTTCGCGGTCATCGCGCGGCGGTTGCGGGATTCCCGTGGCCTTCGACTTCGCTCAGGCTGAACGGAGGTTGGTAGAAGGCCCCATTCCCTCACGCCGTTCAGGCCAAGCGAAGTCGAATGCTCCGCCCCGAATGCCTCAGTTCGCGCTGCCCTCACCCGCAAAGCTCAGGTCCAGCCGCTTGGAACTGGGCGGCACGTCCAGCTTGGCCGAGTTGAAGTCCATCGACGCGCCCGGCCCCAGCGTCCGCTGCTGCGGCGCGATCGCCCAGGAGAAGACGACGCGGCCCTGCGCGTCCTTCAGTTCGGCGCGCAGGTCGGGCACGCGCTGTGCGGTCGAGGACGGGTTGATGATCTGTCCCGAAATGGCAAACAGCTCCGAACCATTTTCGAGTTCGCGCCGCTCGATCGGGTTGGATCGCAGCTCAAGGGCCGACTCGGTGCTGCCGACGCCGAACCAGCCGCCGATCCCCGGCATCCCGGTCCACAGGATCGCCGCCGTCGCGATCAGCATCAGCAATCCGGCCAACACCGCGCCGATGGTCCAGCGCCGCACCGGGTTGCGCCGCGCACGGAAGGGCGGCCGATGGGCAAAGGCGTCGAAGCCCGAATCCTCCTGGGTCAGGATGGGCGGGGCGGGCGGCGGCGCCATGACGGGGGGCGGGGGAGGCGGCGGCTCGGCCAAGGCCTCGCGCGGCGCCATGTCCTCGACGGGCGTCGCGGCCGGGGACGAGATCGGCGGCAGCGGCAGCCCAGGCTCGCCCTCCGGCTCGGGCGGCGACTGGAACCAGCTGTGCCGGCAATTGGCGCAGCGCACGGTTCGCCCCTCCAGCCCGATCGCACTGTCGGGCACCAGATAGCGGGTGCGGCACTCAGGGCATTCGAGGATCATGCGGTGGGGCACTTCAGGACAGGACGGATCGACGGACGGTCAGGGCCATCCCTCATCAGTCAGGCCCCCTTCGATAATCCAGTAAGCACGCCGCCCCTAGGCGTGGCAAGCATTGAAGCGCGGAACTTGAAGCGCGCGCCCGCCCATGCCAAGGCCATGAAGGCATGGCGAACATCGTCCAGTTCGAGAATGTCGGCCTGCGCTACGGCGTCGGGGAAGAGACCCTGTGCGACGTCAGCTTCACGCTGCGCTCGGGCCAATTCCATTTCCTGACCGGGGCCAGCGGGGCGGGCAAGACCTCGCTGCTGCGCCTGCTCTATCTGTCGCAGCGGCCCAGCCGGGGCATCATCCGGCTGTTCGGCGAGGATGCGGTGATCCTGCCGCGCGACCGCCTGCCCGGGTTCCGGCGGCGGATCGGGGTGGTGTTCCAGGATTTCCGGTTGATCCCGCATCTGTCGGCGGCGGACAATATCGCGCTGCCCCTGCGCGTCGCGGGCATGGCCGAGTCGGAGGTCGCGCGCGCGGTGCGCGAGATGCTGAACTGGATCGGCCTGTCCGAACGGGCGGCCGCACGCCCCGCCACTTTGTCGGGCGGCGAACAGCAGCGGGTGGCGATCGCGCGCGCGGTGATCGCGCGGCCCGAACTGCTGGTCGCGGACGAGCCGACGGGCAATGTCGATCCCGCCATGGCCGAGCGGCTGCTGCACCTGTTCCATTCGCTCCACCGGCTGGGCACCACCGTCGTGATGGCGACGCATGACTGGCACCTGATCGAGCGGGTGCCGGGGGCGCATCATCTGCATCTGGAGCGCGGGCGTCTGGTCGATCCCGATCCGCTTCCGCCCGCCTCGCCGCCCCGTGCCGAGGCGAAGCCGTCCACGATCGTGCGGAGCGGCTTGTGAAGCAGGGGCGTAAATCCCGCGCAACGGGCGCGGAGGCGCGGGCGCTGGACGATGGCGGCGGCGCGCATGTGATGAGCTGGGTGATCGCGATCATGCTGTTCCTGACCCTGCTGGCCGGGGCGGCGGGGCTGGCGACCGCGCGCGCCGCCGGAGCGCTCGACCGGCAGATGGCGGGACGGCTGACCGTGCAGATCGTCGAGGGCGAGGCGCAGCGTCGTGACGCCGCCGCCGCACAGGTGCTGGGGGTATTGCGCGCCCAGCCCGACGTCGCGCTGGCGACGCCGGTGGCGCAGGCGGATCTCGCGCGGATGCTGCAACCCTGGCTGGGTAGCGATGCGGAGGCGGCGGGGCTGCCGGTCCCGGCGCTGATCGACGTCGACCTGACCAGCGACGACGCGGCCGCCATCGCCCGTGTGCGCAAGGCGGTGACGCGGGCCAACGCGGCGGCGCGGGTCGACGCCCATGCCACCTGGCTGGGGCCGGTCGGGCGGCTGCTCGACACCGCGGCGTGGCTGGCGGGGGCGATCATCCTGCTGATGCTGGTCGCGACCACCGCCGTCGTCATGCTGGCGGCGCGTGCCGGGCTGGAGGCGCATCGCGGCACGATCGAGGTCATCCATATGCTGGGCGCCACCGACCGGCAGGTCGCGCGGCTGTTCCAGCGGCGGATCGCGCTCGACGCGGGGATCGGCGCGGTGGCGGGCGGCGTGATGGCCGGGGCAGCGATCCTGCTGATCGCGGGGCAGGTGGGCGCGCTCGACTCGGAATTGCTGGGCGGTATGCGGCTGGGTCTGGGGGATATGGCGATGCTGATCGCCTTGCCCTTCGGCTTTGTCGTGCTGGCGGTGGGGGCGGCACGGCTGGCGGTGCTGCGCCAGATGCGGCGGATGCTGTAGATGCTGCGGCTGATCGGTCTGGCGGCGCTCGCCTGGTGCCTGGGGTTCGCAGCCTTCATGCTGACCCTGCCGCATCCGCTGGAGAACAATACCACCGATGCGATCGTGGTGCCGACCGGTGGGCCGGGGCGGATCGACCGCGGCATCGCGCTGCTGAAGGCGCATCAGGCCAAGCGGATGCTCGTCACCGGCGTGGCGCCCGGCGTGCGGCCGATCGATCTGGCGCGCACCTATCGCACCTCGCCCGCGTTGTTTTCCTGTTGCATCGATCTGGGCGGCGAGGCGGTCGACACCCGTACCAATGCCGAGGAGACGGTGAACTGGGTGCGCCAGCACGGCTATCGCACGGTGCGGCTCGTCACCTCCGACTGGCATCTGCCGCGCGCCAGGATGGAGCTGACCGCCGCGCTCGGCAAACAGGTGCTGGTGCTGGGCGACGGCGTGCCGTCCGAGCCGCGCATCGGCACCCTGGTCAATGAATATAACAAGCTGATCCTGCGCAGGGTCGCGCTTTGGACAGGGATTGGCGCGTGATTCTTCTTCGCAACATCGTGTTTGTCGCGATCTTCTATCCGATATCGGCGGTGATGGCGCTGCTGTCGCCGCTGGTCGCGGTGGGCGGGCGTCATGCGGTGGTCCACTGGGCGACGGGCTGGACGACCTTCCACCGGCTTTGCACGCGCTGGATCCTGGGCATCCGCGTGAAGGTGGAGGGCACGCGGCCGACGACGCCCGCGCTCTACCCGGCCAAGCACCAGGCGATGTTCGAGACGATGGAGCTGCAACGCATCCTGGACGGCCCGGCCATGGTGTTGAAGCGCGAGCTGGCCAACATCCCGGTCTGGGGATGGACGGTCCGCAAATATGGCGCGATCGTCGTCGATCGCTCGGCCTCGGCCAAGGCGATGCGCGGCATGATGCGCGATGCCAAGGTGGCGGTCGACCAGGGGCGCGCGATCATGATCTTCCCCGAAGGCACGCGGGTAAAGCCCGGCGAGACGCCGCCGCTCAAACCCGGATTTGCCGGGCTGTACCGGATGCTGAACCTGCCGGTGGTGCCGGTGGCGACCGACTCGGGCCTGGTCTGGCCGCGCAAGGGCTTGAAGCGGCCCGGCGTGGTGACGCTGCGCTTCGGCGAGGTGATCCCGCCCGGTCTGCCGCGCGCGGAAGCGGAGGCGCGGGTCCACGCCGCGATGAACGCGCTGGAATCCTCCCCGGCACGGGGAGGTGTCAGGGCGTAAGCCCTGACGGAGGGGGGGCTTCCACACAGGTCGTCCCTCGCGGTGAACCCCCTCCACCAGCTTCGCTGGTCCCCCTCCCCGTGCCGGGGAGGATCGTCAGCCCTCGTGGTTCCGCCCGAAATCCTCGCGCGCATCGTCCTGGCCCTGGTCGATGATCGAGCGGCGGATGGTGCGGGTGCGGCTGAACAGGTCGAACAGCTCGTCGCCCTTGCCCCAGCGGATCGCGCGTTGCAGCTGGCTCAGATCCTCGGAAAAGCGCTGGAGCATCTCCAGCACCGCCTCACGATTGGTCAGGAACACGTCGCGCCACATGGTCGGGTCCGACGCGGCGATGCGGGTGAAGTCGCGGAAACCACCGGCGGAATATTTGATGACCTCGGACTGGGTCACTTCCTCCAGGTCGCTGGCGGTGCCGACAATGGTATACGCGATCAGGTGCGGCAGATGGCTGGTGACGGCGAGCACCCGGTCGTGATGGTCGGGGGCCATCAGCTCGACATCGGCGCCCAGCCGCCGCCAGAACTCCGCGACCCGCTCGACCGCCAGCGCGTCCGCGCCTTCGGGCGGCGTCACGATGCACCAGCGCTTCTGGAACAGGGTGGCGAAGCCCGCCTCCGGCCCGCTGCGCTCGGTGCCTGCCACCGGGTGGGCGGGGATGATCGTCGCGCCGGGCAGCGCCTCGGTGAGAGCGGCCAGCACCGAGCCCTTGCAGCTACCCACGTCGGACACGATGGCGTCCTCGGGCAGGTCGTCGGCAAACTCGGCGGCGACCGCGCCCATCGCACCGACCGGCACGCACAGGATGACGAAATCGGCGTCGATCACGCTCGCGCCCGCGCTGTCGGCGACATCATCGGCCAGGTCGAGCGTGCGCACCGTCTCGCGCACCGCCGGGTCGGCGTCATAGGCAGTGATCCGCGCGGTCGGCATGGCTTTGCGCGTCGCGCGCGCGACCGAGGAGCCGATCAAGCCGAGCCCGATGATGGTGATCCGCGCGAAGGGCAGCATTATGCGGCGTCCACCATGGCCCGCAGCGCGGCGACGACGCCCTTCACCTCATCCTCGGTGCCGATGGTGATGCGCAAGGCGTGGCCCAGCCCCTGGCTCGGCAGCCAGCGGACGATATAGCCCGCGTCCATCAGCCCGTGATAGGCGCGCTCGGCGGTCAGCTGGCCCTCGAACAGCACCAGCGAGAAATTCGCCTTGGACGGCACGCAGCGCAGGCCCGCATTGCCGAGCGCCGCGATCTGTTCCTCGAACCAGCCGAGCCACTTCGCGTTGTGGGCGCGCGACGCCTCGACAAAGGCGCGGTCGCGGATCGCCTCGATCGCGGCGTTCTGCCCTGCGATCGTCACGTTGAACGGCGCGCGGATGCGGTGCAGCGCGTCGATGATCGGGGCGGCGGCATAGCCCCAGCCGATCCGCTCGGCGGCCAGGCCGTGGATCTTGGAAAAGGTGCGCGACACCAGCACGTTCCCCGCCTGCTCGGCCAGCGCCAGCCCGCCATCATCCTCGCCCGGCTCCAGATATTCGGCATAGGCCTGGTCGAGGACCAGCAGGACATGGGGCGGCAGCCCGGCGTGCAGCCGCGCGATCTCGCCCGCGCCCGCATAGGTGCCGGTGGGGTTGTTGGGGTTGGCGACGAAGACGACCTTCGTCTTGTCCGTCACGGCCGCCAGGATCGCGTCGACATCGGTGGCATAGTCGTGATCGGCGACCACCACCGGCTCCGCGCCGACGCGCCGCGTCGCGATCTCATAGACCGCAAAGCCGTAGCGGACATGGATGATCTCGTCCCCCGGCCCCGCAAACGCGCCTGCCGCCAGATGCAGGATCTCGTCCGAGCCGGTGCCATAGATGATCCGCGCCGGGTCGAGCCCATGCACCGCGCCGATGGCCTCGCGCAGCGCGGTCGCGCCCGCATCGGGATAACGCTCCAGATGCGCGGCGGCGGCGGCGAAGGCGGCACGCGCCTTCTCGCTGGTGCCCAGCGGATTCTCATTGGCCGAAAGTTTGATGACCTTGCGCCCGTCGGCGGTCGTCGCGCGGCCGGGGACATAGGGCGCGATGGCCTGGACCCAGGAGATCGGTTCGGGAGCTTTGCGGTCGGTCATGGGACCCGCCATAGCGGCCTCGCCCTTGCGTTGCCAAGCATCGCGGCCTAGCGGATATCGCTCCATGGCCGCTTCCGTTTCCACGCAAACCCTTGGCGACGACCAGCGTTTCGGTCTGTCGCGCCATGTCGTGCTGCCCGGACCGCTTCGGCTGGACGGCGGTGGCCTGCTGTCCCCGGTCGAGATCGGGTACGAGACCTATGGCACGCTGAACGCCGATGGCTCCAACGCCATCCTGATCTGTCACGCGCTGACCGGCGACCAGCATGTCGCCTCGCCCCATCCGCGGACGGCCAAGCCCGGTTGGTGGACGCGCCTGGTGGGGGAGGGCAAGCCGATCGATCCGGCGCGGCATTTCATCATCTGCTCGAACGTCATCGGCAGCTGCATGGGATCGTCCGGCCCCGCGACCATCGACCCCTCGACCGGCGAACCCTGGGCGATGCGCTTCCCCGTCATCACCATCCGCGACATGGTGCGCGCGCAAGCCATGCTGCTCGACCATCTGGGCGTCGGCCAGCTGAAGGCGGTGGTCGGCGGATCGATGGGGGGGATGCAGGCGATCAGCTGGGCCGCGACCTTCCCCGAACGGGTGCGCGCCTGCGTCATGGTGGCGTCGACCGCGCGGCATTCGGCGCAGAACATCGCGTTCCATGAGGTCGGGCGGCAGGCGATCATGGCCGACCCGAAATGGCGCGGCGGCGCCTATTACGAGGCGAACGATCCCCCCGCCGCGGGCCTCGCGGTCGCGCGGATGGCGGCGCATATCACTTATCTGTCCGAGGCCGGGCTGACCGAGAAGTTCGGGCGGCGGCTGCAGGCGCGGCCCGACCGGCCGGACGGAGCCAAGAGCTTCGGCTTCGATGCTGATTTCCAGGTGGAGAGCTATCTCCGGCACCAGGGATTGAGTTTCGTCGACCGGTTCGACGCCAACTCGTACCTCTACATCACCCGCGCGCTCGATTATTTCGATCTGGCCGAGGAACATGGCGGGCTGCTCGCCAATGCCTTCCGGGGCACGAAGACCCGTTTCTGCATCGTCAGCTTCGACACCGACTGGCTCTATCGTACCGCCGAGTCGCGTGCCGTGGTCCAGGCGCTCAACGCGGCGGGCGCGGCGGCGAGCTTTGTCGAGTTGTCCAGCCCCTATGGCCACGACGCCTTCCTGCTCGAGGCGCCCGAGATGAACCGGGTGATCGACGGCTTCTTGCGGGCCGAGCCATGAGCGAGGCGCTACGCCCCGACCTGGCGATCATCGCGCGGCATGTCGCGCGGGGCGCGCGCGTCCTCGATGTCGGTTGCGGCGACGGGCAGCTGATGGCGGCGCTGCGCGACGAGGCGGGGGTGGATGCGCGCGGGCTGGAGATCGATCCGGCCAATGTCGCCTCGGCAGTGGGGCGCGGGCTGGCGGTGGTGCAGGGCGATGCCGATGTCGACCTGGCGGGCTACCCGGACAAGGGGTTCGACTATGCGATCCTCAGCCAGACGTTGCAGACCGCGCGCGCGCCCGATCAGGTGCTCGACCATCTGCTGCGCATCGGCCACCGCGCGTTCGTCTCCTTTCCCAATTTCGCGCATTGGCGGGTGCGAATGTCGCTGCTGTGGGGCGGGCGGATGCCGGTGACGCCGCTGCTGCCCGAACAATGGTATGACACGCCCAATATCCATCATGTGACGATCGACGACTTCCGCGCCTTCGTCCGCCAGCGGCGGATCACGGTGGAGGGCAGCTGGTTCCTGTCGCGCGGACGACCGACCAGCGCGGCGGCGGCCAACTTCCGGGCCGAACACGCCGTGTTTTTGTTGCGTCGGTGAAATGATGACAATAGCGGAACTTTATCTGGATCAAGAGTGTTGACCCGGAAAGTGACGGGAATTTGACATGAGCCAAACCGCCCTGATCGTGGAAGACGAGATTTTCGTGGCCCTCGATCTGGAGCGCATTCTGACCGACGCCGGCTATAATGTGGCCGGAATTGCGGCAGACAGCCGCTCCGCGATGGAATGCGCACCGGGCTGCACCTTCGCCTTTGTCGACGTGAACCTGCGCGACGGCGCGACAGGGCCGGAAATCGCGCGTCGCATCGCCGAGGATTACGGCGTCAAGATCGTGTTCGTCACCGCCAATCCGTCACAGATCGATACCGGCATCGAGGCGCTGGGCTATATCCGCAAGCCGTTCAGCGAACGTGCCATCCTCGCGGCCGCCGCACTGGCGACGGGGGCCGGACAGGCCGCGTCGGAAGACGTCATCCCCCTGGGCATCGCCCTGTAATTCATGAACTGGCGCCGCCCGCGCCAGCAAGCCTTGTCACCGGCAGGGTCCCGTGCCCGGCGGACGGCTGAACGCCGCCAGCGGCACCTCGATCGTCACGACGAGGCCGTCCCGCTGCCAGTCGCGGCGAACCTTTCCGCCCAATTGGCGGACCGCCGACAGTTCGACCAGTTGCGAACCGAAGCCGCTATGATCCGGCGTCGCCTCCAGCTTCGGCCCGCCTTTCTCCTGCCAGAAAAGCTTCACCATCTCGCTATCGGCGCGGTGGACGGCCAGTTCGACATGGCCGGTCGGGATCGATAGCGCGCCATATTTGGCGGCATTGGTCGCCAGTTCGTGGAACAGCAGCGCCAGCGGCGTCGCCGAACGGTCGTCGACCGGTACGTCGTCGCCGATGACCTGGATGCGCGCGCCATCTTGGTCGCCGCGATAGGGCTCGAACAGGTCGCCGAGCAGACCGTGCAGCGAATCCTGCCGCGCCTTGGGACGGGACTGGGGGCTGTGCGGGCGGACGAAGTCATGGGCGCGGCCCAGCGCGGTGATCCGGTCGCGCAGGTCGCTGGCGATACCGCCAAAGCCCGGATGGCTGCGCGCGGCAAAGGCGATCAGGCCGGAGATCACCGCGAAGATGTTCTTGATCCGGTGGCTCAGCTCCTGGCTGACGATCTCACGCTCTTCCAGCGCCAGCTTCTGCTCGTGGATATCGGTGCAGGTGCCGAACCAGCGGGTGATGTTTCCCTCGGCATCGCGGATCGGCAGCGCGCGGCCCAGCACCCAGCGATAGGTGCCGTCGCGGTGCCGCAGCCGATATTCGATCTGATAGGGCTCGCCGGTCGCCAGACTGTGCCGCCACCGTGCCCAGGCCCGATCCTGGTCGTCGGCATGGAACATCCCGTTCCAGCCTTCGCCATCGGTCGAGCCGTCGGGCATGCCGGTGAAGTCATACCAGCGGGCGTTGTAATAGTCGTGAAAGCCGTCGGGCAGCGTCGACCAGACCATTTGCGGCATGGTGTCGGCCAGGGTACGGAATCGCTGCTCGCTGTCGGCGACGCGCGCCTCTGAGGCCTCGACCGCCTGCTCATGCTCACGCCGGACGCGGCGGTCCTGCAAGCGTCCCATGACGGCGGTGGCCAGCACCTCCAGCCCGCGCCGCTGGAACGCGGTCAGCCCCTCGGGCCGGGGTTCCGGCGAGATGACGCAGATCGCGCCCAGCGGAACGCCCTCGCGCGAAAGCAGCCGGGCACCCGCATAGAAGCGGATATGCGGCGGCCCCTTGACCAGCGAATAATCGGCAAAGCGCACATCGCGGCGCGCGTCGGGAACGACCATCGTCTCGGCACGCCCGACCATCACATGCGCGCAAAAGGAGGTATCGCGCGGCGTCTGATCGGCGTCGATGCCGATCGTCGACAGGAATTGCTGGGTTTCCTCCTCCACCACGCTGACCAGCGCGATCGGGGTGCCGCACAATTCGGAGGCGAAGGCCGCCAGATCGTCGAGCTGGCCGCTGTCGCGATAGCCCGCCAGATCATAGGCGCGGATGACGGCGGCGCGGTCGGCCTTGCTCGTGGACGCGGGCGCGGGGGTGTCCGCCATGCCTACGCCCACGTCGTGACAGGTCGTCGCATCGTCTTCCGGCGTCTTGTCCATCTCCGCCCCTTGGGGAAACCGTGCCCGATCAGAACGGAACGTCGTCGTCCAGATCGTCGGCGAAGCCGCCGCCCTGTCCGAACCCGCCACGATTGCCGCCGTTCCCGCTCTGGCTCGCGCCGCCCGAATTACCCGAGCCGCCGCGCGCTCCGCCGCCATAGCCGCCGCCCGAAGACCCGCCGCCAAAACCGCTCGACCCGCCACCGAAGTCACCGCCACCGAAATCGTCACCGCCGCCAAAGTCGCTGCCGCCGCGGCCACCGCCACCCTGACCGCCGCCGGGACCGTCAAGCATGGTCAGCACCGAGTTGAAGCCCTGCAGCGTCACCTCGGTCGAGTAACGGTCGTTACCCTGCTGGTCCTGCCACTTGCGGGTGGTCAGCGCGCCTTCGATATAGACCTTGGAACCCTTGCGCAGGAAACGCTCGGCGACATTGGCGAGACCCTCGTTGAAGATCTTGACCGTGTGCCACTCGGTCTTTTCCTTGCGCTCTCCGCTGTTGCGGTCCTTCCACGATTCGGACGTGGCGATGCGCAGCTCGACCACCTTGCCGCCATTCTGGAAGGAGCGGCTCTCGGGATCGCGTCCCAGATTGCCGACGAGAATCACCTTGTTGACGCTGCCCGCCATGTATTCAGTCCCGTGCTTGGTTCAGAGGCCAGCGAAAACGGCCAGCCAATATGTGATGCCTGCCATCACATAGGCCGTGATGAACAAGTACGCCACCATGAAGGCAGGCCACTTCCAGCCGTTGGTTTCCCTGCGCGTCACCGCGATGGTCGAGATGCACTGCGGCGCGAAGACGAACCACATCAGGAAGGCAAGCGCGGTGGGCAGCGACCAGTTGCGTTTGAGCTTGTCGGTCATCGCCTTCTGCCCGCCCTCATGCTCGGTATCGTCGATGGCATAGACGGTGCCGATCGCCGCGACCGCCACCTCGCGCGCCGCCATGGCGGGGACGAGGGCCAGCGCGATATCGCGGTTGAAGCCGATCGGGCGCACCGCGACCTCGATCCCGTTGGCGATGCGGCCCGCGATGGAATAATTGACCGGCGAGATGCCCGATCCTTCCGGCGGCTTGGGGAAGGACAGCAGCGCCCATAATATGACGGTGGTCAGCGCGATGGTGGTCCCGGCGCGCTTCAGGAAGATCAGCGCCCGGCTCCACAGGCCCAGCACCACGTCGCGAATCTGCGGCCACTGATATTTCGGCATCTCCATCATGAAGCCCGACGACGCGCCTTTGGTGACGGTGCGGCGGAGCAGCAGCGCGGCGACGAACGCGCCGACGATGCCCATCAGATACAGGCCGAGCAGCACCAGCCCCTGAAGCCCGACGAACGGCAGCACCTGGCGGTCGGGAATGAAGGCGCTGATGATGATGGTATAGACCGGCAGCCGCGCCGAACAGGTCATCAGCGGCGCGATCAGGATCGTGGTCAGCCGGTCCTTCTCGTCATCGATCGTCCGGGTCGCCATGATGCCCGGCACCGCGCAGGCGAAGGAGGAGAGCAGCGGGATGAAGGCGCGTCCCGACAGCCCGACCTGCGCCATCAGCCGGTCCATCAGGAAGGCGGCACGGACCATATAGCCGGTCGCCTCCAGCACCAGGATGAACAGGAACAGGATCAGGATCAGCGGCAGGAAGACGAGGACTGCGCCGACACCGGCGATCAGGCCATCGGTGATGAGGCTGCGGAACCAGCCCTCGGGCAGGGCGGCGCCGACCTGGGCCTCCAGCCAGACAAAGCCCTGCTCGATCCAGCTGACGGGCGCTTCCGACCAGGAAAAGACTGCCTGGAACATGATGAAGAGCAGGCCGACCAGCAGTATCGGCCCGAAAATGGGATGCAGCGCGACCGAGTCGAGCATATGCGTCCAGCGGCGCGTCGGCGTTTCGGCCACGGTCGCGGTCGCGGCGATCTGGCGCGCGCGGCGTTGCAGCGTGACGATATCGTCGATCCGGTCGGCGGCGACGACGGGCTGGCTATGGCCTTCGCTGACCAGCCGGTCGATCTCGGCCTTCAGCGTATCCAGTCCGCGACGGCGGACGGCGACGGTCGGGATCACCGTCACGCCCAGTTCGCGCGCCAGGACATCGGCGTCGAGCGTCAGCCCGTCACGCTCGGCCAGGTCGACCATGTTGAGCGCGACCACGACCGGCAGGCCCAGCGCGATCAGCTGCAGCGTGAAGCGCAAGTGATTGTCGAGATTGGCGGCGTCCACCACGACGACCAGCGCGTCGGGGCGGCGCTCGCCCGCCTGCGACCCCATCACGACGTTGCGCGTGACCTGTTCGTCCAGGCTGCCGGGATCGAGGCTATAGGCGCCGGGCAGGTCGACCAGCTCGACCGGGCGACCATCGTCCAGCACGAGTCGGCCCGAATGGCGCTCGACGGTGACGCCGGGATAATTGCCGACCTTCTGGCGCGCGCCGGTGAGCGCGTTGAACAGGGCGCTTTTGCCGGCATTGGGATTGCCGACGAGCGCAACCAGCGGTGCGGCGTTCATTACGTTCGGTTGGACCTCATGCGCCGGTCGCGACCCGGATCGAGGCGGCGACCCGGCGACGCAGCGCCACGGTCATCCGGCCGATCCGGCAGGCGATCGGCCCGCCGCCCAGCGTCGCGCGGTGCAGCACCTCGACACCGACGCCCTCGTCGAAACCCAGTTCGCGCAGACGGCGCGCCTCGGGCAGCGCCAGCTGGGTCCAGTCGATCGCGGCCACGGTCGCCGGTTGCCGCCGGGGAAGGGTTTCGAGACTGCTGAGCATCGCCATGCGGACTACATAACGCCGGTGCGATTGATTATCAATTACCTGTTGATGAAATGGGTGTGGGGGTTCGGAGCGTGGGCTTCGACTTCGCTCAGCCTGAACGGAGGTTGGTATCCAGACCCGTTTCCCAAACGTGGTTCAGCCATCCCTCCGCTCGGTTCAGCCTGAGCGAAGTCGAAGGCCAAGGGGATTCCGCGCCCCCAATCCTTACACCGCCGGATATCGCAACCGCCCGATGAACCGCGACAGGCTGGGCATATTCTCGCCCCGCTTGGCCATGCCTGCCTTCCACTTCTCGAACCGCATGATCCCCTCGATCCGTCGCGCCAGGAACGCGCGGGTATCGGCGTGATCCTCGCTCTCGTCGTTCAGGAACACCGCGATGGTCGATCCATAGACCGCGAACAGTGTCGCCCGCTTGGTATAGTGGTTGTAATCGGTCGCGGTATCGCCCGCCTGCGCCCAGATCGCATCGACCGTGCGCCAGCCGAGTCGCGCGCCGCTGGCGGCGTTTTGCGGCATGGCGAGGATGGTCAGCGCGCGGCGCAGCGCCTCGCGATTCGGGGCGACGGCGGCCAGCCGTGCCTCGACCAGTGCCGTGATGCGCTGGCGGATCTTCATCTGCGCGGCCTGTTCGGCGGGCACGGCCTCGACCATCGCCTGGTCGATCGACGCGAACCAGGCATCGATCATCGCGACCGCGCCGTCCTTGAAGGCGAGTCGCGCAATGTCGCGGTCGACGCCCGCCGCATCCGCCGCCATGTCGCGGGCATCGTCGCCCCAGCCGTCGAACGCGGCATTGGACGCGATGCCGTCGGCCAGCAGCGCGCGCACCTCGTCGAGAGTCAGGTCCTGAACATCGGTCATGGCAGCCTCGGTCATCATATTACCCGTCGTCCCTGTCGTTCGGCTTGGCAACCGCCCTACTCGTCGATCCGCGCCGGACCAGCACCAGCGCGGCGGCGACCATCGCGACGCCGGCCCAGTCGGGCAGCGCCAGTGTCTCGCCATAGACCACCCAGCCGATCGCCGTCGCGACGATCGGCTGTACCAGCAGCGCGACCCCGACGACCAGCGGGCTGAGCAGCCCCAGCGCATAGATCATCAACCCCTGGCCGACGATCTGGCTCCCCAGCGCCAGCAGCAGCAGCGGGGTCCAGTGTCCGGGCCATATCCGCTCGCCCAGCGCCAGCGCAAAGAGGAACAGCGGTGCGATGCTGGCGGCCGTCGACCAGGCGAGCGCGGGGATCGGCGGCATCGCGATCCGCACCCGTGCCATCAGGATGAAGTAGAGCGCATAGAGCATGCCCGCCAGCACGCACATCAGGTCGCCGACCAGATGGCGCGGATCGACCTGATAGCTTCGCCCCATCAACAGCCCCGCGCCCAGCGCCGCCAGGAGCAGCGCCAGCCCCTGCACCCGCGACGGCCAGGCGCGGGCCGCGAGAAAGCCATAGAGCGGAAAGATGAAGGTCGCCGAATTGCCGAACAGCGTGGCATTGGCCATCGTCGTCTGGCGGATGCCGATATGCCAGGCGCCCAGATCCCCGGCAAAGGCGATCCCGCCGACCAGCAACAGCATCCACAATCCAGCTTGGGTCCCACCCGGCGCCCGTGGCCGCGCGCGACCCAGCCATGCGACCAGCGCCAGCATGGGGGCGGCCAGCGTGATCCGCCAAAAGGCCGAGGCGACCGGCCCGGTATCGGCCATGCGCACGAACAGCGGACCAAAGGCGAGCGCGACATTGGCCAGGATGACCGCAGCGAAGGCGAGCGGCGGCGTCGCCTTGGGGCCGCCCCGGTCCGACAGACCATCGCTTTGCGTCTGTTCACTTTTTCTTGGGGGGTGAGACACGGGCATCGGGTCCCTTAACGCCCTATCTGCGTTGCGTCAGGCCGGAAAGGCCGCAAAAGGATTGCATTTTGATGCCAACACTCTTCGACCCCATCGATCTCGGGGCGATCCACGCCCCCAACCGTATCCTCATGGCGCCGCTGACCCGCGCCCGTGCCACGCGTGAGGCGGTGCCGACCCCGATCATGGCGCAATATTATGCCCAGCGTGCCAGCGCGGGCCTGATCATCTCCGAAGCCACCGGCATCAGCCGCGAAGGGCTGGGCTGGCCCTATGCGCCGGGCCTGTGGACCGACGAACAGGTCGAAGGGTGGAAGCCGGTGACCGAGGCGGTACACAAGGCGGGCGGCCGGATCGTCGCGCAGCTCTGGCACATGGGCCGCCAGGTCCACAGCTCGGTCACGGGGATGCAGCCGGTGTCGTCCTCGGCCACCCGTACCGAGGGGCAGGCGCATACCTTCGAGGGCAAGAAGGATTTCGAGACGGCGCGCCCGCTGGAACTGTCGGAAATCCCGCGCCTGCTCGACGATTATGAACGGGCGACGCGCAACGCGCTGGCCGCCGGGTTCGACGGGGTGCAGATCCATGCCGCCAACGGCTATCTGATCGACGAATTCCTGCGCGACGGGGCGAACCATCGCGAGGACGAATATGGCGGCGCGCCGGAAAACCGCATCCGCCTGCTCCGCGAAATCGCCGAGCGGGTGATTTCGGTCGCGGGCAAGGAGCGCGTGGCCGTACGCCTCTCGCCCAATGGCGACAGCCAGGGCGTGGACGACAGCGATCCCGCCTCGGTCTTCGTGCCCGCCGCCAGGATGCTGTCGGACCTGGGCATCGCCTTCCTCGAACTGCGCGAACTGGGGCCGGACGGCACCTATGGCGCAAGCGACGTGCCCAAGCTGTCGCCGCAGATCCGCGAGGTGTTCCAGGGGCCGCTGATCCTCAACAGCGACTATGACAGCCGCGAAAAGGCGCAGGCCGCGATCGACTCGGGTGTCGCCGACGGCATCGCGTTCGGCCGGACCTTCCTGGCGAATCCCGATCTCCCTGAGCGGCTGCGCACCGATGCGCCGCTCAACGAGAGCGACATGAAGACCTGGTACAGCCAGGGGCCGGAGGGGTATATCGACTACCCTACGCTCGACGAAGCCGCACGCGCGGCGTGAGGGGGGAGGGAGCGGGGAATTCTCTCCGCTCCCAATCACCCCGGCGCAGGCCGGGCTCCGGTTGCGATGCGCTGGCGGGATTGGACAACAGGCTTGGTGGCATCTGGACCCCGGCCGCCGCCGGGGTGACGCCAGTTGCAGTGCATTCCACTCCACCGTTCAGCCTGAGCGAAGTCGAAGGCCAAGGGAAACCTTGGCGGCCATCGCAGAACATACGCTTCGACTTCGCTCAGCGTGAACGGAGGGCGGGGAGCGGAAACCCGGCGGCTACCCTATGGCCGTGCTTCGAACCGATCGATCTGCTCCGTCGCCCAGCGGCGCACGAAACCCCGAATTTTCGGATTGGCCAGCGCCAGCGGCACTGCGAAGAGCGGCGGGAATATGATCGCCAGCACGACCGCCACGATCAGCCCGGCGGCAACGAAGATCATGGTCTGCATCCCCTGCTCCCCCAGGACGAAGGTGCGTGGCGCTTTGGCGTCGTAAAGACGGCTGGTCGTCCAGGTGCCGGGCGTCTTGGCGCCCATCTTCTCCGACAGCTTCTTCGAGGCCCATTGGTCGAGGCCGGCGCCTTTCACCGGCGCAAGGGGTTTGGCGGGCGATTTTGTCGGCTCCGGTTTGCCCGAGATCGTCGCCTCAGACTTAACCGCCCGGGTGTCGATCACCTCCAGCCGCCGACCCCGCTCGACGACGCGAAAGCGGCTGGGCGGCATGTCGGTCATTGCGGGCGCATTCCCCGCCGGGCACGCCACTGCTCGGCGCTCTGGCCCCAGGCATCGACGCGGAAGCTCTCGAGCGGCGCGGGCAGGCTTACCGGCCCTTCGTTCACCGCACCCAGCCGCTGCGCCAGCCTGATCGAGCCTATATTGTCCGGGTCGATGGTGTGGATGACATGATCCCAGCCCAGCACATCGACCGCATAGTCCATCGCCGCCACCGCCGCTTCATGGGCATAGCCGCGCCCGGCGAATGCGCGCGCCACGCCCCAGCCGACCTCGCGCCCCGGCCACCCCTCGGGCTGCCACGGGCCGATGCGGCCGACCCAGCGGCCGGTGTCGCGCTCGATCACCGAGAACATCGCGAAGCCGCGCACGCTCCACGCACCGACCATGGTGCATAGATTGCGCCACGCCGCCCCGCGCGCCTGCACGCCGCCGAGGAAGCGCATCGTGTCCTCTTCGGCGTGGAACGCCGCCCAGGCCTCGAAATCCTCCGCCGAGGGAAGCCGCAAGGTCAACCGCTCGGTCTGGAGGACCGGGCTTGTCACCCGAACCGGCCTTTCAGCGCCAGCATGGCGAGCGCCGCCTTGGCCGCCTCGCCGCCCTTGTTCTTTTCGTCGGGCTTGGCGCGGGTCAGGGCCTGCGCCTCGTTCTCGGTGGTGATGATGCCGTTGCCTAGGGCCAAGCCGTCCAAGGTCAGCGCCATCAGCCCGCGCGCGCTTTCGTTCGAGACGATCTCAAAATGATAGGTCTCGCCGCGGATCACCACGCCGATCGCGACGAACGCGTCGTAACGACCCGAGTCGGCCGCCATCGCCACCGCGCCGGGGATTTCCAGCGCGCCGGGCACGGTGATCGTCTCATGGCTGTGGCCCGCTTCCTCGATCGCGGCGCGCGCGCCCGCCAGCAGCAGGTCGTTCAGATGCTCGTAGAAGCGCGCCTCGACGATCAACACATGCGCCATCAGGCGTCTCCCTCAGCATTTTCGATACGACGTTCGCCGACGATCGACAGGCCATAGCCGTCGAGGCCGATCAGCGTGTGATGGGTGTTGGTCAGCAGCACCATGTCCTGCACGCCCAGTTCGGCCAGGATCATCGCGCCGACGCCGTAATCGCGCAGTTCCTCCATATCGATCTGCACCTCTTCGCCCGCTTTCAGGCGAACGGCGGTGGTGAAGGCGTCGGTGCGCGGGCGGTTGATGACGACGATCACGCCCGAGCCTTCCTCGGCGATCATCCGCATCGACTTGGCGAGCAAAGCGCCACGCGCGCCCGCTTCGCCGAACACGTCGGCAAAGGGCGATAGCGCGTGCATCCGCACCAGCACCGGCTGGTCGGTGTCGAGCTTGCCCTTGACCAGCGCCACCTGCTCGGTGCCGGTCGCCTTGTTGCGATAGGCGCGCGCGGTCCAGGTGCCGCCCCATTCGCTTTCGAAGGTAGCTTCGGACTGCAACTCGACCAGATGGTCGTAGCGGCGGCGATAGGCGATCAGGTCGCGGATCGTGCCGATCTTGAGGTTGTGGAGCTGCGCGAAGGAGACGAGGTCGTCCATCCGCGCCATCGTCCCGTCCTCGTTCATGATCTCGCAGATCACGCCCGAGGGGTTCAGGCCCGCCAGCCGCGCGACGTCGACCGCCGCCTCGGTGTGCCCTGCGCGCACCAGCACGCCGCCGTCGCGCGCGACCAGCGGGAAGACATGGCCCGGCGTCACCAGCGAGTCGGGACCCTGCGACGCGTCGATCGCGACCGCGATGGTCCGCGCCCGGTCGGCGGCGGAAATGCCGGTGGTCACACCCTCGCGCGCTTCGATCGAGATGGTGAAGGCGGTTTCGTGCCGCGTCCCGTTCTTCGGGCTCATCAGCGGCAGGCCGAGCGTGTCGACCCGCTCGCGCGTCATGGCGAGGCAGATCAGCCCGCGCCCGTGCCGCGCCATGAAGTTGACCTTTTCCGGCGTCGCCATCTGCGCCGGAATGACCAGATCGCCTTCATTCTCGCGGTCCTCGTCATCGACCAGGATGAACATGCGGCCGTTGCGCGCCTCATCGATGATCTCTTCGGGGCTGGAGAGAAACCCGCGCCGCAGACCGGCCAGGGCGTCGGGATTAGCGGCCACGATAATGCTCCATGCGCTGCAGGTAACGGGCGAGCACGTCGATCTCGATATTGACGCGCTGGCCCGCCGCAATGCCGCCCAGCGTGGTGACGGCGGCGGTGTGGGGAATGATGTTCAGGCCGAAGACGGTGCCGGTTTCGGTGTCCTCGACGCTGTTGACGGTCAGTGAGACGCCGTCGACCGTCACCGACCCCTTGGTCGCCATGAAGGGGGCGAGGTCGGCGGGCACGGACACGAAGACGCGGTGCGATCCGCCTTCCTCGGCGACCGACACGACATGGCCGACGCCGTCGACATGGCCGGTGACGATATGCCCGCCCAGTTCGTCGCCCAGCTTCATCGCGCGTTCCAGGTTCAGGCGCTGGCCGGTCACCCACTGGTCGGCGGTGCGCCCGATCGTCTCGGCGGAGACATCGACCGCGAACCAGTCGGGGCCTTTCTCGACCACGGTCAGGCAGACGCCCGAACAGGCGATCGACGCGCCCAGGTCGATGGTGCCCGTATCATAGGCGGTGGCGATGACGACCCGCGTGTCGCCGCGCGTTTCCACGCTGGTGACGGAGCCGATGTCGGTGACGATCCCGGTAAACATATCAGTCGCGCTCGTAGACCTCCAACCGGTCGCTGCCAAGCATCCGTGAATCGGCCAGCCGCCAGCGGCCATGCGCCTCGGCCAGGCGGCTAAGGCCGATATCGCCCAGCGCCGCGCGCCCCTGACCGATCAGGATGGGCGCGCGATAGAGGAGCAGCCGGTCGACCCGATCCCCGGCCAGGAAGGCGGAGGCGGTCTGTGCCCCCCCCTCGACCATCAGCCGGTCGACGCCCGCCAGATCGGCGATGGCGGCGGGGGAGGGGATGGTTTCCCAGCCCGCCTCGGGCGTGCGCGAAAGCAGGATACGGCGCGAGCTGTGCGACCCGAGGCCGGGCAGGCGGACATCCAGCCTGGGCGAATCCGCTTCCAGCGTGCCGCGCCCGACGAGGATCGCTTCGTGGCGGCTGCGCTCCAAATGGGTATGGGCGCGGGCTTCCGGCCCGGTGATCCAGCGGCTCTCACCATCGGGACGGGCGATCTTCCCGTCGAGCGAGGTGGCAAGTTTCAGCGTGACGAAGGGGCGGCCTTTCGCCCGGCGGGTCAGGAAACCCGCGATCATCGCGCGTGCTTCGGCCTCGCGCACGCCGGTCGTGACCATAATCCCGGCGGCGCGGGCGCGGGCGAAGCCTGCGCCATCGGTGCGCGGATCGGGATCGCCCATCGCCGCGACGATCCGCGCGACCCGGTGGGCGATCAGCAGGTCGGTGCAGGCAGGGCCACGCGGCGAGACATGCGCGCACGGCTCCAGCGTGACATAGGCGGTGGCACCGCGCGCCGCCTCGCCCGCCTCGGCCAGCGCCATCGCCTCCGCATGGGGACGGCCGCCTGCTTGCGTCCAGCCGCGCCCGACCACGCGATCGTCGCGGACGAGCACGCATCCGACATTGGGATTGGGCGCGGTCCGCCCGACGCCGCGATCCGCCAGTGCCAGTGCCGCCCCCATCCAGCGACGATCGATCAGATGCCCCACTTGCTCAGCGCATCGTCGACCTTCTTGAATTCGGCCTGTCGCTGATCCTTGGCGGCCTTTTCCTCGGCCAGCCGCTGCTTCTTCTTCACATAGTCGATCTTCTGCTGCGCCAGGATCTCCGCTTCGCTGCGGTCGGCGCGCCATTGTTCGACATAGATGATGTCGGGCTTGTACGGCACGGGCACATAATCGTCGCGCGCAAAGGCATAGATGAAGAAGCCGGTGATCCCGACCGCGATCATCAGGAAGACCAGCTCATAGGGCTGGCGCTGCGACAGGAAGAGCCGCAGGTCGCGGATCGCGCGGACGGGGGAGAAGCGGCCGAAGAACGACATGAGGGGGAATGTAGGGGGTGTGGGCTTGGGGCGCTAGTGGGGTGTTGGTCTCGGTGAGACACCTTGCCCTCCCCCATCCCCTCCCGCCTGCGGGAGGGGCGTGCCAAGGACTGCGTTCACGGGTTGATCGAACCCTTTGATCTTGCCGCTCCCCTCCCGCAGGCGGGAGGGGATGGGGGAGGGTAAGCCACGGGCGATTTACGCGCCGCATCTCCCCAAACGAAAAAGGGCGGCCACCGAAGTGACCGCCCCTTCATTCCCGCGAAGGAAAGCGTCAGCGAATTACGCGACGGTCTTCATCTTCTCGGCCGCGACCGCCAGGCGGTTGCTGAGCGGCTGGGCGATCTCGCCAGCCAGCTTCATCATGTGCTCGGTCGAGCGCGAGGTCTCGGCGACCATCGAGTCGAAGCTCGAACGGGCGAAGTCCGACTGCAGCTTCATGAACTCGGTCGGCGACTTGACCTGCGACAGGGTCTGCATGACCTGGCTGACCTGCTCGAACGAGCGCTTGGCATAGTCGGCCGCGCCCTGACCCAGCGTCTCGGCGCCCTTGGCGGCGATCTTCGACGATTCGACGACCGCTTCCAGGTTTTCCTTGTTGAAGGCGATCATGTCTTCGAACAGCTTGGCGCTCTTTTCCATGCCGGCCTGGGTGCGGGCCTGGGCCTCGCCGAACATCGCCTGGGTCTTGGCGGCGGTGTCCTTGGCGGCGTTTTCGATGGTGCTCGTGGCTTCCATGATGGTGTCCTTGGGCTTTGAGTCCGCCGAAACCGCGGCGGTCGGGGAAGAAAGGATGGGCTTGGCCGATTTGGCGACGGGCTGCACGATCGGCACAGCGGACTTGGCCGCTTCGACCGGCTTGGCCGCCAGAGCGGGAGTCTCGGCGACCGGCTCGACCGGAGCCTCGGGCGCCGGAACGGGTGCGGCCACCACCGCCGCGACACTCTTCTCGGCAGCCTTGGCCGGAGAGGTCAGCGGCAGGCTGGCAGGCGCGGGTGCCACCGTCTTGGCAACGGCCGCCGCAACCGCAGGCTTGGCATCGGACGGGGGATCGGAAGGAAGACCGGGCAACGTCTTCGCGGCGGCCGGTTTGGCGCTGCGACGAGGCTTGGCCGCCGACTTCGCGGCGGGGACGGTCGGCTTGGTCTTGTCCAAGAACACTCTCCCGATTTGTTGCGCTGCACAATAGCGATTCGGGCTGTTGAAATCAAGTCTATTGTGCAGCGCAACAAAACCGAAACTAACGCTGTCTGACGTAGCGTCCGGGCGCTTCGTCGAGGGCGGGAAGTGCGCCTTCGCCCGGCACCCGCGCACCCGTGACCGCGACGGTGGTCGAGTCGCGCTGGCGCAGCCAGCCGGCCCAGTCGGGCCACCAGCTGCCCTTGGTCTCGGTCGCGCCCGCGACGAACTCGGTCAGCGTCGCGGCGGGCTGGTCATTGGTCCAATATTGATATTTGCCCGAGGCGGGCGGGTTGACCACGCCCGCGATATGCCCCGATCCCGCCAGCACGAAGCGCAAGGGGCCGGTGAACGCCTCGGTGATCTTCCATACGCTTTCAGGCGGCGCGATATGATCCTCACGCCCTGCCTGAACATAGGCGGGGGTGGCGACCTTCGTCAGGTCGAGCGGCACGCCCGCCACCGACATCGCGCCGGGCTTCACCAACATGTTGTCGCGGTAAAGATCGGTCAGATAGCTCAGATGCCATTTGGCGGGCAGGTTGGTGACGTCGCCATTCCAGTGGAGCAGGTCGAACGGCACATAATCGCGGCCCAGCAGATAGTTGTTGGTGACGTAATTCCAGATCAGGTCGCGCCCGCGCAGCAGGTTGAACGTCATCGCCAGATAGCGCCCGTCCAGATACCCCTCGGGCGACAACGCCGCGATCATCTTCAGCTGCTCGTCATCGACGAAGTGGAGCAGCTCGCCCGCGTTGGAGAAGTCGACCTGGGCGGTGAAGAAGGTGGCGCTGGCGACCTTCTCCGCCTGTCCTTGCGCCGTCAGATAGGCGAGTGTCGCGGCCAGCGTCGTCCCCGCCACGCAATAGCCGACGCTGTGAACCACCTCGACCGACAACAGCTCGCGCACCGTATCGATCGCATCGACCTGCGCCGCGACATAATCGTCCCAGATCACGTCCTTCATCGTGGCGTCGGCCGACTTCCACGACACCATGAAGACGCTGAACCCCTGGTCGACCAGCCATTTGATCAGGCTTTTCTCGGGCGCGAGGTCGAGGATGTAGAAGCGGTTGATCCAGGGCGGAAAGATCAGGATCGGCACCGCCGCCACCTGTTCGGTGGTCGGGGTATAATGGATCAGCTCGTACAGGTCGGTGCGCTTCACCACCTTGCCCGGCGTCGCGGCCAGGTTGCGCCCGACCTCGAAGGCGCGCGAATCGCTGTGCGTCAGCTGCCCGCGACCCATGTCGGCGAGCATGTTCTGCAAACCTTTCAGCAGATTCTCGCCGCGCGTCTCGACGATCCGGTCGAGCACTTCCGGGTTGGTCGCGGGGAAGTTGGTCGGGCTCATCGCGTCGATGAAACCTTGTGCGGCGAAGCGGATCTGCTCCTTCTGCTTCGGGTCGACGCCCTCGATCGCCTCGACGCCGCGCAGCATATGGTCGGAGATGACCTGGTAGCTTTGCCGGATCCAGTCGAAGAGCGGCGACTGCCACTGTTCGGCCTTGAAGCGGCGATCCGCCTTGGGAGCCACGCTCGGTTCGGCGGCGGGGTCGACGAATCGCTGCCACAGCTTCATCGAATCGGACCAGAAATCACGGACCCGGCCCATCGTGGCGGGGTCGTTGAAGCCCGGCACCACCGGCATGCCCTCGGGCGGGGGCGAAAGTGCGGCCTCCATCATCATCTGCTGCGCTCGGCCCATCACCCAGGTCCAGTGTTGCAACTCTTCCAGGGTGGGCATGGCAGGGACTGTCGCGGGGCGGGCCGTCATCGCATCCTCTCGTTCGTATAACCCCGTCTTAGCGTCAGGATATTGCGCCGTCATGTCGGGTCGCGTTGGGAAACGAAAGACGCTAAGGTCCGGGTCCCAAATCGTTACACAGAGGGACCCATGTCCGAAGAGTTCTACCGCATCAAGCGCCTGCCGCCCTATGTCATCGCCGAAGTCAACGCGATGCGGGCGGCGGCGCGCGCGGGCGGCGAGGACATCATCGATCTGGGCATGGGCAATCCCGACCTGCCGCCGCCGCCGCATGTCCTCGAAAAGCTGATGGAGGTGATCCAGAAGCCCGACGCGCATGGCTATTCCCAGTCCAAGGGCATTCCCGGCCTGCGCCGTGCCCAGGCCAATTATTATGGCCGCCGCTTCGGCGTCGATCTCGATCCCGAGACCGAGGTGGTCGTCACCATGGGCTCGAAGGAAGGGCTGGCCAGCCTGGCCACCGCGATCACCGCGCCGGGCGACGTGATCCTGGCGCCCAATCCCTCCTATCCGATCCACACCTTCGGCTTCATCATCGCGGGTGCGACGATCCGCGCGGTGCCGACCACGCCGGACGAGGCCTATTTCGAGAGCCTGGAGCGGGCGATGCACTTCACCGTGCCGCGCCCCTCGGTGCTGGTGGTCAATTACCCGTCCAACCCGACCGCCGAGACGGTGGACCTGGCCTTTTACGAGCGCCTCGTGGCGTTCGCGAAGAAGCATGAGCTGTGGGTGCTGAGCGACCTCGCTTATTCCGAGCTTTATTATGACGGCAATCCGACGCCTTCGATCCTTCAGGTCAAGGGCGGCAAGGACGTCGCGGTCGAGTTCACCTCGCTGTCCAAGACCTATTCGATGGCGGGCTGGCGCATCGGCTTCGCGGTCGGCAACAAGAAGCTGATCGCCGCGATGACGCGGGTGAAGTCCTATCTCGACTACGGCGCCTTCACCCCGATCCAGGCGGCCGCCTGCGCCGCACTGAACGGGCCGCAGGATATCGTCGAGCGGAACCGCCAGCTCTATCACAAGCGTCGCGACGTGCTGGTCGAGAGCTTCGGCCGGGCGGGCTGGGACATTCCGAGCCCCAAGGCCTCGATGTTCGCCTGGGCGCCCTTGCCCCCCGCGCTCGCGCATCTGGGCAGCCTGGAATTCTCCAAGCAGCTGCTGACCGAGGCGAAGGTCGCGGTCGCGCCGGGCGTCGGTTACGGCGAGAATGGCGAAGGCTTCGTCCGCATCGCGCTGGTCGAGAACGAGCAGCGGCTCCGTCAGGCGGCGCGCAACATCAAACGATACCTGCAATCGATGGGCGTCAACACGCCGGGGTCGGCCAAGGCGCTCTGACGCGCGAGGCGAGGACGGATCGACATCCGGCCACCCCTTTCATTCCTCCCCTGCAAGGGGAGGAAAAGGTGAATGTCGATCCGACCGAGCAGGGCGGGCTGCCAACCAGCCGCCCGCCCTTGCCCATGGCGCGTTTCGAGAGATCGGGTCAGGCGGCTTGCGCGTGCGGGCGTCGCGCATGGCGGACCCGCTTGATGGCATACATCGCCTCGTCCGCCTGCCGGATCAGCCGGTCGAGCCCCTTGTCCGCCGATCCGGTCGCAAGGCCGATGCTCAGCGACGGCGGATAGGGCGAATCGACGGCGGCGATCACCGCACGGTCGAAACGCTGGGACAGGGCCTTGCGCAGCAGGTCTGCCTCGGCATGGCTGGCGGCGGGCAGGACGCAGAGAAACTCGTCGCCTCCGATCCGAACCACCTGTCCCCGTGCGCCCAGTTCGGCCTGGGCCAGGTCGACCAGCAGCCGTAGCACCAAGTCCCCGGCCGCATGACCTTTCGTGTCGTTGAGCGCCTTGAAATGATCGATATCGATCAGCAGCAGGGCGACCGGGCCGTGCATGGCGATCCGGTTCTGGTCCAGTCCGAAGCGGTTCAGCGCGCCGGTCAGGCTGTCGCGACAGGCCTGTTCGCGCAGTTCGCGCTGGGTGCGCTCGGACTCGATCAGCAGCAGCGAGAAATGGGTCAGCGTCACCATGATGATCGCGATGCCGACCGCCCAATGCGCTATCGGATCGGTTTGGGCCTGCCAGTCGGTAAAGGTGAATCCGATCAGGTTCAGCGCCATGTTCAGGAGGAAGGCCATCGTCGAGAGGGCGAAGATGCCCGCCATGATCCAGGCGGTCTTCAGCCCCTCCCGCCGGGCGATGCCGGTCACCAGCCAGGTGAGCGACAACAGGCACAGCGTTCGGGCCATGCCCATCGCCGCCACGGTCCAGCGGACGTCATGGGGATCAAACAGCAGGAGCGCGACCAGCGCCGCTCCGGTTGCCCCGAACAGCAGCATCAGGAGGCGCGGCGGCGTCCGGCCGCTGATGGTCGCGGTGCTGCGGATGCTCAGGGCGAGGCCGATCACCAGGGTCAGGTTGAGCAGGCGTTCGACCGGCATCGCGTTGGAGCCGTCGAAGAGCAGCGACAGCCCGTTGGCCAGGCCGATCAGGATTTTCGCCAGTCCCCAGTCGCGCACCCATCCGCCACGGTCCCGGCGTGTCAGGCCCGGGGTCAGGTGCAGCGCGCCGATGATGAAATGGCTGATCGCGGCGATCACCTGGATGGTAAAGACATCGAGAATCAAGATGGGCGTTCCGTACCGGGCATGGCACGGCCCCTCGCAAGGGCCGCGAGGCAATCTTAACCTATGACATATTGAGGAAAGGTTGCCGTGACATCGGTCGTCATGGCGGCCGTCACGATCGCGGATCATGCGTGAAGGATTGATCCCATGGCCACCCAGCCGCTACGGCAGGGGCAATCCCGCCAACGGGCCACGCCCTTCACGGGGGCGCCAGAACGGCCGACGGAGTGACATGTGAGTAACGAACTCGAACAAATGCGTGAGCCGCTGCTCGCCGCCATCGCCGATGCGCCCGCGCTGGATGCGCTGGAGACGATCCGCGTCGACACGCTGGGCAAGCAGGGGCGCATCACCCAGCTGTTGAAGACGCTGGGCAAGATGAGCCCCGAGGAACGCCAGGTCGAAGGGCCGAAGATCCACGGCCTGCGCGAGGCCGTCACCGAGGCGCTGGGTGCCCGCAAGTCCGCGCTGGAGCAGGCGGCACTCGACGCGCGCCTCGCGTCCGAACGGCTGGACATGACCCTGCCGGTCGAGGGCGGCAGCTTCGGCACCGTCCACCCGGTCAGCCAGGTGATGGACGAGCTGGCCGAGATCTTCGCCGACCTCGGCTTTGCGGTCGCCACGGGGCCGGAGGTGGAGACCGACTGGCACAATTTCACCGCGCTCAACATACCCGAGACGCATCCGGCGCGCGCGATGCACGACACCTTCTATCTGGCGGGCGTCGAGGCGGGCGGCGACGAGCGCACCGTGCGCCGCGTCCTGCGCACCCACACCTCGCCGGTGCAGATCCGCACCATGCTGGACCAGAAGCCGCCGATCCGCATCATCGCGCCGGGCCGCACCTATCGCTCCGACTCGGACGCGACCCACACGCCGATGTTCCATCAGGTCGAGGGGCTGGTGATCGACAAGGGCATCACGCTCGGCCATCTCAAATGGACGCTGGAGACCTTCCTGAAGGCGTTCTTCGAGCGCGACGACATCGTCCTGCGCCTGCGCCCCAGCTATTTCCCCTTCACCGAACCCTCGGCCGAGGTCGATGTCGGCTACACCATCGAGAAGGGCAAGCGCGTCATCGGCGGCCACCCTGGAAGAGATGGGGGCGGCGGCTGGATGGAGGTTCTCGGCTCCGGCATGGTCCACCCGAAGGTCATCGAGGCGTGCGGGCTCGATCCCAATGAGTGGCAGGGTTTCGCCTTTGGCTGCGGCATCGATCGCCTCGCCATGCTGAAATACGGGATGGACGATCTGCGCGCCTTCTTCGACGGCGATATCCGCTGGTTGAAGCATTACGGGTTCGCGAGCCTCGACGTACCCACGCTGTCGGGAGGAGTCGGCGCATGAAGTTTACCCTGGGCTGGCTGAAGAGCCATCTGGACACCGATGCTTCGCTCGACGCCATTGTCGAGGGGCTGACCCGTATCGGCCTGGAGGTCGAGGGCGTCCACAATCCGGGCGAGGCGCTGGCCCCGTTCCGTGTCGCGCGCATCCTGTCGGCGGAGCGGCATCCGCAGGCGGACAAGCTGCAAGTGCTGTCGGTCGATGCCGGTGACGGCCCGATGCAGGTCGTGTGCGGCGCGCCCAATGCGCGCGCGGGCCTGGTCGGTGTGTTCGGCGCGCCGGGGGCCTATGTCCCCGGCCTCGACGTGACGCTGAAGGTCGCTGCCATTCGTGGTGTCGAGTCGAACGGCATGATGTGCTCGGCGCGCGAGTTGCAGATCGGCGAGGGCCATGACGGCATCATCGAACTGCCCGAGGATGCGGTCGTCGGCACCTCCTTCCCGGATTATGCGGGGCTGAACGATCCGGTCATCGACGTGTCGATCACGCCCAACCGGCAGGACTGCATGGGCGTCCATGGCATCGCGCGCGATCTCGCCGCCGCCGGTCTCGGCACGCTGATCGCGCCGACCGTGCCAGAGGTGACGGGCGAGGGCGCTGGCCCCGATGTCCGTATCGAGGACGCCGAGGGCTGCCCCGCTTTCTACGCGCAGGGTGTGTCTGGCCTGACCAATGGCGAGGCCCCCGAATGGATGCGCCAGCGGCTGACCGCGATCGGGCAGAAGCCGATCTCGGCGCTGGTCGACATTACCAACTATATGACGGTCGATCTCGGCCGTCCCTTGCACGTCTATGACAAGGCCAAGCTGTCGGGCGGTCTGGTCGCACGCCAGGCCCGCAACGGCGAGACGGTCGAGGCGCTCAACGGCAAGACCTATAGTCTGTCGGAAGGCATGACCGTCATCGCCGACGAGGCGGGTGTGCATGATATCGGCGGCATCATGGGCGGCGAACATTCGGGCGTGTCGGAGACGACCACCGACGTCATCATCGAATGCGCGTACTTCGCCCCAGAGGCGATCGCGCGCACCGGCCAGAAACTGGCGCTGACCTCCGACGCGCGGACCCGGTTCGAGCGCGGGGTGGACCCGGCCTTCCTGGACGACGGCCTCGCCATCGCGACCTTCCTCGTTCTGGAATATTGCGGCGGCACGGCCAGCGCCGTGACCCGTGCGGGCCAGCCGCCAGTCGTTGGCAAGACTATCGGTTATGATCCAAACTTGGCCGAGACGTTGGGCGGCCTCGCCATCGCGGCGGACCGTCAGAAGGCGATCCTCGAGTCGCTGGGCTTCACCGTCACCGCCGACTGGCAGGTGACCGCGCCGAGCTGGCGTCGCGACGTGGACGGCCCCGCCGATCTGGTCGAGGAAGTCATCCGTATCGAGGGGATCGACCATGTTCCCCCGGTGGCGCTCCCCCGCGCGCCCGGCGTCGCGCGTCCCACCGCCACGCCGCAGCAGAAGCTGGAGCGCCGCGCCCGCCGCGCCGCCGCCGCGCGCGGCCTGGACGAAGCGGTGACGTGGAGCTTCATCAGCGAGGCGCAGGCCGCGCCCTTTGGCGGCGGCGCGTTCACGCTCGCCAATCCGATCAGCGAAGACCTGAAGGTCATGCGGCCTTCGCTCCTCCCCGGCCTGCTCGCCGCGACCGAGCGCAACATCAAGCGTGGCGCGACGTCGGTGCGCCTGTTCGAGATCGGTCGCCGCTATCTGGAAGAGGCCGAGCGGCCGACGCTCGGCGTGGTGCTGGCAGGCGACAAGAGCCCCCGCAACTGGCGCGCGGGCAAGGCGCAGGGCTACGACGCCTATGACGCCAAGGCCGAAGCCATCGCATTGCTCGCGCAGGCGGGTGCGCCGGTCGACAATCTCCAGGTGATGGGCGAGGCGGGCGATGCCTGGCATCCCGGCCAGTCAGGCACGTTGCGGCTGGGTCCGAAGACGGTGCTGGCGGCGTTCGGCATGGTCCACCCTTCGGTGTTGAAGGCGTTCGACCTCGACGGCGCGGTGGCGGCGGTCGAGCTGTATCTCGACGCCATCCCGCCCAAGCGGGCGACGGGCTTCATGCGTCCGGCCTATACGCCCCCGGCGTTGCAGTCGGTGAAGCGCGACTTCGCCTTCCTGGTGCCGGACACGCTGGCCGCCGACATGCTGATCCGTGCGGTCCGGGCTGCGGACAAGGCCGCGATCACCGCCGCGCGCGTCTTCGACGTATTCGCCGGGCAGGGTGTGCCCGAGGGCCATAAGTCGGTCGCGGTCGAGGTCCTGCTGCAACCCCAGCAGAAGAGCTTCACCGACGAGGAACTGAAGGCCATCGCCGACAAGATCGTCGCGGCCGCCGCCAAGCAGGGAGCGCAACTCCGTGGCTAATGAGGAAAACTGGGTCCGCATCGCCAATGACCATCTGTCGGCGGCGATCAATCCGTTCGGGGCCGAGCTGTCCTCGCTGAAGGATGCAGCGGGCCGCGAGTTGATGACCAACGCGGACCCGGCTTTCTGGACCGGCCGCGCGCCCCTGCTGTTCCCGGTGATCGGGGTGACCCGCGACGGCATCCGCCTGGACGGCCGGCATTATCCGATGGCCAAGCACGGCTTTGCCCGCCACTCGACCTTCGAGCTGGTGACGCTCGAAGCCACCCGCGCGGTCTTCTCGCTGGGCGACAGCGAGGAAACGCGCACCTCCTATCCCTTCGCCTTTCGGCTGGAGGTGGAGTTCCGGCTGGAGGAGGCGACGCTCGCGGTGGAGGTCCGCGTCCTCAATCGCGGCGAAGTGCCGATGCCCGCCAGCTTCGGCTTCCACCCCGCCTTCGCCTGGCCGCTGCCCTACGGCAAGGCCCGCGCCGACCACCGCATCGTCTTCGAACAGGACGAGCCCGCCCGTCTGCGCGAGATCGCGCCCGACGGCCTGATCGCTGAAGCCCGCCGCGACAGTCCACTTGATGGCCGCGTTCTGCACCTGGCCGACGACCTGTTCACCAACGATGCGCTGGTCTGGGACCCGGTCGAGAGCCGCCATGTCACCTATGGCGCGGACGGCGCGCCGCAGTTGCGCATAGCCTTCCCCGATACCGACAAGCTCGGCATCTGGACCAAGCCCGGCGCGGCCTATGTCTGCGTCGAGCCCTGGCACGGCATTGCCGACCCGGAAGGGTATGACGGCGAGTTCACCGACAAGCCCGGCGTCTTCGTCGTGCCGGTCGGCGGTGAAAAGGTCATGCAGATGACGGTGACGCTGGCGGGGTAAAATCCGCTAAGCCCCTCCCCTTCAGGAACATCAGGTAAACCGCGTCCCACGCGGTTTAGATCAGGCTGGGAGCCTGATCGACCTGATGCTGGGTTGGGGTGGGGCCTCGCCTCGGGTGCCGCGCCTGAGGAAGCGCCCCACCCCCGGCCCCTCCCCTGAAGGGGAGGGGAGATTTGGCAGGGGCCTGTCTTGTGCCACAATTTGCTGTAACAGGCGCATCATCTCGGGCGCTCGGACGCGCCATTTCCCTATTCGACAGAGCCGCCCATGACTTCCCCCCGCCGTACCTTCGCGATCATCTCGCACCCTGACGCCGGCAAGACGACGCTGACCGAAAAGCTGCTGTATTTCGGCGGCGCGATCCATCTGGCGGGCGAGGTCAAGGCGCGGGGCCAGAATCGCCGCGCGCGGTCGGACTGGATGAAGATCGAGCAGCAGCGCGGCATCTCGGTCACGTCCTCGGTGATGACGTTCGAGAAGGACGGCGTGACCTTCAACCTGCTCGACACGCCGGGCCACGAGGATTTCTCGGAGGATACCTACCGCACGCTGACCGCCGTCGACTCGGCCGTGATGGTCATCGACGCGGCGCGCGGGATCGAGGCGCAGACGCGCAAGCTGTTCGAGGTGTGCCGCCTGCGCTCGGTGCCGATCATCACCTTCATCAACAAGGTCGACCGCGAGGGCCGTCCGCCCTTCGAACTCCTCGACGAGATCGCCGACATCCTCGCGCTCGATGTCGCGCCGATGAGCTGGCCGGTCGGCATGGGCGGGTTGTTCGAGGGCATTCTCGACCTGACCACCGGCAAGGTCAGCCGTCCCGAGGGCGACAGCCGCGCCTTTCACGGCAAGGTGGACGACGCGCCGACCCTGCCCGCCGAGATCGCCGAGGAAATCGAGCTGGCCCAGGCCGGTTATGCCGAATTCGATGGCGAGGCGTATCGCAATGGCGACCTGACGCCGGTCTATTTCGGCTCCGCGCTGAAGGATTTCGGGGTCGCCGAGCTGATCGATGCGCTCAGCCGCCACGCGCCGAGCCCACGCCCACAGCCCGCCGAGCCCGCGCCCGTCTCGCCGGACAACAAGGAAGTCACCGGCTTCGTGTTCAAGGTGCAGGCGAATATGGACCCGCAGCATCGCGACCGCATCGCCTTCATGCGGCTATGCTCGGGCACGTTCAAGCGCGGCATGAAGCTGACGCCGACGGGCCATGGCAAGCCGATCGCAGTCCACTCACCGATCCTGTTCTTCGCGCAGAATCGCGAAGTCGCGGACGAGGCGTTTCCGGGCGACATCATCGGCATTCCCAACCACGGCACGCTTCGTGTCGGCGACACGCTGTCGGAGCGGGCGGACGTGCGCTTCACCGGCCTGCCCAACTTCGCCCCCGAAATCCTGCGCCGCGTCGCGCTGAAGGATCCGACCAAGACCAAGCAACTGCGCAAGGCGCTGGACGACATGGCCGAGGAGGGGGTGACGCAGGTCTTCTACCCGGAGATCGGGTCGAACTGGATCATCGGCGTCGTCGGGCAGCTCCAGCTCGACGTGCTGCTGTCGCGACTGGATGCGGAGTATAAGGTCGCGGCGGGGCTGGAGCCTGCGCCGTTCGACACCGCGCGCTGGATCACAGCGGACGATCCCGCCGACCTGAAAGCGTTCATGGATCTGAACCGCTCGGCCATGGCCAAGGACCGCGACGACAACCCCGTCTTCCTCGCCAAGAGCGCCTGGGAGGTCGGCTATGTCGCCGATCGCTATCCCAAGGTCCGCTTCCTCGCCACGCGCGAGCGCTGAGACGGAACCGGAGGCCCGTGTCGCGGCTTCATGGCGCATGATCGAACAGGGACTTGGCATGGACCGCACCGCAATCGAGCAGACCTTCGAAGCCAATGAGAAGCTGATCCGCCGCCGCGCGCTGAAGGCGGGGGCCAAGGCGCTGACCATCGGCACCGAAAGCCTGGCCGAGACGATCGACGCGATCGGCGATGCCTATGGCCTGACCGGCGCGCAACGTCGCCAGCTGGAGCCCGGCATGGCGATCGAGGCGCAGGAGGTCGTCGGCAAGTTGAAGGGCTTTGTCGGTCCGGCCGCATTGTTCAGCGACCTTCGCGGCGGCGCGGGGCTGCTGTCGCAGGCCAAGGCGGCCGGGCGGCTGGCCAAGACGGCGCGCAAGATCGGTCGGGGTGGCCTCGCGGCGGGCCGGGTGGCGGCGCGTGGCGGACGTGCGGCACGCGGACTGCCCTGGGCGGCGCTGGGCGTGGCGGCCTGGGGCGTCGGCAATGGCGGCTGGTTCTGGTGGAAGGCGCACGCCTATAACCGGGCGTGTCGGGATTTGTTGTTGGGTGAACAGGGCGGGGTGGTTCAGCCTGCCTGATCTTGGCCGGACGATGGGACGTGGGCTTCGACTTCGCTCGGCCTGGACGGCTGTTTGAAGCGGACCATATCCCCAACCTCCGTTCAGGCTGAGCGAAGTCGAGGCCTACGCCCCAAAACTCACCGCCCGGCCCGGTCGTCCCAGGCGAGTCCCTCGACCAGCGAATCGCGGATCGCGCGCAGGATCGCCGCCGGATCGTCCTTGGCCCGCGATTCGCTTTCTAGAAGCTGTTGCACGCCACGCACCGTATAGCCCTGCTGGTTGAGCAGCTGGTCTATGCGCCGGATCAGCGCCATGTCCTCGGGCCGGTAATAGCGGCGATTGCCCGCGCGCTGCACGGGTTTCAGCTGCGGAAAGCGGCCTTCCCAGTAACGCAGGACATGCTGCGCCACGCCGGTCTCACGCGAAACCTCCCCGATGGTGCGCAATGCATCATCGGCCTTGCCGCCATCCGCGGGCCGTTCGGGTCTATCCCGCCGCGACAATACGATCGCGCATCATCTGGCTGGCGCGGAAGGTCAGCACGCGGCGCGGTGCGATCGGCACCTCCACCCCGGTCTTGGGATTGCGGCCGATCCGCTCCCCCTTGTCACGCAGCACGAAGGTCCCGAACCCCGAAATCTTGACGTTCTCTCCCCGCGACAGTGCCTCGCACATCTCGACGAGAATCTGCTCGACCACATCGGCCGAGTCGGATCGCGACAAACCGACTTCCTGATGCAGCGATTCTGCCAGGTCGGCGCGCGTCAAAGTTCCAGCGTTCGTCATGTGGCCATCCCCCAATGGTATCTGGCGATCCGGTATCATACCGCCCGATGGGACCGAAAGGGATTTATCTCGCTCAATGTCAATCGATTGTTCAGAAGCGTATCACCGCGGCACCCCATGTGAACCCGCCGCCCATCGCTTCCAGGACCAGAATGTCGTTTTCGCGGATGCGGCCGTCGCGCACGGCCGTGTCGAGCGCAAGAGGCACGGAGGCCGCCGAGGTATTGGCATGGCGGTCGACGGTGACGACGACCTTTTCGGCGGGCAGGTTCAGCTTGCGCGCGGTCGCGTCGAGAATGCGGGCATTGGCCTGGTGCGGCACGACCCAGTCGACATCGGCCGAGGTCAGGCCTGCGAGGCCCAGCGATTCTTCCATCACCTGCGCCAGGTTGACGACGGCGTGGCGGAACACCTCGCGCCCCTTCATCCGCAGCTTGCCGACGGTGCCGGTGGTCGAGACGCCGCCATCGACATAGAGCAGGCCGTTGTGGCGGCCATCTGCGTGCAGCTTGGTCGCCAGGATGCCGCGACCGTCCGCGTCGGCGCTCTCGCGCGCTTCGAGCACCATCGCACCCGCACCGTCGCCGAACAGGACGCAGGTGGTACGATCCTCCCAGTCGAGGATGCGGCTGAAGGTTTCCGCGCCGATCACCAGCGCGCGGCGCTGCACGCCCGAACGCAGCATCGCATCGGCGACCTGCACGGCATAGAGGAAGCCCGAGCAGACGGCGGCGACGTCGAACGCGACACAGTCATTGATGCCCAGCATCGCCTGGACCTTGGTGGCGGTCGCCGGGAAAGTCTGGTCGGGAGTCGCGGTCGCCAGCACGATCAGGTCGATGTCCTGCGCCGACAATCCGGCGGCGGCGATCGCGGCCTTGGCGGCGTCGGCGGCCAGCGTCGCGGTCGTCTCTTCGGGACCTGCGATATGGCGGAAGCGGATGCCGGTCCGCTCGACGATCCATTCGTCGGAGGTGTCGACCTCTTGCGCCAGTTCTTCGTTCGACACCCGCCGGGTTGGAAGGGCCGACCCCGTACCCGTGACGATCGAACGAATCATGCGGCGTCCTCGAAATTCAGGAGATCCTCGGCGATGCGCCGGGTCAGGTCGGCGCGCACCATCTTGGCCGCATTGCCGATCGCGGTGGCGACGCCCAGTTCGTTGGCGCTGCCATGGCTCTTCACCACCACGCCGTTCAGGCCCAGGAAGACCGCGCCGTTATGGTTGTTGGGGTCGAGATGATCGCGCAGCAGCTGCGTCGCCGGGCGCGAGATCAGGAAGCCGATCTTCGAGCGGGTCGAGGACCGGAAGGCACGCTTCAGCAGGTCGCCGACGAAACGTGCGGTCCCCTCGGCGGTCTTGAGCGCGATGTTGCCTGCAAAGCCGTCGCACACGATCACATCGACCTCACCACGGGCCAATTGGTTGCCCTCGATAAAGCCGGTGAAGTTCAGCGGCAGGTGATTCTGGCCACGCAGCACGGCGGCAGCGTCGCGAATCTCGTCGGTGCCCTTCTGATCCTCGGACCCGATGTTGAGCAGCGCCACGCGCGGATTGTCGAGTTCCAGCAGAACGCGCGCATAGGCCGCGCCCATGACGGCGAACTGGACGAGATTGCGCGCATCGCACTCGGTATTGGCGCCGAGGTCGAGCATGACGACGTCATTGTCGCCCAGCGTGGGAAGTGGAGCGGCAAGGGCGGGCCGGTCGATGCCGGGCAGGGTGCGAAGCGACAGCTTGGCCATCGCCATCAGCGCGCCGGTATTGCCCGACGACACCATGGCGGCGGCACGACGCTGCTTCACCAGATCGATGGCGATGCCCATCGACGTGACGCGCGCACGCCGAATCGCCTGGCTGGGCTTTTCGCTCGAGCCGACGATTTCGGGCGCATGCACGATTTCGGACGCGGCGGACAGATTGGGATGGGACTTCAACCCCTCCGCAATCTGCGCCTCGTCACCGACCAGGAAGAACCGCATGCCCTCGAAACGGCGTCGCGCTCTGGCGACACCGGCGAGCATCACGGCCAGCCCGTCGTCGCCGCCCATCGCATCGACGGCGATCCAGGCGTTATCGGCCATGGGTATCCTCTAACGGTCGTTCAGGTGAAGGTGGAGGGGATCAGCCCTCGACCGACACGACCTCACGGCCGTTATAATGGCCGCAGGCGGTGCACAGATTGTGCGGACGCTTCAGCTCGCCGCAGTTCGGGCATTCCTGGAATGCCGCGACCGTCAGCGAGTCGTGGCCACGGCGCATGCCGCGCTTGGAGGGCGAAGTCTTTCTCTTGGGGACGGCCATTGCGGCACCTTATCAATCGAACAATGGGTGGAATACGCCACGATCAGCACCCATTGCGCGCCCGGATCGTCGACCCGGCCGCGTGAGCACCCAGCCGGACGCATCGCGAAGCCCCGCGCCTATAGCGAGTTTTGCCGATGTTGCAAGCGCGGGCGCCAAATGGCACTCCCCGGTATCCGGCAATTTACAGGAAAGACGGCATTTATGGTCCTGCCCGTTACGCTCAGCATCGCGGCGGCGGCCGCCATCGTCAATTTGTGGCTGGCGCTGCGAATCGTCATGGGCCGATTCCGCGGCAAGGTGATGATCGGCGACGGCGGCGATTCGCGACTCGTGGCGGGCATGCGAGCCCAGGCCAATTTCGTCGAATATGCGCCCTTCGTCCTGATCCTGATGGGCCTGATCGAGCTGGGCGGCGGATCGTCCTTCTGGCTGTGGATAGCGGGCGGTGCGTTCATCGTGGCGCGGATCGGCCATGGCTGGGGCATGATGCGCCCCGCGCCCAATATCGGGCGGGCCGGGGGCGCGATCGGCACCTGGGCGATCCTGGCGCTGCTCGCCGGTTGGGGAATCGGGATCGTCTATACTGCGCAGGCCGTTCCTGCCCCGACCACGACCGTCGTAAGGATCGACCGCTGATGATTCGCCTGCCCCTGACCGGCCTCGCCGCCCTGGCGCTGACGGTGTCGCTGACCGCCGCCGCGCCCGACCCCATTTCGCCGCAGCGCCTGTCGGCCGATGTGAAGACGCTCGCCTCCGACGCGTTCGATGGCCGCGCTCCGGGCACGCCGGGGGAGGCCAGGACGGTCGACTGGCTGGTCGCGCAGTTCAAGGCGATGGGCCTGCAACCCGGCGGCCCGGATGGGCAATGGACGCAGGCCGTGCCGCTGATCCGAACCCAGATCGGGCAAGGGCCGATGCGGGCGGGGGCGATGCCGCTGGTGCAGGGGCAGGGCGTCTATGTCTCGACCGTGCGGCCGGTCGACCGGGTGGCGATCAAGGACGCGCCGATGGTCTTTGTCGGTTACGGCGTCCACGCGCCGGAGCGCGGCTGGGACGACTTCAAGGGCGTCGACCTGAAGGGCAAGATCGCCGTCTTTCTGGTCAACGATCCCGATTTCGAGGCGGTGGCGGGCGACGATGCCAAGGGCAGGTTCGGCGACCGACGCATGACCTATTATGGCCGCTGGACCTATAAATATGAGGAAGCCGCGCGGCAGGGCGCGATCGGCGCGCTGATCGTCCATGACACGCCGGGCGCGGGCTATGGCTGGGCGACGGTGACGGCCCCGGCGGGCGAGAATTACGATATCGTCCGCAGCGACCCGACCTCGCGCATCCTGTTGCAGGGCTGGCTGTCGGGTGAGTCGGCAAGCCAGTTGTTCGCCGCCGCCGGACTGGACCTGGCACAGCAGCGGGCGCGCGCAAGGCGTGCGAACTTCCGGCCGGTGGAATTGAAGGGGCAGACCTTCTCCGCCGACCTGCCCGTCACCACCGTCCGCGCCGAAAGCCGCAACGTGCTGGCCAGGCTGCCCGGCAAGACGCACCCCGATGAAGTCGTGATGTTCGGCGCGCATTGGGACGCCTATGGCAAGGGCGCACCGGATTCGCAGGGGCGGGTGATCCGTCCCGGCGCAAACGACGATGCACTGGGCGTGGGGGGCGTGCTGGAACTGGCGCGCGCGTTCAAGGCCGCCCCGCCGACCGACCGCAGCCTGGTCTTCGCGCTATGGACCGGCGAGGAGCGCGGGCTGCTGGGGTCGGAAACCTATGCGGTGAAGCCGGTCTATCCGCTTGGCAAGACGGTCGCCAACCTGACGCTCGATATACTCCAGACGGCGGGACCGGCGCGGGACGTGATGCTGGTCGGTGACGGGCAGAACGACCTGGAGGACCGGCTGAAGGCCGCGGCGGGTGCGCAGGGCCGTACGGTGACGCCCGAGGCGCTGCCCGAGCGCGGGCTGTTCTATCGCGCCGATCACTTCTCCGTCGCGCGGCGGGGCGTGCCGACGCTGCTGCTGATGGCGATCAGCGGCGCGCCCGATCTGGTCGCGGGCGGGCGGCCTGCGGGGCAGAAGTGGCTGGACGGCTATATGCGCTGTTACCACCAGACCTGCGACGCGTGGGACGCGAACTGGGACCTGCGCGGGGCGGCGGCGGATGTCGGGCTGCTGTACGGGATCGGGCGCGACCTGGCCGATGGGCGGGATTGGCCGGAATGGCGCAGCGGGTCCGAGTTCAAGGCGATTCGCAGCGAGAGTGCTGCGGAACGGCGGTAATCCCTTGGCCTTCGACTTCGCTCAGGCTGAACGGGGTTTGGGGTTTAGACCCAGCCCCTACATCCGTTCAGGCTGAGCGAAGTCGAAGCCCACGCGAAACCCTCACCCCAGGCCCAGAACCCGGTCCGCGACGAACGCATTGCTCTGCCGCTCATGCCCGAAGGTGCTGGGCTGGCCATGGCCCGGAATGAACGCGGTCTCGTTCCCCAGCGGCCACAGCTTTTCGACGATCGAGCGGATCAGCGTGTCGTGATCGCCGCCGGGCAGGTCGGATCGCCCGACCGAGCCCTGGAACAGCACGTCGCCGACCAGCGCGAAATGCGAGGGCGCGTGGTGGAAGATCACATGGCCGCGCGTATGGCCCGGCGTCTCGTACACATCGAGCGTCAGGTCGCCGATCGTCACCGTGTCGCCCTCCGACAGCCAGCGGGTCGGCTCCAGCACCTGGGCGGGGATGCCGTAAGCCTGGCCATCCTCGTCCAGCCGCGCGAGCCAGAACCGATCCTCTTCCTGCGGCCCCTCGACGGGCACGGACAGCGCATCGGCCAGCGCCTTGGCCCCGCCCGCATGGTCGATATGGCCATGGGTCAGCAGGATCTTCTCGACCGTCACGCCGGTCTTGGCGATGGCGTCGTGGATGCGCGGCAGGTCGCCACCCGGATCGACTACCGCCGCCTTCATCGTCGCGGTGCACCACACGATCGAACAATTCTGCTGAAGCGGGGTGACGGGCACGATCGCGGCCCGGAGCGGCGGGTTCTGGGGAGCACTGGTCATGCCCCGGCGATAAGGGCTGGGACGGCCCGGGCCAATCGATACTTGCATGGGGGGGCAGGCGACGTGCATGGATCGTCATTCCATGGTGCGTCCCCTTCCTCCTTTCGTCCTGCTCGACGACGCCCGTGACGGGGGAGCGGCGGCGCGTCTCTATGCGCGGCCGGTCGGCATCGTCACCGCGCACCGGGCGGAGGAGGTTCGGGCGGCACTCGACGCCTTGCGCACGGCGCGGGCAAAGGGCCTCGAGGCGGTCGGCTATCTGGCCTATGAGGCGGGCGCGGCGTTCGAGTCCGGCGTGCCGCCTCGCGCGATCGGCGGTCCGCTTCTTTGGTTCGGCCTGTTCGAGGGATATGAGGCCGTCACGCCGGAGTCGCTGCTTCCCGATCCCGCAGGGGGCTGGATCGGCGAGATGGTGCCCGAACTGGACGCCGCGCGCCATGCCGAGCAGTTCGCCGCCGTCCAGGCGCTGATCGCGGCGGGCGACCTGTATCAGGTGAACCAGACCTTCCGTGCGACCGCCCCCGTACTCGGCGATCCGCTGGCGCTGTATGCGGGCCTGCGCGCCCGGTCGCGGGCGGGCTGGGGCGCGGTGGTGGCGACCGGCGAGGCGACGATCCTGTCGCTGTCCCCCGAACTCTTCTTTGCGCTCGAAGGGGGCAGGCTGACCGCCCGGCCGATGAAGGGCACCGCACGGCGCGAGGACGATCCCGCCGCTGATGCGCGCGCGGCGCAAGGCTTGCGCGACGATCCCAAGCAGCGCGCCGAAAATCTGATGATCGTCGACCTGATGCGCAACGACCTGTCGCGGGTCGCGCGGGCGGGCAGCGTCGCCGTGCCCGAGCTGTTCGCGGTCGAACCCTATCCGACGGTGCATCAGATGGTGTCGACCGTCACCGCCGATCTGGCCGAGGGGCGTGACGCGCTGGACGTGCTGGCGGCGCTCTTTCCCTGCGGCTCGATCACCGGCGCGCCCAAGATCCGCGCGATGCAGGCGATCGCCGACATCGAGGACTCGCCGCGCGGCCTTTATACCGGCGCGATCGGGCGGCTGGACGCCAATGGCGACGCGATGTTCAACGTCGCGATCCGTACCCTGGTCTGGCCCGAGGGCGAAACCCGCGCGACGCTGGGCATCGGATCGGGCGTGGTCGCCGACTCGGTGGCGGCGGACGAATGGGACGAATGCCTGGCCAAGGCGGCGTTCCTGGCCGGGGGGCGGCCGGACCTCGACCTGATCGAGACCATGGCCTTCGATCCGCTCGAGGGCATCCAGCATCTCGAGGTGCATCTGGCGCGGATGAAGGCGAGCGCCATCGCGCTGGGCTTCACGTTTAATCGGCATGATGCGCGCAACGAACTGCAGGCGGCGACCTTCCGCCTGCGCGATGCCCGGCGCATCCGGCTGTTGCTGGCGCGGAGCGGCGCTTTGGTGGTCGAGGTCGGGCCTGCGCCCACCCGCTTCGACGGGGTGATGCCGGTGCGGGTCGTGCCGCTGCCCGTCTCGCCATGCGACCTGCGATTGCGGCACAAGACCAGCGCGCGCGGCTTCTACGATGCGGCGCGGGCGGCGGCGGGGACCGGCGAAGTGGTGTTCGAGACCCCCGACGGCCTGTTGACCGAGGGCAGCTATACCTCGCTGTTTGTGCCGCGCGGCGATGTGCTGGTAACGCCGCCGCTATCGCTGGGGCTGCTGCCCGGCGTGCTGCGCGCGCATCTGATCGAGGCGGGCCGCGCAATCGAGGGCACGCTCACCCGCGCCGACCTGCAAGACGGATTCTTGCTTGGCAATGCGCTTCGCGGATTGTTTCGTGCGGAGATGGTTGCGGATTGAGCCGCTGACGGTCTAAGGGCCACGCGCAATCTCCTGACGCAAAGGTTCCGTTTCATGCAGCCCTCCGCCGCGCTCGGCCGTATCAGCCCGTCCCCCACGCTCGCCATCACCAGCCGCGTGATGGAGCTGAAGCGCGCCGGTGTCGACGTGATCGGGTTGGGCGCGGGCGAGCCCGATTTTGATACGCCCGATTTCGTGAAAGAGGCTGCGATCCAGGCGATCCGCGACGGCAAGACGAAGTACACCAATGTCGACGGCACGCCCGAGCTGAAGGCGGCGATCGCGCAGAAGTTCGCGCGCGACAACGGCCTGACCTACAAGGCCGACCAGATCAGCGTGAATGTCGGTGGGAAGCACACCCTGTTCAACGCGATGGTCGCGACGATCGACGCAGGGGACGAGGTCGTGATCCCCGCGCCCTATTGGGTAAGCTACCCGGACGTCGTCCAGTTTGCGGGCGGCGTGCCGGTGATCGTGAAGGCCGGACCCGAACAGGGCTACAAGCTGACCCCCGAGGCGCTCGACGCGGCGATCACGCCCAGGACCAAGTGGGTCATCCTCAACTCGCCGTCCAACCCGACCGGCGCGGGCTATACCGCCGACGAGTTGAAGGCGCTGGGCGAGGTGATCCTGCGCCATCCGCATGTCTGGGTCTTTGCCGACGATATGTACGAGCATATCGTTTATGACGGCTTCCGCTTCGCCACCATCGCGCAGGTCTGCCCCGAACTCTACGAGCGCACGCTGACGGTGAACGGCTGTTCCAAGGCCTATGCCATGACCGGCTGGCGCATCGGCTATGCGGGCGGCGCGCCCTGGCTGATCAAGGCGATCGCCAAGCTCCAGTCGCAGTCGACCTCCAACCCCTGTTCGATCGCGCAGGCGGCGGCGACCGCCGCGCTGACCGGCGACCAGAGCTTCCTGGCCGAGCGGAACACCGCCTTCCAGGCGCGGCGCGACATGGTGGTGGCGATGCTGAACGCCATCGAGGGCATGACCTGCCCGACGCCCGAAGGCGCCTTCTATGTCTATCCGTCCTTTGCGCCGCTGATCGGCAAGTCGACGCCTTCGGGCCGGTTGATCGACAGCGACGAGGCGTTTGTCGGCTATCTGCTCGACGATGCGAAGGTGGCGGCGGTGCAGGGCGCGGCGTTCGGCCTCTCGCCCGCGATGCGAATCAGCTATGCGACCTCCGACGCGCTGCTCCGCGAGGCCTGCACCCGCATCCAGACGGCCTGCGCCGCGCTGAAATAATTTGCCGCTCAAGCGGTCGCGAAAGCCAGTCAGTCCGGCCAAGATACCGGATTGGCTGGCTTTTTCATGGGTCTATATGCGGTGCAGCAATAAGGCTTAACTGTGGCATGAACGACACGTCCACGTGCCGTTAATGCAGCGTTTCTATAAACGCCATTGTCGGAACGGCGCCGATCGACCAGATGGCGCCCGGATGATCGCTCGCCCCACCGGGGAGTGACCCGCTAAGACAGGTGAAGTGACGATGCGTGCCCTCCTCAAGTCCAGTTTCGTGTGGCAGTTCGCCGGCGGATTTGCGCTGGGAGCCCTGGGTCTCGTGGTCCTTCACCCCGTCGAAGCGCCCAGCCGTTACGGTTCGGCGCCGGTTGAGTCGGTTCGCTAAGGGGCTTCTTGGCGGGATGATTCCCGTGGCCTTCGACTTCGCTCAGGCGGAACGGAGGTGGTGAAAGGCTTAATTACACCACCGCCGTTCAGGCTGAGCCCTTCGGCTGGCTGGCAAGCCAGCCGCTCAGGATAAACTTCAACGCAGCGCGTCGAAGTCGAAGCCCACGCTTCACCGCCTGCCCCTAGCCGAACCCCAAAAACACCCCATATCCCGGCGATGCGCAATAGCCTCTGCATCGCCCTGGTCGCGACCGCATTCGGAGCGGTCGCCCTGTCCTCACTCCCCGCCAGCGCGGAACGCGCCGTGCCGCTCCCCAAGGCAGCGGTCGACGTGCCCGCGTCGTCCCGCCCGCAGGTGGCTGTGCTCGCGGGCGGCTGTTTCTGGGGCATGGAGGCGGTGTTCGAGCGGGTGAAGGGCGTGCGTTCGGTAACGGCGGGCTATGCAGGCGGCCGCCGCGAGGATGCCAACTATTCCGCCGTCTCGACCGAGCGGACCGGCCATGCCGAGGCGATCCGCATCACCTATGACCCGCGCCAAGTCTCCTACGCCACGCTGCTGCGCGTCTATTTCGCGATCGCGCATGATCCGACCCAGGTCGGTGGCCAAGGCCCCGATCGCGGTCCCAGCTATCGCTCGGCGATCTTCGCCCAGTCGCCCGAACAGGCGAAGGTCGCGCGCGACTATATCGCCCAGCTGACCCGCGCCCATGCCTTCGCCAAGCCGATCACGACCCGGATCGAGCAGGGCGGCTTCTTCCCGGCCGAGGCCGAGCATCAGAATTTCTACGACCGCAACCCGACCTATCCGTACATTGTCCGCTGGGACAAACCCAAGGTCGCGGGCTTCCGCACGGGCTTCCCGGACCTCGCGCGGGCGGGGTGAGCTTCAAATTCCTCCCCGGCACGGGGAGGGGGACCATCCGCAGGATGGTGGAGGGGGATCGCCTCAAGGGGTGTCCGTTGTGGAAGCCCCCCTCCGTCAGCGCTTCGCGCTGCCACCTCCCCGTACCGGGGAGGAGTAATCCTCAGACGCTCACGCTCCGCGTCAGCGACAGGAACACGTCTTCCAGATCGGCTTCCTTGGTCGAGACGTCGACGATACCATACCCGTCCGCCTGCACCGCCGCGAGCACCTGGCCCGCATTCACCTTGTCCTTGGCATAGGTGATTTCCAGCGTGCGGCTGCCCTTCAGGACGATCTTGCCGAAGCTGGCATGGTCGGGCACCGCGGCCACGTCGCGGTCGACCGTCACCGCGACAATCTTTTCCTGTGCCTTGCCGACCAGTTCGCGGGTCGGTTCGTTGGCGACCAGGCGACCATGGTTGATGATCGCGATCCGGTCGCACAGCTCCTCGGCCTCCTCCAGATAGTGGGTGGTCAGCACCACCGTCACGCCCTGATCGTTGAGCGAGCGAACATAGGCCCAGAGCTGCTGGCGAAGCTCGATATCCACGCCCGCCGTCGGCTCGTCGAGCACCAGCACGGGCGGCGAATGGACCATCGCCTTGGCGACCATCAAGCGGCGCTTCATGCCGCCCGACAGGGTGCGCGAATAGGCGTTCGCCTTGTCCTCCAGATGCACCGCGCGCAGCAATTCCATCGAGCGGCGCTGCGCCTTGGGCACGCCGTACAGCCCGCCCTGGATTTCCAGCGTCTCCAGCGGCGTGAAGAAGGGGTCGAACAGGATCTCCTGGTTGACGATGCCGATCGACCCCTTGGCGTTGCGCGGATGCTGGTCGATGTCGAAGCCCCAGATCGACGCCGACCCTTCGGTCTTCATCACCAGCCCGGCCAGGATGTTGATGAGCGTCGATTTCCCTGCGCCGTTCGGCCCCAGCAGCCCGAAGATCTGGCCCCTCGGCACGTCGAAGCTGACCCCGTCGAGCGCGCGCTTGCCGCCCTGATAGGTCTTGGCGATGCCCTGGATCGAAATGGCGGCTTCTGTGCTGGCGGTCATGGGCGTAGCGATAGGCCCGTGCGCGGGACAGGCCAAGCCGGTTTTGCCTCTCTTTGGGTAATTGCACGCAAGGCCACGCCTTGCTATCGCGCGAGCCTATGTTGCCGCCGCCCGAAACCACCCGCGTCACCCAGACCCGCGTCGCTTGCGACGGTGCCACCGACATTCCCGGCGGCGCTGCCCTCGGCCATCCGCGCGTGTGGTTGCAGATCGACGAGACCGGCTATGTCGATTGCGGCTACTGCGACCGCCGTTTCGTGCTGATCGGTGGTCCGGCGGATGGGGCGGATCAGGCGGCTTTGCCGGATCACGGCGACGGCGCCGGGCGCTAAGCTCCCGCATCGCTGATGAGATTCACGCCCCTCCCGTAGACGGGAGGGGATGGGGGAGGGTTTTGTCGCAAGCGTTGGTCTCGGTGAGGCTCCTTGCCCTCCCCCCGGCCCAGTTTCAGGTAAACGATGCCCCGCATCGTTTAGGTCATGCCGGGGGCATGACCGCCCTGAAACTCGCCTGCGGGAGGGGAGAAGAAGGGGTAGCGCGGCTTGGAGTTTCAAACCTCGGCCGGGCATCCTATATCCCCAAGATGACCGCCACCGACCCCCGCTCGTTCCTGTACCGCGACACGCTGGACCCGGACGCCGCGTTGCGCCTCACCGCCAACGCCCTGTCGCGGGCGGACGATGGCGAACTCTATCTGCAATATAAGCGGTCCGAGGCATTCGGCTTCGACGACGGGCGGCTGAAGACGGCCAGCTACGACACCCATTCGGGCTTCGGCCTGCGCGCGGTGTCGGGAGAGATGACCGCCTTTGCCCACGCCAACGAGCTGTCCGAGGCCGCGATCCAGCGCGCCGCACAGACCATGGCGCTGATCGACCCGGCGAAGGGCGCCGCCGCGCCTCCGCCGCAGGGGACCAACCGACACCTCTACACCGCGACCGATCCGCTCGACCTGATCCCGTTCGCCGAGAAGGTGACGCTCTGCCAGACGATCGACGCCGCCGCCCGCGCGCGTGACCCGCGCGTCGTGCAGGTGTCGGTCGGCCTGTCGGGCAGCTGGAGCGTGGTCGAGATCGTCCGCGCCGACGGCTTCGTCGCCACCGATGTCCGCCCGCTCGTGCGGCTGAACATCTCGGTCGTCGTCGAGCAGAATGGGCGGCGCGAGACGGGCAGCTTCGGTATCGGCGGGCGCTATCTCTATGACCGGCTGGTCGCGCGCGAGACCTGGGAGCGCGGCATCGACGTCGCGTTGGCGCAGGCGCTGGTCAATCTCGACTCGGTCGCCGCGCCTGCGGGCGAGATGACCGTGCTGCTCGGGCCGGGCTGGCCGGGCGTGCTGCTGCACGAGGCGATCGGGCATGGGCTGGAGGGCGACTTCAACCGCAAGGGCACCTCGGCCTTTTCGGGGCGGATCGGCGAGCGGGTCGCCGCGCCCGGCGTCACCGTGGTCGATGACGGGAGCCTCGCCGACCGGCGCGGCTCGCTGTCGATCGATGACGAGGGCACGCCGACGCGCGAGGTCGTGCTGATCGAGGACGGTATCCTCAAGGGCTATATGCAGGACCGGCTCAACGCCCGGCTGATGGGCGTCGCGCCGACCGGCAATGGCCGGCGTGAGAGCTTCGCCCATGCGCCGATGCCGCGCATGACCAACACCTTCATGAAGGGCGGGCAGGACGATCCCGCCGAGCTGTTGTCGCGCGTCAAGAACGGCATCTTCGCCAAGTCGTTCGGCGGCGGGCAGGTCGATATCGTGTCGGGCAAGTTCGTCTTCTCCTGCACCGAGGCGTACCAGATCGAGAACGGCAAGCTGGGCGCGCCGATCAAGGGCGCGACGCTGATCGGTGACGGGCCGAGCGTGCTGACCCGGGTGAAGGGCATCGGCAACGACTTTGCGCTGGATGAGGGCGTCGGCGTCTGCGGCAAGGGCGGGCAGAGCGTACCTGCGGGCGTCGGCCAGCCGACGCTGCTGGTCGAGGGGCTGACCGTCGGCGGGACGGCGCTGGCGGCGTAACTTAAAGTCCCCCCCTGTAAGGGGAGGGGGACCGCCGCGAAGCGGTGGTGGAGGGGGCGTGCCGCGAGGGCTGTCCTTTGGGGAAGTCCCCCTCCGTCAGCACTGCGTGCTGCCACCTCCCCTTGTAGGGGAGGATTGAATGCCCAAAAATCGGGCAGATCAGACCGAATGCCTAAAAATTGATGCAGGTCGGTGCGCCATTCCTACCGCACCGCACCATACCGATCCCGTAAAAGTAACAAAAAGGTAAACTGGCACGCCCCTTGCGAAGTGGTCCCTCGGGTAATCAAAGGGGGCGCAGGTGAAGCTGATCATCGCTATCATCAAGCCGTTCAAGCTCGACGAGGTGCGCGAGGCGCTGACCACCTTGGGCGTGGCGGGCATGACGGTGACCGAGGTGAAGGGGTTCGGGCGGCAGAAGGGCCAGACCGAAATCTATCGCGGGGCCGAATACAGCACCAACATGGTGCCCAAGATCAAGATCGAGGTCGTCTGCGCGTCCGAGATTGCCGACCGCGTCGTCGAATCGATTCAGGCCGCCGCCAACACCGGCGCGATCGGTGACGGCAAGATCTTCATGCTCGATGTCGGCCAGGCCGTGCGCATCCGCACCGGCGAAACCGACGAATCGGCGCTCTGAGCAAGGGGGGATTTCGATGAAGCATGTCACCAAATTGGCGAGCGGTGCGGCGGGCCTCGGCCTGACTCTGTTCGCCGCGCTGCCCGCCTGGGCGCAGGACGCCGCCGCGCTCCAGTCGCCCGCCACCGCCGCGCCCGCCGCGACGGTGAACAAGGGCGACACCGCCTGGATGCTCACCTCGACCGTGCTGGTCATGATGATGATCCTGCCGGGCCTGGCGCTGTTCTATGGCGGTCTGACCCGCGCGAAGAACATGCTGTCCACCATGACGCAGATCGGCGCGGCCGCGTGCCTCGCGATGCTGATCTGGGTGATGTACGGCTATAGCCTGGCCTTCGGGCCGGACGTGTCGGGGGGCGCGTCCAACTTCATCGCCGGGCTGGGCAAGGCGTTCCTGAAGGGCGTCACGCCCGCCAGCCAGGCGGCGACCTTCACGGCGGGCGTCGAGATTCCCGAATATGTCTTCATCTGTTTCCAGATGACCTTCGCCGCGATCACCGCCGCGCTGGTGCTGGGATCGGTGGTCGAGCGGATGAAGTTTTCGGCCGTGATGGCGTTCGTCGCCGTCTGGCTGACCATCGTCTACTTCCCGATCGCACATATGGTGTGGGCGTCCTCGGGCCTGTTCTTCAAGGCGGGGGCGCTCGACTTCGCAGGGGGCACCGTGGTGCATATCAACGCCGGTGTCTCGGCGCTGGTCGCCTCGCTGATCCTGGGCAAGCGCATGGGTTATCCGACCACGCCGATGCCGCCGCACTCGCTGACGCTGACCGGGGTCGGCACGGGCCTGCTGTGGGTGGGCTGGTTCGGGTTCAATGCGGGTTCGGCGCTGGAGGCCAATGGCTCGGCGGGTCTGGCGATGATCAACACCTTCGTCGCGACGGCCTCGGGCGGTCTGTTCTGGATGCTCGCCGAGCGTCTGGCGGGCCACAAGGGTTCGGCGCTGGGCTTCTGCTCGGGCATCGTCGCCGGTCTGGTCGCGGTCACTCCGGCGGCGGGCAATTCGGGTCCGTTCGGCGCGATCGTGCTGGGCGCCATCGCCAGCGTGGTCTGCTTCTATGCGGTCTCGGTCCTCAAGCCCAAGCTCGGCTATGACGATGCGCTCGACGCCTTCGGTGTCCATGGCATCGGCGGCATGATCGGCGCGATCGGCACGGCGGTGGTCTATGCCCCCTCGCTAGGCGGGCCGGGTGCGGCGGATTACGCCATGGGCCAGAAGCTGCTGGTCCAGCTCGGCGCGGTCGCCACGACCATCGTCTGGGCCACCATCGGCACCGTCATCGCCATGTATGTCGCCAAGGCGATCACCGGCCTGCGCGTCTCGAAGGAAGTCGAGCAGGAAGGCCTCGACCTCGGCGAGCACGGCGAGCGCGCCTATAACTGATCGGGAGCGGGGGCACGCAGAACCCCCGCACCCCACGACGTTCCTCCTGCGGACGACCTAAGCCCGGTGCGGCAACGCACCGGGCCTTTTTTGCGTGTGGGGAGGGAGGAATTCCCGACCTGCGTTCAGCGGGAGATGAAACCCAACCTCCGTTCGCACTGAGCGAAGTCGAAGTGCACGGGACTCGCTCGCCGATAGGGTGGGGCGTGGCCTTCGACTTCGCTCAGGCTGAACGGCGGTGGAGGAAGGGTCGGAGTATAGGGGAGGCGCGCCGTCCCATAGGGCATGATGAGATCGGCTTGATCCACCCCTCCCCTTCAGGGGAGGGGCCGGGGGTGGGGCGTTTCCGCAAACACCGGGCCTGTGGCGAAGCCCCACCCCAACCCCTCCCCTGAAGGGGAGAGGCTAGGCTCGGTTCGATCCCATGTCATCATGCTCTAACGCCCCTTCGGACCCGCCGCCTGCGCCTGCGCCGCCTTGGCCGCCTCATATTCGTCGAAGGTGCGCGACAGCAGCGCCTGGGCTTCGGCCTCGGTCACCTTGCCGTCCTTGTTGGCGTCGGCCTTGTCGAACCACAGGTCGGTCAGCCGCTGGGCATGGACCGCGTCGATCTGCTTCTTGCCGTTGCCCATTTTCATGATCGCGGCCTTGACCTCGGCCTTGGTCAGCACGCCGTCGTGGTTGGTGTCGCGCGCCTTGAACTCGCGCGAGAATTTCGCGGCGGCCGACGCGCGGGTGTCCTGCGCCAGGGCGGGGACGGACAGCGTCGTGGCAATCAGGCCGGCGACGAGGAAACGGGTCATGCGGCAAACTCCTGAACGGATCATCCCGGCCGCTCCTGACGGCCTTTGGCTGTCGCCGCAATGAATGAACCCAAGCGAAGGTTGCGTGGGCGCGCGACAGCGCATAGGGCGCGGGGCAAATCCATCCCCTCTTCGAAGGACTTTGCCATGAGCGAAGATATCAAGCGCGTCGTCCTCGCCTATTCGGGCGGCCTCGACACCAGCGTCATCCTCAAGTGGTTGCAGCAGCATTACAACTGCGAGGTCGTGACCTTCACCGCCGATCTGGGCCAGGGCGAAGAGCTGGAGCCCGCGCGCAAGAAGGCCGAGATGGCGGGCGTGAAGCCCGAACATATCTTCATCGACGACCTGCGCGAGGAGTTCGTCAAGGATTACGTCTTCCCGATGATGCGCGCCAATGCGCTGTACGAGGGCACGTATCTGCTGGGCACCTCGATCGCGCGGCCGCTGATCGCCAAGCGCCAGATCGAGATCGCCAAGATGGTGAACGCCGATGCGGTCAGCCACGGCGCGACCGGCAAGGGCAACGACCAGGTCCGTTTCGAGCTGGGCTATTATGCGCTGAACCCCGACATCAAGGTCATCGCGCCGTGGCGCGAATGGGACCTGACCAGCCGCACCAAGCTGATCGAATTCGCCGAGGCGCACCAGATCCCGGTGTCGAAGGACAAGCGCGGCGAGGCGCCCTTCTCGACCGACGCGAACCTGCTGCACACCTCGTCCGAGGGCAAGGTGCTGGAGGACCCGTGGGATGAGGTGCCTGATTACGTCTATTCGCGCACGGTGAACCCGGAAGACGCGCCCGACCAGCCCGAGGTCATCACCATCGATTTCGAGCGGGGCGACGGCGTCGCGCTGAACGGCGAGGCCTGCTCGCCCGCGACGCTGCTGACCAAGCTGAACGAGCTGGGCCGCAAGCACGGCATCGGCCGCCTCGACCTGGTCGAGAACCGCTTCGTCGGCATGAAGAGCCGCGGCATGTACGAGACGCCGGGCGGCACCATCTATGCGCTGGCGCATCGCGGCATCGAGCAGATCACGCTCGACCGGGGTGCCGCGCACCTGAAGGACGAGCTGGCGCCGCGTTATGCAGAGCTGGTCTATAACGGCTTCTGGTTCTCGCCGGAGCGCGAGATGCTGCAGGCCGCCGTCAATTACAGCCAGGAGAAGGTGACCGGCACCGTCCGCCTGAAGTTGTACAAGGGCCAGGCGATCGTCACCGGCCGCAAGTCGCCCTATTCGCTCTATTCGGAAAAGGTCGTCACCTTCGAGGACGATCAGGGCGCCTATGACCAGCGCGACGCGGCGGGCTTCATCAAGCTGAACGCGCTGCGCCTGCGCCTGCTGGGACGTCGCGACCGCGACTGATCTGCCGTCGCAGTTCGACGGCAAAGAGTGCGATCAGTGCGATCGGCGTCAGGGGGACGCCGATCGCACTGGCCACCATCCCCCATTGCGGGGTCAGGAAGGCGGTCAGTGCGACCGCCTTTTCCATGGGCGAGGCATCGGGACGGCCATAGGCGACCAGTGCCGCCAGCATGACGACCGTCAGGTCATAGTTGAACGCATAGGGGAGCAGCACGAACGTTCCCGTCGCGGCCAGCAGCGCCAGCGCCGCGGGTGGTGCTCCACGCACTGTCGCGACCGTCACGCCGATGGCGATCCCGACCATCGCCATACCCTGGAGCCCATAGGCGATGGCGGCGGGCACATGCTGGCGCAGCAGCGCGCTGGCGAGCGACGTCGCCATCAGCCCGTAAAATTCCTGCCCCGGATCGATCATCCGCGCCTGCACGCCCGAGGTGACGGTCAGATACCGCGTCCACAGATCGGGACCGAAGGCGAGCGTGCTGAAGAGGACCAGCAGCCCGACCGTCAGCGCCGCCGTCGCCACGGTGCGCCAGTCGCCGCGCAGCAACAGGATGATCGGCACCAGCACCGCGACATGCGGCTTGAGCGCCATCAGCCCGAAACAGACCCCCGCCCGGCGCGGCCGCTCCGGCAGCCAGTGCCAGCCCGCCAGAAACAGCACGCCGATCAGGAACCCGAAATGTCCGGCCCAGATGTTCATCAGCGCCGCCGGGGTCAGCAACAGCAGCCAGCGCATCCCGCCCTCGGGCAGCCAGGGCCGCGCCGCCAGCGCGAAAAGCGCTCCGGTCCCGGCCAGCCACAGCAGCAGCGCCGCGTGATAGGGCAATAGCGCGAAGGGAATGTCGAGGAACAGCGCGATCGGCGGATAGGAATAATTGTGGCTGCCGATCGTCCCATATAGGGCATGTTCGGCGCCCCGATAGCGTTCGATATCGTAAAGGATGTCGAGCTGGCCGTTCAACGCCAGCGTGCCACCCGTCCAGACATTGGCGAAATCCCGGCCCCACATTTCCGACAGGCCGATCATGCCGTGATGCGCGCTTTTGACGTCGAGGATGAAGAGCATCAGGACGATCAGGCTGCCGAACACCCAGATGATGGGGGCGGGCAGAAGCAGGGGAGAGGCGGGGCGAGCATCCATGCCCTGTCGATAGGGCCGACCGATTGAGGAACGGTTGATACGCCGCCGGACCCGCCGTCCATCGCGTTCGTCTTGTCCAAGCCCCCTTCCATCCGCTAGGCCGACCGGCATGAATGGGGGAAAGCTCAACTGGTGGCAGACGCGGTGGTTCGTGGCGGCGATGGCGCTGCTCGCCGCCGTGCCGTTGCTCTGGCCCGCCGTGCCGCCGCTGGTCGACCTGCCGGGGCATATGGGGCGGTATCGCGTCCAGCTGGAATATGCCAATCAGCCCTGGCTGGCGCATTGGTATCGCTTCGAATGGCAGATGATCGGCAATCTGGGCATCGACCTGCTGATCGAACCGCTCGCGCCGATCTTCGGGCTGGAGCTGGCGGTCAAGCTGATCGTCATCGCCATTCCGGTGCTGACCGTCACCGGCCTGTTGTGGATCGCGCGCGAGGTGCAGGGGCGCATCCCGGCCACCGCGCTGTTCGCGCTGCCGCTGGCCTATAGCTATCCGTTCCAGTTCGGCTTCGTGAACTTCGCGCTGGCGATGGCGCTGGCGCTGAACCTGTTCGGCCTGTGGCTGCGCATGGGGCGGCTGGGCGCGGTGCGGTTGCGCGCCATCATCTTCGTGCCGCTGTCCTGCCTGCTCTGGGTGGCGCATACCTTTGGCTGGGGCGTTCTGGGCGTGCTGGCCTTCTCCGCGGAGCTGATCCGCCAGCACGACATCCGCCGGGCCAAGGGCGCGCGCGGGGTGCGGGGCTGGGCCGAGTCGGCCTTCCATGCCGGGCTGGGCTGTATCCCGCTGGCGCTGCCCATGGTGCTGATGGTGCTGTGGCGTTCGGGCGCGGACGTGACCGGCAAGACCGGCGACTGGTTCAACTGGCGCTGGAAGATCAACTGGATCACGATGGTGCTGCGCGATCGCTGGATGGCGTTCGACCTCGCCTCGGTCACGGTACTGTTCCTCGTCCTGCTCAAGGGCGTGCGCGACGAGCGGGTCGAATATTCGCGCAACCTGGTGCTGTCGGCGGCCTTCCTGTTCGTCGTCTATCTGCTGCTGCCGCGCGTCGTCTTCGGATCGGCCTATGCCGATATGCGGCTGGCCCCCTATGTGCTGGCCATCGCGCTGATCGCACTGCGCCCCCGGCGCGGGCTGTCGCTGCGCGGGGCCTCGACGCTGGCGATCGTGGGGCTGCTGTTCTTCGTCGTGCGGATAGGCGCGACCACGATCAGCTATGTGATGTACAGCAACGACTATGACCGGGTGCTGACCGCGCTCGATCATGTGCCGCCGCGCGCACGGTTGCTGACCTTCGTCGGCCGCCAATATTGCGCCGATGTCTGGCCCTCCAGCCGGCTGGAGCATGTCGCGGGTCTCGCGCTGGAGAGGAAGCTCGCTTACGCCAACGACCAATGGTCGATGGCGGGCGGGCAGTTGCTGACCGTGCGCTATGCCCCCGCCAAGCGGTTCGCGCATGACCCGTCGGAGATCGTGACCCAGCGGCGTTGTCGCGGGCAATGGTGGCGCCCGGTCGAAACCGCGCTGAAGCTGATGCCGCGCGACGCGTTCGACTATGTCTGGCTGGTCCATGCGCCGCGCTATGACGAGGCGCTGACCCGCGGGCTGACGCCGATCTGGCGCGAGGGCGACAGCGTTCTCTACCGGATCGACGATCGCCGCCCGATCATCGACCCGGCGGCCTATGAACTGCTCAGCCGTCCGTCGCCCGATGAGGATAAGCGGGCACCCGCGCGTCGCAAGGCGACCCCCGACAAGGACGATAATTAAAGCAGTATGACATGAGAGGCTCCCCTACCCTTAAAGGGGGGCTTTCGCCTTGATTACCCCCGCCGGAACGGGGTGAGTTCGCCCAGATATTCGCTTTCCGCCTCGATCGCCTGACGCTCGCGGTCCACGAATTCGGCGACGGCGCGGCGGAAGGCGGGGTGCGGGATGTAATGCGCCGAGAATGTCGGCACGGGGACGTAACCCCGCGCCAGCTTGTGCTCGCCCTGCGCCCCCGCTTCCACCGTCGTCAGCCCGCGCGCGATGGCCGCGTCGATCGCCTGGTAATAGCATAGCTCGAAATGGAGGAAGGGCACCTCCTCGGTCGCGCCCCAATAGCGACCATAGAGCGTATCCTCGCCGATCAGGTTGAGCGCGCCCGCGATCGGCACCCCGTCGCGCATCGCCAGGATCAGCAGCACCTTGTCGCCCAGTTGCTCGCCGATCCGGTCGAAGGCGGCACGGGTCAGATAGGGCTGGCCCCATTTGCGGCTGCCCGTATCCTGATAAAAGACCCAGAAGGCATCCCAATGCTCGGGGCCAATCTGGTCGCCGGTCAGGTGGCGGATGGTCAGCCCTTCGACGGCGGCGGTGCGCTCCTTGCGGATCGCCTTGCGCTTGCGGCTGGCGAGCGCGTCGAGGAAGTCGTCGAAGCTGCGATAGCCGTCATTGCGCCAGTGGAACTGCACCCCCTCGCGGATCAGCCAGCCCGCCGCCTCGAAATAGGGCAGCTGGTCGGGCGCGACGAAGGTGACATGCGCGGAGGACAGTTCGTTCTGGTCGGTCACCGCCTCGATCGCCGCGATCAGCGCGGGGGCGAGCGCGGGGTCGCGCAGCAGCAGCCGGGGACCTGGGACGGGCGAGAAGGGCGCGGCGATCTGGAGCTTGGGGTAATAGCGTCCCCCGGCGCGCTCCCAGGCGTCGGCCCAGCCATGGTCGAAGACATATTCGCCCTGGCTGTGCGCCTTCAGATACGCAGGCGCGATCGCGGCGGGCTGTCCGTCGGGGCCGTCGATGACGATGGGGGCGGGTGTCCAGCCGGAGCGGCCGCCGACGCTGTGCGATGTCTCCAGCGCGGTCAGGAAGGCATGGGAGACGAACGGATTGGCCGTGCCCGCACAAGCGTCCCACTGATCGGGGGACAGGGCGGCGACGCCGGACAGGATACGCGCGACGGCGGTGGTCATCGCGGTGGGATATGCGGTGCGGGGCAGGGTGGGACAAGGGGGGAGCGGTTCGCGAGGTGTTCGCTTGTGGCTTTCCCTCCCCCATCCCCTCCCGCCTGCGGGAGGGGCATGTTGTTTGGCGGACGTGAAGCTCCAGCATGAGCCATTAGCCACTCCCCTCCCGCAGGCGGGAGGGGATGGGGGAGGGCAGGTCCGCCAGCGGCCCCGCCCCAAACATCACCCCAGCTCGACGATCGCATCCACTTCGACCGCAGCCCCCAGCGGCAGCACCGGCACGCCGACCGCCGAGCGCGCATGGCGCCCGGCATCGCCGAACAGCGACACCATCAGCTCCGACGCGCCATTGGCGACCTTGGGCTGGTCGGTGAAGTCGGCGGTCGAATTGACGAACACGCCCAGCTTCACGATCCGCTTCACGCGGGACAGGTCGCCGATATATTTCTTGATCTGCGCGACCAGCATCAGGCCGCACGCCTGCGCCGCCTTCTGCCCGTCCTCCAGCGAGACGCCGTCGCCCAGCCGTCCGGTGACGAGCTGGCCGTCGATAAAGGGCAGCTGGCCCGAAATGTGGAGAAGCCCGCCCGCCTCGACGACGGGGACATAGGCGGCGACGGGGGCGGCAGCCTCCGGCAGGGTGAGGCCGAGCTGCTCGAGCGCGCGATCGATATGCGTGGTCATGGGGCCAGACATGGCGCGCCGGCCCCGTTCAGGTCAAGCGCCCGGTCGGTTCGGGGCGGGCTGGCCTTCGTCGAAACGCGCAACGATCCAGGCTTCCGCTTCGCGCCAGTCGTCGATCCGGGCATGGGCCTCGGGCGCGGGGGCGATATGCGGGGCCATTTCGGGCTCCGAGACCATGTGCAGCCGGTGGACCTGCGGCGCGTGGGTAGCGACCGAGGCGTGATGCTGGGCCAGGTCGTCGACGAAGACGGTGACGGGGTTGCCGTGATCGGCGACCAGCTTTGCGACCGGCGCGCCCTTCGGCCCCGAATTGCACTGGACCCGGTGATGGATGCCGAATCGCGCCAGTTGCTCGATGCGGGGCGTGCGGCATTCCTCGATCAGGTTGGTCAGGACCACGATATCGGCACGGGCCGCCAGTGCCGCCAGCGCCTCGGCGGCGTGGGGCACCAGCGTCTGGCGATCCATCTGGCCGGGGAAGAAACCGTGCAGCAGGTCCCAGGCCTCTTCCTGGGTGGGCGCGGGGCCGCCGCTCCGCCGGGTCAGCGATCCGAAGAAATCATGCCGGTCGAGCGCGAAGTCCATGTCGTGCGCCTCGTCCAGCCAGTCGCGGAAATGGCGGACCATATGGACGAGCACCTCGTCGCAGTCGCAGATCAGCAGCGGCTTCATGCGGCCTCCAGCACCCGGCGCGCGGCGACCAGCGCCTCGGGGCGGACGCCTAGCGAATCGGCGCATTCGATCAGGTCGGCCTCATGTCCCTCCAGGAACGACAGGATCGCGGCCAGCAGGCCGGGCTCGCCCGCCCCGCCGCGCAGTTCCTCGACCGACAGGCCGGTCAGCGCGAGCAGCCGCTCGGCGCGCGACGGGCTTTGCAGCGTCCATATGAGCGCCTGCAGCGCCAGGGCCATATTGGCTTCGATTGTATCCGGTCCGGGCATTGCCTATCGTGTCCGTCGTAATGGTGGAGACCGCGTGACAAGAAAGGTGCTCGTTGTCGAGGACAACGAACTCAATCTGAAACTCTTCTGCGACCTGCTGCGCGTGCACGGCTTCATCGCCGAGCCGGTGCGCGACGGGCGCGAAGCGGTGGCGCGTGCGCGCGAGGTCCAGCCCGACCTCATCATCATGGACATCCAGATGCCGCATGTGACCGGCTATGAACTGATCCTGGAACTGAAGGCGGACGAGGAACTGCGGCGGATTCCCGTGATGGCGGTGACCGCCTATGCGGGCCGCGACGACGAAGACCGAATCCGCGCGGCGGGGGCGGATTCCTACGTGTCCAAGCCGATCAGCCTGATGCGCTTCATGGAGGCGGTGAACGCGTTGTTGTGAGGCGCTCCCACGCCGTCCGCGACGTTCCTCAACCTCCGCTCGCCGCATATCCCACCGCCGTTCGCACTGAGCGAAGTCGAAGTGCACGCCCCGAACCTATGCCGCGAGCGCTATCCCGTGGCCTTCGACTTCGCTCAGGCTGAACGGAGGTAGGGAGCCGTCAACATGGGGTTGAATCTTAATTTTTGACGGGAACGTGGCGTTCTGCTCAGTGCACAATTGGCGGCTATGCGGCGCTAGCCGCCCAGCATTTCCAGTCGCTCGTCCTCCGTGCAGAGTGCGATAGATGCCAACGTATGCTGTCCTTTAGCATGAGCAACGACGGCCAAAGCGCTCCTGACAAGAAGGTCATCCTGTGCGTTTGCGAGGTCGCGCAGTGCTATTGCAAGAATAGCAGTCCAAGCGTTCCGGTAATCCTGCTCAAGTTCTGAAGGGACCGTCGAGCTCCCTTCGGTCAAGCGACCTTCCTCGATCGAAGCCACTAAGGAATAGGCATTCCAGTCAGGCTTGGCTTGCTCACGCATCAGAGAGACGATCCCGCTCACCGCCGCATAGGAAGCAGAATTGACGGTGCCCTGATGATAAAGATTATCCCATAATTCGCGTACGGCCTCTTCAATCCGTCCAGCACGCCATGCTTCTATGGCAGGCCGGGGATCATAGGGTTCACCATAGGCGCTCAGCCATTGCTCATCAGGCATGATTGATTCCAGCTTCAAGCATCAACTTCTACCGGCGGAGCGTAGCTGTAGAATGGCTGAGATAGGGCGGGTGGGGTGCCCGCCGCCCCATGCTCAATCCTCCGCCTGATCCTCCACCACCGCCGCCTTCCGCCCCTTGAACCCCTGCGCCACCACGAACCATTCTACCGATCCCTTGCGGCTCGACGGCGGCTTGGCGTGTTTCACGGTGGCGAAATGGCGCTTCATTTCGGCGACCAGCTGCGAATCGGCGCCGCCCGCGAACACCTTCGACACGAACGCCCCGCCGGGCGACAGCACGTCGCAGGCGAAGGCGAAGGCGGTCTCGACCAGCCCCATGGTGCGCAGCGCGTCGGTCTGCGGGTGGCCGACGGTGTTGGCCGCCATGTCCGACATGACGAGGTCGGGCGCGCCGCCCAGCGCTTCCATCAGCTTGCCCGGCGCGGCGTCGTCCATGAAGTCCATCTCGAAGATGGTGACGCCGTCGATCGGGTCGACCGGCAACAGGTCGATGCCGACCACGCTGGCGTTCGGCACCTGGCGCCGCACCACCTGCGCCCAGCCGCCCGGCGCCAGCC
>Ga0308156_1000225_pt1 | contig 162469 bp, 155 predicted proteins | sample PhyAR2_FD_201041 | JGI IMG/M metagenome (GOLD analysis project Ga0308156, IMG submission 201041) | Phyllosphere microbial communities from UC Gill Tract Community Farm, Albany, California, United States - DLSL A.R2 | ecosystem: Host-associated > Plants > Phyllosphere > Unclassified | place...
AGTACAGTATAGCATTGAAAATTATCGTGTAGAGCAAAAAACAGACTACGAAAAACTTGTATTAGATATAGAAACTGACGGATCTATCAGTCCTCAGAATGCTTTAACAGAAGCTTCAAAGATATTGATTTATCACTTCATGCTGTTCTCTGATGAGAGAATCACGCTTGAAACCGAAGCTGTAAAAGCATCTATCCAATATGACGAAGAAACACTTCATACAAGACAACTCCTTAAGTCTAAATTAGCAGATATGGATCTTTCCGTAAGAGCCTTAAACTGTCTGAAAGCAGCTGAAGTAGAGACCCTTGGAGAATTGGTTTCTTATAGTAAGTCTGATTTGATGAAATTCAGAAATTTTGGTAAAAAATCTTTGACAGAACTAGAAGAATTAGTGCATTCAAAAGGTCTAAACTTCGGTTTCGACGTTGCAAAATATAAATTAGACGCTGATAATTAATTAATAATGAGACACGGTAAAAAATTCAATCACTTAGGAAGAACGGCTTCTCACAGAAGCGCATTGCTTTCTAATATGGCTTGTTCTCTAATTGAGCATAAAAGAATCAACACTACTGTAGCTAAAGCTAAAGCTTTAAGAGTATATGTTGAGCCTCTATTAACAAAAGCAAAAGAAGATACTACACACAACAGAAGAATTGTTTTTTCATATCTTCAAAACAAAGAAGCAGTTACTGAACTTTTCAGAACAGTAGCTCCTAAAATCGCTGAGAGAAACGGTGGATATACAAGAATCATCAAAACAGGTTTCAGACCGGGTGATGCTGCTGATACTGCTCTTATCGAACTGGTAGACTTCAACGAGCTTTATAATCCTAATGCTGAAGAGAAAAAAGCGACAAGAAGAAGCAGAAGATCTACAACTGCTAAAAAAGAAGCTGTAGTTGCTGAAGCACCTGTAGTAGAAGAAAAAGCTGCTGAGCCAACGGCTGAAGCTGCTGATTCTACAGAGGAAAAAACTGAAGAATAAGAATATCACTTCAATAGATAGAAGAGCTTGTAGTAGTAACCACAAGCTCTTTTTTTTTAATTTATTATGAAAAAAACATTACTTTTTATTTTATTACAATTTTGCACATTCAATTTTGGACAGACTCAAAACTTAGACTGGCAGCTGGTAACCCCTTTTTTACGTCAGGAAGAAGTGCTGAAAATGGAAGTCTTGCCTGACGGTAGCTACCTTGTACGAAAAAAGAATAGCAATTATGATTTAATTATCACGGAGAACAATGGTAAAACCTGGAGACAAATCAATGATAACGGGAAGTCAGTGTATGATTTCACAATCTACAACAATAAAGCATACGCTGTAATTGGACCAGACTTTAGAGTGACAGATTCTAAGTTTTCCACACCGGGAGTTTCGTATCCATTCACAGGAAGTGCCCAGTCAATTTTTGTCTTGAACGATAACACAATATTCGTGGGTTCGGCAAATAGCAGAATGCACAAATCGACCAATGGTGGAGCGACATGGACCAGTTACACTGTTCCAACCGTATATCAGTCTAAAATTACGGGTGTATACTTTAAAGATGCCGATACAGGATTTTGCGTTTCAGATTCAACGATAGGAGATAGTTTTATTTTGAAAACAACGGATGGAGGCCAAACATGGACACAAGTATATACAAGCTCCGCAGAGTTCAGTAAGATTATTTTTAAAGATTCAATGAACGGAATTGCGACAAGGTCAGGTGGTGATCCGTTATATACGTTGGATGGCGGAAATACGTGGACAGTGGCCGCAGGAGTTGGAACTTTAAACGATATAAAACTGTATAATAACGAGTATATTGCCATAAGAAATCCAAATAAATTTTACAAGACGGCAACAGGAGAATCTTGGACAACTTCCGGAGATATGTATCCTTCGTCCTTTCACGTTTTTACCAGCCTGGCGGTTCATCCAGATTACGTTCTTGCGGGAACCAATAATGAGTCCGGAAGCAATATATTGCGTCATACCATTTTTAAGAGTACAGATTTGTTGACCTGGATTCCTTTAGATATGAAGTGGATTTATTGGGCAAATTATAAACAGGCTTATGCAGGTGATAATCTGGCGATTGTTCCTTTTAACTATTTTTCGATAGATAAAGGCATTTCGTGGGAAGAAGTAAGAAATGATTTTCCTGCAGGGCCTATGAGTATAAACTCGGACGGAAAAGGTATCGCACTAGGGAGAGGGATATCTCAATTTTGGAAAACAAATGATAATGGATTGACGTGGACTGAAGCTGTATCCCCAAATATAAGGTTAACAATTCCTGCAATGAAACCTAATGGCGATTTTGCAATTGCCAACCTTGGTACGAATGCCGACCAATTTACCGGATATATTTCTACATATTCTGCTGCAAATGGATGGACTCCGCCGGTAAACGTCGAATGGGAAGTCTCTGCGATGAAGTTTGTGGATAACAATGTGGGCTTTCTTGTAAACCGTGACAAAGTAAAAAAAACGGTAGATGGAGGATTAACCTGGACTAATACTACTTATCCCGGAGCAATAATCGATGCCAGAAATATTGTAGTTGGAAATTCAAAGGTATATATAGGAAAATATTACACTACAAATTTGGGCAGCACTTGGACGCAGGTGCCTTCACAAATGTTGAGCTTCAAAGATTATGATATTTTTGCAGATGGTCTCGGATATGCCGTAGATGGCGATAAAAATGTTTATAAGACCTTGAACTATGGATCTTCATGGCAAGAAATTATAAACACACAATTATTACTTACTCCTGGAAGTTTGATTAATAAAGTTAATTTTGCCAGAAATTATATGGTGGCAGTGGGATATTCAGGTTTCTATATTCTGGATTTTGTAACGGGTAATCTTTCTACAAATGATCCTAAAATGCAAGTGAATAGTAATAAGATAAAAATTTATCCAAATCCAACTTCTTCTACCCTATTTTTCGATATTAAAGATGAGATAAAAAATATTATGATATTTGATATTTCTGGTCGGATTTTTAAAAATATAGAAACCCCCAAATCGAATTCAATTGATATTTCGGATTTAAAAAATGGAAATTATTTCGTAAAAATAATTGCTGAACATAAAACTTATCTCGAAAAAGTTATTAAAAAATAAAAAAAACCGTTCATCATGTTGAACGGTTTTTTTTTGGCTTATATTTTTGTCTTTACCAGCTGGATAATATTGTTTCCCTGATCCAGAATAAGGCTGTCTCCTTTTACGGTAGCTTTCATGTCCATCTTTTCGTAGACGGCTTCATTCCCTTCAGATTTTACTTTATTCAGAATAAAAGTCTTATTGTTACTTCTGATACTCATGGTCTTTTCGCCATAGTTGAACACGACTTTTGCCAGGCTGCCGTCGGTGGCTTTATACACATAATCCGTTTTTACGTACTTCTTGCCGTTAACGTCTGTTTCGTACTGAACGTTAGGATCGGCTTTTCCGTCATCGCTTAATACTACCCCGGAACTGTCTGATTTCAGCACATTTTTATTTCCGGTTTCACTTTTTTTGCAGCCTGTCAAGGATATAGAAACTATCGCGATGGCAATCAGGATCCCCTTTTTCATGATGTTAATTTTTTTTAATGTATTGGTTTGTTAAAATAAGTTCAGAAGTAAAATAAATTTTTTAAATTTAATAAAAACAAAAACTAAACCAATAAATGAAACTTAAACTTTTAAAAATTACCCGAAAGAGTAATTGACTTTCTTTTATTTTCTGGTGAAATTTGCCTTAAACAAATCATAAGCATGAGCATTTCCATAGCCATAGTAGAAGACGAAAAGAACTACAACAATGCGTTGAAGAAAGTCATCAATTATCAGGATGACATGAAGGTCGTTGCCCAGTTCTTCAATGGAAACGAAGCCTTACTACATCTTTCCGATACTTCTCCGGATGTTGTAATGATGGACATCCAGCTACAGGATATGCTTGGAATCGACATCATTGAAAAGTTGAAAAAATCTCTTCCCGATACCCAGTTTATCATGTGTACCAGTTTTGATGATGATGAAAAGGTCTTCAATTCTCTCAAAGCCGGTGCGATGGGCTATTTGGTGAAAGGGGAAAGCATGGATAAGATTCTTGCTTCTATCCGTGATGTTTACAATGGGGGTGCTCCCATGAGCTTTTCAATTGCCAGGAAAGTCCTGAGCCATTTTGAAAGAAAGCTTCCCGAAATAAAAGGGTTTGATGAATTGACAGAGAGAGAAAAAGAAATTCTGGAACTTTTGTCTCAGGGACTACTTTACAAAGAAATAGCCGATAAGAAATTCATCACCATTGATACCGTAAAAAAACACGTAGGTAATATTTACAGAAAACTTCACGTCAATAATAAAGTGGAGGCTATTAATAAACTTAACCATTTTAAAAACTAAGAAAATTATGAGTGAGAATCAGGATTTAAAGAATCTAACGGGAAGAATACATCAACTTGTAGGGTATGGTATTTTTACAATTGACGAACTGAGTCAGATAAAATCCTTTTGCGATGAAGAAATTTCAAGGCTCGAATCGAGTGGATTTATAGAAAGAGAGGAAATTGATTGGCGAAAATATGAAATTAGAGAACAAAGTACCGGTGATGAAATTGATGCGGCTATGGCCAGAAGTATGACAGGCGAATTCAATAATTCAGATGATATTGCTGAAATTTACAAACAAAGGCTTGATATATCTTATGAAGTTTTAAAAGATTTATTTGAAAGTTATAAACAAATGAAAATCTTTATAGGCGCGAATGAGAAGAGACTATTTTTTTTATTCGAAGATGAAGCAGAGAAAAAATATTACACCTTAGATAACAATTTAAGAAAAGAGGAAATTACAAAAGGTGAATTTGATGATTACAAAAATGGGTATAACCAAGGACTTAAAACAGTACTAGATCAACATATTCGTTTGTATGACCCTACAACTTCAAATACCGAAACGTTTATGTTACGTAATACTTTTTATGATATACTTAATGAACAAAGGCCAAAATATCCTAATCTTGTTATCTCATTTAATCCTGCAATACATACGTCCGACGAAATGTTTGAAGTGTCTTGTACAAATGGATCTTCATTTAAAGCAAGTTATAAATATAGACTGACATTTATTATGATATTGGGATATTACCAGGGAAAAGACTTTGTCGGAATTCAAGGTAAAGGTTATTACGACAGAAACGGCCTTTGCCCGCCAGGATGCTAGATGAGCATACTCAACATAACATATTACGTCATCTTAGGTATGAACTTTATTTTTTCCATGATTTACAAAAGGTCATGGAAAAATCTTTTTCCGGTTTATTTTGCAACTACGATCATTGTAGAAGCATTGTTTGCAATCCGTGCGGGTTTTATGAAGGAAGTCGTCTATAATTATTTAGATGTCATCGGTATTGGCTATTTCGGATTTATCTATTTTAAAGAGACTCATAAAAATACCGTTATAAAGGTTGGCTGCTTACTTTTTTTAGTATTAAGTGGAATATTCATTTTTACCTCAAAAACAGATTATTCCATTGTTACAGGGTATTTGTATAGCCTTTTTTTAATTTTCATTTCTTTATTTTGGATGTATCAGAAAATAACAGAAGATCATCAGGAAGATAATATTTTAAACTTAAGTTTTTTCTGGCTGAGTATTTCACTGTTATTTTGGTCGGTATTTTACATTTTCAGAATGTTTCCGATGTATTATTTTAACAATGAAGATGAAGGATTTTTAAAAGAAATATCTAAAGTTTTTACTTTGATTAATATCATAACCTATTTATTATTCATGCGTAGCCTGTTTTGTAAAAGATGAAAAATCTCCCTATAGAAATAAAGATTGTATACATCACTGCGGCAATCGTAACGATGCTGTTTGTGGGCTTCATTGTTTTTGTCGTATTGATGTATAATCGGAAACAACTTCTAAACCTCAAAGAAAGGCAGCTCAAAGAATCCGAATACCAAAACCAGCTTCTCCAGAAAGAGCTTGAAAAACAAAAGTTAATCGAAAAAGAAAGAGAAAGAATTTCTCACGATATGCATGACGACCTCGGTGCAGGAATTTCCGCCCTAAAACTACAGGCTGAGTTTTTAAAGCAAAGAGCTGAAAATGATGATTTGAAAAACGATATCGACGAACTTCTCAAAACCTCAGAAGAGATGAATGTTTCCATGAGAGAAATGCTGTGGAGCCTGAATTCCGGAAATGATACGCTGGGAAGCTTTATTGATTATGCTAAAATATACGCTCAGAATTTTCTTAAAAAATCAAAAATTTTGATTATTACGGAAAGCCGGGATATAGCTGAAGAAACCGCAATCTCGACGGAACAGAGGAGAAATCTGTTCTTATGTTTAAAGGAAGCTTTGAATAATGCCTACAAGCACAGCAAGTCTGATCGGATTAAATTATCATTTACTCAGAAGGATAAGGAATTCATCATGACGATTTCCGACAACGGGATTGGGATTAACGATGAAAAATCTGAAGGAAACGGACTTCGCAATATGAAACGCAGAATGCAGGAACAGAAAGGTCATTGCGAAATTACTACGCAAAACGGGACGCATCTGCTTTTCAGAATAGAATTATAGAAAAAGATTTTTAGTATGATTTTTTAAAATTAACTTTTGTAATAAATTGATTATTAAACTATTTTTTAAATAACTTTGATGTATATTAAAAACAAATTGATCATGAAAATAATTGTTGATTACTTATTAGAATGGAATATAACTTCAAAAAAAGGGAAAGTTATACTGAAGCTTCAAGACGCAGATCCGGAAATTATAAATAATCTGGATTTTCAGCAATTTTCTGCACTGGCTATGGTGCTTGAAAAAGGAAATGCAAGATTTGATACCACAGATAATTCAATTTATAACGTAATGCCATGAAAATAGTTTTTTACCTAATCGTAATTTTTTCATTTGTGTCGTGTAATATACGGCATAAAGCTACATTGAAGGAACTTCCAAATAAGGGCTCAAATTATCAGATGTCCTACGATGCCACACGCAGGGGAGCGGTGGTAAGCCTTGATAATAACGGTAAGATTGATAAAATTTTGTCAGAAGTTCAACCCGATGCTGCTATAGCCACCACCACCGACATTACCAGCCAGCTGACGGCTAAATTGAAATCAGGAGCCGATGTATCTGCCGAACAAATCACCAAGATCGCCGAAACATTATCAAAATTGGGAGAAAGAACAGCTCCGGTGAATATGCTCAGGGATGCTTTGTACAGGCTTGAGGAACATTGTGTGAATTTTCCTGACCAGTGTAAAGATGATAAATATTTCAACAGTTTTAATAACGTCGTTAATGTAATAGTCGAGTTGCAGGGGAAAATTTCTGAAACCGCCGCCAGTGATGCTAGAGCGGAAGAAGCAAAGACTATAAGGGCACTCACTCCTGAAGAAAGAGCAAAATATAATTTAAAATAAAGAGCAATCACCAGTCGCATCCGTCAGATTTAGTGTATTCCTTTCTTTAATTTAAAATTATTAATTACATAGCGCGTTTTTAAATTTAGGTGAAATTTCAATTTAGATATTAACTAAAATTTAACTCTGAATAAACGTATAAATTAGTTCTTGTTTGCTTTCAAAAGTTAAAAATTGATTAAATTTGTCTAAACTATAAAAAAAGAACAATGAGTTACATTTCTTACATAGAAGCGAGACAAATTTTAGATTCAAGAGGAAATCCTACAGTTGAAGTAGATGTATTCACGGAAAGCGGTGCGATGGGTCGCGCAGCAGTACCTTCAGGAGCATCTACTGGAGAACATGAAGCGGTGGAATTGCGTGATGGCGGTTCGGAATATATGGGGAAAGGGGTTCTCAAAGCAGTAGAAAATGTAAGAGAAGTAATTGCTCCTGAATTGGTGGGACTTCCGGTTTACGACCAGAATCTTATCGACCAAATTATGATCGATCTTGACGGAACAAGCAATAAAGGAAATCTTGGTGCCAATGCAATCCTTGGTGTTTCTCTGGCTGCGGCTAAAGCTGCTGCTGCAGAACTGAAAATGCCTTTGTACAAATATGTTGGTGGTGTTAATGCCAACACTCTTCCTGTTCCGATGATGAATGTGATCAACGGAGGTTCTCACTCCGATGCTCCTATCGCGTTCCAGGAATTTATGATCATGCCGGTAAAAGCAGATTCTTTCTCTCATGCGCTGAGAAAAGGAACTGAAATTTTCCATAACCTGAAATCGATTCTTCATTCAAGAGGTCTTTCTACAGCGGTAGGAGACGAAGGTGGTTTCGCACCGACTTTTAAAGGAACGGAAGATGCTTTGGATACTTTGCTTCAGGCCATCGAAAAAGCAGGTTACAAACCAGGTGACGATATCATGTTGGCGCTTGACTGTGCTGCTTCCGAATTCTACAAAGACGGAATCTATGACTACAGAAAATTCCAGACTCCGGATGCTGCTCAGTTTACAAGCAGTGAGCAGGTTTCTTATCTGGCTGAATTAGCCGCGAAATATCCGATCATCTCTATCGAAGACGGGATGCAGGAAAACGATTGGGATGGCTGGAAAATGCTTACCGATAAAATCGGAGACAGAGTACAGTTGGTGGGAGACGATTTATTCGTAACCAATGTGGAAAGACTTTCAAGAGGAGTAAAAGAAGGAATCGCCAACTCAATCCTGGTAAAAGTAAACCAGATCGGTTCTCTTTCTGAAACCATGGCTGCCGTGCAAATGGCGCAGAACAACCGGTTCACATCCGTAATGTCGCACAGATCGGGAGAGACCGAAGATTCTACAATCGCTGATTTGGCAGTAGCAATGAACTGCGGACAGATCAAAACAGGATCTGCTTCAAGATCAGATCGTATGGCAAAATACAACCAGTTGTTGAGAATCGAGGAAGCTCTTGGTGAAACAGCAGTTTTCCCGGGGCTGGATGCCTTTAAAATCAAAAGATAATTAATCGAAATTATAAATAACGGCAAGCGAAATTTTTAGTTTGCCGTATTTTGTAATAAGTAGTATATTTAGAAAAAAAATAAATAATGTCAGACAAAAAAGTAATATTGAATTACGACGGTAATTCGTATGAATATCCAATTGTGGATAGTACTATCGGAGACAGAGGGATAGATATTTCAAAATTAAGAGACCAGACAGGTCTGATCACTCTTGATTTAGGCTACAAAAACACCGGCGCCACACTTAGTGAAATCACTTACTTAGACGGAGATAAAGGGGAATTATTCTACAGAGGATATCCGATCGAGCAGATTGCGGATAAATCAAACTTCACCGAAGTGATGTACCTTTTATTAAACGGTGAATTGCCTACCCAAAATCAGTACACATCTTTCGAATCAAACATTAAAAAATATAATTTCGTAGCAGAGGAGATGAAAAAGATCATCGACGCTTTTCCTCGTTCTGCTCACCCGATGGGAGTTTTATCTTCTCTGACTTCTGCTTTAACGGCCTTCAACCCAAAAGCTGTTAATGTAAACTCTAAAGAAGAAATGGACCTTGCCGCAGAACTGATGATTGCTAAATTCTCTCATCTTTGTGCATGGACCTACAGAAAAACTCAGGGGTTACCGCTTAACCACGGAGACAACAGCCTGAATTATGTGGAAAACTTCTACAAAATGACCTTCAGAATGCCAAACCAGGAATTCGAAATCGATCCTGTAGTGGTTCAGGCTTTGGATAAATTATTAATCCTTCACGCTGATCACGAACAAAACTGTTCCACTTCTACCGTAAGAATGGTAGGTTCTGCTCATACAGGTCTTTTCGCTTCTATCTCAGCAGGGGTTTCTGCTCTTTGGGGCCCACTTCACGGTGGTGCGAACCAGGCCGTAATCGAAATGCTTGAGCTGATCGAAAAAGATGGAGGAGATGTAAACAAATGGGTGGCTAAGGCGAAAGATAAAAATGACAGCTTCCGTTTAATGGGCTTCGGACACAGAGTATACAAAAACTTTGACCCAAGAGCAAAAATCATTAAAAAAGCGGCAGACGATATTCTTAGTGCATTAGGAATTCATGATAAAGCGTTAGATATCGCTATGCAGTTGGAAAAAGTAGCTTTGGAAGACGAGTACTTCGTAGAAAGAAAGCTATATCCGAACGTAGATTTCTATTCAGGAATCATCTACAGAGCATTGGGAATTCCTACGGAAATGTTCACCGTAATGTTCGCATTAGGAAGACTTCCGGGATGGATTTCTCAGTGGAAAGAGATGAGAATGAAAGGGGATCCTATCGGAAGACCAAGACAGGTATACCAAGGTGCTCAGAAAAGAGACTACATCGATATGGTAAACAGATAATTTTATATTACGATATATCAGTCCCAAAGCTTTGTTGCTTTGGGATTTTTTATTTCATGAAATTTTTTTTAATTTAAAGTATGGAAAATGAGAAATTAAATTCATTGAAAATGACAATGAGAATAAATATTGTTCTTTATATTGTCTACGGACTTTTCATGATGATTGAAACGTTCGATTTTCTTGAGATGCTGCATAGCAAACCTCCGGGTTATTCGCCGACATACAGTCTTGTGCACGTCATTTTCTATCAGATGGAAATGTTTATCTGTTTCTTATGTGCATTTACTTTGATCATTTTGGTCTCTACCCGGCAGTCGTTGAAAATGTTTTTTTTTATGAGTCTTGTGCTTTTAATTTTCAGAATCGGTACCGTTTATTACTTGTATTTTTATGAAACCGAAGAAAGATTTGTTCCGTTCATCTATAAAAGGGCTAATGATTTCAGTATGCTTTTCAGGAGAACTTTGGTTCCCGGCCAGCTCATCGTGGGCTTGTGGTCGCTGGTGTATTCAATAAAAGCGCGAAGAAAAGCCAAAAAATAAAACCCGCTTTTTCGCGGGCTCAGTGATTTTTTCGGTTATGGACATTGGCATCTGTCACACGTCCAGAGTGTACAAGCACCCGTTTCGAAGTCCCATTCGCAGCAGCGTCTTGCCTCTGAGGCTCCTCCGATAATTGATTTCTGTTCTTTCCTGTTTAGTTTTTGTGCTTTATGTAGCACAGATTTTTTGGTGTTCATGATCGTTTGGTGTTTGATTGTTAATACTTTAAATTTTTAATTTCTCTTGAAATTATATCACTAAGATATGAATTTTAATTTAAATGTATTGAGTTTTTACAATAAATCATTCATAAACAGAATATTGTGAATAAATTATCTGATAAATCTGTTATTTTGAGTAAATAAGTACTTAAGTCTTGGCATCAACTGGAGTAAAACACCATCATCAGATCAATTACCAGATTAATGTAGTGCATGAAGCCTAAAAACACAACAAAAGTTTCCCAGATTCAGACCTTTACTTATATTTGTAGCATTGCATAAATCTTTATGAAACTAAATATAAAAAATGAAACCGGTAGGCTGAAATCAGTGGTTCTGGGACAACCCAATTCAATGGGCGGAATTCCCACACTTGAAGAAAGCTATGACGCAAAATCATATTATTCCATACAGCATAACATTTACCCTAAAGAAGCAGACATCATCAGTGAAATGAATGCCTTTGAATCGGTGCTGAAAAAATATGATGTGGAAGTTTTACGCCCAAGCATTATTAAAGATTACAATCAGGTGTTCGCAAGAGATGTTGCATTCGTTATCGATGACAAAATGATCATTTCTAACGTAATTGCCGACCGTGCAGATGAGCAGGATGCTTACAGGAATATTTTTGAAAAGGTAGAATGGAGGAAGATCATCAACCTTCCGGAAACAGCCCATATTGAAGGCGGAGATGTGATCGTCTGGGACGATTTCCTTTTTGTCGGAACCTGCTTCAGTGAAGATTACAGAAGCTACAAGACCGCCAGAACCAACGAATACGCCATTGAAATTCTTAAAGAATATTTCCCTAAAAAAAGAATCATCGATCTTGAATTAAAGAAAAACGATAAAATTCCTTACGAAGGTATTCTTCACCTCGACTGTACCTTCAATCCGGTTGGTGAAGATAAATGCATCATTTACAAAGACGGCTTTGTGGATGAAAGCGACTACCGCCTCATCATCGATATTTTCGGGGAAGAAAACTGCTTCCACGTAACGGCAGCGGAAATGTTTGAAATGAACCCTAATATCTTCTCGATCTCCCCGGAAATCGTCGTTTCAGACAAAACATTCACCAGGATGAACAACCACCTGAGAAACGAATGGGGAATGATCGTAGAAGAAATCCCTTACCGTGAAATTTCTAAAATGGGAGGGTTGCTGAGATGCTCTACGATGCCGCTTGTGAGAGAGTAAGTATGAGCGTTTAGAGTTGTAGAGTTTTAGAGTGTGAGTATAATTGTTTTTGTTTAAAAAAAAAATTATCTTTTTAAATTAAATACGAATGATTATGCCTACTATAAAATTTCATCAGGATTTAAAGGTTTTTCAGAAATCAGTAGAATTTGCAATGGCGATTTATGAACTTTCAAAATCCTTTTCAAAAGAGGAACTCTATGCTCTCACAGACCAAATCAGACGCTCATCAAGATCAGTTTCGGCTAATATAAGCGAAGCCTGGGGAAAAAGAAAATACGAAAAATCTTTCATTGCCAAGCTTACAGATTCAGAGGGCGAAGCAAGAGAAACTCAGACCTGGTTATTATTTGCCAGAAAATGTAATTATATAAATGAAGATCAATTTAGTATTCTAAACAATCAGTACAACCAGATAATAGGGATGTTGGTGAATATGATGAGTCAGTCAAAGAATTGGTGCACATTTTCTTCAATAAATAAAGAGAAATAATTTTGCACTAAAACACTAAAACACTAAAACACTAAAACACTAAAACACTAAAACACTAAAACACTAAAACACTCAGACTCTCAAACTCTCAAACCCAAAAACCCTCCAACACAAACTATGCAGACAACAGATACCGTATTAATGATAGAGCCGATTGCTTTTGGCTTTAACGAGGAAACCGCAAAAAACAATTATTTCCAGAGCGAACAGAAAGGTTTTGATACACAGTTTAAAGCGCTATCAGAATTTAAAATGTTTGTTGAAAAACTGAGAAGCAAAGGAATTAATGTAATCTCTGTAAAAGATACTTTGGATCCGCACACTCCGGATTCTATTTTCCCGAACAACTGGGTGAGTTTCCACAGGGACGGACGGGTGGTTCTATACCCGATGTTCGCTTCCAACAGAAGAGTAGAAAGGAGGGATGATATTATTGAGACCATCAAAGAACAGGGATTCGAAGTTTCCGAAATCGATGACTGGTCTTTCCCGGAAACACAGGGCCATTATCTGGAGGGAACCGGCAGTATGATTTTCGATCACGACCATAAAATTGCTTACGGCTCGGTTTCCCTGAGGCTGGATGAAAATCTCTTCAGGGAATTTTGTGACAAATACGGATTTACGCCCGTGGTTTTTCATTCGTTCCAGACGGTTGGGGAAGAGCGGCTTCCGATCTACCACACCAATGTTATGATGTGCGTAGCCGATCAATTTGTGGTCATCTGCCTGGATTGTATCGATGATGAGCCGGAAAGAAATAAAGTCATCGAAACCATTAAAAATTCAGGAAAAGAAATCATTGAAATTTCTGAAGACCAGATGCATCAGTTTGCCGGAAATATGCTTCAGGTACAAAATAAACAAGGCGAAAAATTCCTGATCATGAGCGAAACAGCTTATAAATCGCTGGAATCTCACCAGGTTTCTGCCATCGAAAAATACTGCGAAATTATTTACTCAGATCTCAATACGATAGAAGTGAATGGCGGTGGAAGTGCACGCTGTATGCTTGCGGAAGTTTTCCTGCCTAAAAAATAATATATTTGCTGAAAAATAATCATTTGGAATCATCAGCCAGTAAAGGTTTACATATTCTTCTGACTTTGGAAACGGAGTCAGAAGCTTTGTTAATAGACAGTGAGGGTTTTCTGAAATTTACAGAGAAAATTCTGGCCGGTAAAGAGGTGGAGATCGTAGGAATTACCAGTCATGTTTTTGATAATTACAGTTTTACTTCTGCGGTGTGCCTTAAAGAGTCTCATCTCTGTATCCATACATGGCCGGAGTTCAGACAGCTTACGTTTGATGTTTTCCTCTGCAATTATCTTCAGGACAATACCGTAAAAGTAGAAGAAATTGCTGATGAGATTGTAGAATATTTTAAAGCTAAAACCATCCGGAAACACAAAATTTACAGATAAAGATGTATTACACTTGCCCTTTATGCAAAACTGAGAACAAGATGGATGCAGATTTTCCAATCGGTGAATATGTTTGCCGCTCATGTTCAAACCTTATTGATATCCACAAAAATACATCCGTCAAAGTTGTTAAAAAACCTGTTGAAAATGTTGTTCTGGAAGTCGGTCAGAAAGGGATCATTGACCACACGGAATATATCGTGACGGGGATTATTATCAGGAAATATGGAACCAGTATTTTTTGGAGAGAATATTACCTGAAGGATAAAACGGGTAAAGATGCTTTTCTCAGTGAAAGCGACGGGCATTGGGTTCTGCTTCATTCTATTGATAAAATGGAAATCAAAAGAAAATCCTGGAATAGTATTGTTATTGAAGTGGGGGCGGTCAGTTTCAGAAGATATGAAACGACGGAATGCCATATTTATGCGGCAGCCGGTTTTTTTGAAGATAAATTAGATTTCGGCCTTTCCACCTACAAAGAATATGTTAATGGTACCCGAATGATTTCCGAAGAAAAGTCCGGGGAAAGCATACAGTACTTTTCCGGCAGCCATATTTCGAGATATAAAGTAAAGAAGGCTTTCGGAATTGATCATCTGCCCTATTATTCAGGAATAGGCATTGTGCAGCCTTTTTATGTTAATGCTAAACAGGCTGTTAATATTATGGCGGTTTCAGCTTTGCTCATTTGTCTTCTACAGCTGTATGTCGTGGTCACAAGAACCAATAAATATGTTTTTGAACAAGAGGTAAATTTTGATGATGTGCGGGGAAAGGAAATGGTTGGCAAAAGCTTTGAGCTATCCGGGGGTTCTGCACCTCTGAATGTACAGATGTATTCCGATGTTGACAACTCCTGGGCAAACGTGGGTTTAGGGCTTGTGAACGAAAAAACCAACGAAATTGTTTTCGCTTCAAAAGACATAGAAGAATATCATGGCTACGAAGATGGTGAAAACTGGAGCGAAGGAGGAAAAAGTGAAGATTTTAATTTTTGTGGCGTTGCTCCGGGAAAATATCATTTTGTGGTTTCAGCGGAAAGACAGGAAGCGGAAAAATCTCCAGTGCCGTCAAGCTACAGGTCTGCGGACGGCAATTTATTGCTGTACAGGGATAGCTATGGAAGCATTAGTGTGACAGATAATACCACCATGAAAACTGAATCTTTTGCGGATTCAAAATCAATACGACAGGATTCTGTGACTGATCTCGGCCGGCTTATTCACCAGACTTTAGGGAAAGCGGATATTGATTCTCTGCTAAATTCAGGAGTGTCCTCAGAAAATACAGTCGGCACTTATGAGAATAAATCAGTGAGGATTAAAGCAGAATGGCTTCCGGTTTCCTTCAGGAACTTTGTATTCGTTTTGCTTTTCATGATTGCGATGGTAATTGCGGTTATACTGGGTAAAAGATCATTTGAACGTTCCAAATGGTTCAACAGTTCCAATTCACCTTACACATATTCATAAACGATGGGAATCATGATTAATTACATAAAAGAAAACTGGATTCTCTGCCTGGCCGGAGCTTTTTTCCTGGGTTGGTTTACTTATCTCACTTTTGCGGGCAACCAGTTCTGCGACTGCGAAAAGACGGAAACTTACCGCGATGGGACCACCAGAAGCCATCATACTTCAGGCGTAGGTTTTTACAGATACTATCACAAATAAAATTAACTATGGATCAGATCAACTTCTTACCGGTAATCAACTCAGTAATTTATTCTTTTTTAGGAATTGGAATATTGCTGGTTTGCTACGTTATTATTGAAAAATTAACGCCGGAAAAAACATGGCACGAAATCTCACAGAATAAAAATACGGCATTGGCTATTATTTTCGGAGCTTTTATCATCGGAATTTCAATTATCATTAGCGCAGCAATTCATGGATAAAAAGAGGATCCCTCTTGAGCTTTTGCTGATGTTTTCGGTGTTTATCATCGCTACATGCGGACTGATTTATGAATTGGTGGCGGGAGCGTTGGCAAGCTATCTCCTGGGAGACTCCGTAAAACAGTTTTCTTTCATCATCGGGGTATATCTTTTTTCGATGGGAGTAGGATCGTACTTTGCCAAGTTCATTAAAGGAAATTTAATAGATAAATTCATAGAAATTGAAATTCTCGTAGGGATCATCGGAGGAATCAGTTCGGTGGTTCTTTTTATTCTGTTTAATACTTTAGCGCATTTTGAGGCCGTTTTATATCTTTTCGTGTTTTTCACAGGCTGCCTGGTAGGAGTGGAAATTCCGATCTTAATGAATATTTTAAAAGACAGGGTACGGTTTAAAGACTTGGTGTCAAATGTATTCGCTTTCGATTATATAGGGGCTTTATTAGCATCCATTCTATTCCCGCTGGTCCTGATTCCCAATCTGGGAATTGTAAAGACACCTTTGTTTTTTGGGTTGATTAATATTTCGATTGCCATCTTCTTATGTTTCTATCTGAAAAAAGAACTGTCCAAACCGGTTTCTTTAAAATTTAAATCAATCGGCGCTTTTATTCTTCTTGTTGTGCTGTTCGTTTCTTCCGATAAGATTTTATCATTTTCCGAAGAAAAGCTATATGGTGAGAATGTTGTTTATACCAAAAGCTCACCTTACCAAAGAATTGTTCTCACGAGAAACAGCCGCGAGTTCCGCTTATATCTTAATAATAACCTGCAGTTTTCTTCCGTTGATGAATACCGCTATCACGAAGCTTTGGTTCACCCCGCCATGTCGATGGCTAAAAGCATTGATCATATTCTGATTTTGGGTGGCGGAGATGGTTTTGCCGTTCGTGAAGTTTTAAAATACAAAGATGTAAAAGATATTACCCTGGTAGATCTGGATGGAGAAATGACGAGTTTTTTTAAGAATAACCAAACGATGCGACAGCTTAATCACAGTTCTTTATCAAGCCCAAAGCTTAAGATAATCAATAAAGATGCTTACATTTGGGTAAAGGAGAGCAAGAAAAAATATGATGTGATCATCATTGATTTTCCTGATCCTTCCAATTACAGTTTAGGGAAATTATATTCTTTACAGTTTTACAGAGAACTCGAGAAACTGACGACGCTGGATACAAAAGTAGTGGTACAGACCACTTCTCCATACTTTGCACCCAAATCTTTCTGGTGTATAGAGAAAACGATCCACCAGGTGTTTCCTTTTACTTCGGCATACCATACTTATGTTCCTTCCTTTGGGGAATGGGGATATTCGATGGCATCGTTTGAGCCGGTGAATAACAAAATATACCGGAAAATTCCTGATTTAAAATTTTACGATTATAACTTCCGGCAGCTTTCTTATTTTACAAAAGATATGAGAACCGGAGGTATTGAGGTCAATCGGTTAGATAACCAGATTCTAGTACGTTATTTTGATGAAGAGTGGGGGAAAGTACAGTAGAAAAGACTTTCTGAAAACCTTATTTTTAGGAAGTCTGATGATTCCTTTTTTACAGTATTGCCGTAAGAAAGGCAAAGTCTTATTGCTGAAGATTTCCGGGACGGATCATATTCTCGGGCACAAGCTTTGGGCAAAGGATTTTCCTGCTCCTGCAGAAGAAATTAATATAAAATATTTGATTGTCGGCGGAGGTATTTCCGGGCTCTCAGCCTGCCGGGCGTTCAGCCAGAATCATGAAAATGACTATTTACTGCTGGAAATGGAACATCATCTGGGTGGAAACTCTTCCAGCGGGAAAAATAAGTTTTCCAGATTTCCGCTGGGTGCGCATTATTTACCTTTACCCAACAAAGAAAATACAGACATTATTGAATTTTTAAAGGAATGTGAAATCTGTCAGGGCCATGATGAAAATGGAGAACCGATTCTCGACGAATACCAAATGACTTTTCCGCAGCAGGAAAGATTGTTTTTTAAAAATGCATGGCAGAACGATCTTGTTCCGCAAAATGGCATTTCCGATGAAACAAGAGCGGAATTCGACCGGTTTTTTAAAATGATGGATGAGTTCCGGGACAAAAAAGATATAAAGGGAAAATACTGGTTTGCCATCCCGGTTCATGATTCCAGCCGTGAAAATGAAGCTTTACAATTGGAAAAGATTGTTTTTAAAGACTGGCTGAAAAAGGAAAGCTTTGCCTCGGAAGAATTGCTCTGGCTGCTGGATTACTCCTGTCGTGACGATTACGGTTTAGGAATCGACTACGTCTCAGCATGGGCAGGGATCCATTATTTTGCCGGAAGAAAAAACAACTGGAGCCAGAAATACAAAGACCAGGTTTTTACATGGCCCGAAGGAAATGCAAGGCTGGCCAGGCATTTTTTTAAATATACAAAAGGAAAATCATTACCCGATCATTTAGTTTTTGATGTGAAGATACATGATAACAATGTTGAGGTTTTGAGTTTCGACAATATATCGAAAAAGACCAGGAAAATTGTTGCTGAAAAAGTTCTATTGGCAACCCCGCAATTCGTCAATGAAAGAATTTTCAACAACAGAAAAGCGGGAAAATTCAATTATGTTCCATGGCTTTTAACAACCATTACGCTGATAAATGATTTCGGAGGCGATGAAGAATTGGCTTGGGATAATGTTATCTACGGTTCAGACGGATTGGGCTATATTTATGACCAGCATCAGAACGTGGAGCAGATTATGGGTGAAAAAGTGATCACCTATTACAGAAGTTTCTCAACGGCAGATTGTAAAAAAGCAAGAAGAAAGCTTTTTAACTTAAAGGAAGATCAGCTTAAAGCCCTTGTTTTGGAAGACCTTCAGAAAGCACATCCGCAGATTGAAGATTTTATTGTCGAGATGCAGTTTCATAAAATAGGCCACGCCATGATCGCTCCGGTTCCCAATCAGATTTTTGAAAATTCCGTGAAAGGACGACAGCCGATGGATGGGAAAATTTTCTTTGCCCATTCCGATCTTTCAGGAATCTCCATTTTTGAGGAAGCATTTTATCAGGGATTAAGAACGGCAAAAGAAATGTTATGAGACAGCCCTGGATCCATAACGCAAAAACAGACGGATGGTTTATTTTATCCCCGCCTTTTATTATTTTGCTTGTGATTTTTCTTTTTCAGAATCAGATTCACGAACTGGAAAATCATTATTCATTCTACACATGGCTTTTTCTCATTGTTTTTGTTGATGTAGCACATGTATATTCCACATTATTTAAAACCTATTTCGTAAAAGAAGAAGTACGGAAAAGAAAACTTCTGTATTATGGCATTCCTGTCCTGAGCTGGATGTTGGGGCTGATGCTTTACCAGTTCGGAAGTCTTATTTTTTGGTCGGTACTGGCATTGATTGCCGTTTTCCATTTTATCAGGCAGCAGTACGGATTTATGAGAATTTATGCCAGGTTTGAGCCGAATAACCTGAGTAAGAGTTTGGATGGAATTGCCGTATATTCCGCGACCATTTTTCCGATGCTCTATTGGTTTAAAACGCCCAGGGCTTTCACCTGGTTTGTTGAAAATGAATTCGACTGGCTTCATCATGTACCGGATTATCTTCCTGCCATTAAGTTTCTGTATTTTGCCATTTTAGTGATCTGGATTTCCAGGACTGTTTATCAGATCCTCAGGACCGGAAAAATGAATATTCCAAAAATTGTTTTAATTTCAGGAACTTACCTGTCATGGTATTTTGGGATCGTCTATTTCAATAATGATCTGGTGTTTACTTTTCTCAATGTTATTTCACATGGCATTCCTTATATAGCCTTGGTTTACCTCAGAGAGATAAAACAGCGGGATGATGAAAAACTAAATAGCCTTTCTGTATTTAAATCCACTTTCGGAATATTTTTATTTATTCTGATCATTCTGGGATTCGCATTTTTTGAAGAATTTCTATGGGAGATCCTGATATGGAACGAACATTTTTCTTTAAATCTAAATGTTTCTTTAGATTGGTTTCAGTTTCTGGTCCCTTTACTGGTCGTTCCGCAGCTTACCCATTATTTGCTGGATGGTTTTATTTGGAAAACCAGGAAGGGAAAACAATACCCATAATACATAATATTCTAATCCGGTGAAGTAGACTGTTACCGTAGTGAAGTAAACCGTTACCCGAGTGAAGTAGACCATTACCATAGTGAAGTAGACTGTTACCGACATGCAGTAGAGTGTTACCCGAAGTAAGTAGACCATTACCCAAGTGAAGTAGACCGTTACCGTAGTGAAGTAGACTGTTACCCAAGTGAAGTAGAGTATTACCAAATGGAAGTAGACCATTACCATAGTGAAGTAAGCCGTTACCGGAGTGAAGTAAGCCGTTACCATAGTGAAGTAGACCGTTACCCAAGTGAAGTAGAGTATTACCAAATGGAAGTAGACCATTACCATAGTGAAGTAGACCGTTATCCAAGTGAAGTACACCAATACCGGAGACAGCAGGAAGATTTCCTTGATTAAATTAGGTAATTTTGGATGAGAAATGGGGCCATATCAATAGGAATGGGCTTCAGCCCATTTTTTTTGTGAATAACGACCATAGGCTTCAGCCAAAATTTAACATAATATTGGCAGCCTGTTATATTCTGTAATTTCAAATCGGTCTTAAACCGTTTCAATTGTTATTACAATACATTTAATTTTTAGCATTTAAACAAAATCCTGATCCGAACTCGGGTTAAATTATCATCACGGGGTGAAAAAAAGTCATTGAAAATTTTTACGGGTGATCAAAAAAATATATATTTATCCTGTTTTTTTAAATAAAATACAGATATGAAATTACAACAAGAAGAATACGTTCCGATGGCGGACGTTCTGTTAAGAAGCTTCAGTAGGGATTTGTCCGTTTTCGAAGCAGAAAATCATTTATTCAATTCCGAATACCTGCAGGCGATGCAGAATAAGACCGATGAGGTACGTGCGAAAGAGTCTTCCGATCTGGTGCTGGTGCAGCAGAAGCAGTGCACTTCGGATCTTTACATCCTCGGAGATCAGGTCGGCAAACCCCTCAGGATTCTCAATGTGGTCTTGAAAAAGGCTAATGTAAAAACGACGCTGGCAACCGATGTCCGGAACAAGATCAAAAAAAGGAACTTCGAGGGGGCGCTCTTGTCACTTGCTTCCCTTAGGCAGATCGTTTCTGCACAATCGGCATTATTACAGGCCAACGGGATGAAAGCCGATGTGCCCGCCATACTGGAAGAGGCCTTTACGGCAATGACCGCAAAAAGTAATGAGCAGACGGCTTTCCAGCAACAGCGGAAAGCTTTCACATCAACAAACAAGAAGCTGTATAAAGAGCTGTACAAGTACATCAGTGAAGTGGCCGGGCTCGGGAAAATTATTTTCAGCGGCGAACAAAAGGCCTCCGAGTATACCATTGACCATATTCTTGCCATGCTACATGTATCCAGGGGAGGCAGCAGCAGCAGTTCTTCTCCGGAAGAAGGGGCTTAAACGAGAGGTTTAAGATTTGTATTTTTGGACATAAGCTTACAGATATCTGAAATGAATCTGCTAGGCTTATGTTTTTTTCTTAAAGCACAGATTTCATACGACAGGTTTTGTCGTCATGCAGCGATATCTTCGCTTCAGAAATTAATGAATTTAAATAATAACTAATTATGCATTTGGCGATCTTTTTCGTATTGTTTCATCTGTTCGAGTATTTTTTTCTAACAAAGTGAAGAAAAAATATATCGAGAACTTTTGAGTACGTTCGACTGATAGTGCAACTTCTCGATACGACTTCTTCAAAGTCTACTCGAAGGGACGTGGCGGTAATTACATAATACGAGTGTTCGTACGTCTGTTCGAGTATTTTTTGCAGTGAAGCTGCGAAAAATGTATCGAGAACTTATTAGTATTACCGACTGGTAATAAATCAAAATGCACAGTGTTAATATGATAATATTCACAAAAAATTGACATTCTATATCTTTTCGGCGTGAAATAAAAAGAATATTTTTGCAACGATTTAAAAATTAATAATTAATAACAACTCAAAATAGACACTAAGTATGAATAAAATCTACTCAGGAGCATTATTCTTATGCTCAGTCCTTGGCGTTTCCGCCCAGGAAGTCATCTGGCAGAAAGACATCGAATCCTCAACACAGGATTTTCTTTCTCAGATCACGACAACCATTGACCAACAATATCTAATCTCAGGAAGTAGTATTAAGGTCAACAACAACCAACCGTCAGCCATCAACCAAAGACAAAACACCGGCTACGATTTCCATCTGGTAAAACTCAACCAGCAGGGCGAAGAGGTCTGGGAAAAGTATTTCTCGGGACAGAACCATGATTTTCTTTCTGCAACGGTAAATACCCAGGAAGGTGGATTCGTTCTGGCAGGAACTTCTTATTCCGGAAAAGGCCTGGATAAAAAAGACGATTGCAAAGGCGGTTCGGATATATGGCTGATCCGGATCAATGAATTTGGGGACGAATTGTGGCAGAAAACCATTGGCGGGGCGTCGGATGAAGAAGCCCGGGCGGTGATCCAGACGACGGATATGGGATTTTTTGTGGCGGGTAATGTTCAAAATTCAACGAAAGGTTATGGATCCAAGGATGTTCTGGTTGTACGATTAGATAAAAACGGAAAAGAATTATCACAATTAGTTTTAGGAGGAAAAGGTCTGGATGAGGTTGAAAAAATGATTCCGACAAAAGATGGCGGAGCTTTATTGGGAGCTTATTCAAGAAGCAATGCAGGAGGATCAAAGAAATCAGAAAACTTCGGGGAAGGCGATTATTGGATCATTAAACTTTCAAAAGACGGAAAAGTAGAATGGGAAAAGAACTTTGGGGGAACAGGAGACGATCATTTTAGAACCCTGGCTTTGACTTCAACAGGCTATTTAATCGGCGGTGAATCAAGATCGGAACGATCGGGAAATAAAACCGTCGGAATTGAAGAAGGAACAGATTTATGGCTGATCTCCCTGGATGAAAGAGGCGAAGAAACCTGGCAGAAATCCTACAATTTCAAAAACCGGGATGTCCTGATGGGGATGAGTGTGATCAGCGGGAAGATGGAAGATGGAAGCGGGAAGTCTAAAGGCATTTTGCTGGGCGGTTATACGCAGGCAGAAGGAAGAATAGAAAGTGATGATGAAACGTTCTGGATGTTGTACCTGGATCAGAACGGAAATGAGCAATGGAGAAAGCATGTGAAGGGAGAATCAAGGAAAAAAGAAGAGAGACTATCCGATATAAAACTGAACAGGGACGGTTCGATTGTGTTAGCCGGAACGAGTGCCGAAGAACTGGGAAAGGAAAACTGGAAGATTGTGAAGCTGGGAGACAAGCAGGTTGATCAGCTGATCGAAAAGCAGGATATTAAGATTTATCCGAATCCGGTGAGTGAGTATGCTTATGTGGAAATCAATATGGATGCTGGAAGCGGGATGCTGGGAGATGGAAAGACGGAAGCGGAAATTACGGTGTATGATATGGGAGGTAGACAGCTGCAGAGCATGAAAACTAAGAATAAAGTGACTAAGATTTATACGCAGGCGCTGGTGCAGGGGGCGTATCTGGTGAGTGTGAAAACAAATGATAATAAAACAGCGAGTGCTAAACTGATAAAGAAATAACTATGAGGAAAATAACAAAAAGAAACTTATCATTAAAATATTTGGCTGAGAAACTTATTGTAAAAATATCATTTGGTTTGCTACCTCTAATCATTTTAGTAGTTGAGGGACAGAGCTCTCAAAACTATCAATTACCAAAAGTCATTCATTCATCACCAAATGCACAAAATTTTGAAAGATATGGGGAAATACCTGTAGATTATAGTACCGGTGTGCCTAATATTGACATTCCTTTATACACAATAAAAGGAAATAAACTTATCTTACCTCTTTCCATCTCTTACCATGCTTCGGGTATAAAAGTGAATGATATTGCCTCAGAGGTCGGTTTAGGCTGGGTCCTCAATGGTAAAGGCTTAATATCAAGAACAACTAACGGGAGAAGAGATGAAGCTAAAAGTACTGTCAGAAGATACAATAATTCAGCTCATTTATTACAGGATCTAAATGATCATTACCTTGAATATGAATGTAGCAGTCAAAATTATACTGGTTCACTTGAACGGTTCAATTTTTATAATACACTATTTGTTGACGAACAGGATGTTATGAGTGACAGATACTTCTATAAGATTCCTGGTGGGGAGTCTGGAGTTTTTGTTTATGATTATTCTGTTTTTAATGAAAACGAAAACAGTGTAATCACTCTTCCTTATAGACCTATTAAAATCAAAAGAAACTTTACTTATGTTCAAAATAATTCCTCTAATCAAGATCAGACCTTTGAACTCACAGATGAAAATGGAAATATTTATACTTTTACTCCATATACGATTAGTGATAATTCATCTGAATGGTACGTTACACAGATAAAGTCTGCTGATGGATCAGAAAATATAGCTTTCAATTATACTAAGCAGAGTCCTTCGTCATCGATAGCCATACCCTCTTATGTTTACAGGGGCAGGGTAGAAAATTATCAAGGGCAACCCTGTACTGCATCAGATGTTTATGGATCTGTAACATATCAGGGGACACCAGTATCTGATTTTACAACTCCTATTCTTAATTCTATTGTAACGGATCAAGAGATCATTACTTTTGACTATGATAACAGGAATGATTTTTTATATTTAAAAAGACTGAAATCTATTTCAATTGCTTTAAAAAGTACGCCAACTGTTATCCGAAAAAAAATCCAGTTTTATGAGAAATACTTCGGATCAACAAGCGAGGATCGGAGACTTGGTTTGGATTATGTGACAATAACAGCGCCCGGTAGCACAGATGTTGAAAAGTATTCTTTTAAGTACAATGAAAATACTATGTTGCCCCCATATCCAAATAAACTTTCCACTGTGAAATTTAATGAAGATTTTTGGGGTTATGCTAATGGGCAGACTAATTATACCAATATTCCTAGGGATTATATCTCAAATATCTCAGAAAGAACATCTTATGGGGCTGTAAGAGATGGAGACCTTTACAGTGGTCTTGCTTCCGCATGTATGTTACAGGAAATTAAGTATCCCACCGGTGGTAAGACTGTATTTGAGTTTGATCGTTATTATAATGATAATTTATACTATTACAGGATTAATGGCGAGGGAGAAAAAAGAGGTGTATTAGGAGGCTTTCGGGTACGAAAAATTTCAAATTATAAGAATGACAGTGATGCTGATCCAGAAGTAAAGTCATATGTCTACGACGGAGCAGTATATAAATCTCCTAATTATACTTACTTCAGAAAACCACAGCAGTTTCTTGAAAAAATTCTTATACCCCCTCCTTATAATGAGGGCTATCAACCTGGTGAGTGTTGGGCCAACTACACCGTAGAAATTGTATATTCCAATCCTATTTTATCAATGGACGTAGCACCAGGATTACCAATTGTTTATAATTCTGTTACGGAATATAAGGGCACACTAACAAGTAATTCAGGTAAAACAGTTTATAATTATGGAAATCCTTATTCTCCGGCCGATTATGATGCTCATTATCATCCCGCTGAAGCAGATGGACCATGGTTTTATCATCCCTACCATTACGATAAAGGAAATTTTGTTCCTCAACTACAAAGCAAAGAAGTATACGATGATACAAACAAAATCTTGTATAGAGAATTTAATCACTACAATTCTTTTTTTACAAATACCTTTATAACAGGTATAAAACTAACACAAAGTGTCAAAATTACTTCAGATTCTTATTTTATGGGGGTAACTCTAAACGGGATATCAGGCTGCTGTCAGTGTACATCTCCGTCCAACACTTGTACTGCAGGTGGTGCTTGTATACAGAGGCCGATTTTATTTAAAAATTCTATTATTGCTGTTGATACCGAGGCTATTCAGCAAGCAACATTGCTGGAATCATCAGTTAGAATGACATATGATCGTTTAAATCCTAATAAATTTGTGACAGACTCAATACATTATACATACAATCAGCATAATCTGTTGCCAAAAGAGATATCTAAAATTAACAGTGAAGGTGAAACTGTTATAACAAAGTATAAATATCCGTTTGATTTCTCTACATCAGAACCCTATCAGACAATGCTCACTAAGAAAATACTTGCCCCTGTCATTGAACAAGTAATAACTAATAACAATAAGCAGATACAAAAAACACAAACACTATACAAAAATTGGGGTAATAACATCATACAGCCTGAAATAGTAAAAGGGCAAATGGATGTGGCAACACCTATGGAAAACAGGATCCGATATCTGTCCTATGATGATAAAGCCAATCCTCTGACGGTAAAAAAAGAAGATGGAAACCCGCTTACATATCTGTGGGGATACAATAAATCATTGCCTATTGCAGCAGTGGAAAACGCGAAATATATATCAGCAATTCTAAATGATAGCAAGAATGTCTCGAATTCAGCCCTGGTAATACCGATGGGAAGTACAGTGTATGAGTTGGGAAGTTTTACTATTGCAGAACAAAAAAACTATAAGATAGACAGGACTTATGAGCGATATCCAGAGAACACTTCTGTTATGTACCAGGTTACATTTGAAAACATCAACAACAGTAGCGGTACGGTATCCTTTACGGATTCAACACCTTCCAACGGAAACTTTTACACATTTACAACACCGTCAATTAATCTTAAGCCCGGAAACTACAAAGTGAAGCTAACCAATATCGGATATAACGGATATCAAGGACAGATCGAGAATAATTTTAATTTTAATATTGAAAGTACAGTTGAAGCCTCAATACCTTTTCATACAAGTTTCGAGGAAGAAATTATCAACACCAGCAATACTTATGCTCTTACCGGAAAAGTTTCCCATACAGGAAGTTATGTAGTGAACTTACCATCTAGTAGTCTTGGTTATGATAAAGTCATTGTTTCCTATTGGGGGAAATCAGGAGCTTCCACACCTTGGCAATATGTTGAAAATACGGTTAATTTAGGAAATGCACAAAACTATTTGATAGGATCAAATTTTGCTTATATAGATGAAGTTAGAGTTTATCCTGTGGGTGCACTTATGACGACGTACACTTATGATTCCTTTCATAAAGGACAAACCAGTATCATGAAACCTAACGGTCAGACAGAATACTATGATTATGATGCTTTTGGCAGGCTGAAAGAAGTATATATCATGGAGGATAATGTAAAGAAATTATTGAAGTCAACCAGCTACCATTACAAACCATAAAAAAAACAATTATGAAAAGACGAATCATTTCTATCAGTGCATTGTTTGTAGCAGGTATTTTAACTGCCCAGACATCTCCCAGCTCTACAGAAAACTATATTTACAGCAAAACATATTTATCAGATCCTTCACTTCCAGGAACAGCCAAGACCTCCGAAACCGTCCAGTACTTCGACGGTTTGGGAAGACCCAAGCAGGTAGTGAATATCAAGGCTTCCCCACAGGGAAATGATGTGGTGACCCATATCGAATACGACGGCTTCGGGAGACAGGTGAAAGATTACCTTCCGGTACCCCAGCAGGGAACACAGAACGGAGCCATTTATACTTCACCCTTGAGTAATGCCACCCAACCAACCCTTTACGGTTCAGAGAAGATCTTTGCAGAGAAAATCCTGGAAAATTCTCCGCTGGACAGAATCTTACAGGAGAAGCAGGTTGGTATTGCCTGGAATGATAAACCGGTACAGTTTGGCTACAATGTCAACACTACAGCAGATGCCGTAAAAAAGTATGTTACGGTAACGACCTGGGAAAACGGGGCCACGAAGAGCACCATCAGCCAAAATACGGTTTATGGCGATGCCCAACTGTATAAAAACACCGTAACGGATGAAGACGGTAACCAGACCATTGAATTCAAAAATGGAGAGGGGCAGGTATTGTTGGTGAGAAAAATGCTCAGTGCCACGGAAAAAGCAGACACGTATTATGTGTATAATGAATACAACCAGCTGGCTTTTGTTATTCCTCCTTTGGCATCTGTTTCCACTGATCCCAATACAGAGCTTTTGGATCTCTGCTACCAGTACAAATACGATGGCAGAAACCGTCTGGTCGAAAAAAAACTTCCCGGCAAAGGCTGGGAATATATGGTGTATGATAAGCAGGATCGGCTGGTGATGACCCAGGATGCCAATATGGGAGCTTCAAATCAATGGCTCTTCACCAAATATGATCCGTTTGGCAGGGTCGCTTACACAGGGCTTTACACAAGCACCCAAGGTTACGGAAGTGCGGGAAGAGCAACAGAACAGGCGAATGTCAATTCCAGAGGGAGTAATAATGTACAACGAACTACGGCCATAGGCTTTAATAACAGCAATATGAATGTGTATTACGATAATACCTCCACAAGCAGTTATCCCAATACCATAACCAAGCTCCTGAGTATTAATTATTATGACTCGTATCCGGCAGGATCACCAACTGCTACTAATGTTTTTGCCCAATCCCTTTTAACGGACAATGCGACAAACGGACTTTCCACCAAAGGGCTACCGGTGGCCGGTTTTGTGAAAAACATTGAAAATGACGGCTGGACCAGGAACTATACATGGTATGATACCCGAGGCAGGATAACCGGAACGCATTCGGTTAATTACCTTGGAGGATATACCAAAACCGAAACGCTGCTGGATTTTGCAGGAGTTCCCCAGAAAACCAATACCTATCACAAAAGGGATGGAAATACGCCGGAAGTCCAGGTGAAAGAAAGATTTGTGTATAATGCGCAGAATATGCTTTTGAAGCATTATCATCAGGTCGACAATAATGCAGAGGAACTCTTAGCTGAAAACAGCTATAATGAAAAAGGTCAGCTGGTCAACAAAAAAGTCGGGAATAATATTCAGAGCGTCGATTATGCCTACAACATCCGTGGCTGGATGACCGGCATCAATCCGGAGCTGATATCAGGCGTCGGTAACAAGCTCTTCGGGTATGATATCCGTTACCAGAATCCTACAAACGCTCAGCTGTCGCCCGGAAGGTATAATGGCAATATCTCCGAAGTGAACTGGAGGACCACTGCAAACGGAATCCTGAAAAGGTATGCTTACCGGTATGATGGGCTGAACCGTCTTAATAAGGGAACTTTTTTAAATCCGGATAATGCGGTACCTGAAAACAACTGGAATAATGAGACTGTAGATTATGATATCAACGGAAACATAACGCGACTCAGAAGAAATGCCAAGGGTCTTGATAATAACGCAGAGCTTATCGATGATCTGCTTTACGAATATTCCGGCAACCGGCTAATGAGTGTCTTAGACAAAAGTGAGAACCCGACAGGCTATGAGGGAGGCGGAATCCCAATGGAATATGATGCCAACGGGAATATGAAAACGATGCCGGACAAGCAAATTCATACCATCGGTTACAATCACCTTAACCTTCCGAATGCGCTCAGGATAGAAGAAAATAAAAAGAAAATGATCTATCTGTACCGTGCCGACGGAACCAAGCTGAGAAAGACCTTTAACTTCCTGAAACAGGATGGCTCAGTCTACACCACGATTGCGGATTACCTGGACGGGTTCCAGTACCTGAGCACAGCAGGAAATCCTCCCAACGAACTTGACCCCATAGAATTTGCCTACGAACAGGAATCTTTTATCAAGGAAGCAGGGATAAAAAATCCTACACCTACCCTTAATTTTTTTCCAACCGCAGAAGGGTTTTATGATTATGAAAAAAAGGAGTACATTTATCAGTATAAAGATCATTTGGGAAACGTAAGGGTAAGCTATAAAAAAGAAAACGGCGGCGTTGAAATTACGGATATGAATGATTATTACCCTTTCGGAATGAATATCCCAAGGGATGTGAAAGCGGTCTTTGGAACAAGCAGTATGTACAACTATAAGTACAACGGAAAGGAGCTGCAGGAGACGGGAATGTATGATTATGGAGCAAGGTTTTATATGCCGGATATTGGGAGATGGGGTGTGGTGGATCCGCTGGCGGAAAAGTATCCTGGTTTTTCTCCATTCGTATATGTGAATAATAATCCTATGAAATATATTGATCCTACAGGCATGTATCTTGAGTTAGGTTATTTACTACAAAAAGGTAATGAGGAACAATATAAAGCATTCATTTTATTTGCCAAAACAAAAGATGGACAAAATTTCTTATCGAAATTCATGCAAAAAGGGCAGAAAATCGAATACGGAGGTAAAACTATTTTCTCAACCAAAACAGACGGGGAATATCATAAAGCTGGGATTAATTTAGTGTATACCGTAAAAAAAGATATAAATGATAGGAGTAGTTATACAGAAATGCAAAATAATACAGATAGAACAGGGAAAAAAAATCAAGTTGTTTATTTGTCTAGAAACCCTCACGGAACATCTGGAAGTAATATATTTAATAATGTCGCTCATATTGCCCATGAATCTCTTTTTCATGCAGAGAATTCAGCAGAAGACAATTTAGATGATGGGTATTCAAATAATTCCACTATGCCTCAAATGTATAGAAAGTATGATGAAGTTGGTGGAACGCAAAATGCAGATCATTATTTTATATCACGAGAATTTATTATTAATCCTGATAATACAAATGTTAATAAAGTGTATAATATTCTGAAATTTGCTAATGAACAATTAAAGCTCAAATTAGGAGCAACACAAATAAAAAAAGAAGTTTGGAACTTTGGAGGGTCAATAATAAAAGTGAATAAAGATGGAAAAGAAGTTTATAATACTAAGTAGTTTTTTATTATTTTTCTTATTTGGATGTAACAATCATGAAATTAATTTCATAGAAATAACTAAAGGATCAAGTATGGATCCTTCTCAACCAAGAATTGGTATTAAAATTACGTCAGATAACGAATTATATGTTTGTAAAGAGGAAATAACTAATGGAGAAAGAACAGGAAATTATAAATACTATAAGAGCAATAAGTCTATTAAATTTGTAGAATATAAAAAAGAGATCTTAAAGTATTTTGATAAAAATCCTTCAAATTCATATTTTCAAGTCAATGACGCTACATTCTATCAATTATACTATGTTCTGGATAAAAAAGTTTATAAATCTAAATTTATAGAGAGTAATTTAAATAATAACCAAAGTCGTTTAATATTTAAATTAATTGATTCTTATCTGCAAAGAGATTTAAAGCAGATTCCAAGTTATGACTTTTCAATAGAATTGTTAGAGGAAAAGTTACCGCCACCACCTCCTTTGTAGGAAGATTGGCAGGCTTCCCCTCACTCCCGCACGGTTTTATCGTGTTGGCTGCAATATAAAACACGGAACTAAGCTGGATTTTGCGGGGTTAACATAAAATGAAAACCATTGGTTCTTATATTTTATATTTAGATAAAGATCACAATTTTATTGACGAATTTTTTATTATAAATTAAAGTTTACGTCACCCGCAGGCAAGTTTATAACTTTGAACAGATAACATAGCCCCACCGTAATTTCGGTGGGCTTTGTTTATAAGTCAAAAATATTTACCTCGAGTATCTTTAACAACCATCACAAAAAAATCTACCACTCAATTAAAGAACCCGAAAAACTTGCCTATTTTTGTTTTTAAAGTTAAAACGTATGAAAATGCAGAAGTATCTTCTTTCATTCATGCCTTTGTTGGGTATATTCAGTATGAATGCTCAACAAAAGACATTTTGTAACCCGATCAATATCGATTACGGTTATACACCGTTCGAGGTTTTTTCAAAGCAGGGAAAACACCGGGCGACTGCTGATCCGGTGATCGTTAATTTTAAAAATAAACTGTTCCTGTTTTCCACCAATCAGGAAGGATACTGGTACAGCGATGATATGCTCGACTGGAAATTCGTGAAAAGGAAATTCCTGAGAGATAACAAATATATTCACGACCTGAATGCTCCGGCTGTTTGGGCGATGAAGGATACGTTGTATGTCTTCGGATCAACCTGGGAACAGGATTTCCCGATCTGGAAAAGCACCAATCCTACGAAAGACGACTGGAAAATTGCCGTTGACACCCTGAAAGTCGGAGCCTGGGATCCGGCTTTTCATTATGACGAAGATAAAAATAAGCTGTATCTGTATTGGGGATCCAGCAACGAGTGGCCTCTTTTAGGAACGGAAGTGAAAGTGAATACGCTTCAGTCGGAAGGTTTTGTAAAGCCGATTGTAAGACTGAAGCCCGAAGATCATGGCTGGGAAAGATTCGGGGAATACAATGACAATGTTTTCCTACAGCCTTTCGTGGAAGGAGCGTGGATGACCAAGCATAACGGTAAATATTATATGCAGTACGGTGCTCCGGCAACGGAGTTCAGCGGATATTCAGATGGTGTGTATGTGAGTGATAAACCGTTGGAGGGCTTCGAATATCAGCAGCACAATCCTTTTTCGTATAAGCCGGGAGGTTTTGCCAGAGGAGCCGGACATGGTGCCACTTTCGAGGACAATTATAAAAACTGGTGGCATATTTCCACGATATTTATTTCCACTAAAAATAATTTTGAAAGACGTCTGGGGATCTGGCCGGCAGGATTCGACCAGGATGATGTGATGTACTGTAACACAGCGTATGGCGATTATCCGACTTATCTTCCGCAATATGCCCAGGGTAAAGATTTTTCAAAAGGACTGTTCGCAGGATGGATGTTATTGAATTATAACAAGCCCGTTCAGGTATCGTCAACACTGGGAGGCTATCACGCCAATTACGCCGTAGATGAAGATATTAAAACCTACTGGAGTGCGAAAACAGGAAATTCCGGGGAGTGGTTTCAGACGGATTTGGGAGAAGTTTCTACGATCAATGCCATTCAGATCAATTATGCCGATCAGGATGTGGAGTTTATAGGAAAGACCCTCGGGAAAATGCACCAGTATAAAATTTACGGTTCCAACGACGGGAAAAAATGGAACATCATTGTCGATAAAAGTAAAAATACCAAAGATGTTCCCCACGATTATGTTGAGCTGGAAAAACCTGCCAAAGCAAGATTCCTGAAAATGGAAAACCTGAAAATGCCGACCGGGAAATTTGCGTTAAGCGGGTTCAGGGTTTTCGGGAAGGGAGCTGGAACCGTTCCGGGAAAAGTCCAGAACTTTGTCCCGTTGAGAGCTGATCCTAAAAAATACGGAGAAAGAAGAAGCATCTGGATGAAATGGCAACAGAATCCTGATGCCGATGGCTACGTCATTTACTGGGGAAAATCTCCGGAAAAACTGTACGGAAGCATCATGGTATATGGCAAGAATGAATATTTCTTCACCGGGGCCGACAGAACGGATGCTTATTATTTCCAGATCGAAGCTTTTAATGCGAATGGAGTTTCGGAAAGATCGGAAGTTTTTAAGTCAGAATAAAACAGTTAACGCTTTGAAATTTTTCAGAGCGTTTATTTTTTGCCGATACTTTTTAGAAATTCATCTGTTTTTTGGATTAAAAATTCTGCATTGGAATCTTTTTCCCAGCCGAGATGATCGCCATTAAATTCATAAGATTGGTGATCAACATTATTTTTACTTAAAGCTGAATCTAAGATTTCCTTTTGCGATAAAGGAACAACCTGGTCGTTGATTCCGTAATATGAAAGGGTAGGCGCTGAGGTTGTACTGATCCAGTGAACCGGACTTCCAAAATCCATCAGCGTTGTTTTATTTTCAACAATTTTCGGATCGATAAGCTGTTTTTCAACAAAAGCATAATCGTCATAATTTCTAAAACCGGGATCGTTAAGATCAGCAGGGCCAACAATATTAATAACCGCTTTTACTTTTTTATCTTTATCAAATTTATAAGCATAAATCATCGATAAATGTCCGCCAGCACTGTTCCCGAGAAGAATGTATCGGGGTTTAATTTTTAATTTTTTCTCTAAATAATTCATTGCTCTTTTAATGTCATCAGTCTGACCGGGAAGGGCAAAATGGGTTGCAGAAGCAAGACGATAATCCATATTGACAAAAATACTCTTTGGAAATTTTTTCATTAAATCAAAAGTAAAGCTGGTGAGCTGTGATCTTCTTCCGCCGCGCCATCCACCGCCATGGATAATGATAAAAGCATCCGCATGTTCCGGCAGAATTTCAGGAATATACAGGTCCATTACCTGTTCTTTATCATGACCATAGGCCAGATTTTTTTCAATTTTAAATGAAGCATCTTTTCCCAGTTCGATTTTCTTTTGGTTACATCCTGAGAGGGAAAGAATTATTAAACAGGCAATGATCAGGTAATTTTTCATGAATGCATTTTTATTTTTGAAAGGGATATTCATCTAAAATAAAAAAACTCACCGGAAAAACCGATGAGTTACACAAAAAATAATATATGAAGAATGATTGATTTATCTCGTTCTGCTCTTGATGGCGTCTGAAGCACTTTCGATATCTCTTACTTTTTTCACTTTCTGATTTCCGAAGTTATAGGTAAGGCTTACGGTTACGCTTCTTCTGTACATGTCGTTTCTGATGTAGTTGTAATTTCCGTTGGCCTGATAGTCTTCGATCTCTACCACATTTGTTCTCAGAACGTCGTTGAGATTCACGGCAAACGTCCAGTCGTTCCAGTTTTTCTTGATGCTGAGGTCGAGACTCATTAGGTTTTTCAGCATTCCAAGCTCGATCTGCTGTTTGTCAACGAAGAAATAATTGACACCAAGGAACCATGTTTTCTTTTTGTCTAAACGGATGGTATTGTTACTCGTGATGACAATGCTGGTTGATTTTACATTATTTCGGTACACCAAAGGATTTCCGTCTTTATCTACAAAAGTATCTCCTGTTGTAGGATCCTGGGCCAACGTTCCGTTGTTGATGTTGTGCTGTACCCCTGCATTAAAATTCAAGGTTAAATATTGTTTAAATAAAGATTTTTGAATTCCCAGCATTGCAGACATTTCCTGCTTGTCGCCAAAGTTTGTTCTGATGTAACGCAATACATTTTGATCCCCGATCTTACCGTCCGCTGATTTCACATAACCCTGCAATGGTACTTGTGTGATCTGGTCTTTCATATAGGAATGATTAAGGATCAGGAAATAAGAATTTTTGTACATATACGTCAGCTCCTGGTTATAAGTGGAAGATGCTTTTACAAAAGGATTATTCTGAGTATAGTTAAAATCGGTGATGTAATTTCTTACCGGATTCAGCTCCCAGAAGCTCGGTCTTCGCATTCTGCTTGAAAAGGAATAGGAAAGATTGTTTTTGTCGTTGATGGCATAATTAAAGCTTAAATAAGGCAGCAGGTTATTGTAGTTTCTTTTGATTTCCTGGTAAGACGGTACGTTTTCTCTTAGACTTTCCGCAGTTCCCAGACTATTGGTAATCTCATATCTTGCCCCAACTTTCCCAGAGAATTTATCGGAAAACTTCTTTTCGAGTGTAATGTAAGCTCCGTAGATTTTTTCGTCGTAAATGAAATGGGTAAATTCAGGATTCGGATTGAGTTTGCCCGCTATATTTGTCAGGCTCCCATCGCTGTTAAATAGGTAAGTATAGTTTTTAGTATCGTTATCGGTTTTTGTTTTGTTAAAATTTCCTCCTACGGAAAATGTAAAATCATTTTTAAACTTCTGAATATAATCTAAAGTTCCTGAAAAGTTATTGATGATTTGAGGAATATCCTGGGTAATCGTCTGGGTAGGATTAAGACTTTCATTTAAGGTATTGTTTTTTGAGAACTGAAACCTCTTGTAGTTTAGGTAAGCTGCATTGGCGTTGAATTTACTGCCTAAAGAATCAAGCTTTATTTCATAATTTAAATTAACTGAATTGTTATAATTTCTGGCATCTTCCTTATTTTTAGTCCAGCTGTGCGTGGTCGTCATCACTCCATCCTTATTGGGTTGAATAAGGGTATTGTACAAATCAATCGTGGAATTATAGCTTTTATTCGCCCATGAGTTCCAGGACAGGGCCAGATTGCTTTTCTCAGTCAACTGATAATCAATATTTAAATAGCCTCCTAAGTTTTTATTCGGATCATCGATATCGCCTACGGATTCATTCTGCATTTTATCAGTTCCGTTTCTCAACACATACGATTGCGGATTGATATTTTCTCCGCCACTCAGATTAGCATTGATTCCCAGTTTGTCTTTTCTGTAATTCACGGAAAAACTTGCATTGCTCGCGTTATATTTATTCTGAGTGTTAGACATTCTCATGTTTCCGCTTGTCCCGTCACTCATTTTTTTCTTTAAAATGATGTTGATGATCCCGTCGGAAGATTCAACCTGATATTCACTCCCCGGAACGGTAATGACTTCAATTTTCTGGATGTTTTCTGCGGGTGTGTTTTTCAGAAACTGTGTAAGAGATTCTGCATCCATATTGGTTTTTCTTCCGTTGATGTAGATCAGCGCATTGTTTTTTCCAACAATTTTCAATGTTTTATCATCAGTGGTCGATAACAGGGGAGTCTGCTTCAGAAGATCAAAAGTTGTATTTCCTTTGGCTACCGGAGAAGCGGCAACATCATAGACGAAACGGTCACTTTGTTTTTTGAAAACCTGCTTGGTTAAAGTCACGCCTTCAATACTTTTTGTCTTTACGGTATCCTGTTTTTTTTCCTGTGCAAAAGCAAGTCCGCTGAAAAATATAGCTGCAATAAGAATGGTCGTTTTCATGTTTTATTTTTTTTGAGAGTTTAATAGCTTGTATTTGTTATTATTTAACAATGCAAAGATATATAATAAATTAAGTATCTTGCAATACAAAGTACTTAAAATGTTTTTGAACTAAATTTAAGTAATTGATTTTCAGATTTAAAAATTTATTTCTGATTTTTAAATAATTTCTCCTTGCTATGTATTTAAGACAATTGAAAACAAAATTTCATTACATCTTCGGTGAAAAAGATGAAATAAAAAAAATGAAAAGTTGAAATTTAGAATGAAAAACGAAATTTTTACATAAAAAAAGGACCTGAAAAGATCCTGTATGATTTTATTCCCGGTCGAAGCGGGCAAGTTTTTTATCGATCCAGATGGTGGCGAAAGGAAAGAAAGCAGCAATCAGTGAAAAGACACTGTCTTCATCGTCCCAGTCAAATATTTTTCTGACGGATGGTAAAAATAAAAGATAAAGCGTAAAAAATAGCCCGTGAATACTGCCGATCGTACTGATGTACACAATAGGAAAAATATCTTCAGGGTTGGTACGGATCCAGATCATTGCCGTAAAAAGAAAAAACCAGGAAACCGCCTCAGCCAGGCAAATGTTCTTGAACCATCTGATCACTTTTTCCTGCGGATATTTTGAGAATAATTTTTCTAAAAAATTCATTTGACTATGGGTAATAAATGATAAATGACGTCTTTACTATTTCATAACGGCCGGCATTTTCCGAGAGTACAAAGATAGGTGAATTAATAAAATCTGTGAGCTTTCTTTCAAAATAAGAAATGTATTTTTCAATATTGCGATCAGCTATCTGATGCTCAAAATGATCGAGTTCTAAAGTGCGGGAAGTATAATCAAAACTAAGGTACACTTTAGTAAAAGATAGATTCTTATTCCGTGATTTCCGGTATCCTTTTGGGTAATTGTATTTTTTATGAAAGAGCTGATTGATCAATTCATTAGCAGCGACTTCATCATTTTCATATAGCCAATCCAAATGATCATTATGTTCAAAAATAATAGAAGGATTTTTTTCTATATAGTCAAGAAGTGATTTTCGGATAATATTTTGGATTAAATCTTTACCGAATTTTTCCTCTGTAAACGCATTCATGTATCGGTAATAGCAAGAGTTGTGAGTGTAAGCTCCTATACAATTTCCCATCCAGGTTCCGCCCCAAACGATTCCAAGCTTTTTTAAGGAAATGTCTAATTCTTTCCTTGCTGGAAAATCAGAACCGTCCGGTCCGATGTTATTGATAAAGTACTTATTTACAGTTTTAGCGTCATGAACCGCAATTAATGAATCCTTGTTACACTGTTCTTTTCTATATTTTAATATTTCCTGCAGTCTTGTATTCATCTCAGATTCTCTTTTTGCTGCAGCAGAATCTTTCTCAGAAACGATCTGTCCGAAAACACAATACTGACCTAATAAAAAGACTAAAAAAAGGTAAAGTTTCATATCCGACTACTTATAAAAACTACTGCCATCCAAATACTCAAAAACTTCAGGCGGGAGCATTGGTCTCACATTTTTCCCGGTTTTGATCATATTCCGGATCTCTGTTGCCGAAAGCTCAATGATAGGTGCCTTTATTACTGAAACGTTTTCATGTTGCCGGTATTCAGAGTCATTTTTCGCCCCTTCGGATATTCTTGGATAAACAATGATGTGATGATTTTTAACCAGGCTTTCAGCGTTCTTCCATTTATGCAAATTTTCCAGATTGTCTTCACCCATAATGAGGCTGAAAGAATAATCAGGATGTTTTTCGTGAAGATAAGTCAGCGTGTCAATCGTATAGCTGGGCTGAGGTAATGAAAACTCTACATTTGAAGCCCGCATTCTCGGGTAGTTTTTCACAGCAAGCTGCACCATATCCAGGCGGTTATGATCTTTCAGCAAAGATTTTTTTTCTTTAAACGGATTTTGCGGGCTCACCACAAACCACAATTCATCCATGTCGGTGTTTTCGAGGATGTAGTTGGCCAATATCAAATGCCCGATATGAATAGGATTGAATGAACCGAAAAAAAGTCCGATCTTTTTCTTCATAGATGAACGGTAAATTTTAAAATTTGCAAAGATGAATCAATCCCTGAATTTTACATCTTTAATATTCAGGTAATGCGTCACATTTCCCTTCCAGTGGTTTTCTTCCAGCGTAAAAGCAAGATCAAAACTTTTTGTCCTGAAATCATCGGCGAACTGCCCCAGCTTGAAGCCCACGCACTCAATATTTCTTCCGGTAGATTCCTGCCTGATATAAAACTTAAGGTGATTGTTGTCTTTCCCCATCGTTTTAATATACCCTGAAACTTTCTGACGGGTTAAAGCAAGAATAGGCTTCATATTGTGAGGCCCGAATGGCGCCAGTTTCCTGTGGAAATTAATAAATTCCCTGTTGATCTCGTCGATCTGTATTTCAGAATCAATTGTGATGGAAGGCTCTTTCTGATGCTCTTTAATTTTCTCGGAAACCACTCTTTCGAATTTTTCCTTGAAAGCATCAAATTTATCCTTTTCCATTGAAAGTCCTGCTGCTGCATGATGTCCCCCGAATTTTAAAAAGTATTCCGAGCACATATCTAATGCTTCATGAACGTCGAAATCTGCTACGGATCTCGCCGAAGCGACCATTTCACCATTATTACCGTCTGTAAAAACCAATGTCGGCTTGTAGTATGTTTCAATTAACCGGGATGCTACAATGCCGATGACACCCTTGTTCCATTCCGGGTGATAAACAATAGTCGTGTACTTGGTTTCCTGCTGCGATTCAATGATTTGATTTAAGGCTGAAAGGGTAGAATTCATATCCAGTTCACGCCTTTCATCATTGAGATTCATGATGTCACTTACGATCTGATGGGCATGTTTCAGGTTATCGGAAACCATAAGCTCAACCGCAGCTTTTCCGTGGGAAATTCTCCCGGCGGCATTGATTTTAGGAGCAATTTCAAAGACAATATTTGAAATTTCAAAATGCGAAAGCTTGTCTTCCGGAATTAATAACCGCAGTCCTAAATTCCTGGTTTTGCGAAGTGTTTTAAGTCCCATTTTAGCCAAAACCCTGTTTTCGCCTGTCATAGAAACAATATCGGCGGCGATGGAAATGGCCAGAAGGTCTGTGAGTTCGAATAATTCCGCTTCGGGCAGTTTGTAAATGGTATTAAGTCCCTGACAGAGTTTAAAACCCACTCCGCACCCTGAAAGTTCTTTAAAAGGATAGCGGCAGTCACTTCTTTTAGGGTCAAGAACCGCCACAGCATTCGGAATTTCTTCACCGGGTAAATGGTGGTCGCAGATGATAAAATCAATGCCTAAACTCTGGGCATAACTGATCATATCGAGTGCTTTGATTCCGCAGTCGAGCGCGATGATTAATGAAAAGCCGTTTTCTTTGGCAAAATCAATTCCTTCCGTGGAAATTCCGTAGCCTTCAGAGTTTCTGTCGGGGATATAAAAATCAAGATATTTTTTCTGAACAATTTTGCTGAGGTAAAGGTACATGAGCGCAACCGCTGTAGTACCGTCTACGTCGTAATCTCCATACACCAGTATTTTTTCTCCGTTTTCAATTGAAGTGGCAATGCGTTCTACCGCTTTCTGCATATCTGCCATTAAAAACGGATTGTGGATATCGGTAAGATTCGGTTTAAAAAATTCTCTGGCCTTTTGATAATTGTCAATTCCTCTGAGAACGAGGAGTTTAGATTCAAAAGTTCCAAAACCAAGAGACGAACTTAATCCATCCACAATTTCTTCATCGGGTTCGGGCTTGTAAATCCATTTTTGACTCATTTCACAAAAATAGGGAAATATATTTTAAAAGGAAAGTTTATTGTTGAAGGTAAATGTTAAAAAAAACCGTTCAGGTCATGAACGGTTTTTAAATATTTAAGAATACATTTTCTCTCTTAATTCTTTTACCTTTTTATCAGCAAGGTATTCGTCGTAAGACATTTCCCTGTCGATGATTCCCTGCGGAGTCAGCTCGATGATCCTGTTACAGACCGTGGAAAGCATTTCGTGGTCATGGGAGGCCAGTAAGATGTTTCCTTTAAAGTTGGATAATGAGTTGTTCAAGGTGGTAATACTTTCGAGATCCAGGTGGTTCGTCGGTTCGTCAAGTAAAAGAACGTTCGCTTTCTGAAGCATCATTCTGCTGAACATGCATCTCATCTTTTCCCCTCCTGATAGTACTTTACACGATTTCAAAGCTTCATCCCCTGAGAAAAGCATTCTTCCTAAGAATCCTCTTACAAATTCTTCATGGCGCTCTTCGTCATTTTTGGTGAATTGTCTTAACCAGTCGACCAGGCTTAAATCTTCCTGGAAGAAGTTGGTGTTATCCAAAGGCATGTGAGATTGCGTTGTAGTTACTCCCCAGGCTACTGTTCCTTTATCAGCGGGAACATTTCCGGCTAAAATTTCGAAAAATTCGGTAATGGCTAATGAGTTTTTAGACAATACCGCAACTTTATCCCCTTTTTTAAGGTTTAAGTCGATATTTGAGAACAGCAATTCGCCGTCTTTTGTTTTTTCTAATCCTTTAACATCTAAAATCTGATCTCCTGCTTCTCTTTCCATTTCAAAGATAATGGCAGGATATCTTCTTGAAGAAGGTTTAATATCATCAATGTTCAGTTTGTCGATCATTTTCTTTCTAGCGGTAGCCTGCTTGGCTTTTGCAACGTTGGAGCTGAACCTCGCGATGAAATCCTGAAGTTCTTTCTTCTTTTCCTCAGCTTTTTTATTGGCCTGCGCTCTCTGTCTTGTGGCCAGCTGTGATGCCTGGTACCAGAAAGTATAGTTACCGGTATAAAGGTTTAGTTTGGCATAATCCAGGTCACCGATGTGGGTACAAACTGTATCCAGGAAGTGACGGTCGTGAGATACTACGATTACGGTGTTTTCATAATCTGCAAGGAAATCTTCAAGCCATGAAATCGTATCGATATCAAGGTCGTTCGTAGGTTCATCGAGAATCAGTACATCCGGGTTTCCGAAAAGGGCCTGTGCTAATAAGACTTTTACTTTGTCCTTGTTTTCAAGCTCGCTCATCATCTGCCAGTGCATGTCATCCTTGATTCCCACATTGGAAAGCATGGTCTGCGCATCAGATTCTGCGGTCCAGCCTCCCATTTCATCATAGATTACCCCAAGCTCTCCCGCTTTGATTCCGTCTTCATCAGAGAAGTCTTCTTTCGCATATAGCGCGTCCATCTCTTCTTTTATCTCGAATAATTTTTTATTGCCTCTTAAAACAGCTTCCAGAACAGTATATTGATCGTAAGCAAAGTGATCCTGCTCAAGAACTGACATTCTTTTTCCAGGTTCTAAAGATACGTGTCCAGTTGTCGGGTCCTGCTTTCCTGTTAATATTTTAAGGAATGTAGACTTTCCTGCACCATTTGCTCCGATAATCCCGTAGCAGTTTCCTTTCGTAAACATAATGTTTACCTCGTCAAAAAGAACTCTTTTCCCGAATTGTAAAGATAAGTTAGATACTGTTAACATATAGTTTTGTAAATTTGGCGCAAAAATACGAAAAGAATTTGGGTATTTCGTAATAATGTAATATTCAAGTTTTTAATGTGGGGTATTTTTTATATATTTAAGAAGAAATTTTTAAGATGAAGATTGAAAAGACAGTCAATATATTAAACAGGAGAGCCCGCTTTGAGTACGAAATTCTCGAAGAATATGAAGCCGGAATGGTACTTACAGGTACTGAAATAAAATCTCTCAGATCCTCAAAAGCGTCTATTGCAGAGTCGTTCTGTCAGGTTATTGAAGGGGAATTATATATCATCAATATGATGATTGACGAGTACAAACTGGGTACATTTTATAACCATAAGACAAAAAGGGAACGGAAATTGCTGTTGCACAAAAAAGAGTTGCAAAAACTGGAGAAGAAATTAAAGGATGCCGGAAATACAATTATTCCTTTAAAATTATATATCAATGATAGGGGGAAGGCGAAGGTTTTAATTGCCCTGGCAAGGGGTAAAAAACTCTTTGATAAAAGGGAGAGCATTAAAGATAGAGAAAATAAAAGAAACCTCGACAGAATATTAAAGAAAAGTTAAAAATCATCGGAAAAACTTTGTTTATAAAGAAAAATTATATTTATTTTGCATTATCAATTATTTAATCATTTAATTCTATGAAAAATCTAAAATTAGGAATTTCAGCATTGGCGCTTACTGTCGCTTCTACTGTGTTCGCTCAGACTACCAACAATCCGTGGATGATCGGGGTTGGTGCTCACGCGGAAAACCATCTGGCACAGAGAAACAACTTCAGTAATACGTTCTCTGCTAATAATTTGACGAAGACAATGTTCAATATGAACAACTTCTCTATCACTCCGCCATTATCTAAACTTACTGTTGCAAGAAACATAGGTAAAGGTTTGGTAATCGACTGGCAAACTACTGTAGGTAATGTTGAAAACAAGAGATTTAACATGGGTAAAGAATTCATGTTGATGACAGGTCTTGGTTTCCAGGCTAAAGCTGCAGGTCTTTTGTGGGATGAAGAATCTTGGTTCGACCCGTATTTAAGAGTTGGTGCTAACTACCTGAGACATGACTACACTTCTCTTACTTTCCCTAGAACTGATGCTAACGGTGCTATGGTTACTAACGGAGACAATGGTAATGAAAACGGTAAAGCAAACTTCTTTACAGTTTCTACCGGTGCCGGTGTTAATTTCTGGGTAACTAAAAACTTCGGTTTAGGTGTTCAGGGTGATTATGTTTCAACTCCTGCTGACAAATCAAATGTTGCTAACTTTTGGCAAGCTTCTGCTTCATTGAACTTCAGATTTGGAAACAGAGACAGAGATAAGGATGGTATCCTAGATAAAGACGATTTATGTCCTGATACACCAGGTTTACCAGAATTCCAGGGATGTCCTGATACAGACGGTGATGGTGTTCCAGATAAAGACGATCAATGTCCAGACGTAGCTGGTCCGGTTGAAAACAACGGATGCCCTTGGCCAGATACAGATGGTGACGGCGTAATCGACAAAGATGATGCTTGTCCTACAGTTGCAGGTCCTGCAGAAAACAACGGATGTCCTTGGCCAGATACAGACGGTGACGGTATCCTAGATAAAGATGATGCTTGTCCTACGGTTCCAGGTCTTCCTGAATACAACGGATGTCCTAAACCTAAAACAGTAACAGCTAAAGATGTTGAAACTAAATTAGGAAGTGTATTCTTTGATTTCAACAAAGCTACAATCAAAGCTGAATCTAAACCAGCTTTAGATGATGCTGCTGAAATTATCAAAAAAGACGGAGGTAACTATCTATTAGAAGGTAGAACTGATGCTAAAGGATCTGAGGCTTACAACTTGAAGTTATCTAGAGAAAGAGCTGCTGCTGTAGTTGCTGCTTTAGATGCAAGAGGTGTAGATGCTAATGCTCTTAAATCTGTAGGTGTTGGTAAAGCTAAAGCTACTGTGCCTGCTACAGCTTCTGATGCTGAAAGACAAGTAGACAGAAAAGTAGTTGTAACTGCTGTTGAAAATGCTGATGAGTGGAACGCAATCAAGAAAAAAGATTACGAAGATGCTCCAGTGAAAAAAGCTCCGGCTAAAAAAACTACCAAGAAAAAAGTAGTTAAAAAGAAAAAATAATTAAATTTTTCTAAATATAAGTACCTCCAGTTTTCTGGAGGTATTTTTTTTTCGTTGAGTTTTAATTAATTTTGTTGAAAATTTAAAAATTAAAATGGGAAGAGCGTTTGAATATAGAAAAGCTTCTAAAATGGCCAGATGGGATAAAATGGCCAAAACTTTTTCTAAAATAGGTAAGGATATCGCATTAGCCGTAAAAGCAGGTGGTAGCGATCCTGAAGCCAATCCTGCATTGAGAAGATGCATCCAGAATGCGAAAGGTGCCAACATGCCTAAAGACAATGTGGAAAGAGCAATCAAAAAAGCAAGCGGCGCCGATGCGGAAAACTATGAAGAGATTACTTATGAAGGATACGGCCAGGGAGGAGTGGCATTTTTCGTAGAATGTACAACCAATAACCCTACTAGAACCGTTGCCAATGTAAGGGCTGTTTTCAATAAATTTGACGGCAACCTGGGGAAAAATGGAGAACTCGCTTTTATTTTCGACAGAAAAGGGATTTTCACCATTGACCTTGCTCAGATCAAAATGGATTGGGATGATTTCGAAATGGAAATGATCGACGGAGGTGCGGAAGATGTAGAAAAGGATGAAGAAGAGGTAATGATTACCACCGCTTTTGAAGATTTCGGTTCTTTATCGCATAAATTGGATGAATTGGGGATTGAAGCAAAAAGCGCAGAACTTCAAAGAATTCCAAACAATACTAAGGAAGTGAATGAAGAGCAGTTTAAAGCCAATATGAAAATGCTTGAGCGTTTCGAAGACGACGACGACGTGCAAAACGTTTATCATAACATGGAAATCACGGAAGAGCTGATGGAAACATTGTAAAAAATAATATAACATTCATATACAGTTAACTTTCAAGTAGTTTCTTTGCATAAAACTATGAAAAGAAACGTTGAATTAGTTGTCATATCGGATGTTCATTTGGGAACTTACGGATGTAAGGCTAAAGAATTACTGCGGTATCTTAATTCTATTCAGCCCAGGACATTGGTTTTGAATGGTGATATCATCGATATCTGGCAATTCAAAAAGTCTTACTTCCCTAAACCCCACCTGAAAGTCATCAAAAAGATCCTTTCACTCGCTACTAAAAATACGGATGTGTACTACATCACCGGAAATCACGATGAAATGTTCCGGAAGTTTACCGACTTCGAACTGGGTAAACTGAAAGTCTGCAACAAAATATGTTTAAACATTAACGATAAAAAAACCTGGATCTTCCACGGAGACGTTTTTGATGCCTCCGTTCAGCATTCAAAATGGATTGCCAAGCTTGGAGGGAAAGGCTATGACCTGCTGATTGTCATCAATAATGTCGTAAATTGGTTTTTGGAGAAAATGGGTAAGGAAAAATATTCATTTTCAAAAAAAATTAAAAACAATGTAAAAAAAGCCGTAAAGTATATCGGGGATTTCGAGCTTACTGCTTCTGAGCTGGCTATTGACAACCATTACGATTACGTGATCTGCGGGCATATTCACCAGCCGCAAATCCGTGAAGTAAGCAATAAAAAAGGAAGCTGCACTTATCTGAACTCAGGAGACTGGATCGAAAATCTTTCTGCCCTGGAGTATCATGATAAAGAATGGAAAATCTTTTATTATGAGGATCATAAACATTTGCTTAAAGACGAAGGGCCTGAAGAAATGCAGGATATCAACAGTGCCGAGCTTTTAAAAATAGTAACCAATTTCACAAAATGAAAATCTTATATGCCTTCCAGGGAACGGGAAACGGACATGTTGCCCGGGCGCAGGAAATTGTACCCATCCTTAAAAAGTATGCTTCTGTCGAAACATTGATAAGCGGTCATCAGTCACAATTAAAGGCTGATTTTGACGTAAACTATAAGCATCGGGGGATTTCCCTCCTTTATGATAAAACAGGCGGTTTATCCTATCGAAAAACGTTTACGGATAATAGTTTTGTTGAAGCCATTAAAGCGATCAAGGAAATAGAGCTTTCAAAATATGATCTGATCATTAATGATTATGAACCACTCACCGGCTGGGCCTGTAAGTTGAAAAAGCATCCTATGATTGAACTGAGTCATCAGGCATCGATGTTATTCAAAGAAACTCCGAAACCTGACAAAAGAGATTTTTTTGGGGAGCTTGTATTGAAATACTACGTTCCAAGTGAAAAACGGATAGGTTTTCACTTTGAAAATTATCATCCTCAGATCAAAAAGCCTGTGATCAGGAGAAAAATCAGGAATCTCAGCCCGGAAAAAAAAGGCTTCTATCTGGTCTATCTTCCCAGTTTTTCTGACCAGAATATTATGTCTGTTTTGAAGCAGATTCCTGTAGAATGGAAAGTTTTTTCAAAGTACTCGACGCTGCAGTTTCGGGAGAATAATGTTGAAGTTTTTCCTATTGATGAAATTCACTATCTAAAGTGTTTTGAAAACTGTGACGGAATCCTTTGCAACGCAGGCTTCGAAAGTCCTGCCGAAGCTCTGTTTATGGATAAAAAACTATTTGTGATTCCTATTCACAATCAATATGAACAGGAGTGCAATGCCTGTGCATTGGATAACATGGGAATTCCAAACTCCAAAGTTTTAAACCTGGAAGAAATACGGCAATGGGTAGCTTCAGACCAGCATTTAAAGGTCGATTATCCTGATGACATTGAGGAAATTCTGGTAAAAGAAGTGCTATCGCTGTAGAAAAACATCGTCTACATCTTTCATTCTCATCATCACAGATCTTGCATAAGAACAGTGAGGATAGACTTTCCAGTTGTTTTCACGGGCGAATTTAATGCCTTCCTCAATGAGATATTTTCCCATCCCGCGGCCTTCGAATTCGGGATGAACCAAAACAAAGGAAATAATCAATTTATTTTCTTCGGGAAAAATAGTATAAGTAAGTCTGCCGATTTCTTTAAGCTCATTATTTAGAGTAATCACTCCGCCGTTTCCTGACCTGTTGTTTTCAAATCTCATAACCTAAATTTTAATTAAACCTGAAAGTACAAAAAGCGCACCGCGAACGTCTTGACGTATATTTAGAAAATTCAGTGTAAATTATATGCGGATAAATTTTCGCATTTTAATGTTGAAAATTGATCTTTGATTTGCAAATGAAATTGCCCCTTTTCTTTAATTGTCTTTTCCGGTGTAATAATTATAATCTTTGATGATGACCCCTATAAACTGCCTTTCCGTCATTTTTGTAGGATCGATATCAAGCTTCAGGATGCTTTTAATTTTGTCCGAAAGCTTACTGATAATCTGCCGGTCGTCTACTCTCAAGGCATTAAGGTAATTATCCTTTATGATTCTTATATCATTATCGCTAAGGGCTATGACCTGGGGAAAAGTAGGAACATAATCTTCACGGATATTTTCTAAAATCGTATGGGAAATATTGATCGAATTCTTCAGAGAAATAACCGCTGTTCCGGAAGCAATGTCTCCCAACCGCTGATTGTTTTTGGAAACAATCATACACACCAGTCCTACCACTCCGGCAAAAGAGGTGTCGATAATCCTGAAAAACCAACGGATCAGATAATCCCCGAAGCTTGCCTGATAACCGTCTATTTTTACCACCCTGATCTTCATGACTTTCTTTCCTGGAGTCTGCCCTTCCATAAGGCTTTCAAGAACCACCGGATAAACAACAATAGGAAACATTAAAATAATGTATACTGCCATGACAGACCACTGATCCATACCGGAAAGAACATAACCCAGATCTAAAATGCTGAAAAAAGTATAAAGCACAACAATCCCGTACGCGATTTTTATGAAAAGATCCAGTATGAACGCAATCACCCGGTCTCCGATACTGGCGACGTTGAAATTAATATTTACATTTTGTGAAGTATTAATCGCAATTTGAGACATAATTTTTATTATTTTAGCCTTAAGTTATGAGAGAAGTTTATTTCATTAAACAAAATAAAGAAAAATGGTTGGGAATCGAGCAGGTTATCCAGGGGAAAGTTAAAAAAAATCCCGATGACCTGTCATCACTGTACATTAATCTCATCAATGATCTTTCTTTTGCCCAGACTTATTATCCCAAAAGCAATACCACGGTGTATCTGAACCATCTGTCGTCACAGATCTTTCAGAAAATTTACAAAACAAAAAGAGTTGAAGAAAACCGGATTCTTTATTTCTTTAAAACAGAAGTGCCTTTGCTCATCTATCAATACCGGAGATATCTGGCGTATGCGTTCATGTTCTTTACTCTGTTTACATTGATCGGGGTGCTTTCTGCAGCTTATGATAAAGATTTTGTCAATATTATTCTCGGGGAAGGTTATGTAAACCAGACCATTGAAAATATAAAATCGGGAAATGCCGTCGGTATTTATCAGAGCGGCTCCACATGGGGAAGTACGATCGGAATTATTTTCAACAATATCGGCGTAGGCGCAAAACTTTACATTAATGGAATTTTCGGCGGAGTGGGAACGCTATGGGCCCTCTTGTCAAATAGTGTGATGCTTGGCTCATTCCAGTACTTTTTCTATGATTACGGGGCCCTGCAGGACAGCGCAAGAGGAATCTGGCTTCATGGCGTCTTTGAAATATTTTCCATGGTAGTAGAAGCGATGTGCGGACTGATTCTCGGAGCATCGATTCTATTTCCACGTACACTTTCAAGGTTTAATTCCTTTAAAAACGGATTTAAAGATTCGTTTAAAATATTCTTAAGTACATTGCCTTTTACCGTTTGCGCCGGGATTATCGAAGGATATGTCACAAGACACGCCTTGAAAATGCCCTTATTTTTAAACTTAATCATTATCTTCGGATCTTTATTGGTCATAGGATTTTATTATTGTATTTATCCTACGATTGTTAACCGAAAAATTAATACCCAAATCCATGATGCAGTTATATAAAAAGAGAGATTTCGGAACTTTTATCTCCGATAGTTTCGCATTCTTCAAATTATACGGAAAAAATTACTTTAAAAACTTTTTACTTATCAACGGCCTGCTGTTGATTCTAATGGTTATTATAATAGTTTTTGGCTATAAGGAGTTCTTCGGAGCGATTTTCGGATCCAATATCAGTGGGCAAAGCTATTATTTCGAGCAGTTTTTTAATGATAATCTCGGGGTGTTTATTATTTCGGGAGTATTGCTTTTTGTGCTTTCAACGGCTTTGATAACGGTTAATTTCCTGTTTCCTGTATTTTATATGAAAAGGATCGCGGAAGGAAAAACCGATATTAAGGCAGATGATATTTTAAGTGATTTCAAATCGAACAGGAAGAAAGTTTTTGCAACCTATTTCGGACTCACTTTCCTGGTGCTTCCCGGTGCCACGATTATCTTCGGAATCTCATACATTCTCATTCTGATCTTTATAGGCATTGTCCTGATGCTTTTCGTAGGACCTACTTTATTTAATATCATTACGTTTCTCTGCTACGATTATTTTAACGGGAAAAACGGTTTCTTTGAATCGCTGAGTTATGCCATACGTTCCCAGTTTTCGTATAAAAACGGAAGGGAAAATTCGCCGTACTGGAAATACTGGGGAGGAACGCTCATCATGGTAATTTTATTTTACATCGTCAGCATATTTTTCTCATCCATTCCCATGATTATTTTCTTTGTAAAGCTTTCGACGACAGCGCCGGATGCACAATTTGAAAATAACCCTTTTACGGGAAGCTTCGGCATTATCTTTTTTATCCTTTACGGAATATCTTCGGTGATTTCTACTTTGCTGATGAATATTCTATACGTCAATTCAGGCTTAATGTACTACGACAGCCGTACCGATCTGCATCAGAAAGTAGAAATGGCAGAAATAGACACCATCGGAATTAATGAATAAGATTTCTTTCATTTTACTGATCTTTATCTTTGCAGGAAACCTCAATGCACAGACGCAGACCGACCCTCCACCGCCGGCCGCGGAAGTGTATATTGATTCTCTGGATACCGGGCATTACAAAAATATGTACCGGGCAGATTCTGTTTTGCTGCAAAAACCGGTGACGGAAAACACCGTTTATCCTAAACAGTTTAAAGAAAATATACAGTCCAGATACAAAGGGAAAGATTTTGACTATACCACGGTAAAACCGCGAATGTCGATATGGCAAAAACTGATGGCTAAGATTACAAAAATTCTCAGCAGCATTTTTGGAGAAACTGTTTTTGCAGATTCCGGTAATGTCGCCGGAGTGCTGGTAAGGCTTTTTGCGATCATCCTTGTAGGCTTCCTGCTTTATTTTATTATTAAATTTCTTATCGGGAAAGACGGGAATTTCCTGTTTGGAAAGAAAAATAAAAAAGTTAATATCAAAGATGAAGAGCTTCATGAAAATATCCATGAGATTAATTTTCCTGAAAGTATCCTGAAATTCGAAAAATCCGGGGACTTCCGCTCGGCGGTCCGGTACCAGTTTTTATTTGTATTGAAGAAGCTCAGCGATAAAAAACTGATTGACTGGAATCCTGAAAAAACAAATAAAGACTACGTTGCAGAATTAAAAGCCGCCCACCTTAAAGAAGAATTTTTCAACCTGTCGTATATTTTCGATTATGTCTGGTACGGAGAGTTCAGCATTTCCGAAGAAAGCTATCAGAAATTTAAAAACCAGTACCAATCTTTTAAACCGTAATTTTTACCATGAATAAGACTTTCAAAATATATGCTGTAATTTTCATCGTTGTGATGATTATTCTGGCGTTGTTTGAAGTGAACAAGACGGAAAGTACGGACTGGAGAAAAAACTTTAGGATCAATCAGAAATCGCCTTTCGGTTTGTTTGTTTTTAATAATGAGGTGAATGCCCTTTTTAAAAACAAAGTCAAAAAGACAGAACAGACCCCGTATGATTATTATCAGACCCGTAAAAAGCCTCACAATATCCTGGTCATAGAAGAAGAAATTGACAATCAGTCATGGAATAAAATTCTCAGCCAGGTTTCACAAGGATCCGATGCGATGCTTATCCTGAGCGACATGCCGAAAGAGATCTCAGACAGTATCGGATATTACGATTCTCAGATTTCATTTGAAGATGAAAATGTGCTGAAACTTACGGATAAACAATACCGGAATGATTTTATTCATCTGGATAAATTTCCCTCCGGTAAAGGGTTTACCTTTATAAAGCCCGGCGTTGAAGTACTGGGAAAAACCGTTGAAAAAAACAATTCCGATCAGGCCAATTTTATTAAAGTTAAATTCGGAAAAGGAAATATATACGTTCACTGCGAACCGCTTTTTGTGACCAATTATTACCTTCTGAAGCGGGGAAATATAAAATATGCGCAGGATGTATTTTCATACCTGAAAGACCGGGAAACCGTTTGGTTCGTGGAAAGTGATGCAAAAGTGTCACAGTTTTTCCTGAGATTTATCCTTTCTCATGCTGCCTTGAAATATGCATGGTGGGTACTTTTGGGCGGATTGCTTCTTTTCATTTTCTTCAATGCCAAAAGAAAGCAGCGTATTGTCCCGATCATAGAGCCTTTAAAGAATACATCCGTCGAATTTGTGAAAAGTATCGGCAACCTGTATCTGCAGGAAGGCGACTTTCATGATATGATGGCTAAAAAAGCCCAGTATTTCCTCAATAAAGTGAGAATGGATCTCCTGATTGATACCCAGCATCTGGATGAAGAGTTTGCGAAAAAACTTCAGCTGAAGACAGGGAAACCCGCAGATATGATCACCGAGGCCATAAACCTGATCAAAAAAGCACAGGATCCTTACGCGCAGGTAATGAAAGAAGATCTTGGCAAAATGAATACGTTACTCGACGAAATAATTAAAAAAATATAACAATCTGAAAATATAAAAATGTACCAATTCTCCTGATTGGTAAGTTGATACATCGGTAAATTGTTAAATCATACATATATGGAAAATTTTGAAAACCCAAATACGGAAAACCAGAATCCTGTACCTCTTGAAAAAAAGAAAGATCAGTTTGAATCCAGGATTGATATGATAGAGCTTCGTACAAGCCTTGAAAAAGTAAAAGCAGAGATTTCAAAAGTCATCGTAGGACAGGAGAGTATGATCGATCATCTCCTGGCGGCGCTTTTGTCCAACGGGCATGTTCTTATCGAAGGGGTTCCGGGAGTGGCCAAAACCATTACCGCAAAGTTGCTTGCCAAAACCATAGATGTAGGCTTCAGCAGAATTCAGTTTACGCCGGATCTGATGCCTTCCGATATTTTGGGAACTTCTGTTTTCAATGTGAAAAACTCGGAATTTGAATTTAAACAAGGTCCTGTTTTTTCCAATTTTATTTTAATTGATGAGATCAACAGGTCGCCTGCAAAAACACAGGCTGCGTTATTCGAGGTCATGGAAGAAAGACAGATCACCATGGATGGCACCCGCTACCCGATGGATGAGCCGTTCCTGGTGGTGGCCACCCAGAATCCTATTGAGCACGAAGGAACGTACAGGCTTCCGGAAGCTCAGCTGGATCGTTTCCTGTTTAAAATAAACGTGGGCTACCCAGATCTTGCACAGGAAATCTCGATCATCAAAAATCAGCACGAAAGCAGGAATGAAGATAAAACAGAAGTCGTAAACCGCGTGATCTCCGCACAGCAGCTGAAAAACTACCATCAGCTCGTCAAAGAAATTATTGTTGAAGCACAGCTGATAGAATACATTGCCAAGATCATTGTAAACACAAGAGAAAACCAGTTTTTATATCTGGGAGCTTCTCCAAGAGCCAGTCTTGCACTGCTAACCGCTTCCAAAGCCTTTGCCGCATTAAGAGGAAGAGATTTTGTAACGCCTGAAGATATCAAAGAAGCAAGCTATGCCGTATTGAGGCACCGGGTGATCGTATCGCCTGAAAGAGAAATGGAAGGCCTTACTGCAGATGAAATTATCAGACAGATTTTAGAAGGAATAGAGATCCCAAGATAGATTACAGGTTATAGGTTGTAGATCAAAGGTTGCAGTTTAAAGATTTAAGTTTTGCATTTTCAATATGGCTAATTTTAAAGAGCTTTTAGTTTGGCAGAAATCGATAGATTTTGTGACGGAAATCTATAACGCAACTTATGCTTTTCCAAAAGACGAAACATTCGGTTTACAATCTCAGATCAGAAGGGCTTCTGTTTCGATTCCGTCTAATATTGCTGAAGGGAATTCAAGAAGAAGCAAGCCAGATTATTTACAATTTTTAAAAATAGCAAGGGGGAGTTGCGCTGAAGTTGAAACACAGTTAATTATTTCCAGAAATCTTAATTTCCTAAATCCGGAAATCTATTTAAAGTTAAATCAGGATATTATTGAAATTTCTAAGATGTTGAATGGACTAATTAACTCCTTAAAATAAAGGAGCTGTAAACCAATTATACTGCTACCTGCAACCTTAAAACTTGTACCTTAAAAAATGAAAAACTTATACATCAATACCCGTTTTTTCTTTTCGCTCATTGTGGCGGGCATTCTCTATGTCTTTGCTTTTTTCTTCCCTTTTCTGATGTGGGCTGGTCATGTCGTCTTGCTGGTGGTTTTTCTGGCCGCCATGGTCGATTATCTTTTTATCTTCAACAGGAATAAAGGGATTTCCGCCCAAAGGATCCTGCCCGAAAAGCTGTCAAATGGAGATGAAAATCCGGTGAAAGTCGACATCAAAAACAATTACGATTTTAAGATTAATGTGAAAGTCATTGATGAAATCCCGTTTCAGTTTCAGAAGCGCGATTTCCTGATCGAAAAACAGATTGCACCGGGAAGAAATACTTTTTTTCAATATATCCTTGAGCCGAAAGAACGGGGAGAATACAATTTCGGAAGCCTCAACGTATACGTTTCTTCGCCATTGGGTTTTGTTTCCAAAAGATTCAGGTTTCAGAAAGACGCCAATCTGCCTTCTTATCCATCCTTCATTCACCTGAGGAAATATGAGCTGATGGCCATTCAGAGTGAGTTTTTGTTAGGCGGAATAAAGAAAATCAGAAAGCTGGGGCATACCATGGAATTCGAGCAGATCAAAGAATACGTTCCCGGCGATGATATCAGAACCATCAACTGGAAAGCGACTTCCAAAACCAACCGGCTGATGGTAAACCAATTCCAGGACGAAAAATCCCAGCGCATTTTTATGCTGATCGATACGGGGAGAACGATGAAAATGCCGTTCAAAGGCTTAAGTCTTCTGGATTATTCCATCAATGCAACCATGGCTTTATCCCATATTATCCTGAAAAAAGGCGACCGCGCAGGAATGATGACCTTCTCCAAAAAAACGGAAAATAAAATTGCGGCCGAAAACAAATCCGGACAGTTAAGGAAAATCTCGGAAGCCCTTTATAATATTAAAACAGATTTTTTTGAAAGCGATTTCAACCGCCTATACCAGGACGTTAAGTATTCATTAAATCAAAGAAGCTTAATCCTCTTGTTTACCAATTTTGAAACGCTCGACAGCCTCAACCGTCAACTGAAATATCTTCGCGGAATTGCCAAAAACCATTTGCTGGTCGTGGTATTCTTTAAAAATTCCGAGCTGCAGAATCTGATCCATAAAAACCCTGAAAGCATGCAGGAAATCTATGATGAAATTATCGCAGAAAAATTTGAATTCGAAAAGAAACTGATCATTCAGGAGCTTAAGAAGTACGGCATTTACACGGTTTATACATTGCCGGAGAACCTGAATGTGGATGTTATTAATAAATATCTGGAAATCAAAGCCAGGGGGATTTTATAAATTGCAGTAGGCTGTAAGCAGTAAGCAGTAGGCAGTAAGCAGTGAGCTCTGGTCGGAAATTTTAGGTCTTACAGGGAAAAATTTAAGTCTTGAGGCTAAAGTTTTAGGTGTTTTGCCTAAAGTTTTGATTAAAATACATATAATTTTAATCATTGCACTTAAACTTTTTATAATAAGACTTAAAATCTTCATCAAATCACCTAAATGCCGGGTTCCGGAGTTTAATCATTTAGCATAAAGATATAATCGATAAACAGTAAGTAAAGCATACCAATAATGAAAATAACACTAAACCGAATCAACGACGATTTTTTATTTGAATGCACCAATTCCCAGGGGAACTCAATCCTTCTGGATAATACGACGCAGCCAGGCGCGAAAGGAGTTTCTCCGATGGAAAGCGTTTTAATGGCGGTGGCGGGCTGCAGCGGTATTGATGTGGTTTCGATCTTAAAAAAGCAAAGACAGGAAATTACAGGATTTAAGGCTGAAGTCGAAGGGGAAAGAATTCCCGTTGATGATGCAAAGCCTTTCAAATCGATGAAAGTGAAATTCTTCCTGGAGGGGAGTATTGATCCCAAAAAGGCATACAAAGCCGCTCAGCTCTCCTTTGAAAAATACTGCTCGGTTTCTAAAACGCTGGAGCCCAATGTGGAAATTGGGTACGAAGTGTATGTAAACGGAGAAATTGCAGAGGCATAAATTGAATTCAATTTAAAAGAAAACCCCGGTCAGACAGCTCTGGCCGGGGTTTTTGTATGAATGTTTAAATGCTACTTTTTAATCGTTTTCATGCTCTTTACAGAACCGTCTTTCATCGTTAAGGTAAGAATATACATTCCTGATTTTATTCCTCCTAAATAGATTGATGAAGAAGGGTTTTCAACCGTTTTTACGACAACTCCCGAAAGATCTGTGATCACGGCTTTTTTCACATTTTCTGCCTTTTCAAGATACAACGTATCCGCGAATGGGTTCGGGTAGGCGATTCTTTCTTTTCCTTTCGCCGCTACTTCGCTTGTCGCAAGAGATAATGGTTCTAAAGTAACCGTTACGGTGAAAGTATTGTTGTCAACTTTATTATAAGTCACGGTACAGGCTGATCCGCCATAGGTTCTCCATGCTCTCAGCTCGAAGTTTACGGTTCCTGTAAGGTCATTGGCGATCGTAAGTCCTGCCCTGTTGTAAGAATATGTACCTGAAGATTGTCCTGATCCGGAGGTGACAGAAGATTCCGTTGTGTTGTTTGTGGTACAGGCCAGAAGACTTCTCTGCTCACTCATCCACCCGTTTCCGGCTGTAGACATGTTATAAGAAACTGCAGTGGATTTTATTTTATATCCTGCCGGAACATTAATGCTTAGACTTCCCGCACAGTCTGTAGTCGATGAAGTGGTAACTCCCGAATTGTTAAATTGCGTATTGATATCTCCGGCTGTATAAACGGTGCTGATCTGCCCCGGTGTGAATTGTTTCATCTTCCAGAAGCTTTGGGAAGAGCCGCCACAGTTGGATCTGATCCAGATATAATAAGTCTGCGCGGTCGTAAGTTGGTCGAGCGTCACTGAAGTTCCTGAAGTTACATTGCCTGTTGGCGTTGTGGTTGCAGTAGGTGCCGTAGGAGAAGTACTGTAATAGTATTGATATCCTGAAGCCGGAGCGTTGGCCGGAGCTGTCCAGCTGATGGTTGCTTCAGTTGGGGTAGTCGTGGCGGTGATGTCGGTCGGGGCAGCACATGCATTATACGCATCTGCCGAAAAAGCAAAGATATTTGGGATTCCTCCTGTTCCTGTTTTAGTCACCGTTACACTTTGTACGCTTTTCGATTGGTTGGCAGCGCTGATGGGTAAAGCGATCTGGTATAATCTAGGATTCGTTCCGAAACCGGATTCCAGGTTGTCATTGTCTGTGTTGATCCTTCCGATACCCTGAATGGCATAGTTGCTTCCTCCGTACCAGTCGGAAATACTGATTCCTGTGAATGTTTCGGAGGTGCTATCGGTGAAATTTACGTCCACGTCTACCGTGCAGTCGCCGCTGCCTCCGGTGGCAAGCATATATACCGTAAGCGCCTGAAGGGGTGTTGAAAATACCAAAGTTCCATTATCACCGGCACCTTCCAGTCTCAGGGAATTGTTTGAGCTGTAAGGAGCCAGCTGGTAAGAAAGTCCAGGTGTTGAAGATACCACCGAATTAATAATACCACCAGTCGGTAATCCGTAGGTAAGAGGTGTACTTGTGGCGGTCAGCTGAAAATCTTGTGAGAGAAAAGCATAGTTCACTCCGTCAACGTCGTTGTTTGTGGAAGAGGCAGACGGGCCTACTCCGTTAGCAATGACATCGGCATTGAAGCCACTTTGTACTGCCAACGGCTGATATTCCTGAGCTTTGAAATGTGTACATGCAGCCGATAATACCATAGCTGCAAGAGGTAGTAATTTTCCTTTCATAAAGTCTATTATTAGGTTTATTCAGCTAATATAAAGATTTTATTAATAGAAAATCATCATATAATGAAAATTAATATTAATTTTTTACATATATATAGAATAAAATGCTGTTTGTTTAATTTAAATAGATTCTGGCTATGGTATTGCTAAATATGTATTGAAATAATAAATAGGAAGTGTTTAATTTATAAAAAAAGCCTCTGCGTTGAGAGGCTTGTATTGGAATTTAAAATATATGTTTAAAGTGTCATTCTTGGTTTCATGAGCTTTGCTACGGTAGCGGTCCAGCCGGTCTGATGCGAAGCTCCGATCCCGCGGCCATTATCCCCATGGAAATATTCAAAGAAAGTAATATAATCCTTAAAGTTTTCATCATAATTGAATTTTGGATTGCCTCCGTTAAAAGCTCTTTGCCCCACTTCATCTTTCAGGAAAATAGAACATAGCCTGTTGCTGATATTTTGTGCGACCTCATCAAGATTCTTTTTATTTCCGCTGCCAGTGGGAAGCTCAACTTTAAGGCTGTTGCCATAATAAAAATGGAATCTCTGTAAACTCTCAACAATCAGGAAATTGATCGGGAACCAGATCGGTCCTCTCCAGTTGCTGTTTCCGCCGAACATCCGGCTGTCGCTTTCTCCCGGGGTATAATAAACAACATTCTCGGTTCCGTGTACGGAGAATTTAAACGGATTTTCTTCGTATACTTTAGACATGGCACGAATTCCGTAATCGCTTAGAAATTCTTTTTCGTCCAGCATGCGGCTCAAAACTTTTGTTAGCCTTGTTTTGCGGAGAATGCTCATCAGATGTTTTCTTCCCTGGCCTTCCTCTTCCCAATGGGACACAAGTTTGGTCAGCTCGGGTTTATTTTTTAGGACCCAATCCATTCTTTCCACGAAATTCGGCATTTTGTCGAGCAGGTGATGATCGATGATTTCTACGGCAAACATCGGGATAAGTCCTACGATACTGCGGAGTTTCAAGGAGACACTATCGCCGTTTCCGAGCTGCAGGACATCATAGAAGAAGCCGTCTTCCTCGTTCCAGAGTCCTTTCGTTCCTTCGCCTAAATTTTCCATGGCCTCCGCAATATAAAGATAATGCTCAAAAAATTTAATCGCCATATCTTCATATACCTGATAATATTGGGCGAGTTCCATGGCAATACGCATCATATTCAGCGCATACATGGCCATCCAGCTGGTTCCGTCGGCCTGTTCAAGGTGCTGGCCGTCTTTCAGAATCATATTCCGGTCGAAAGCACCGATGTTATCGAGCCCGAGGAAACCTCCGCCAAAGATGTTTTTCCCGTTTTTATCTTTTCGGTTTACCCACCATGTAAAATTCAAAAGAAGTTTCTGAAATACTTTTTCTAAAAATAAAAGATCAGGTTTTCCGTTTTGTTTCTCATCAATTTTGAAAACCCGGAAACAGGACCACGCATGTACCGGCGGGTTTACATCACTGAGATTCCATTCATAAGCAGGGAGCTGCCCGTTGGGATGCATATACCATTCTTTCGTTAAAAGAAGAAGCTGTCCTTTGGCAAATTCCGCATCAATGATCGCATACGGCACACAATGGAAAGCCAGATCCCAGGTGGCATACCACGGATATTCCCACTTATCGGGCATTGAAATAATATCTTTATTGTGAAGGTGATTCCATTCGGTATTCCTTACGTAATGGTCAAAATCTCTGGGCGCCTCAAAATTTGGGTCGCCTTTCAGCCACTTTCCTACGTTATAATGGTAAAACTGTTTATTCCAGAGCAATCCCGCAAAAGCCTGCCTTTGCACATTGCGCTCATCATCATTTTGTACATCATTCTGAATTTCATGGTAAAAATCATCCGCTTCGGCAATTCGGGTATTGAAAATTTGATCAAAATTCTCAAACGGATCCTCCAGATCATCAGGAGAAAGCCTGAATTCAAAAGATTTTGAACTTCCTGCTCCAATGATTTCTTCCAAAAGAAATGCGGCTTTTGTTCCCCTTTTATCAGGATTCACGGTATTGCTGCCGTAAATGATATAGTCATTAATTCCGTCTTTGAAATAAGTGTTTCCGGGATAAGGTGCACCATAAAGTTTTGGAGTGTTGGTTTCATTTTCGCAAAAAACACTCTCGGCTTTAATATTTCCGGAATAAAACTTTTTAATGGAAATACTGTCGTGATGGATGTTGATACAGCCTTCCCGGGAAGTGCTGGTCTGTCCTTTATAGGTATTGTAGCCCCATTTCCAATTGTTTCTGAACCAGACCGTAGGTGCCACTACAATCGGCGCATCGATCTGGCTTCTGTTGCAAACCGTAACGCGGACTAAAAAATCATTGTGATCCGCTTTGGCGTATTCAATGAAAATATCGAAATATTCATCTTTGTCAAAAATTCCGGTATCGAAGATTTCATATTCGGGTTGTTTCTTGCTCCGTCTTGCATTTTCAGCACGGATCTCATCATAAGGAAATTCGTTGATGGGATATTTGTACACCATCTTCATATAGCTGTGCGTTGGCGTATTGTCGAGGTAATAAAAGATTTCCTTAATGTCTTCGCCATGATTTCCCTGGGGATTGCTGAGCCCGAAGAAACGCTCTTTTACCATTTTGTCTTTTTTGTTCCAGAAGGAGAGGGCAAAACAGAAAATCTGCTTGGCATCAGAGATTCCGGCGATCCCTTCTTCTCCCCATCGGTAGGCGTAGCTTTCTGCGCTGTTGTGATTGGCAAAATTCCATGCATCGCCGTTTGGGCTGTAATCTTCACGTACATTTCCCCACTGTCGGTTGCTTACGTAAGGTCCCCAGTTTTTCCAGTCTGTATCTTGTAATCTTTGTTGTTCAGCAGTCATATTTCGTCACTTTTCATTACGAAGTTAGTTTTTTTGGGAAAAAATTCCAACTTCACTGATTTGAATTAAACTTAATGTATTTCTGCAAACAGCCTGCCGATAAGCATTTGCTATATTAAATTAAATTTTTATAAAATTTTAAAAGAAAAGTTTTATCTTTGCACCATTCGTTCATTCAAATATTGAAAATGTTATCAAGAAAGGTTGAGGGATTAGACCCTATGAAACCTTAGCAACCCTTTGCGCAAGCAATGAAGGTGCTACGTTCTACCAGAATTATTTTGGACAGATAACTTACTGAAGTTCTTTCAGCCATTTCCTGTGGCATTTTCAATTGTATTAAAATAATAGAATTGAAAGCAGGACTTAAACATATTAATTTTTCGTATCGTACAAATTCCGGTAAGGAATATCAGATCCCGTTGAGCTATCAGCTTTTCGGGAAAGAGCTGTTTTCTGCGCCCATCATTCTGGTGAACCATGCACTGACCGGAAATTCGGATGTTTCCGGAGAAAAAGGCTGGTGGAAAAACCTGATCGGTCCGGATCAGGTGATCGATACCAACCGTTATACGGTGCTTAGTTTTAATATTCCCGGAAACGGCTATGATGATTTTTTTATCGATGAATATGAAAATTTCACAGCTTCGGACATCGCCGGAATCTTTTTGAAAGGTCTTGAGATTTTAAATATTAACAGTTTACACGCCATCATCGGAGGTTCTCTGGGCGGCGGGATCGGCTGGGAAATGCTGGTTAAAAATCCGGAACTTACCGAAATTTTTATTCCGATCGCCTGCGATTTCAAAACTCATGACTGGCTTCATGCCCAATGCCTGGTTCAGAAATTTTTACTGAATCAGAACAATGAACCTTTGCAGAAAGCCAGAATTCATGCGATGCTGTGTTACCGTACTCCTGAATCGTTAAATGGCAGGTTTAAAAACAGATACAATCAGGGAAAACAAAGGCTGGAATCGGAAGACTGGCTGATCTATCATGGCAATACGCTTAACGAAAGGTTTAGTTTAAAATCCTATAAGCTGATGAACCATCTGCTGATGAATATTAACGCGGAAGAATTAAAGCTCAAGAATATCCGGGCGCAAATACACCTGGTTTCAGTAGATACCGACTTATTTTTCCCCGCATCCGAAATCCGGATGTGCTTTCATAAGTTGAAAGAAAATAAAGAAGATGTTTTCTACCACGAAATAAAATCAATTCACGGGCACGATGCCTTTTTAATGGAATACGAACAATTAAATACGATCATAAAAAATATTTTGTAGAAGATGAAGAATAATGCAAACGAGATAAAATTTTTGAAGAACAGGTCCATCATCAAATTTGAAGGCGAGGATTTTCTTGGGGAAATCGGGATCGACGGACGGATTTTTAAAGCACTTACTTTAGCAAGGATCAGCGTGGGGGTCATTTCCCAGCAGGCGATTGAAAACGGGATTTCTATTCTGGTTCAGGAAAGCGATTCCGAAAAGGCAGTAAATTGCCTAATTGACGAATTTGAGGCGGAAAGAAAATCGAGGAAAGTGTCCCAGATTTATAGCATCAATAATGTATCGGTTATCGGTTTTGTGGCTGAAGATTTTAATAAAGTACTGGCAGAGCTGGCTAGAAACAATGTATTTCCGTTGCTTCTAAATCAGATCGCTGCGGAAAAGCGGGTGAATATTGTCGTAACCTCTTCTCAGGATGAAAAAGCAAAAAATATCATCGAATCTGAAATTTCCAAAAAGCCGAAAACCGTACATTTGGCGATTATCGGCCACGGAAATGTAGGAAAGACTTTAATCGAGCAGGTGCTGGAGTCTTCCGAAGAAATCAAAAGACGGAAAAAAATCGATCTGAAAGTGGTGGCCGTAGCCAACTCCAAAAAGATCGCCTTTAATAAAAAAGGATTCGGAGCCAACTGGAGCGATGAGGTTTTAACGGCGGAAAGTCCATCCAATGTCCAGGAGCTGATCACTTTTTCAAAGCAAAATCAACTGGAAAACTTAATTGTTGTGGATAATACCGCAAGCAAAGATTTCGTCCACAATTATCATGCATTGGCCGAAAATGGTTTCGACCTGGTGTCTTCCAACAAAATATTCAACACCCTTCCCATCGAGGAATACCGTAAACTAAGATATACGTTGAACAAAAACAACAGGCGTTACCTGTATGAAACCAATGTAGGTGCAGGTCTGCCGCTGATTGATACCATTAAGCTTCTGCATCTTTCCGGGGAAAATATTACAAGAATCAAAGGGGTATTCTCCGGTACGCTGAGCTATGTTTTCAATAATTTTTCTTTAAGGGACGAAAAGTTTTCCACCATCATCAATGAAGCGTTGGAAAAAGGATATACCGAACCGGATCCAAGGGAAGATTTATCAGGAAACGACGTAGCCAGAAAGCTTCTCATTTTAGCGAGAGAATTGGATCTGATCAATGAATTCGATGATATCAACATCCAGAATCTCGTTCCCGAAAGCCTGCTGGATGTTTCAAAATCGGAATTTCTTTCAAGACTGAATGAGCTGGATGAGGAATATCAAAAGATCAAGGAAAATCAGGAGCCGGGGTATGTGTTAAGATACGTCGGGGATCTTCACGGTGACTTACAAAAAGACAAAGGCGAACTGGATGTAAACTTAATTTCCGTACCTGCAGGTTCCGCTTTAGGACAATTAAAAGGTTCGGATTCGATTTTTGAAATTTATACCGAAAGCTACGGCGAAAACCCGATTGTCATCATGGGCGCCGGAGCCGGAGCCAAAGTGACGGCAAGAGGTGTGTTCGGAGATATTTTAAGAGTAAGTGAAACGAAATAATAATTAATGTAACAATATAACAGTGTAGCAGTTTACCAATGATTTTGAATGTGATGCTTAGCTTATCCAGGCGTTTCATTGTTACATTGATAAACTGTTCCATTGGTAAATTTATCTCTATGGAAAATTTTGAAACCTTTGCCATAAGAACCCAGACGGAGAGAACGCAGTTTGATGAGCATTCTACACCGCTGTTCGTAACCTCAAGCTTTGTGTTTGAAGATGCGGAAGATATGAGGGCGAGCTTTGCCGAAGAAAAACCGAAGAATTTATACAGCCGTTTCTCAAACCCGAATGTAACGGAATTCACCGATAAAATCGTAAAAATGGAAGGGGCAGAAGCCGGATATGCTTTTGCAACAGGAATGGCAGCGATCTATTCCACTTTTGCCACCTTGCTGAATGCGGGTGATCATATCGTAAGCTGCCAGTCGGTTTTCGGTTCTACCCATACACTGTTCACGAAATATTTCCCGAAATGGAATATTGAAACCACTTATTTCAAAGCGGAAGATGCGGAAAAAGTGGAACAGTACATTCAGCCGAATACAAAAATCTTATATCTGGAAACCCCGACCAATCCGGCGATTGAAGTATTGGATCTGGAATATTTCGGACAGATTGCAAAAAAGCACAATCTTATTTTTATTGTGGACAACTGTTTTGCAACCCCTTATCTGCAGCAGCCGATAAAATACGGTGCCGACATCGTCGTGCATTCCGCCACCAAGCTGATTGACGGCCAGGGCAGAGTACTAGGCGGTGTTGCAGTCGGGAAAGCTGATCTGATCCGTGAAATTTATCTTTTTGCCAGAAACACGGGTCCGGCCATGTCACCGTTCAATGCGTGGGTTTTGTCTAAAAGTTTAGAGACCTTAGCGATTCGTGTAGAAAGACATTGTGAAAATGCCCTGAAAGTCGCTGAATTTTTGGAAAATCATCCAAATGTGGAACTGGTAAAATATCCTTTCCTGAAATCCCATCCGGGATATGAAATTGCCAAAAAGCAGATGAAACTGGGCGGAAACATTGTGGCTTTTGAAATCAGAGGCGGTATTGAAGGCGGCAGGAATTTTTTAAATAAAATTAAAATGTGCTCACTCTCCGCCAACCTGGGTGATACGAGAACCATTGTCACCCACCCGGCCTCCACAACGCATTCCAAATTAACGGACGAAGAGAGAAATGAAGTAGGAATCACGGCAGGATTGGTTCGTTGCTCGGTCGGTTTGGAGCATGTGGATGATATTATTGCGGATCTGAAACAAGCGTTGGAATAATTAGAAGCCCTGAAAGGGCGTAATCAACATCCTGCGGTACAGCCGTAGGAATGAAAAATAAAACATTTAGCAAAAAAGCACTGAAGGGGCGCGATCAACAGCCTGCGGTGCAGTAGGAATAAAAAAAATTAAACATGCCACAATCCCTAAATAAAATATACATTCACATTGTATTCAGCACAAAAAATAGAGTGCCTCTGATTTCTGATGAGATCAAAGACGATTTGTTTAATTATTTAGGCGGTGTGTGCAAAAATCTGGAATGCAATCCCATTCAGGTAGGAGGCTACAGAGATCACGTGCATATCTTATGTGTGCTGTCTAAAAAAATAACATTGATCAAGCTATTGGAAGAATTGAAATCATCTTCATCCAAATGGATCAAAACCAGGGATGTAAAATATGCTAACTTTTATTGGCAGAGTGGTTATGGAGCATTTTCTGTAAACCCTACGGAAATTGAAGTGGTTACAAATTATATTCAGAAACAGGAAGAACACCATCAGGTGAAAGGTTTTCAGGAAGAATACAGGGCGTTTCTACAAAAATACAACGTGCAATACAATGAAGAATACGTCTGGGATTAATGATTTCGCCCTTTCAGGGCTTGTGCATGAATAAACAATTAATCATTGGGCTTCACCCAATGCTAATGATAAAGCCCTTTCAGGGCAAAAGGATAAAAAAATGAAAAACTCAGAACAACTATACAAAGCACTATCCGAAAGGATTTTAATCCTCGACGGTGCTATGGGAACCATGTTGCAGCGGTACAAATTTGAAGAAGAAGATTACCGCGGCGAACGTTTCAAAGACTGGGAACATCCGGTAAAAGGAAACAACGATTTGTTATCCCTTACCCAGCCCCATGCCATTGAAGAGGTTCACAAAAAATACCTCGAAGCAGGCGCAGATATTATCGAAACCAATACCTTTTCCGGAACGACGATTGCGATGGCCGATTACCATATGGAAGATTTGGTGTACGAGCTTAACTATGAATCGGCAAAGATTGCAAGGAGAGCCTGTGATGAATTTACGGCAAAGAATCCTGACAAACCGAGATTCGTTGCCGGTTCCATCGGGCCAACCAACAGGACGGCCAGTTTAAGTCCTGACGTGAATGATCCCGGGTACAGGGCCATCACTTTTGAAGAACTGAGGGTAGCGTATAAACAGCAGTGTGAAGCATTGCTGGATGGAGGATCGGATATTTTGCTGGTGGAAACCATCTTCGATACCTTAAATGCCAAAGCGGCTTTGTTTGCCATCGATGAGATCCAGGACGAAAGAGATATCAGGATTCCCATTATGGTCTCAGGAACCATTACCGATGCATCGGGAAGGACCCTGAGCGGGCAGACGGCAGAGGCTTTTTTAATTTCCGTTTCCCATCTGAACCTGCTGAGTGTAGGCTTCAACTGTGCGTTGGGAGCCAATCAGCTGACACCATACTTGGAAACGTTAGCGCACAATTCGGAATTCCATGTTTCCGCATATCCGAATGCCGGATTGCCGAATGCTTTCGGGAAATATGACGAGACCCCGGAAGACATGGCCGGACAGATTAAAGAATATACCGAAAAGGGCCTCGTCAACATCATCGGAGGCTGTTGCGGTACCACGCCGGAGCACATTAAAGCCATTGCCGATCTGGTGGCGGAGTACCCGCCGAGAAAAGTAAAGCAAAATGTCTGAAATTAATTGATCTTTTGATGAATTAGTAAGCAAAAGGGAACAATTTTTACTGTTATATTTTATTCAGTCACACAAAATTAGATATAATGGAAAAACCTATTTACTTAAAAGATTCGGAAGATGCAAAATTGTTTAATGAACTAAGGAAAAAAGTGAACCGGAGAGTAGAAGCCATTCCTGAAAACCGCGATGTTTATATTCAGATCAAAGCAGTCATTCTGCCTTTGGTCTATTTCGGTTTATATGTATTTGCCCTTTTCAATGCAGACAGGGCATGGGTGTACATTTCAAGTTTTGTGCTGATGGGACTTTCCTTGGTTTTGATTTATTTGAATCTCATTCATGAAGCGGCACACAACAATATTTTTAAAAGCAAAAAACTCAATGGTCTCGTGCTGCAGATTTTTGATTTCGTAGGAGCCAATTCTTACATCTGGAAGAAAAGGCATATTGCGAGCCACCATGCGTATCCTAATGTTGACGGCTGGGATACCGACATCGAGCAGAGCGGATTGCTGCTGATCGTTCCCTGGATCAAAGCGAAAGGCATTCAGAAATACCAGCACCGGTTTTTCTTTCTGGTGTATCCGCTGTATTTATTCAACTGGATGTTCATCCGGGATTTCCGGGACTTTTTTGATAATGAAAGAGTGATCCTGAAAACACAGGGCGCGATTCCGGTAAAAGAAAAGGTTAAAATGGTGGCGTATAAGCTGTTTTATTTTTTCTACCAGATTGCCGTACCGATTCTGTTTTTTAAAGTTTCGATCGGGCTGGCTTTGGGCGCATGGTTTTTACAGGTGATTGCAGCGAGCATTTTTGCCCTGTTTGTCCTGTTGCCGTTGCATCCGCTTCCGGATAATGCTTTCCCGAAGCTGGATGAAAAAAACGGATTGCCATTCAGTTGGATCAGACACCAATTGGAAGTCACCAACGATTTAAAAGAAAATAACTGGTTTGTACGGAATGTGCTGGGGAATTTCAACTTCCATGTGGCCCATCACCTGTTCCCGAATTACAGTTACGCTTATTATAATGAAATCACCGAGGAGATCGAAGAATTTGCCAGGGAACACAACCTGGGCTACAAACGGTTTCCGATGGTTACGGCTTTGGGCAAGCATGTGGATTTGCTCAGGCAGAATGCGAACAACGCATATTATATTTTAGAAGAATAATAAATTGATGAAATATTTAAGATTATCAGGGCTGGAGCCTTTGATTATTACACCGGAAAGTAACTTTATCAACGTTGGGGAAAGAACCAACGTTGCCGGGTCCAAAAAATTTTTAAGATTAATAAAAGAAGAAAAATTCGGGGAAGCGCTCGATATTGCACGTCACCAGGTAGAGGGCGGCGCACAGATCCTGGACGTTAATTTTGATGACGGACTGATCGATGGGAAAGCTTCCATGATCAAGTTTTTAAATCTCATTGCTTCCGAGCCGGATATCGCCCGGATTCCCCTGATGATTGACTCGTCGAAATGGGAAATCCTGGAAGCGGGTTTACAGGTTGCCCAAGGAAAGTGTGTGGTGAATTCCATCAGCTTAAAAGGGGGCGAAGAAGAATTCATCAAGCAGGCCAAAGCCATTAAAAGATATGGTGCTGCCGTGATTGTCATGGCCTTCGATGAAGTGGGGCAGGCCGATACGTACGAACGGAGGATCGAGATTTCAAAACGGTCGTATGATATTCTGGTCAATCGTTTAAATTTCCCGGCAGAGGACATTATTTTCGATTTAAATATTTTCCCGGTGGCAACGGGAATGGACGAACACCGTCGGAATGCCATTGATTTTATCGAAGCGACGAGATGGGTTCGCCAGAATCTTCCTTATGCATCGGTGAGTGGCGGAGTTTCCAACGTTTCGTTTTCGTTCCGTGGAAATGATACCGTAAGAGAAGCGATGCACTCGGTATTCCTCTACCACGCCATTCAGGCGGGAATGAATATGGGAATTGTAAATCCGGCGATGCTTGAAGTTTATGATGAAATTAATAAGGAACTTCTGGAGTTGGTAGAAGATGTGATTCTTGACAAAAGAGAAGACGCTACCGAAAGGCTTCTGGATTATTCCGAAAAACATAAATCCGTTAAAAAGGAAAAAGTTGAGGAGCTGGAATGGCGTACGAAACCTTTACAGGAAAGAATCACCCATTCTCTGGTTAAAGGAATCGACCGTTTCATCGAAGAAGATGTGGAGGAAGCGAGGCAGCAGGCCGCAAAACCTTTGCACGTTATCGAAGTGAATTTAATGACCGGAATGGGCGTTGTCGGTGACTTGTTCGGAAGCGGTAAAATGTTCCTGCCGCAGGTGGTAAAATCAGCCAGGGTCATGAAAAAGGCGGTGGCCTATTTACAGCCGTTCATCGAAGCGGAAAAAGACGGGTCCAAACCGGCCAACGGGAAAATCCTGATGGCTACCGTAAAAGGTGATGTTCACGACATCGGAAAAAATATTGTGAGCGTGGTTCTGGGTTGCAACAATTATGAAATCGTAGATCTGGGCGTAATGGTTCCTGCTGAAAAGATCATTCAGACCGCCATTGAAGAAAAAGTGGATGTGATTGGACTGAGCGGACTGATTACGCCAAGCCTGGATGAAATGGTATACATCGCTTCGGAACTGGAAAGACAGAACCTTAGTTTCCCTCTTTTAATCGGAGGAGCAACCACTTCAAAGGCCCATACCGCTGTAAAAATCGATTTAAAATATAAAAATGCCGTCGTCCATGTAAACGATGCTTCCCGAGCCGTAAACGTGGTTAGTTCATTATTGGGCGACCGGAACAAAGAATATGTGGCCGATCTGAAAAATGATTATTTCGAATTCAGGGAAAAATTCCTGAACCGGCAGGTGGAAAAAGACTATGTTTCTATTGAAGAAGCCCGTAAGGATAAATTCAAAATTGATTGGGAAAATGAAGAAATCTTTACCCCGAACCAATTGGGAATTACGGTCGTTGAAAATCAGGATTTGAGAGAATTGCTGCCATTCATCGATTGGTCGCCGTTTTTCAGAAGCTGGGATCTGCATGGCAAATACCCGAATATTCTGGAAGATGAAGTGATAGGTGTCCAGGCAAAGGAACTGTTCAAAGACGCACAGGTCATCCTGAAAAGAATTTTGGATGAAAAATTATTAACGGCAAAAGCAGTTTTCGGGATTTTTAAAGCCAATGCTAATGAAACCGATGATGTTCTGATCTTTGATGAAAATGATAACCAGCAGGTAAAATTCATCACTTTGAGACAGCAGGCGCAGCGCTCCAAAGGAAAAGATTATCTGGCTTTAAGTGATTTTATTGCTCCCCAAAGTTCCGGAAAAACGGATTATATGGGAGCCTTCTGTGTAACCACGGGCTTTGGAACCGATGAACTCGCTGAAGAATACGAAAAAGCCAATGACGATTACAACGCGATCATGGTAAAAGCTCTGGCCGACCGTTTTGCAGAAGCCTACGCCGAATTTTTACATAAAAAAGTGAGAACCGAATACTGGGGCTATGCGAATCAGGAAAACCTGACCAACGAAGAACTGATTGCAGAAAAGTATAAAGGAATCCGTCCCGCTCCGGGTTATCCGGCTTGTCCCGATCATCTGGAAAAGCATGCCATCTGGGATCTCTTGAAAGTAGAAGAACAGATCGGTGTCTATCTTACGGAAAGCCTGGCGATGTTCCCGACGGCTTCGGTTTCCGGGTATTACTTCGGAAGCCCGCACGCCAAATATTTTGGGCTGGGGAAAATTGGGGAAGACCAGCTGAAAGATTATACGCAACGAAAAGGGATTTCTTTGCAGGAGGCGAGAAAATGGTTGTCACCGAACTTAGCGGATTAGTTTAATGCTGCTACCGAAACATAATATTTCACAAATATTTAGACTATAAAAATAAAATGAAAATCACCGACCATATAAAAAACGCCAACGGCAAAACTCTTTTCTCCCTTGAGGTCGTTCCACCACAAAAAGGCATCGGAATCGAAGACCTTTACAAAAACATCGATCCGCTGATGGAATTTAAGCCACCTTTCATAGATGTAACCACTTCCCGGGAAGAATACATTTACATCGACAAAGGAAACGGGTTGATGGAACGACGGATCACCAGAATGCGCCCTGGAACGCTGGGAATTTGCGCCGCCATTCAGCATAAATACAGCGTAGATACTGTGCCGCACCTGTTGTGCGGAGGTTTTACCAAAGAAGAAACCGAATATCTTCTGGTAGACTGTATGTACCTGGGAATCGATAATGTGATGGCTTTACGCGGCGATGCGATGAAAGGACATCAGTATTTTGAACCGACCAACGGCGGCCACGCCAGCGCGATGGATCTGGTACATCAGATCAATGATCTGGGAAGAGGAAAATACTTGCACAACCAGGATGAAATCTGTGATGAACACAACAAATTCTGTATCGGTGTAGCAGGCTATCCGGAAAAACATATGGAAGCGCCCTCCATGAACTACGACCTGAAATGGCTGAAGCAGAAAGTAGATGCCGGTGCAGATTACATTGTTACCCAAATGTTTTTCGACAATAAAAAATATATCGAATTTGTAAAAAAAGCACGCGAAATGGGAATCACTGTTCCGATTATCCCGGGAATCAAGCCGATCGCGACCAAAAAGCATCTGAAAATATTGCCACAGATCTTTAAAATCGATCTGCCGGAAGAGCTGATCAATGAAGTGGAGCATGCCAAGAATAATGAAGCCGTCAAGCAGATCGGAATCGAATGGGCAATTGCACAATGCCAGGAACTGCTGGATTTCGGAGTTCCGGTGCTCCACTTTTATTCCATGGGAAAAAGCGACAACATTAAAAAAGTAGCCGGAGCGCTATTTTAAATATAAAACCTTGCCTAAGCAAGGTTTTTTTTATTGAAGGTATTCCATGTCGTTCTGGTATTTCAAGAGCCTTTCGAAAACACTTTTTGTGGTTGGCTTCGATGAGTCAAGATTGAAAATAAGCATACCGCTTTCGATATTGAAAAAATACTTTTTTTCCTTGTCTTCGATCGAAAACCATTTCAGAAGGCCGTTTACAATGTTGATGTCTTCCCACCGGATACTGCTTTCGTCCATAGGGAAAACATGAGGGTTTTGGTAAAGGGTATCTGCAAAATGGATTTCCCTTCCTTCGACGTAGATGATTCCGCTTCCCTGAAAGGCTTTAATCTTAAAAAATTCGTTTTGTGTGCTACCCATGTTATAGCGTACAAAGGCATAATACTCAGGAGTGCCAATCTGTGCAAGCAATGCCTGCTGTTTCTTTTTCCGGCTTCTTGCAGCAATGTAGGCGATCAGGAAAATAAGCGCAGGAATTGAGAAAATAATGATAAGAAATAAAACAATTAAAACAAAAACTGAATTCATAATCTTTTTATTTTGAAATTATAGTGTCGGATGTCTTTCAAATTTTTTGCTTCTGTCAAAAAGGTAGCGATAGGTGGCCAGCTTCCTGGTGATTTTAGTGTCAAGATTTTCGGCAATCTTGATCATTTTAGGATTGAAATCACCGATCCACTGCATTTCCGTGACTTTAAAATCGGTATGCTTCCTCAGATGCTGTGTTCCTTCCCAGATCATATACCCTTCCAGACCCTTTCTTTGCCACTCCGGAACCACACCAAAAACAAGACCAATCATTTTCTCATTTTTTCTGAATTTTTTAATCCACAGAAACTTCAGCTTTTCCCACCAGCCGAATTTTCCGTTGAGGTATTTGAACCATTGGTTGGTATCCGGAAGGTTCATCCACATGGCGACAGGCTTTTCCTTATCGTAAACAAACCAGGAAATATGCTCGTTGATGATAGGTTTCATCATTTTAAACATTTTCAGAACTTTGGATTCCTCCATCTGCTTCCCCTCGCCGTGGGCCGCCCAGGCTTTATTATAAATTTCGGTAAAATCTTTAGCAAATTTCTCCAAGTGGCTCTTCGTCATGGGCCGTGCGGAAATATCGGGATTTTTGCTGTGTTTGGCATGCATTACCGTGAACACCCTTGAAACTTCTGCAAAAATCGGCCTGGAAAAGCAAAGCTGTTCAAAATAAATTTTAAAACCATAGTTTTCAAAGAGATCTTTGTAGTACGAAAAGTTATAATTCATTCCGTATAACGGTTCAATAAATCCTTCGATCACAAGCCCCCAGAATTTATCACGTTCCCCGAAATTGATCGGTCCGTCCATGGCTTCCATGCCCCGCTGCCGCAGCCAGTTTTTACAGTAATCAAAAATAAAATCAGCCGTTTCCTGGTCATTGATGCAGTCGAAGAATCCGATTCCTCCGGTAGGCTGTTTCTGCTGATAGGTCTCATTGATGAAAACCGCTACTTTCCCAACCGTCTCCTGTTGTTTATTTCTGAATAAAAAACGGGCACATTCTCCGGTTTTGAACGCCTTGTTTTTTTCGGGATTAAAAATATCCTCAATATCGATATTCCGCGGTCTGATGTAGTTTTTGTCGTTCTTGTAAAGCCTGGCCGGAAACTCTAAAAATTCCTTCTTCTGGGAGTCGTTTTGTACTTCTTCAGCGGTAATCATGATGTAAAAAGATGGTGTAGGTGAAAGATAATGTTTTTCAGCCAAATTAAATATGACGAACAGATTTTATCCGTATTTTTGTGCAAATTAAATAAAAATGGTTGATTTTACGGATAACGATGATGATATTTTCACGGGAAAAGAACATACGCCTATAAGAAAAGATGCTTTTGATCAATCACCGGAAGAGAAGATCGAAAAAATTACCGGACTGTTCGGGGAGATCATGCAAACCCTCGGTCTGGACATGACCGACGATTCGTTAAAAGACTCGCCGAGACGGGTGGCCAAAATGTATGTGAATGAAATTTTCGGAGGGCTGCTGCCGGAAAACAAGCCGGGAATTTCCACCTTTTCAAACAAATATAAATACCGCCAGATGCTGGTGGAAAAAGATATTACCGTATATTCGTTCTGCGAACACCACTTTCTGCCGATTATCGGAAGGGCGCACGTAGCCTATATTTCCAACGGTGAAGTGATCGGACTTTCAAAAATCAACAGGATTGTAGATTATTATGCGAAAAGACCGCAGGTTCAGGAAAGACTGACGATGCAGATCGTAGATGCTCTGAAGGAAGCGCTGGGAACGAAAGATGTGGCCTGTATCATCGATGCCAAGCACCTTTGTGTAAACTGCAGAGGAATAAAAGATACGGCAAGTTCTACCATCACTGCTGAACTGAGCGGAATTTTCAGAACCAATCCGATTACCAGACAGGAATTCCTGCATTATGTGGGAAGCCATGCGAAATTGGATTAAATGAAAAGAGTGGCTTCGGAAAAAAGTTTTTTAAAAGTAAAAAACATTAAAGTTAATCATGATAAAATTTAAAAAAGTTTCACACAAAATTTTTATTACAACCATTATTTGTTGTAGCTGATGACCTGTGGAACAACTTTAAAATTTTAAACCAGAACTTTGAATACAATCATGCAATTAAAAATATACAACTCGCTTGCAGGCGAAAAAGAAATATTCAAACCTATTTTAGACGGAAACGTCGGAATGTACGTTTGCGGACCTACAGTTTACAGCAATGTGCATTTGGGAAATGTGAGAACCTTCCTGTCCTTCGACTTCATCTACAGAAGCCTGATGCATCTTGGGTATAAAGTGAGATACGTAAGGAACATTACCGATGCCGGGCACCTTACCGACGATGGCGACGTCAATAACGACCGTTTCGTAAAGCAGACGCGACTTGAAAAGCTGGAACCGATGGAAATCGTACAGAAATACACCGTCGATTTTCATAAGGTGCTGGATCTTTTCAACCTCTTACCGCCGAATATCGAACCTACAGCAACCGGTCACATCGTAGAACAGATCGAACTGACTCAGAAATTAATTGAAAGAGGATTTGCCTACGAAAGCAACGGATCCGTGTATTTCGATGTGCTGGAATACAATAAAAGAGGCCTGAACTACGGAGAATTATCCAAAAGAAATATTGAAGAACTTTTTGCCAACACCCGTGATCTGGACGGACAGGGAGAAAAGAAAAACCCGCAGGATTTTGCCCTTTGGAAAAAAGCTTCCCTGGCACACATCATGCGGTGGAACTCGCCGTGGGGTGAAGGATTCCCGGGATGGCACCTGGAATGTACAGCTATGAGCACGAAGTACCTCGGTGAAACTTTCGATATCCACGGAGGCGGAATGGACCTTAAATTCCCGCACCACGAATGTGAAATCGCACAAGGGAAAGCCTGCAATGATGCCGCTCCGGTAAATTACTGGATGCACGCCAATATGCTGACCATGAATTCCCAAAGGATGAGCAAATCTACCGGAAATTATATCCTGCCGATGCAATTGGTGACCGGGGAAAATGATTTCTTTGAAAAACCTTTCCACCCATCAATTGTACGGTTCTGCTTCCTGCAGGCCCATTACCGAAGTGTACTGGATATTTCCAATGATGCGATGCTGGCCAGTGAAAAGGGTTTTATCCGATTGATGGAAGCCATTAAAGTATTGCAATCCATCACGGCGAACGATGAAAAACCATCCGGTTTCAGTCTGGAAGAATGGAAGAATAAAGCCTATGATGCACTAACGGACGATTTTAACTCACCGGTATTAATTGCCCATTTGTTTGAAGCCGTAAAATATATCTTTGCTTTAAACGATGGTAAGGAAACCATCTCAACAAAAGATTTAGAGGATTTAAGATCTACGTTAAATGCTTTGGTTTTCGATGTATTGGGACTTCAGACGATTGAAGAAAACAACAACGAAAAACTTGACCAGACTCTGAAAGTATTAATTGAATTAAGAAACCAGGCCAGAAAATCCAAAAATTTCGAGCTCTCCGATCAGATTCGCGATAAGCTCCTTGCCGAAGGCATCGAACTGAAAGACGGAAGGGACGGAACCTCCTACGTTTTGAATTAGAATTAAAGGATAAACTTTTACACACATCTCTCGCAGATCTTACAGATTAAGCAGATTTTAACACAATCATCTGCCAAATCCGCCAGATCTGCGAGAGTTTTTTATGTACTGACATTTCCATTTTAATAAAAGAAAAATCTTTTTTAAAGTTTAGCTTTATCCTTAATCTTAGTATAAAAAAATTACAATCCAATTTAAAAAATGTGTAACTTAGTCATAATAAAATGATTAAAAATTAAATTTATATACTATGAAAAAACATCTATTCCCTTTATTTTTACTTTTCATCGGAGTTAATGCTTCTGCGCAACAGGATTTTTTTGCATTAGTCGGTAAAGACAGTCCGAGTATTGTCTTTAATGATTTTCGTGCCATCGATCTGACAAATGGAAGTTCAGGCGAGAAAATTTTTACGGCGGATTCTTCCTCAAAAGTCTTTTCCCAGACTGGACGTAGCATGATTGCTGAGGATAAAAACACGTACAATAATGCTCAGGCCGTAAACATGGCGACACTGGCCTATGATCCTTCCAGTAACAATCTGGTGTATATGCCGATGTTCTCTTCCAATATTTATGTGCTGAATGCAAAAACCAAAGAAATCACCTTAGTAGAAAACAATACTGCCCGAGTGACCGCCTGCGATATCAATTCCCAATTTACGAGAATGGCGACAGGCTATGACGGCAATATTTATGCGGTCAACAATGCGGGGACACAGTTTCTGAAGATCAGCAGAAAAGGAAATCAATATACGGTAAATGACCTGGGAATTATTATGGATGATGCTTCTAACGGTAAAAATTCCTTTACATTGATGGAGACAGGCTTTGGAGGGGATATGATTGCCGACGCGGATTATAATTTCTATGTCTTTTCAGCCTCGGGAAATGTTTTCAAAGTTTCAACGAAAGAGATGAAAGCTAAATTTATGGGTAAAATTACCGGAATACCGGACACTTATTCAGTTAACGGATCTGCTGTAAATTCCAGAGGGAAAGTCGTAATTGCCAGTGCAAAAGGTGCTCCTTTATACGAAGTCGATCTTAATACCTTACAGGCCAAACAGCTTCCCGGACAGGAAAATCTCCACATTTATGATCTGGCAAGTAAATATTTTGCCAACGATAGATCGATTACAAACACGGTTTTTGCTAATCTTGATATTTATCCGACCAGGGTGGATGAAAAGCTGATTAATATAAATGTTAATGACAAATCTGTAAAAGGAAATATCAAAATGAATATTTTTGATCTCTCCGGAAAAAATGTGATGAGTCAGAATTTATCTGTGAAAGACGGTTCTCTGAACCAGCAGGTTTATTTAAGAAATCTCATCAGCGGTGCTTATCTGGTGAATATCACCGATGAATCCGGCAAAGTACTGCTCAATAAGAAAATTGTTGTCACGGAATAATTTTTCTTTCCGATAAAACTTAGGCCTTTTCAAAATCTTTTGGGAAGGCTTTTTTAATGAATATTTGATATTCAATAAGTTTTATTTTCCGATATTATGATGTATTTTTATAAAAAAATGTAAATGAAACTATATTTTAATGTAGGGTACGGTACAAAAGTGGGAGAGAGACTTCAGTTGGCCATTAGCGAAGAAGGTACTGTATCACAGATTCATCCTATGTTTTATGCCGAAAACGGCCTTTGGAAATGTGAGGTTGATTACTTTTCAAAATCTATTTCCTATCAATATCAACTTGTGGATGACAGGGGAGTTGTCCTTCGCGAAGAATTTGTTCCGCACCGTTTGAATTTTCCTCATAATTATAAAGAGTTTGTCATATACGATCAGTGGAATAATAAGAATTTTCCTGAAAATTATCTCAACAACAAGATTTTACATAATAAGCTCAATACCTTTAAACCTGAAAAAATATCAGTTTTAAAAAAACATACTCACCTGTTCAGGATCGAGGCGCCGATCTATAACTCAAACTGGGGAGTAGTTCTGTTCGGAAGTACGGCCTCTCTCGGAAATTGGGATTACGAAAAAGCAATTCATTTATCACAAACCGATTTCGGAATCTGGGAAGCTTCCGTTGAAATTTCCGAAAATGAATTTATCCAGTATAAATATTGCCTTTATGATAAGCAGACCGGAAAGGTTGTTGATGTAGAAACAGGCGAAAATCGTTTTGTCCTGCCCAATAATTCAAAAGATACCCTACAGATCGTTTCGGATCATTATTTTAAATTTAAGCTGTACCAGATGTATCATGATGCCGGTGTTGCCGTTCCTATTTTTTCCCTGAGAACGGATGACGGTTTTGGCGTCGGTGAATTTTCCGACCTGGAAAAGCTTGCAGATTGGGCTAATGAAGCAGATCTGGGGATCATTCAGATTTTGCCGATTAATGATACCACTGCCAATTATACATGGACAGATTCTTATCCTTATGCCGCCGTTTCGGTGTATGCATTGCACCCGCAGTACATTTCCCTTGAAAATCTTGATTTTCCTCTGCCGGAAGAGTATGTAGAAGAATATAAAACAGAAAAGGCAACCTTAAATTCACTGGAATTGATCGACTACGAAAAGATGATCGCCTCCAAATGGAAATACCTGAAAGCGGTTTTCAATGAAGATAAGGATAAAATTTACAAAGACCGGAATTTCAAAAAATTCATTAAAGACAACGAATCCTGGCTGGTTCCTTATGCTGCATTCTGTGTTTTAAGGGATAAATATAAAACCCCGAATTTCAATGAGTGGAAAACACACAAAAAATATATACCGGGAAAAATTGCTCCGTTTTTTACCACAAAAAGTAAGGATTATGATGCTTCGATGCTTCATGCATGGGTGCAGTACCAGCTTCATAAGCAGTTGAAGGATGCAGTCGATTATATGCATGGTTTAGGTATCTCGATAAAAGGAGATCTCCCGATCGGAATTTACCGTTATTCTGTGGAAGCGTGGACAGAGCCTGAACTTTTCGGAATGGATTTCCAGGCAGGAGCACCACCGGATCAGTTTACCGAGCTAGGGCAGAACTGGGAATTCCCGACCTACAACTGGGAAGCAATGAAAGCAGACGATTACACCTGGTGGAAAAACAGGTTCAAGGCTCTCGAGCAGTATTTTGATGCGATGAGGATCGATCACATCCTGGGCTTTTTCAGAATATGGAGAATGCCGGTTTCCGCTACACAGGGAATTCTCGGATATTTTTATCCTGCCGTTCCCGTGACACTGGAAGAATTCAGTGCGTGGCATATTCCGTTTAATTTTGACCGGTACTGCAAGCCTTTCATCAATGACCAGATTCTTTGGAAATACTTTGGCGAAAATACCGAGAAAGCCTTTGAATTCATCAGCAACAATCATGACGGGACGTATTCTTTTAAAGAAGAATTCAATACACAGAGAAAGCTGGCAGATTTCTTTAAGAAAAATCCGCGAGGCCCCATAGAAGAGCGGCTGATTTCACTTTGTGCCAATGTTTTGTTTCTCATTGAAGAAAGAAATGGACAGGTGGTTTATCATCCGAGGTTCAATGTATATCAGACAGATTCTTATCAATTCCTTTCAGATTGGGAAAAGAAAGCCATCTATGATCTGTATCATGACTATTTCTTTAAAAGACAGGATGCTTTGTGGTACGATAAAGCGATGGAAAAACTTCCTGTTATTCTCAATGCTACCAAAATGCTGATTTGTGGTGAAGATCTCGGGCTTGTTCCGGATTGTGTCCCTGTGGTAATGGATGAGCTGGCAATCGTTGCTTTAAAAGTTCAGAGGATGCCATCGGACAATATCCCTTTCTACAATCCTAAAAATGCAGGGTATCTCAACGTCGTGACAGCTTCGTCCCATGACAGTTCAACCCTGAGACAGTGGTGGAGGGAAAATCCGGCTTTAACGCAGCAGTATTTTAATGAACAGCTCATTCAGTTTGGTCCGGCGCCTGAGGATCTCGATCCGCATCTCGCTGAGATCATTATGAAGCAGCACCTCTACAACGATGCGATGCTTGCCATCTTTCCGATCCAGGAGTTCCTGGCTACCGACAAAGACCTTTTGAATGTTGAAATGGATCATGAAAGGATCAACAATCCTGCGGTTTTCCCGCATTACTGGAGATACCGTATGCATCTTAAGCTTGAAGATCTGAAGGACAGGAAAGATTTTAATGAAAAAATATCCGATTGGGTAAAAGATAGCGGAAGAATGTAAATTTAACATTTGATTATCAATTAATTAATATGAAATTAAAAGAAGTTTTATCATAAGATTTAACTTCTTTTTTTCATTTATATCAAAAAGACAGAAAAGAAATTCGGCTATATATTAACCAATAACGACTATAAAAATGAAAAAAATATTGATCGGTTTTGCTTTGAGCCTCGGAACGTTCGCCCTCGCTCAGCAGTATCCAAACAACGGTTGGGAGGATGACGGATATTATCAGAACGATGGAGGCTATTACAGCGATGAAGATGATCAGAATTATTTCCCTGATGACTATTATTACAACTATCCCCAGGATTATTATCCGCAGGATTACTACCAGAGCAATTATAATGACTACAGAAACAGTATCGTTAATATCAACTGGAATGTTTTCTTCAACCAAAACAGATTGAGTCCATGGCAGGTTGATCAGATTATAAGATTAAATAATCTTTATGTAAGCTTTTCATCATGGAACCGGTTTTACAGATACAATCCGGACAGATGGTACTATGACAGATTCTACGCGTTACAGAGAATTATGGGGCCAAGGGTTTTTGTTGTTTTCCAGAACAATTACTACAGAGGATACAGCCCGGTGGTTTACTTCCAGAACTACAGAAGAACGCATTATGCAGCGATCTGCAGACCGATGCCGAGATACAGAAATGTAAATATCAATATCTATAGGGTAGACAGGGCGAGATTCAGAAGGATGGATAACCCTACCTTTAAAATTGTAAGATCCGACAGGCCGAACAACGGTTTCAGAGGTCCGGTAAGAGATGGGAATAACGGAGGTTTCCGTAACCAGGCAGATAAGAGAAATAATGACAATTCCGGGTTTAGAAATGATAATGCCGCACCGAGAAATAACGGGGGCTTCAGAAATGATAACCCGGGAAACAGAGGCAATGAAGGATTCCGTTCTGAGCGCGCCGAAAATAATGGAAACAGAGGCGGCTTCAGAGGGGGAGAAGTAAGAAGAGAAGAAGCACCGAAAAAAGAAAACAATGGTGGTTTCAGAAATGAAGGCAGTTTCAGAAGGAGTGAAAATCCGGCCCCAAGGCAGCAGAATAACGGAGGTGAAAGAAAAAGCAACGGTGGTTTCAGAAACGGATTTGCAAAGAATTAATTTTCATATATTATATTTAAGTGGTGTGAAGGGCAGGTTTTTTAAATCTGTCCTTTTTTTTTATTTATTTAATTGTTGTATTAATACTTAATTTTAACAAAATTTATGAATTTCGCTCTTTAACTTTTATTTTAACTGATAATCAAAAAGATATAAAAGAAATAATTAAAGATTTTAGAATATGAAAAAATTAGTATTAGCGATAGCATTTATCGGATTTGGAGGTTTCGCAATGGCTCAACAGACCACTACTCCTCAGGACAGACAGACAAGAAAAGCGGAGATGCAGCAGAAGTTTCAACAGAAAGAGCAGGAACACTTAGCGCAAATGCAAAAAGATTTAAATCTAAACCAGGCTCAGGTCGATAAAATCAAAGCGCTGCAGGATAAAAGAAAAGCAGAGATGAAGGCCGATTTCGAAAAGAATAAAGGTGAAAGACAGGCAAAAATGGAGCAAATGAAAGCCAAAAGAGCACAAATGGATGCCGATATGAAACAGATCCTGACGCCTCAGCAATATGATAAATGGCAGGCCGACAGAAAAGCTAAAATGGAACAACGAAGAATGGCAATGAAAGAGAGAGGAGCAAAAATGCACAAGCCTATGAACACGGTTGCTCCTGATCCAGCGAGGTAGTTTATAATTTTGATTTTTTTAATGTGTGTAGAGCGGGATTTGTCCTGCTCTTTTTTATTAATTTCTAATCAGGATTCGCTAGGAATTAGGAATGTTCAATATCATCCTGAGCTGATTAAAGGAAGTCCATTGATGCTATGAATTATGATGACCGGCTTTAGATCCTAAAATTATTAATGCTGTTCTGACAGAAAAACTTCCAGCGGCATTCTTCTTCCCGCCCGTCAACCTGGTTTCTGCCTAAGATTCACGTTAATTTTATTTAAAACTTTTGATTTTGAGGTTTTATCCCTAATTTTGAAGGTAAATTTATTACTTATGGTTAGCGAGAACATTGCGAAATTACTTAACGAACAGATAGCTCACGAACAATATGCCGCTCAGTACTACCTGTCAATGTCTGCCTGGTTTTCAGGAAAAGATCTTGATGGTATTGCCAATTATTTCAGGGTACAGAGCAAAGAAGAATTAATGCATGCCGACAAAATGTTCGATTATCTTAATGACGTAGGAGGAGAAATCATCATTGGCGAAATCCCAAAACCGCCACACGAATTCCTCGGAGCCATCGATATCTTTGAAAAAGCATTGGAGCACGAAAGAAAAGTAACAAAAAGTATTTTCAACATCGTAAAAAATGCCAATGACGAAGGTGATTTTGCAACGACTTCATTCCTGCAGTGGTTTATCAATGAGCAGGTAGAAGAGGAAGCTAATGCTTCTCAACTGGTAACCAAAATAAAAATGGTAAGTGATAATCCATCTGCACTTTATCTGTTTGACCAGGAATTGGCGCAGCGGGTTTTCAGTCCGGATGCAACGGCTTAATGTATGTCAACATAAAAAGTTTCGGCGGCACCAAAGGTGCCGCCGAAACTTTATCTCTACAACAAAATCTTCTGATGTAAGTTCTTTGTTCACTTAGGAAGAATTCCTTTAGTTAAGAAGATTTTTTGCGTCGTTACAAGAAATTTTGTCTGGTTATGGAGGTTCACATTCATCTTACAGGTAGATGAGCTGTGTCTTCAATACCTTTTTTCCCAGCTTTTCAAGAATATTCTTATAATTCTCGATCTGGCTTTCATTTTTAGCAGATTCTTCTCCTGTTTTAAAGTCAACAATAATGTAGCCTTCGTCACTTTTTAAAATACGGTCTGGTCTGTACACTCTGCTTTCTCCGTTTTCGGAAATCATAATGTCTTTTTCATTAATCACTTTCCATTTTTCATCGAAAAACTCAGCGTAGTTTTCGATAATTTTTCCCAGTTCGATCTGGATTTTGTCGCTTTCAGTAATGGTGATCTGGCCTTCCAGAATATAGCGTTCAAGAACTTTGGGAATATCATTTTTGGTATTGATCTGCGACAGAAGCTCATGAACAAAAAGCCCGATCCTTACCTTTTCATTTCTCACCTGGTAGTTTTTGGATGGTGTGGCGATTTTAATGGATGTATTCTTTTCGCTGATGTTTTTCAAAACCCGGATGTCCTTGGTTTTAAAGGCTGAGGTTTTTTCCTTAGAATGTTTCTTCAGCGATTTAGGGTTCACTTCATACAGATCAAATTCATCAAGATTTTCCGTATTCTTTGATTGGAGAAATTCCAGAAGCTCAAGATTATTGGACGTTTTATTGGCCTTTTGGATATAGAAAAACAGCTGCTCTACCGGTCTAGTTGTAGCCACGTACTGCAGGCACAGCCTGTCGATAAAGTTTTTGTAAGAATTTTGCTTGTTGAATTTCTCAATTTCTTCATCGTAAACCTCCAGGTTTTTATTGAATTGATTGATGTTGACCGATTTCAGCGGAGTATCCTGAGAGGTCTCAAACCAGTTGGTAAATTCAGCATCGCGGTTTTTATTCATCATCGGAATAAAGACAATGGGAAATTCAAGGCCCTTCGCCTTATGGATTGTCATGATCTGTATCGCATCAATATTCTCGGAAGCCTGAATGGTGTATGCGGAAGCTTCTTCGTCCCAATATTTCAAAAACTCTTTCGTGCTTGCGCCGGCATTTTGGGTGAAGTTAAAGAGCATTTCAAGGAAATTCAGCAAAAAATCAGTTTCTTTGTTCTCTACTGAAAATTCGTTGATGTAGTATTCCACAAAATTATAAAGGTTAAACCTTGGAAAATGGTCTTGTTTAAGCTTTAAAGAATAACGGTTCTGGATAAACATTAAAATACCCTCATGGGAAGGAATATCAAGGATTTCTTTCATCTCAAGGGTAAAGTCTGCCATGTGAATTCTTCCGAGTTTATTGAGGAAATACATCATCATAATCAGGTTCGTCCTGTTTTTCGGGTTTACTTCCCATTTCAGAAATTCAATAACCGCTTTCAAAGTATTGGAAAGCTCGAGGGTAAGTCCTTTGTCGGAAATGGTTTTGATGTTGGTCTCTTCACCCTTATAACGGACTTTCAGGTTCCCCAGTTTCTGGGAGTAGCTGAAGATATCAAAATTCCCACGGCAAAGAATGGTGATGTCCGAAAATTTAAACCCGTTATCCAGACTTTCCTGAATGTCTTTTCGCATTCTTTCGGAAGTATCGTTGTAGAAATCTTCGTTGGTAAGATTTTCAATAAGGTTTACTTTTACTCTTCCTTCCAGCGAAGATTTGGGGTTTTGTTCGGCATCGGTTCCGAAAATATTTTTATGTTCTTCCTCCAGATTCCCGGCATGGAAACGGTACAGATCGTTGTTGAAAAGCACGATATTTCTGGCACTTCGCCAGTTATCCTTTAAAACCAGAAGTTCCGCTTCCTTTGGAGTCACTTCTTTTTTGTTGATGATGTCGAGCATCAGCTTACTCTCGCCACCACGGAACCGGTAAATACTCTGTTTCGGATCGCCTACTAAAGTGAAGGACGTATTCTCCGTAGAAATGGAATGGTCTCGCAGCGGAAGGAAATTCTGCCACTGAAGTTCCGAAGTATCCTGAAACTCATCAAAGAAATAATGCTGAAACTGCGATCCTACTTTTTCGTAAATAAATGCAGAAGGCTCATTTTTTAAATTTTCATTGATAAGAATATTGAATTTTGACAGGAGGACCAGGTCATTCTCTTCCTCGATCTTTTTCAGCTCATCCTGAATATCTTTGTTGACTTTCAAAGGTAAAAGCGCCGATAATATCTTCTCTTTTTTCTGGGTTTCGATGTAAAGGAGAATCAGCTTCATTCTGTTTTCCAAGAGTTGATCCAGGATTTCCAGAATGTCGGCTTCCTTGTGTTTCGACTTCGCAGAAGTCCCTTTGCGGTAATTGTTGATGACCGATTCTTCGGCTGTCGTCGGGAAAGGAAAGCCCGGCCTCTTCTGCTGATAAAAATCTAAAACTTTGCTGAAGAATCCTCCGATCCCGTTTTTTCCCTGCGCAAAATCTTCAATCTCAATATTTCTTGATCTGAATAATTCTATAGACTGCGTGGCAAGATCGGTTGCCTGTTTCTTATGTAGGGCAATCTCCTTTCGCAGGGTGTTTTTTATATTTTCATAATTGGTGCTGTCGAAATCTTTATTGTTTTTAAGGTGTTCATAATGAATGTCTTTCACAAATTCCTTCGCCGAATCGTACAGGTTTTTGTTTAAATTAATTCTTTCGTTATTCTCAAGGCTGTAATCTACGTAATCCATAAAAGACTCGGAGATGACTTCATTTTCGCCGATCTGGTCGAGCATTTTATCTACCGCTTCGATCAGGAAAGGTTCCGCTTCAATTTCAAGATTGAAATTCTTAGCCAGTCCCAATTCATAAGAGAAACTTCTTACCAGCCGGGAATTAAATCGGTCGATCGTTCCGATATTCAGGGTGGAATAATTATGAAGAACATAATCCAGGAGCTTTTTGGCGCGGATATGAAGCTCGTCAATAGTAATTTTCAATCCTTCCTGCTCAAATGCTTTCTGGATATTCTTAAGGTCTCCGTTCTCTGCAAAATTTTCCGAAGAAAAGTTTCCCAGCCAGCTCAGGATTCTTTCCTTCATCTCATTAGCCGCCTTATTGGTGAAAGTGAGGGCCAGGATATTCCTGATCGACTGCTGCTGATTGGGATACCTGAGACAGATCATCAATAGCCGCTGTACCAGGGCATACGTTTTCCCTGATCCTGCTGAAGCGTTGATGACGGTGTAAGAATTTTGCATTTTTGAGTAGAATTCAACGTGCAAGTTAACTAATTTTTAAGTGAAATTTTAACAATTCTGAATGTGTATTTAACACTTTTCACCGCAGAAGCTTAAAAGAAATGCTAAAACGAGTTAAGTGTGGTTAAACTTTCTGTAATATTTAAAAATAATTTTAGTTTTGCTGTATAAAAAACTTTCCGTGAAAATTAAACTACTCTTTCTTTTATTTACCATTATATTCATCAATAGTCAGGCGCAGGGCTATATTTTCGGAAAAGTAACCTCTGAGAACCAGGCTGAGCTTCCCGACGTTACGGTGATTAACATCAGGACCGATGAAAGGGTCTCAACCAACCGCGACGGCCATTTTATGATCTCCGGACGAAGCGGGGACGAGCTGCGGTTTATGAAGAATGGATACGACAGGGCAAACCGGAGAATTACGGCTGAAAATATCAGCTCGCCCGTCAATGTCACACTGGTCAGGGCAGCGACACTTATTGCAGAAGTTGAAATTAAAAAAGAAATCACCGGCGATCTTAAAACAGATACGAAAGCCCTCAGCCCTCCCAGAAAAGTTCAGAAACTTAAAAATGATCTTGCTATTTATATGAAACAAAGATCAGATCCTTCCGTTTTGGCACCAAGAGCCGGCGAGTTTGTGCAGCCGGTCACCAAAGGGGTGTTCTCTTTCGGAAAAATCAAAAACAAATGGGATGATGTTGATCTGCTGAATTATCTTCAGAATGCCCTTGGAGACCGGTTTTTTGAGGATCTTAAAATTGATAAGCCCCAGATTCAGCATTTCATCCTTTATATCCTGAGAACGGGCTTTGAAAGAAAAAATATCCTCAAGTACGGCTACGTCACCGATGCTGATCTGAACCGGTTCAAAAGTGCGGTGCTGAATAGGATTTCTACGTATAAAACTCCTTAATTTTGCGAATATAATTTGAAAATGATGCGAATAAGGCTATTGGTTTTACTTTTATTTCCTTTTTTGAACGTATTTTCACAGGAAACCGCAAGAGGAACGATCACCGATGAAGACGGTGTTGCACTTCCTGCCGTTACCATCATGAACGTTTCTTCAGACCGGAAATCATACACAGACTCAGACGGAACATTTTCCATTGAAGCAGATCCCGAAGATGAACTGCGTTTTGTGCGTTCGGGTTTCGAAAGATCATCCATAAAGGCAAAATATCTTTTAAATAATAACCTGAACATTAAACTGGTGAGAGTGGCACAACCTATTGAAGAGGTGAAAGTAGCCAAGATCACCGGAGATATTTCTAAAGATTCAAAAGCTGTGGCCAAGATTGATAAAGGGCAAATCGTAAAAGATGCCGTGGGACTTCCGGAACCGGTAGGTAAAATGCGCGAGAAGCCGGCCGAAGTAAAACAGGTTCTGCTTCCGATGCTCCTGGGAAGCCTGGATATCCAGGGTTTGTATGATCTCATCAGCGGGGATGCCCGCAGGATGAAGCGCCAGTACCGGTACGACGACTTGCAGGAAGATATTCTCTGGATTCGTGAAAGGGTAGAAGACGACTACTTTACGAAGGAAGGAATTCCAAAGAATAGGATTTCGGAATTCATAGAATTTGCTTTCATTAACAAACCCCAGACACGAACTTTTGCCCGGGCTAAAAATTTAACGGGTGCCCTGGCCAGAATGGAAGAAAGCTTTCCCATTTTCGTTAAAAGATTAAAAGAAAGTAATGACAAAAAGTAGATTCAACAAAGTCGTTTAATGATAAACAACGTCGTAAATTTCATCCCTGATCTCTTTTAAATTTTCAGGGGTATAGTTGGAAAGCAGCCACAGGTCAAGAGGCTTTTTGCCTTTTCCGTAACTTGGCTGTACATACATCTCGTCGATCAGGTGAAAGCCGTTTTTCTGATAAAAGGCGTAACGTCTTGCTGCATCTTCGCCGGTATGTTCCGGCTCGATCTCCAGAATAATCCTCGGATGGTTTTCAAAAAGATATTGGGTGATGTGTGATCCTAGTTTTTGACTTCGGAATTCTTTAAAAACCTCGAAATGTTCCACAAAAGTATAAGTGCTCATCTCCCAAAGGATGAGGTAGCCGATATTTTTAGATTCATGGAGTACGGAAATGATTTTCACTTTGGGATGTAAAAACAGCGTGGAAAGCTTATCCCGGTCTCTTCGCTCATCTTCAGGAAAAGTAGAGCAGTAGGCTTTGTAAATTTCCTCAACTCTGTAATCTTCGGAGGATGTAATCTGTAAAAATTCCATGGCTAAAGATCAAAAACGTTAGGCCTTCTGGTGATGAAAATATCTTTCACCCATAGTATAAATGCCAGTCCGAGATAGATTAAAAAGAAAAAGCCGGCCGTCGCAAAGGTAGAGTAAATAAAGAACACTCTCAGTTTCGACACGGGAATACCAAGTTTCGCACCGGTTCTGGTCAGTACACCGAACCATTCTCTTTCCATTTTGTGGCGGATGTTATCTAGCATTTTTAAGGTTCTTTTAAAAGTTTAAATCCAATACTGCAATGTAAGCAATTTTTCTGTAAGCAAAAATGATTGAAATGATAAATGAAGCTCTGGCTTTCAAGAGAAGTATTCACCGGTGTTTTGAGGGTTTTCCAGCTTTCTACGACAGAGTTCTTTTCTGCCGGCAGGTTCTTATATAAAGCCAGAAGATCACCGGCAATTTCTTCATCATGGTATTTATGATATGTGTATTTCAACGGCAGAACGGTATTCAGGATAATGAGCTCCACAAAATCCCGGCTTACTACTTTCGGCTGATCTACACTCGAAATTTTCCCGAAATTGAAACGGTTGTCCCAGTATTCGGAAGCCTTTATATTTTTAAATGAATCAAATAACTCTTCGGTAGATTTCGCATGAATGATCCGGGAGAATAAATTCTGTTGCTGATGGTAGAGATCGGCAAGCTGTGCCAGGCGAATGGTCGGGAAGTTGGGCGGACGCAGCCTTAGAAATTTAGGACGAAATTTCAGATCGGCAATATTGAATTTAACCTTTAAAAAATCAAACTCTCTTTTCCAGATTTTCATCGCTTCGTCTTTCGGATCCTCCAGCCAGCCTGCCATTCCGAAGAGCAATGCTTCAAGCTGCAGTCTGTTCTGGCGAATCTTGATAATAATGGTGAAATCTATGCTTTCTGCCATCTGCCGGAAGAGATCAGCATTCACTTTCAGACCGAAAGAATAGGCGAGGCTGTGAAACAGTACCGCTTCAAAATTGTTTTTAAACCTTTCAAGGTTTTTCTCCTGCTCGATGGATTTGTCGTTTAGTTTTTTAATTACATTCTGCTCATGAAAATGTAGCGGAATATGATCGGGATTAAAGATATTCTCACAAGGAATAAACTGGTTTCCGCTCAGCAGCTTCTCGTATTTCCAGAGAATATGCTGGTCGATGTAATGGATGAGTTCCAGCGTCGGAACATTTTTCTTTTTCAGCTCATCTATTTCTAGATCGTTTTGGTAAACGACATGCAGGATAATGTTCTGATAATTGGGATCGTGGGTGTGATGGTGAAAAATCCAGTCGGAAGATCTTACGTGAAGTTCTATATGGCCGGCTAAAGTAATGTTTCCGATTAAAATTTTTGCCGTTAAAAAATCCGGCCCGGAATCGGAATTCCATTTTCCGAAGTCTAAAATCTCGATAGATTGCCCTTTAGCATCTCTGAAGTTGAAATCTTTAAAAACCTTATGGTTCCAAAGATATTGGAGTAATTTTTCGGTCATGAGTGTTTTTTGTTTTGAGCTAATTTAAGGAATTTGTATTATTTGTAAAACAAAAAAAGACAGCCCAAAAAATTTAGACACCGTTAAGAAATGGCTTTTTGTGAGGCTTTATTCAGAGAATAATAATCTTACAGTATTTATATAACTTTTTTCGGCTGTAACCTCCGTCTCTTATGATCAAATAAACAACTCCAGCAAGAAAACCATCTGTTGCGATCTCAACAAAAAACAGACTGAAACATTCGCCGTTCAGGCAAAAAGACTGGCGATCCAGTCTTTTTATGTCAAAAACGAGTCTTTGAGACTGGTTTTTGAGTCTTTTTACCTCGTCGGTGAGTCTTTTTGTGACAACGTTGAGTCTTTTACATTCAAAAACGACTCTTTTATACTCGATGGCGAGTGTAAAAGAGTCGTTTTTTAGGTAAGGAACGATAATTTATTCCTTTTTAGGAACAGCTTTGCTTCCCTTTCTTACAAATCTTTGGCTAAGATCGTCATAAATGGGTTTTGCAGAAGCAATTCCTTTATCGGCAGCTTCTTTGGTCGTTCCGTAATAGAACAAAGCAGAGACTAAAGCCTCACTTCCCGCGATCGTTACGGTGTCGGCTATGTCGGAAGCCAGTTGAGTGGCCAGATTTCCTAATGGACTGAGACCGGTAACCACGGCTTCATCTTTCAGAAACTCTGTTTTGTCCATATAGGCCGGTGCAAATTCAGGATTGGTTTCAAGGTAGTCTTTTACTTTCTGTACGGTGGCCACGGTTTTGTCGCCCATTTTGAAAAGTTTTTTTTGCTGGTCCACCGTTAACCCCTGAAGATAGGGAGCCAATAATGTTTTGCAGTCCTGCAGTTTTTGCCCTACTTCATCAAGTACGGCTTTCGGGATTTCTACACTGATTTGATTGTTTGTACTCATCATTTATAATTTTTAATTAAGGAAACTAAAATAGTAAAAAACTTTGTAGTTTCATTTAAATATTTAAAAATCAGTGTGATATGAAATTTATTAGTTTAAAATATTAAATAGATTTATAATTTTAATGAATCTTCAGATTTGTATTTAAAAAATAAGTCTAATCGGGGTAAAACAATAAAAAAGAGACTGTCTTAAAAGTTCTGCGGTTTCTTTTTTGCTACCGGAAATGGATGAAGTATTTCTTATGCTCCAGGAGGAGCAATATCTGTGTAGTAGAAAAAACAAGATAATATTGCAAGCACGCCTTAGGTGTGGTATAATAAGATAGAACTCCTGTGGAGTTCCGGTACAGGGTACTGATATTGATCTACACAGAATTTGCTCCTATGGGGCAAATCCTGCTCTGTATAATAAATCCTTATTTAAAAACCCCTACTGTGAGATAAAGTAGGGGTTGTTATAAAAAAGGACTATCCGGAATTTAGGACAGCGGCCTGTATTGAATTCTGTGAAAAAGCCTATGCTTTGGTCAGTTCGTTCTTAAAATTTTCGATGGTCGTTCTGTACATCGCTTCGTAGATAGGAAGAATGTTTTTCAGATCAAATTTTATCGCCTGCTCTTTGGCATTCTTTTTCATTTGGGTTAAAAGTTCTTCATTGCTCAGCAGTTTAATGGTGTAGTTGCTCATGGCTTCCACATTTCCGATTTCGGCTAAAAATCCGGTTTCTCCCTGGATGTTTACTTCGGGAATTCCTCCTGCGTTGGAGCTGATTACCGGGGTGTTGGCGGCCATGGCTTCCAATGCGGCGAGACCGAAACTTTCCTGCTCCGAAGGCAATAAGAACACATCGGAAAGCTGAAGAATTCTGTACAGATCGTTTACTTTCCCGAGCAGACGGATCTTTGAGATCAGATCAGGGTTTTCTTCCAGGAACTGGTTGACTTTTTCCATGTCGGGCCCTTCACCGATGATGATTAATTTTGATTTTACTTTTTTCTGGACATTTTTGAAGATCTGCAGTACTTCATCCACCCGTTTTACCGGCCGCAGGTTCGAAACGTGAATCAGGATCTTTTCATCCGGATTGGCAAATTGTGTCCGTTGGCATTCATTGCATTCATCAAATTCAGAATTATCAATAAAGTTGGTAATGACCTGGATCTCTTTTTTAATTTTAAAAAACTGTAAAGTATCTCTCTTTAAGCTTTCAGATACGGAAGTGATGGCATCAGACTGGTTGATGGAAAATTCCACCGCGTGCTTATAGCTTGGATGCTGGCCCACCAGCGTAATATCCGTTCCGTGGAGAGTGGTCACCAAAGGTATGTCGTTGTCATCCTCTTTCAGCATCTGCTTGGCTGTAAAGGCTGCATAGGCATAGGGAATAGCGTAATGTGCGTGAAGAAGATCCAGTTTGTAAAGATTGACAACCCGGTAGATCATCGAGCTCAGGGCAATATCATAAGGCTGATACTGGAAAAGCGGGTAGGTCTGAACATTTACCCTGTGGAAGAAAATATTAGGATTCGTAATATCCAGTCTCGCCGGGAGCGCATTGCTGATAAAGTGAACTTCATAGCCTTTATTGGCCAGTGACATGCCCAGTTCTGTTGCTACAATTCCGCTTCCACCGTAGGTAGGATAGCAAAGGATGCCTATTTTCATTTATATTGTTGGTATTTCTTAATTGTTTGTACTGCAGTTCTTGTTATAATACTCAATGAGTATTTCCGGATTATTATTTTTAATCTTAATTTTTTCTTCTTCAAAGTCATGAACCAGCTGAGGACATTTATCGCTGAAGAATTTCCTGATATGTCTTTTCAGGATTTTATTTTTATTGATCGTTAAAATACTCGTATCAAAATAAATCAATTGCGGTTTTTCGTTTTTATACTGAAGAAAAAAATTAACTACTGAAGACGGTACGGAAGTATAGTGATTTCCACTCATTATTCCGCCATCGTATCCATAAGCGGTATACATAGTGAAGTTCTCATCTGTATATACTTTGCCCATCCAGCAATACTGGGTCTTTGGTTTCTCGGATAAGAAATAATAGGTATACTCCTTTAATTCAGCCGTTACAGACTGATTGTTTTCCGGATTGATATATTCTACTTTATCCAATACATTAATTTTTATCTTTTCCTTCTTTTTAGAGCCATTTTCTATGAATGCCAGTTTGGGCTCTTCGTTAGATACCATATCTGCTTTTCCTGTTCTTTGGCTGCCGTCCAGAAAATACAAAGTGGCATCAAATTGCTGCGCCTTTACATTGAAGGAAATGGTAACCACTAAAACCGTCAAAAGTTTACTCATCTTTAACATCATTTGTTTTATCGAAATTATTTTTGTGAATTGTTTAAATCGATTCCCATTCCCGGTTTTAAGGTGTCATTGACCAAAACCGGAAGGCGTCCCCATATTTTGGTCTGCCCTTTTAAGGCTCTGGCCGTAGCCGTCATGGAATCATCATTGTTTTCATAAGAAATCAATACCGTGGAAACCTTTGAGATATCGATGTCTTTTAAGGCATAGGCACTTCCGAAAACGGTGAGAATCACATTCTGATTCTTGGTGAGTTCTGCCAAAACCTTTTTTGAAGCTTCTGAAATTTTATAAGGTTTGTAAGCGGTCGAATTGTCTTTATGGAATCCGACAATCACGGTAGAATTTGCCGGAATTGTATTGATCTCTCCGGCTCTTTTGATGATCAAGTCCGGTCCCATTTCATTGGCGAATGTCTGGTAAGGAGCTTCTTCTAAAGGGACGTAATACGTCTGTCTTCCCTGTACCGGAAGCAGTTGTTTATCATCTTTTATTAATGTCAAGGCATTGGCGTATAAGTCCTGAACCAAAGTTTTGTGAGATTCATTATTTAAATCTGAATTGATATTCTCAGGATTTCTGGGATTGTATTGGTTTAATCCTAAAAAATATTTCGTCAGAAGAATCTTCTTTACACTTTCTTCCACTCTCGACTGCGGGATTTCGCCGTTATCGATTGCCTTTTGAATCAGTTTTTTACCTTCGGCAACGCCTTGTGAAAACAGCATGATGTCATTTCCGGCCTTAAAAGCCATGGCATCCAGTTCGCCGGGTTTGTATTTATTCGCTACGGCACCCATGTTCAGGGCATCGGTGATGATTAATCCTTTATACCCCAGTTGATCTTTCAGTAAGCCTGTAATGATGTTTTTAGATACGGAAGCCGGAATCCCTTTTCCCGATTCCAAGGCTGGAACATATAAATGCGCTACCATAACACCCCCAATGCCTTTATTCATTAATGCTTTGAAAGGAGCGAGCTCAATAGTATTCAGCCTTTCTATACTATGGGAAACAACAGGAAGGTCAAGATGCGAATCTGTGCTGGTGTCGCCATGCCCGGGGAAATGTTTAATGGCGGCCAAAATATTATGATCCTGAAGTCCGTTCGCATAAGCCAAAGCGGAAGTGATGACATTGCTTACCTCAGATCCGAAGCTTCTGTTCCCGATTATCGGATTATCGGGGTTGGTATTCACGTCTACAACCGGCGCAAAATCCCAGTTGATACCCATTCTGTGGCAGTCTTCTGCAATTTTGGCGGCCATCTGCCGGATGAGATTCTTATCCTGAATGGCTCCGAGCGTCATTGCCCATGGAAATTTATGTGCTTTGGCAATCCTTTGGTATATGCCCCATTCAGCATCCATTCCGATCATTAGAGGAACCTGAGATTTTTGCTGAAATTCGTTGACCAGATTGATTTCTCTTGCGGCATCATCCTGCATCAGGATCAGGCCTCCGATTTTTTCGTTAACGACAATATTTCTGACGTTACTGATTTCATTTTCACCTTTATTGGTATACAATGCAACAATGAATAACTGCCCGAGCTTTTCGTCCTGGGATAGTTTTCTATAGGTTTTATCTACCCAGTGATTGGCTTTTTTAAGGTCTTCTTTCGACAGATTCTGAGGGATATACTGTGCTGTAATTTTTAAGCTCAACAATAAAAAAATACAAAAAGATGTACGAATCAGTTTCTTCATGATTTTGAATAATAACAAAAATACAATTAAAAAGATGAGGAAAACAATGTTTTTGAATTTTTTGGTATATGATTTGAATAAGCTTTATAAATAATAAACAATAACTAAACTTTTATAAAATGAAAAAATTTCTTCCACTTTTACTATTAGCCTTTGTCGGCTTATTTATATTCAGTTGTAAGGATGATAATACAGATTACGATACATATTCACAATCCAGAGATGCAACAGGAACATTTACCAGTGCAGGGGGCTGGACATTATCACTAGATATTAACATTCAGAGTACAGACGTTGTTCTGGTATACAGAAGAGTTGCCAATACTTGGCAGAGTATTCCTAAGACCTATTATTTAGATGATGTTTCAGGATATCCTACAGGAAGAGAGCTTGATTACAACTTTGATTTCAATACACAGGAAGTTAACATCAGAACAGCTGCAAACTTTAATCAGCAAACACAGATGTCTCCTTCGGAAGCGACGCAGTATTTGGCAAACCAGACTTTCAGAATCGTTTTGGTTCCGGCCAGTGCAGGAAAAAATGTAAATACTGTTGATAAATCCGATTACAATGCAGTAATCAAATATTACAATATTGATGAATCAAGAATAAAGACTTATTCATTTAAATAAAAATATATCTTTTCAGTTTTTTATAATTACAAAAAAGCTCCGGAATAATTTATTCCGGAGCTTTGCTTTATTCTTATTTATCATTGTCATCTAAAATATGTCCAAAATATTCTTTTTTTGTCTGTAGATATCCGCGGCTGATTTCATTGGCCGGAATCTGCAGAGGGATTCTCGAATTGAGATGTACATTACTTTCTTCTACGTATTTTACCTTTTCAGGGTTGTTGGTCAGAAGATTGATCTCTTTTATTTCAAGTAAATTCAGGATTTCAATAGCGACCCCGAAGTTCCTGTCATCTGCCGGCAGTCCCAATTTAAGATTGGCTTCTACGGTGTCAAATCCTTTTTCCTGTAAAGAATATGCTTTTAATTTGTTGATGATCCCGATATTTCTTCCTTCCTGTCGAAGGTAGATAATAACTCCTCCATTTTCATGGGTATATTTCATGGCAGCATCGAGTTGCTGGCCACACTCACATTTTTTTGAATGAAAAACTTCTCCGGTGATACATTCTGAATGGAAACGCACATTGACAGGCTTTGAAAAATCTGTTTTTTCTGCGATGATCGCCATGTGAGGCATCCAGTCGTTTTCGTTTTCGGACAAAGCTATCATTCGGAAAGTACCATATTCCGTAGGAACGTTGGACTCTGCCTGAATTTTAATCATTGATACCCCTTAATTTGTTTAATTTCCCTTTATGTAGTCTTCAATTGCAGAAACATTTGTTTTAAGCCTTACGAGATAACGGTTAAGAATTTCATTATCATCCTGGTTAAGATCTGCTCTCAGTTTCTGAATTTTTTTGTAAGATTTTTCGAAGTCTTTTATCGCTTTGTTTTTTCCGTTCATATTATCAGCGTCTATAGCATAAAGGTAGTTTTGCAGGCTATACTTTAATGCGGTAATTTCACTGTTTAGAGCTGTATTTTTGAATTGTGGAAAAGTAGAGATCAGATTAGAAATTTCAGAAGCATTTACATTACCTTTTACATTAATATTGATGCTGTTTTTTGCTCCTTTATCTGAATCGGATGTTTTGGTTTCGCTATAAAACCCATTGGACAACGGAGAAAAATTTGGTTTTTCCGTTGCGCAAGATGCTATAATTAATAATACTCCAAAAAAAAGAAATCGTTTCATTTTTGCTGCCCCTTTTGATATAGGACTGGGTTAAGACTTTCATCATTGTACATTTTCATTTGTTTGTACACTTTCATCTTAACATCACCGTTCTCAATATCAGCAAGCAACTGATTAATAGAAGTAGAAAGATCTTCATGTTGTGCAAGGAGTACGTCTAATTTAGCCTGACATGTGGCCCTGTGCTCTTGCGATGCCGAATCTCTATTAGCTTCTAACGACATATGATAAACCTTGAGCGCGAGAATTGACAACCGGTCTACCGCCCATGCGATAGTCTCTGTGTTGATTTTTGCGTCAGGTTTAGGAGTTACACTTTCATACTTTTTAAGAAACCAGCTGTCTATAAATTCTACCAGATCAGTTCTTTTCTGATTGGAATCGTCGATGGCCCTTTTAAGTTGGAGGGCTTCAGCCGGATCAATATTTTCATCTCTAATTATATCTTCCAAATGCCATTGAACGGTATCAATCCAGTTCTTTGCATACAAAATCCGTTCCAAAGTATCTTTTTCGAACGGGTTATTAATTAGGGTGTTAACGTCATCAGACACGTGATAATCTTCAATAGATTGATTGAAGACTTTCCATGCAGTCTCTGTAAAATTCATCGAATGATAAAATGTTTAGTTGGTAGAAGAATTGTTGTTTGTGGTCTTGTTTTCAGAACCAGGTTTGTCCTCTTCCTTCACTGCATCTTTAAATTCTTTAATACCGGAACCTACTCCTCTCATTAATTCAGGGATTTTTTTACCTCCGAAAAGTAAAAGAAGAATGATGGCTACGATAAGGATATGTTGCCAGGATAATGACAATATTGTTAATGTATTCATTGCTAAATTTTTTACAAAGTTAATCTTTTTTTAATAAGAAACCCAACCTAAAGGATCAACCGGTGTGCTTCCGTTCCATACCTGGAAATCAAGGGTGTAAGTGCCGTCGAAGTCCTGTCCTATCACTCCTACGGGAGTTCCGGCAGAGACCTGCTGTCCTTTGGAAACGCTTACACTTCCCAGATTGGAATAAATGGTGAAATAATTGCCATGTTTAAGGATAACCGTTTTGGTTCCGTCGCTGTTTGCCAGAACAGATGAAACGGTTCCCGGGAATACTGATTTTGCTCTGGTTCCGGAGGGTACGGATATTTTGATCCCGTTGTTCTCTTCATCGATATTTTTAAATACCGGATGGGGATGTCTTCCGAAGCGGTGCGTAATCTGCCCTATTTTATCGGCAGGATAGCCAAGCCTTCCTTTACTGTCTGCAAAGTTGCTTCCGGCAACGGTTGTAACGCCGTAACTGGTCATTGCTTTGCTTTCTGCGGCTTTTTTGTCGTCTTCCTTCTTTTTGGCCAGTGCTGCTTCTGCTGCACGTGCTGCCGCTAGTTTTTCAGATGCTTCTTTTGCTCTTGTTGCAGCCTCATCAGATGCCTTTTTAGCGGCTACTTTTCGGGCTTCGTCTCTGGCGGTGGCTTCTGATCTTGCAGCATCCTCATTACGTTTTCTCTCTTCTTCAGCCCGTTTTGCAGCAAGCTCTGTTGCTTTTCTCGATTCGGCTTCTGCGGCTAATCTTTCTTTTTCAAGCGCTGCGGCCCTTGCTTTATTTTCGGCTTCAATCCTTGCTTTTTCTCTTTCGGCTGCAATTTTGGCAAGACGGATTTTTTCAGCTTCAGCTTTCTTTCTTGCCTCTTCTTCAGCTTTTGCAATTCTTATTTCTTCAGCAATAATAGACCTGATCTGGCCTTCCAGTGCTTTAGACTGAGACTGTTTTTGTCTGAGTTCCGAGGTAAGTTTAGATTCATTTTTCTTGAAATCAGCCACAAGTTGCTCCTTTTGGGCTCTTTCAGCATTGATTGTCGTTAAATCTTTCTGTTGATTCGCCAAAAGATTCGCCTTTTCTTTCACAGAATTCTGTTTCTGTGCAATAGACTGTTTTATTTTGGCGGCCGCAGTAGTGATCTCTGCCGCTTTCTTGTCCTGGTAATCGGAATATTGCTTTAGGTACTGAACTCTTCGTATAGCCTCACCAAGATTTTTAGCAGAAAGGATAAAGGTTACCTTATTCTGCACGCCTTTATTCTTATAAGCATTTACCAGAACCTTTGCATAATTCTCCCTCAGGATTTTCAACTCTCTGTTCTGGCGGTTGATTTCCAGCTGCCGAAGATAAATTTCATCCTCAATGAATCTCTTTTCTTTCTGGGTATTATTATATACCTTTTCCCTGAGTACCAGTTTTTTATTAACATTATCAAGATAGGCTACAGAGAGCTTTGATTCATTTCTTGTTTTTGCTAAATCTGTATTTATCTGTGCAATTTGTTTTTTAAGTTCAGCATTTTGTTTTTGCAACTGTTCCTTTTTACCGCTTTGCCCATAATGCAGTGTGAACAATAAAATACCTATTAAAAAGCTAAATTTTTTAATCATTTAATCTCAATTTTCTTATAACTGGATGGCACAGAATAGGGTGTATCCATCCTCGAAAAGTCAAATTTCGTATTTTCCAGTAAAATCTGACTGCTTTTTGAGCCTTTTATAATTATTTTAACACTTTTCGGCAAGCGGATTCCATTGATTTCTTCCCAGTTGCTGTAGGATACATTAAGCTCATCGGGCGACAGGACGTCTTTAAGATTAACATTGAGGAGATCATAATTTTTATCGTAATTCAACTCAATTTTATACTCTCTTGTTTTTTCATCGGTCACGATTTTCTGGTTGACATTCGAAATCATTTTGAAGCCCTGCGCATTCTGGGTAAGGGTAAACTGAGAATCGTTGATTTTAACGAAAGTTCTTCCCAAAAGAATTTTTTCCAGGGATTTATAATCAATAAAATTGACATTCAGAAGATTATTAAGATAATCAAAGTCGGAATCGATATAGGTTTTGCTGGTTTTATCCTGGCCTTTAATTCCTTCGGGAGTTGCAATCCCGCGGGCGACGGTGATAATGAAAGCCGTAAGATTCATCCATACTTTTTTATCTTTTTCGATATAAATGGTAGCATCAAGCGTAGGAACAAAACTTCCCGTTTCTACATTGACTTTACTGCTTATTTTAATCTGCTCGAATTGTGGCATCGGAATGACGTGCTCAAAAAACGGAAGCTTATTTCTGACTGGTTCATTAGAGTCTTTCGGATTTTGATCTTCTTCCATGACGAAAGCACTGTCTATTTTGATATTTTTACTGGTTTTTCTTGCTGCATTTCTCGTCTTGCAAGAGGTGGCAACAAACATCAATAAGAGTACTATGATCCAGTTTTTCATGTATTTACCTTTTTTCAATTTTAAAAATTAGGGTGCAATATTAACGCCAAACCACACAAAATCTTTTGTGTGGTCTGAAGATAGTTATTTTACGTTGATAATTTTTTGTCAAATTATTTTGATAAAAAATCCAGCACCGAATAGTCTCCCAGAGAAATTTCCCTCGCCACACCAAAATACTGTGCAGAATTTCCGATCATGGAATTGGAAAGGTTTCCGTGGTTGATTTTTGTATTCTCCTGAATTAAAGAGTTTTCAATATTTGAATTAACGATAATCGTATTATTCCCCAGTGAAACTCCCGGGCCTACCTTTGAATTGGATATTTTTACGTTTTCCCCAATAAAACAAGGCGGAATGATCAGTGAATTTTCGATCTGAGCCGAAGCCGGGAAATGCGACATTTCTTCCTGCTCATAAGCCAGGATCTTGCTGTTGGTTTCCACGGTAGCATTTTTGTTTCCGCAATCCATCCAGTCATTTACTTTGCCTAACGTGAATTTTGCCCCTTTTGCCCTCAGGTTTTCAAGAGCTGTCGTAAGCTGGTATTCTCCGCCGTTCTTGATGTTATTGTCCATCAGGTAATTAATCTCATCCATTAGCTTCTCTGCGCTGTTGAAATAATAGATTCCGATGATGGCAAGATCTGAAACAAAAGTCTGCGGTTTTTCAACGAAATCGGTAATAAATCCGTAATTATCGAGTTTTACAACACCGAAAGCAGAAGGGTCTTCTACGCTTTTCACCCAGATCACACCGTCAGAATTTTTATCAAGAATAAAATCGGCACGGAAAAGGGTGTCGGCAAAAGCGATGACCACATTGCCGGTCATAGATTGTTCTGCGCATTTGATGGCGTGTGCCGTACCAAGCGGATCATTCTGATAATAGATGCTACCTTTTGCGCCCAGTTTCTCAGCAATCTGAAGCAGTGATTTTTCAATTTCAGGGCCAAAGTCCCCTATAATGAAGGCTACTTCCTCAATTTCTTCTCCTGCAACCTTGGCGATATCTTCTACCAGTCTCTGTACGATCGGTTTGCCTGCAATCGGAATCAGTGGTTTCGGAACGGTAAGAGTATGTGGACGTAATCTGGAACCACGCCCAGCCATAGGAACGATAATTTTCATAATTATATAGTATATTTTTCGTTTAGTAAGTAATTTCGTATAAAGATAATAATAAAACGCTTGTCAGGGTACCCTTACTTGTTTAAGTATTATTTAAGTTAAATGAAACCCAATGCAACAAATACAGGACCAAAGTTATTTTCTGATTCTCGAAAGCAGCATGTTTTTTTCTGAATAGATCAGAATTCCGGCGTATACGATGAACAGCAGGTTTCCGATCCACAAATTGTAATCGAAAAATTTCACGATGATGTAGCTGAAAACAATCAGAAGGATCACAAAAAAAGAGATCTTTTTCATTCTGTAGGGAATAGGGTAATATTTCTGACCTAAAAAATAAGACAAAATCATCATCGTAAAATAAGCAGCAAGCGTTACCCATGCAGAAACCATAAAACCATATTTTCTCAGAAAGGCTAAGTTTAAAATGATCGTAATGATGGCACCTGTCCAGGAAATATAGGTTCCCACTCTGGTTCGGTCTGTCACTTTGTACCAAGTAGAAAGATTGTAATAAATTCCAAAAAATAAATTGGCGATAACTATGATCGGAATAATATTAAGCGCAACCCAGTATGAACTATTAGGAACGAGTAAATGCTTAAGCCAAGAAACATTCGCAATAATGCCCAAAGCAACTGTTGATGCAAAGAATGAGAAATACTCTGTTACTTTGGCGTAAGTATGCTTAGCATTTTCATTGTTCATCTGCTTAAAGAAAAAAGGCTCGATTCCCATTCGGTAAGCTGTGACAAAGAGTGTCATTAAAACGGCCATTTTGTAACACCCTCCATAAGCTCCGGCATCACCATCATTAATAATGAATTTCTGAATGAATTTATCGAAGTTCTCATTGACCATAAACGCCAGACCTGCAATCATGATCGGCCAGGAATATTTGAGCATTTCAAAAAAAAGATGTTTTGAAAACTGTAATCTTACTTTAATAATAATGGGCAGAACAAGAAGAATTCCTAAAAAACTCGCCGCCAGATTACTGTAAAAGGGATAAGAAACCTTTTCTTTTAAGCCAAACTTTAAACTGAACTCTTGCGGAATATAAAGAAATAAAGCAATCGCGAAAGCACTCTGGAAGACTGCCTGGATGACTCTTACGGTAGTATATTTTACTGGCCTGTTGTGAAACCTGAACCAGGCTAAAGGAATCACCATGATATTATCAAAAAATGCGATCCAGGCAAACCATCTGATATATTCAGGAGTGGTCGAATATCCAAAAACATTGGCAATAGGCTGGTTAAAAAATAAAACCAAAATCAGGAAAACTGTTGATAAGCCTGTTAAGAACCAGAAAGAGGTGTTGAAAACTTTTTGTTCGTTATCTTTATCCGATGAAAATCTGAAATATGCAGTTTCAAAGCCGAAAGAAAGAACAATATTGACAAATGATATCAGCGCATAGAGATTGGTGAAAATGGCAAATGCACTATTGTCTATATTTTTAATAAATAGGTAATTCAGCAATACGACAATTATTCTCGGCATAATCGCCCCGATTCCATAAATAATAGTCTCATTAAGAAGCTTCTTCAAAATCTGAAATTTTATGCAAATGTAAATATTTAGAAATTGATTTGTTGTCGGCTGGATTAAAATTCATTCATAAACCTTAATTTTGCTTTTACTGAAGCTTGAGATTAGAAGTTAGAATGAGTGATCAATATGATGTCTTATTAATAATGTATAATCTTAAAACTAACTTCTAATTTCTAACATCTAATTTCTAAGTAAAAATGAAGACCTTAATCAAAAATGTAAAAATCGTCAACGAAGGAAAGATCTTTGAAGGCGATATTTTAATTGCAAATGATTTAATCTCCAAAATAGATACTCGAATTTCTGAAGAAGCAGATCAGATCATTGATGCTTCAGGGAAATATCTTTTGCCCGGCGTTATCGATGACCAGGTGCATTTCCGCGAACCCGGGCTTACCCATAAAGGAGATATAGAAACCGAATCCAAAGCGGCCATTGCCGGCGGAACAACCAGCTTTATCGATCAGCCCAATACCGTTCCGAATGCCGTAACACAGGAATTATTGGCCGATAAATACGAGATAGGTTCTCAAAAAGCGTATGCCAACTATGGCTTTATGATGGGCGGAACCAATGACAATCTGGAAGAGGTCCTGAAGACAAACCCGGGAAATGTTCCGGGAATCAAGTTATTCTTAGGATCTTCAACAGGCAATATGCTCGTGGACAACCCCGAAACGCTGGAAAAGATCTTCAGCAATACCAAAATGCTGATCGCTGTTCATTGTGAAGACGAAGCGACCATCAGGGCCAATACACAAAAATATATTGATCAGTATGGAGAAGATATTCCGGTGAAATTCCATCACCTGATCAGAAGTGAAGAGGCTTGCTACAAATCTTCTTCAAAGGCGATCGAGCTTGCCAAAAAGACCGGCGCGAGGCTTCACGTTTTCCACTTGTCGACCGCGAAGGAAACGGAACTTTTCAGGAATGACATTCCTTTAAAAGATAAAAAAATAACGGCGGAAGTCTGTGTGCACCACCTTACTTTCACCAACGAAGATTACGACACCAAAGGCGGGCTGATCAAATGGAATCCTGCCGTAAAAACCCAAAAAGACAAAGACGGTCTCTGGGAAGCACTGCTGGATGACAGAATCGATGTTATTGCGACCGATCATGCGCCGCATACCTGGGAAGAGAAGCAGAATGTTTATACCAAGTGTCCTTCGGGAGCGCCTTTGGTGCAGCATTCTCTGGTGGTAATGCTTGAAAACTATAGAAACGGTAAGATTTCTTTAGAGAAAATTGTTGAGAAAATGTCTCATAACCCGGCCATTCTGTTTAGAATAGAAAAGCGGGGTTTTGTGCGTGAAGGGTATAAGGCAGATCTTGTTTTAGTGGACTTCAATGAAAACTGGACCGTTGCCAAAGAAAACATCCTTTACAAATGCGGATGGAGCCCTCTGGAGGGTATGAATTTCCATTCTAAAGTGACCCACACTTTTGTGAATGGAAACCTCGTTTACGAAAACGGAAAGATCAATGAACAGAAATTCGGGGAACGTTTGCTTTTTGAAGTTCAGGAGTAATTATAAAGCGTCGTTGTATCAAAGGAGTGAGCTTTAGCCAAAGCCAATCTTAAAACAATCGGAAGCCTTTTCAATCTGAAGAGGCTTCCGATTGTTTCTATTTAAATTAATTTATCGTAATGCCTTCAATGGCTTTTTCTAATGAATTTTCCATAATTCCGGGAATTGACAGGCCTTCTGCACGGAAAACGGTGACGTCCGAAATACCATAAAACCCAAAAACATTTTTAACATAAGGAACGTTAGAATCATATATCTGATAAGGACCTTGTGAATAAACATTTCCGGATGTAAAAGCGATATACAGTTTTTTGTTATTCAGTAAACCTTTAGGACCGTTTTCATCATATTTAAAAGTATATCCTGCTCTGGAAGTAAAATCAAAATAAGCTTTCAGCCCTGCCGGAACCGAAAAGTTATACATAGGAGAGTCTACTACAATAATATCTGCTTCCTGCAGTTCAGTAATTAATCCTATTGAATATTCATTGATTTCTGCCTGCTCCGGAGAATGGTTTTCAGCTGGTGTGAAAAAAGTATTGATGTGAATTTCTTCTAAAATGGGAACCATATTCTGGGTAAGGTCCCGCTCTTTTACAACGGCATCCGAATATTTTCCCTTTATTTTTTCAATAATGGCTTTGCCCAGTTTTCTGCTTGCGGAAACTTCCGTTCTCGGGCTTGTAATAATATGAAGTACGTTTTTCATTGTTTGAATATTAAAAATTTCTTCAACAAAATTATGTACATTTGCTTGTGAAAAGTAAGTAGTGAACAAAAGGTTAGTAGTAACTTTTAGGTTAGTTGAAAAAGAGACTTATGAAAAATACAGAGTTTTTAGAAGAAACTATAACTGCTCAGGGATGCACCGAACATCTTTCTGCTGTTGAGGATGCCATTTATGTCATTGGCGGAAAATGGAAGCTTAAGATCATTATTGTTTTGCAGGAAAACGGGAATATCAGGTTCAATGAGCTGCAAAGGAATATTCCGGGAATTTCGGCAAGGGTACTCTCCAATGAGCTGAAAGACCTCGAGCTGAACGGATTTGTAAAGAGAGTCGTGCATGCCGAACAGATGCCGGTCGTGGTAGAATATATTTCCACCGATTACAGCAAAACCTTGAAAGAAGTGATCATGTCACTTTCCAATTGGGGAAAAAATCATAAGAAGAACATCAAAGAAGATATTTTCGAAAAGTAAGATTTATTTGATTCAAATGTAAATTTCACGCAGGTTGAGTAAAACCTACAAATCACCAGGTTCCGAAAAATCTGCGTGATCAGCTCGATCTGCGAGAGAAAATTTCCATACTTAGTTAAAAGACTGCCTGAATTCCAACGGCGACATATTCGTTTTCTTTTTAAACAATGTGCTGAACGACTGTGAATGTTCAAACCCCAGTTCATAGGCAATTTCACTCACCGAAAGCTCTGTGGTCGAAAGTTTCTCTTTGGCCTTGCTGATCAGTTTTTCGTGAATATGCTGCTGGGTATTTTGTCCGGTATGAACTCTTAAAAGGTCACTTAAATAATTCGGGGAAAGATTCATTACTTCTGCGATCTGGTGAACGGTTAAAAGGCCTTTTTCAGATGACTGGTTATCAAAGTATTCATTCAGGAAAGATTCAAATTTGGTTAAAAGCTGGTGGCTGCCGTTTTTCCGGGTGATAAACTGCCGTTCATAAAAACGTTTGGAATAATTCAGCAACAATTCAATCTGCGACAGGATGATTTCCTGGGTATGGTGGTCGATATGCCGGCACTCCTTATCTATTTTGAATAAAATCTGAAGCAGGTCGTTCTCTTCATCTTCAGATAAATGTAAAGCTTCATTGACGGCGTATGAAAAGAAACCATAGGAAGAAATGCTCTTCGCCAGGGGGTGGCCCAACAGGAAATCTTCGTGAAAAACAAGCAGGTAGCCGGTATTTTTACAATCCATGGTGGCCAGATCCAGATACTGAACCTGGTTGGGTGCCGTAAAACTGAGGACACCTTTGTCGTAGTCGTAGTGCTGTTGTCCGTATTTTATTTTTCCTGTTGCTTCCCGCTTCAGGGCCACGCAGTAATAACGGCTTACAAAACCTTTCCATACTTCATCCTCAAGGAAAACACTTTCATGGAGGTTCACGACGCTTACCATAGGGTGCTTTGGTTCCGGAAGCGAAAGCAGCCGGTGAAACTGGGAAATAGATTGTATGGTATTCATGATCTTGGTTTAATAAGTAAATATAATAATTATAAGGCTGACAGTATCACGTTTTAAACCTCACAGGTTTCAAAAACCTGCGAGGTTTGAATTATTTTAAACGATTACGCTAATAATCCAGCAATCCCATTCCGAATTCGTCGTAGGTAGCCCCGGTATCCGTTCCCAGGGGAACAATACTTTCCAGTTGCTGAATTTCAGACACACTCAGCTGAATATTGGCCGCTTCGAGATTCTGTTCGAGATACTTTCTGCGCTTCGTTCCGGGAATCGGGAGAATGCCTTTGCTGATGATCCAGGCCAGGGCGAGCTGGGATGAGGTGATGTTTTTTTCTTTAGCCATACGTTCGATAGCATCCACCAGCTCGATATTTTTATAGAAATGCTGTTCCTGGAAGCGTGGGATCCCTCTTCGGAAATCGTTTTCCGGCAAATCGTCAATGGTTCGGATCTGACCGGATAAGAACCCTCTGCCCAGAGGCGAGTAGGCTACAAAACCGATTCCCATTTCGTTCAGGGTGCTTAGAACTCCTTTTTTCTCTACGGTTCTTTCAAATAAAGAATATTCGCTCTGTACTGCGGAAATGGGGTGAACGGCATGTGCTTTTTTCACGGTTTCCGAAGACACTTCCGACAGGCCGATGTATCCTATTTTTCCTTCCTTTACGAGATCGCTCATAGCGCCTACGGTTTCTTCGACTGGCGTATTTTTATCCAGGCGGTGCATATAGTACAGATCGATATAATCTGTTTTTAAGTTTTTCAGAGAACGCTCTACAGATTTTTTTACATAATCTCTGGTTCCGTTGATCTTCCAGGTCACCTGGTCGTTGTCATCGATCTCCCATCCGAATTTGGTGGCGATGATGTACTGGTCCCGACTCCCTTCAATCGCTTTGGCTATTAATTGTTCATTTTTAAAAGGGCCGTACAAATCTGCGGTGTCAAGAAAGTTGCTGCCCAGTTCTAAAGAGCGGTGAATGGTGGCGATGGCTTCTTTCTCATCGGTTTTGCCGTACATGTCTGCATCTCCGAATCCCGTCATTCCCATACATCCCAGGCCAATATTCGGAACGGTTAGTCCCTGGCTTCCTAATTTTACATGATTTAATTTCATATCGTTTTATTTTTACTGATACAAAATTCAGCAGAAACTCAAAAACCGGTGTATGCAAAACGCTGATTGTCGTATGCAAATTACAGATTGTTGTTTTTTGAATTTTAAGAGCAACAAATTTACAACAGAATTATCTGCACAATTAGCAAAATCAGCGGGAGATGAATTGTCAATAGAGATTCCCATTTGTCATGCCTCCATTCAGAATGACAAACAATTATTTGTAAAAGACATCCGTGCTATTTGTGTCAAAGAATTACTTTTTCGCTTTAGCACTCATATAAAAGCTCAATTTCCCTCCATTCGTCAGATCAGAATGTTTCAGCGTGAAGTTTTTTATCTCTTTGCCATTCAAAAGAATTTTCTGTACATACACATTCTTCGGACTTTGATTGATCGCTTCAATGGTAAATGTCTTTCCGTTTTCTAAATGTAATACGGCATGGTCTACTGCCGGGCTTCCGATCGCATACTCTTCCGAGCCTGGCGCCACAGGATAAAACCCGAGCGAGCTTAAGATGTACCAGGCACTCATCTGTCCTGCATCATCATTTCCACCTAATCCATCGGGTGTTGCTTTATACTGCATAGCCAGTATTTTTCTGATCTGTGCCTGGGTTTTCCAGGGCTGCCCTGCCCAGTTGTAAAGGTAGGGCACATGGTGTGCCGGCTCGTTACCATGTACGTAGCCACCAATAATGCCTTCTCTTGTAATATCTTCGGTGTCTGCGAAAAATTCATCGGGCAGATGCATGGTAAACAATTCATCCAGTTTCGAGGCAAACTTTCTCTTTCCGTCCATCATCTGAATGAGTTCCGACGGATTTTGCGGAACGAAGAACGTATAATTCCATGAATTCCCTTCAATAAACCCTTGTCCGTGGGTGCTTAAAGCATTAAAATCTTTTTTAAAGCGGCCATCTGCCAGGCGGGGACGCATGAACCCGACCGACGGATCAAAGTTGTTTTTCCAGTTTTCGGAGCGTTTGATGAACTGATTGTAAATTTCCGTCTCACCAAGATGCTTTGCTAGCTGCGCAATGGCCCAGTCGTCATACGCATACTCCAGGGTGTTGGAAACCGATGTGCCGTTTTTCTCGGCGGGAATATATCCCAGGTCTATATACGGTCCGATGCCTTCGTAGTCCCTTTTGTTGGCGGTTTCCACGCAGGCCATCAATGCTTCCCGGGTGTCCCCGGAGTAGTTTCCTTTTATAATGGCATCAGCCACCACACTGACGCTGTGATACCCGCTCATACACCAGTTGTCATTGGCGTAGTGGGACCAGATGGGCAGCATTTTCATCGAAAACTGATCGTAATGTGCCATCATCGATTTTACCATATCGTCATTTCTTTTAGGTTGTATGATATTAAAGAAAGGATGAAGCGCTCGGTAGGTATCCCAGAGTGAAAACGTGGTGTAATTCGTAAAACCTTTTGCCTGGTGAATGTTTTGGTCCAGCCCTTTGTACTCTCCGTTGGCATCCATATAAGTGGTTGGGTTGATGAACGTATGATAGAGGGCGGTATAAAAATTCGTCATCTCTTCTTCGGTGCCCTTGATGAAGATTTTATGGAGTTCCTTATCCCAGTTTTCCTGGGTCTGTGCTTTGATCTGGTCGAAAGATAAAATGCCTGTTTCTGTCTTTAAATTCTCCATCGCATTGGCCTGGCTTACCGGTGAAATAGCGAGTTTAACCTCAATCGCTTCATTTTCGGCCGTATCGAAATCGAAATACATTCTCAGGTTTTTGCCCGCGATTTCGGGGAAGTTTTTCGTCTGGTCAAACTTTCTCCAGAATCCGTTGTACACCTGTTTACCGTCATAATTTTTCTGTCCGTATGATTTGAAGGGCTTTGAAAATGTCATGGCGAAATATACCGTTCTTGTTCTCGCCCAGCCGTTGGTCTGGCGGTAGCCTGTTATGGTATTGCCGTTTTCCACGCGAACGTAGGTCCATATATTTTTGCCGTCGTAGTTGTAGATTCCAGCCATGAGATCCAGGATAATATGGGCCTGGTCAGACTTTGGAAAAGTATAGCGGTGAACACCCACTCTTGTTGTTGCCGTCAGCTCTGCCATGATGTTGTCATCTTCCAGCTTTACTTTATAGTATCCCGCTTCCGCTTTTTCATTCTCGTGGGAAAACCGGCTTCGGTATCCGCTTTCGGGATTTGATGCGGTCCCCGGGTTCAGCTGTAGCTTGCCTACGGTCGGCATCACCAGGAAGTCACCCAGGTCAGAATGTCCTGTTCCGCTGAAGTGGGTCGAGCTGAAGCCGACGATGGTCTTATCTTCGTAACGGTACCCGGCACAGTACTTATATACCTCACCGTTGTATTTCCCATTCAGGGCATAAGAAACCGTATCGGTTTCCGGACTGAGTTGTACAGCCCCAAACGGTGCCGTGGCTCCGGGATAGGTATGTCCCATTTTCTCTGTGCCGATCAGGGGATTCACAAACCGGATCAGCCTTTCAAACTTTTGGGCTTTACCATATACGCTGAAAAACAAAAGAAATAGAAAAATATAAGCTTGCGGCTTCTTCATGGATAAATATTTTTTATGGAAACGTAAATTTAGTTAAATTTAAATAGTGGCAGCAGAACCTGGCGCAGGAAACAAAAGCTCCTATTGCTAGCATATGATTTATCACCTGCCGAATAACTTAAAATCTTAAATTTACGGAAACAATAAAATTATGAATCTATATACACAGCCGATGTTAAGAGAAGATGCCCTGAAAGACAAAGTAGCCATTGTAACCGGAGGAGGAAGCGGTCTCGGAAAAGCCATGACTAAATATTTCCTTCAGCTGGGGGCCAAAGTGGTTATTACTTCCAGGAATCTCGAAAAATTGCAGGGAACAGCTAAAGAACTCGAAGAGGAAACCGGGAGTAAAGTTCTTTGCGTATCCTGTGACGTCAGAAACTGGGATGAGGTGGAAGCCATGAAAGAAGCTACCTTAAAAGAATTCGGAAGAATAGATATCTTACTGAACAATGCAGCAGGGAATTTCATTTCGCCAACGGAAAGATTAACGCATTCCGCGTTCGATTCTATTCTGGATATTGTGTTGAAAGGCACTAAAAACTGTACCCTTTCCATCGGGAAACACTGGATCGATACCAAAACGCCGGGGACGGTTTTAAATATTGTTACCACTTATTCATGGACGGGCTCTGCCTACGTGGTACCGTCGGCCTGTGCCAAAGCAGGCGTGCTGGCCATGACCAGATCTCTGGCGGTAGAGTGGGCTAAATATGGAATCCGCTTCAATGCGATTGCGCCGGGACCATTTCCGACCAAGGGTGCCTGGGACCGATTGCTTCCTGGGGACCTGCAGGAGAAATTCGATATGAGAAAAAAAGTTCCGTTGAGAAGAGTAGGAGAGCATCAGGAGCTGGCCAATCTTGCCGCTTACCTGGTATCGGATTATTCAGCCTATATGAACGGTGAAGTAGTCACGATAGACGGTGGCGAATGGCTTCAGGGCGCCGGAGAATTCAACATGCTGGAAGATATTCCGCAGGAGATGTGGGATGCTTTGGAAGCAATGATCAAAGCAAAGAAATCAAATTAATTTTAGATAAAAACTCTTTAAATGGTGGCCGGGGAAATCGAAGCCGCCATTTTTCTTTCTGCACTCCGCCAAACTCTACCTCAAGGTGGTCGTCATCTACACCGACCCCTTCCAATTCCCCTCCGCTGGAGGGGTGGCGGAAATTCCAAAGGAATTTACGACGGGGTGGTTTTACCCGAGCTGCTCGTAAGCCATACGATTTAACCAAGTTTCCTTTGGTTCTATCGGTTTTTATGGCAGTGAAAATAAAGTCTTCTATTTAATGATGGCTAGTAGATTCGATGCCGCAGTCCCGAAATCTTCTTAAACCACCCCACCAAAAATTCAGAGAATTTTTGGCACCCCTCCAATGGAGGGGAATTTTTACTACGCTCTTCTTACGGTGGACTTTGGGGTTACTGTTACCAGGGAAAGTGATGGATTCTTTTGAATGGTGGCTGAGGCGACTCGATGCCACCGGTCCTTCCAGTGTATGTACCCCCTTCATCATCTCACACCGACTGCTTCCAATTCCACTCCATTGGAGGGGTGGCGGAAATTCCAACGGAATTTGCGACGGGGTGGTTCTATTACGCTGCCACACTCTCATCCACCACTCCCCACAAAAAAACTCCGGCCGGGAAGGATTTCCCAAGCCGGAGCCAACACAATGATAAAAATTTCCATCTCTCATGATGAAATGCTTCTGCGATTATATATACCTTAATTTCAGTATCGGATAGGTTTGTTTTAGAACAAGACGGTTGCTTGCTACCTTGCAAGCCTCTTGCAAGCCTCGAAGTAAGACCCTTGCTTGCTCCCTTACAATCACCTTGCTTGCACCGAAGCAATCCTCTTGTTCTTATGCTACCGTCAGTTGCTTTACGGAATACCCTTCACACAGCTGGTACGCCATTTCTTTCAGGAAAAGCTCTGTAGCATGCTCCATAGAGGAAGCAGAAATATCTGCCCCGCCACGGATACTGCTGCCTGGCAGATCTTTTGAACAGTGAGGCTTCGCTCGCTGGTCGTGCGCGCTGTAAAATCGTTGGGATTGTCTTCCGTTAAAACGGTATGATATAGATATGCGTTAATTCGGTGGAAATTTTAGACATCGTTGTTGGTTTTTGATTAATTTGATCTTATTTATACCTTGTAATGGTAAATAATCCATACGTATTATTATGTCCCAGCCCGTCATTGGCAGACATTAAGGACCAGGTCCCAATATAGAATTGCACACTGCCATCGGTAGTATTATGAATTAGAATATTAGCATTAACATATTCACTGGCATCGTTGGTAGAGTAAGAAAGCCATCATTACCGTCGATTTGTTTACATACAGCTCCTGCCTTTAACCACATACCTGTTCCCGAGTATATATTGGCGTCATATGTTGATAAACCGTTGATACTGTAAAAAATAGCAGAAGAGGATGTGTTTACCATTTTAGGAGCCGGATACTGTGATCCCGCATATCCCCCTGAAGCAAAATCCATTCTCAATGCTCCATCAGGACCAAAATTGACAAATCCACTGGTGCTTCCGGCGGCATCTGACAAAAGTTTATAATTAACACTTTGTGTATTATTAATAGCTCTTCCGTTCATCCAGGTACGGCTAGCTCCGGTAGATCCTGCTGTGAATGAAGAGGTAGGGACTGTAATCACTGCTGTTCTGGTCTCCCCAACATTGAGGTCGGTGGGGGAAGATGTTCCGCCATCACCTTTCAGGCTTGTCCATTGTGACCCGTCCCAATAATACATTCCGGTACTTTTAAGAAGTCCTGTACCTGTGTTATATACCATTAATCCGGCGGCTGGAGAAGTAATAGTACTAACATCGGTTTTACTGTTAAGGGCTACCCTTGGAGGAAGGAATCCTTTATTGGTAGAAGTGAGGTCCAGAGCCGCACTGGCATCCGGGCTGCTTGTTCCTATTCCCACTTGTCCATTATCTTTTGCCACGAAGTCAGTTCCTGCTGCTCTGGCTGTTCCATCTGCTTTGCTTCCCAGTTTTACCAGGCCGTTGGTGGCATCTTTCATCCAGGCGTCATTGGTAGTGTCTCCTGCAGAAGCCCCAGTCATTTTCTGCCAGACACTGCCATCAAAATAGTAATACCCTTCCTCGGTAACATTCACGGTTTTAGTGTCGGTAGGGCTAGCCGCTGACTTCGCGTAGACAATCACTCCTTTTTGGGAGGTACTGTATGCTGCAGTTTTGAGCGAATTACCATCCAATTGCGGGATAAGAAGTCCCTCCGGTTTACTGCCGTCGGTTGTTTTAGGAGTGATGTCGAGGGTAGCCTTCGGGGAAGTATTGTTAATCCCCACCTGAGCGAAAATGGTTAGGCTCATGAACAGGGCAGCCAGTGTAATAATGTTTTTCATTGCTTGTTGTATTTAAAAATTGTTTTAAAAGGTTTACTTATATTTCGTGTTTGTGAACACGAAGAGCGCTAAGATTTCTTTTTTATGCATTGCGCTTTAAGTTTCACAAAGCCGTTCCACTTATAAGAGCTCACCGAGTGACAACCTTATTTTACTAAAATATTAGTGTCATTAGTGTATATCATTAGTGCCATTGGTGTTTAAATCCTAGGTGGCGGGCGGCTGAAATGGCTTGCGTTAATCTTTAAAGGATAAGATTCATTATTTGGATACTGATGTTTTTGCTTTGAAAACGAAGTTTTTATGGACACTGCATCGTAAAACAGGATGAAGTACAATATCCTTAAGCATAAACGCAGTAACAGAGGCGGCTGTAGAAGATTCATCATTTGTTTTTTTTATCAAGTGTGTAAAAAAGTAGTCCTTCCCAGACTATATTTCGGCAGCAAATGTAAATATTTTATAGTTGTATGAAGCAATAATATATTGTTTTTTTTAATATGTTAAATCGCAAATCTCGCTAAAGCCAACACTTTCTAAATATCCCATTATATTGAACTCAGGCCCTAAAAAGATCAGCCTTACCGATTTTTACTTCGGACAAAAGGGATAAAGCATTCGTGCAGAGATCTTACCTGAGAATATTTATCATGCTTTTTCCTCTTTGTGGGGTGTTTATTTTTGTTATCTTACCGCTAAAAAAATAATATGAAAATGAAATTTCGAAATCTTGCTTCAGCCCTTGCTGTCATGTCGTTTTTGAATTTTGCCCATGCCCAGGAATCTCCCAAATATGATTACGTAGAAGCTTTCAAGCCTTTCTCTTACACCCAGACCGGTACGGAAACCAGATCGGCCAGTGGGCAGCCCGGCCATGCCTACTGGCAGAATTCGGCAGATTATCACCTCCGGGTAAGTCTTGATGAAACCAAAAATGAAATAACCGGTACAGCCGATATTACCTATACCAACAACAGCCCGGATAAGCTTGGCTTTCTTTGGCTTCAGCTCGATCAGAACCTGTTTGCAAAAGATTCCAGGGGAAATGCCGTCGTTCCGATGACCGGGAGCAGAAACGGAGCCCATGGTGAAGAGCTGGACGGAGGCTACAGGATAAAATCGGTAAAGCTCGCCGGAAAGGATGTGCACTATACCATTACCGATACAAGAATGCAGATCGATCTTCCGTCTGAACTAAAGGCCCGTGGCGGTGTTGCCAGGATTACCATAGAATACTCTTTTGTATCTCCCCAATACGGATCCGACCGGATGGGAATACAGGATACCAAAAACGGGAAAGTCTTTACCGTGGCACAATGGTACCCGAGAATGTGCGTCTATGATGACGTTATGGGGTGGAATACCCTTCCTTATCTCGGGGCTTCGGAGTTTTACCTGGAATATGGAAATATAACAGCGGATATTACCGTTCCGGCCAGTCATTATGTCGTGGCCTCCGGAGAGCTTCTGAATGCGAAACAGGTATACTCCAGGGAAGAAAACAGCAGGTGGCAACAAGCCCGGAACAGTGATAAGACCGTCATGATCCGTCCCGAATCGGAGATCGGAAAAAATACAGCAGCCGGAACAAAAACCTGGAAGTTTAAAATGAGCCAGACAAGGGATTTTGCCTGGGCATCTTCTGCTGCCTTTATCCTGGATGCCGCAAGGATCAACCTTCCGGAAGGGAAAAAATCACTGGCCATATCTGCCTATCCCGCAGAAAGTGCCGGAGACAAAGCCTGGGGAAGATCTACGGAATACACCAAGGCGGCTATCGAACATTATTCTGCAAAATGGTACAGCTATACATATCCTGCAGCCACCAATGTAGCCGGAAACGAAGGCGGAATGGAATATCCCGGAATTGTTTTCTGCCACATGAATTCTAAAGGAGCGGAACTCTGGGGCGTCACCGATCATGAGTTCGGGCACAACTGGTTTCCGATGATTGTGGGCTCCAACGAAAGATTGTTTGCCTGGATGGATGAAGGCTTCAATTCCTTTATCAACGAGCTTTCCACGGAAGCATTCAACAAAGGGGAATATTACCAAAAGAAAAACGTTACGCAAATGGCCCCTTTCCTGATGAACGACCTTTTCGAGCCTATCATGACCGGAGCCGATAATATGAAGGAGGGGAGCATCGGTGTTTTGGCTTACTTTAAACCGGAACTGGGATTAGGGGTCCTCCGTGAATCTATCCTGGGACCCGAAAAGTTTGATAAAGCGTTCAGGACCTATATCGACCGGTGGGCATTCAAACATCCTACACCATGGGATTTTTTCCACACCATGGAAAATGTTTCCGGAGAAGAGCTGAACTGGTTCTGGAGAGGATGGTTTTTCAATAAATGGAAGATCGACCAGGCCGTAAAAGAGGTGAAGTATGTAAACGGTGACTTTAAAAACGGCGCCCTGATCACGGTGGAGAATATCGGCCAGCTGCCTATGCCGACGACTGTTCAGATCAGATTCAAAGATGGAACCGAACAGACCGCAACCCTCCCGATCGAAGTCTGGAAAAGAAATAAGGAATGGACCCTCAAAACCGATACGAATAAAGAAATCGACCAGGTGAAGCTTGACCCGAAATCGCAGATTCCGGATGTCAACATCACAAACAATACCTGGACTTCAGCCGACGCAAAGCCGTAAAATAATAGAATGACTTTATCATCAGACTCAGGAAGATACCGGAGTTTTTTATTTTAAATTATGTTTAAATTAAGTGCAGTCTTCATGATAAGCCTTACTTTTGCTTAAGCTAATTAAAATATATGATTATGAATTTAAGATTTTCAATCGTAAGTCTTATGATGTTTGCTTTAGGCTTTTCTCAGGATCTTAAGGTGATGAGCTTCAACATCCGCCTGAATGTCGATTCTGATAAAGAGAATTCCTGGACCAACAGAAAACAGGATGTAGCGGATCTGCTGACGTATTATCACCCGGATTATTTCGGCGTTCAGGAAGCACTTCCAGAACAGATGAAGGATATTAAAAACGTATTGAAAAACTATGACTATGTAGGAGTAGGAAGAGACGACGGGAAAGAAAAAGGCGAATTCTCCGCTATATTTTATGATACGCAAAGGCTTCAGGTGATTAAATCGGGTACCTTCTGGCTTTCCGAAACGCCTGAAAAGCCTTCCAAAGGCTGGGATGCGGCCCTGAACAGAATCTGTACCTACGCACTTTTCAAAGACAAGGCATCAAATAAGGAATTTATGGCTCTTAATCTGCATTTTGATCATGTAGGAAATGTAGCCAGAGTAAAATCTTCAGAACTGATCCTGAAGAAAATCAAAGAGCTGAATCCTAAAAACCTGCCGGTAACCGTGAGCGGCGATTTTAATTTGACGGAAGATTCGGAACCTATTAAGATCATGTCACAGAACATGGAAGACAGCTTCTATCATTCTGAAACGAAACATTACGGTCCAAAAGGTACTTTCACAGGTTTCAATGTGAATGAAGTTCCCAAAGAAAGAATTGATTATATTTTCGTGAAAGGATTTAAGATTAAATCTCACAGACATATCAACGACAGAAGGGAAAACCTACTGTATCCGTCGGATCATTTTCCGGTGCTTGCAGAACTTCAGTTCAAGTAGGGAACTTACAGCTGCGTATTATTCCCCAAAAGGCCATACAGAATCTTATCCCTGATTTCATCCGTAATATCCGAGGTAGATTCTGTATTTCTTTTAAACCAGAAATAAGAATTATTCAGGGTATGAAGAATGAATCTTGTCGTAAAGGCAGGTGATTTCAGTTCCCATTTTTCAGCCCGGAAGATCTGTGAAATCAATTCTTCCACTTCCTGCTGGTAGTTTTTTCTCAGGGCAATAAATTCTGGAAGCCGCTCCTCGAGGTGTTTCCATTCGTTGGAGTAAATGTGGGTGACATCACGGTTTTTAAGGACAACCGATAGATGCTTGTCCAGGAAAAGATTTAATTTTTCCTTCGGCGGAACATCCGTATTTTTTACTTCCTGAAGCTCATCGAAAAATTCCTGGGCGATCCCGAAACAGATCCATTCTAAAATCTCTTCCTTGGAACGGATGTGGGCATACAATGAAGCCGCCTTGATATTGAGCTTTGTGGCCAAATCCCGCACAGAACTGCCCATATACCCCTTTTCCTTGAAAAGTTCAACGGCAACATCCAATATTTTCTTTTGTTTTTCTTTAAGCTCCATCTGGTAAAAGGCAAAAGTAATTATTTTGATTTTAATATGCTGACTTTAACATTATGATTTTTGATATCCTGATTGTCAATATCATTATCTAAAGCGAAGTTCGTCTTCATTTTATTAAATTTTTAATCAAAAAAATCTTAATGGTTTAATTCCTATCATTTCAAAATTCTAATCTATGACTGTTCTTCCGATTATTTTCATTTAATTTAAGCATAACCGGAAAATTTGTCTTTCATAATTTATTCTCAAATGTATATTTCGGAAATTTTGTCTCTGTTTTTTGAAAAATCAATAATTGAACACTTTTTGCGATATAGCTTTCGAATTAAATGATTGAATCAGATAAAGGACATCAGACTTTAGATATCAGTTTTAATTTGATTTTAATATAAAGTCTCATATAATGGTCTGGAATCTGATGTCTGAATCTGAAATAAAAGAAGTAACAAATCAAAAATAAATATATATATGAATCTTAATCAATATACCGTAAAATCACAGGAAGCCATCCAGGCCGCACAACAGGTAGCCATGGAGTTTGGCAACCAGAGTATTGAGCCTCAGCATCTTCTTGAAGGTATTTTTCAGGTGGATGAAAATATTTCGCCGTTCTTATTGAAAAAATCAGAGGCAGATGCTGCCCTGGTAAGAGAGCGCAACCGTGAAAATTTAGAAAAGCTTCCGAAAGTGCAGGGTGGAAATATCTACCTTTCCCAGTCGGCCAATAAAGTATTACTCGATGCACCCAATATCGCTAAAAAAATGGGTGATGAATATGTAACGATCGAGCATTTGTGGCTTTCGTTACTGGAAACCAATTCAGAAGTTTCGAAAATGCTGAAAGATATGGGCGTGACGAAAAACCTTCTGGAAGGCGGAATTAAAGAATTAAGGAAAGGAAGCAAAGCGACTTCTGCAAGCTCAGAAGAAACCTATCAGTCCTTAAATAAATATGCTAAGAACTTTAACGAATTAGCTGCGGAAGGAAAATTAGATCCTGTGATCGGACGTGATGAAGAGATCAGAAGGGTCTTGCAGATCCTTTCCAGAAGAACAAAAAACAACCCGATTTTGATTGGGGAGCCGGGTGTTGGTAAAACCGCCATCGCAGAAGGAATCGCGCACAGAATTATCAATGGCGACGTTCCGGAAAATTTGCAGGACAAAACATTGTACTCATTAGATATGGGAGCTCTGATTGCCGGGGCCAAATACAAAGGTGAGTTTGAAGAGCGTCTAAAATCCGTGGTGAATGAAGTCATCAAATCAGACGGGCAGATCATTCTTTTCATCGACGAAATCCATACCCTGGTAGGTGCCGGAGGTGGTGAAGGGGCGATGGATGCGGCGAATATTCTTAAACCGGCTTTAGCAAGAGGAGAGTTGAGAGCGATTGGTGCAACCACCCTGAACGAATACCAGAAATATTTTGAAAAGGATAAAGCCTTAGAAAGACGTTTTCAGAAAGTAATGGTGGAAGAACCTGATACCGAATCGGCTATTTCGATTCTTCGTGGAATTAAAGATAAATACGAAGCCCACCACAAAGTAAGAATCAAAGACGAGGCGATTATTGCCGCTGTGGAAATGTCTCAGCGATATATTTCTGACCGTTTCTTACCGGATAAAGCGATTGACCTGATCGATGAGGCTTCGGCTAAATTAAGAATGGAGATCAATTCAAAACCGGAAGAGCTGGATGTGCTCGACCGAAGATTGATGCAGCTGGAAATTGAGCTGGCCGCCATTTCAAGGGAAGGCAACCAGACCAAAATCGATCATCTGAAAGAAGATATTGCGAAAATTTCCGAGCAACGAAACGAGATCAATGCCAAATGGCTGAAAGAAAAACAAAAATCTGAAGATTTAACCCAGATTAAAAAACATATAGAATCCCTGAAGCTGGAAGCCGAAAGAGCTTCAAGAGCCGGAGATTATGCCAAAGTAGCGGAAATCCAGTACGGAAAACTCCGCGAAAAAGAAGATGAGCTCTCCAAGCTTGAGCTGGAAATGCAGAATCATCAGAACGAACTGATTAAAGAAGAGGTGACTTCTGAAAATATTTCTGAAGTAATCGCCAAATGGACCGGAATTCCTGTGACCAAACTTCTTCAGTCTGAAAGGGAAAAATTACTCAACCTTGAAAATGAGCTTCACCATCGTGTGGTAGGTCAGAATGAAGCCATCACAGCGGTTGCCGATGCCATCCGAAGAAACAGGGCGGGGTTGAGCGACGACAAAAAACCGATCGGTTCGTTCTTGTTCCTGGGAACGACAGGGGTCGGAAAAACCGAGCTGGCAAAAGCTTTGGCTGAGTTTTTATTCGATGATGAAAACAATATGACCAGAATTGATATGAGTGAATATCAGGAACGTCACAGTGTGTCGAGACTGGTCGGAGCGCCTCCGGGATATGTAGGATATGATGAAGGCGGACAGCTGACGGAAGCAGTGAGAAGAAGACCTTATTCTGTGGTGCTTTTAGATGAAATTGAAAAAGCACATCCCGATGTTTTCAACACCTTGCTGCAGGTTCTGGATGACGGTCGTTTAACCGACAACAAAGGCCGGGTCGTGAATTTCAAAAACTCGATCATCATTATGACATCGAATTTGGGTTCACACCTGATCCAGGAGAATTTTGAAAATATCACCGATGAAAACCAGGATGAAATTGTTGATAAAACGAAAGATGAGGTTTTCGGCCTGCTGAAACAGACCTTACGTCCGGAGTTCCTGAACAGGATCGATGAAGTGGTCCTTTTCCAGCCTTTAAGAAAAAAAGAAATCGGAAAAATTGTTCAGTATCAGTTGAGAGGATTCAATGATATGCTGGCTAAACGGAATATTATTATGACGGCCACCCAGGATGCTGTAGATTATCTGATGAATAAAGGATATGATCCTGCTTTCGGTGCCCGACCGCTGAAAAGGGTAATCCAACAGGAAGTGCTGAATAAATTGTCGAAGGAAATCCTTGCCGGAACTGTAAATGACGGAGACCGCATCACCCTGGATTATTTCGAAGAAACCGGTCTGGTGTTCAGGCCGACCGACTTATAAGTAGTTTTTTTCATATATATTATTTTTGTAATAAGTGCCGCAGACGCCAATCTGCGGCACTTATTTTTTTATTTACTGAGACGCTGGTTTTAAAATATTTTTAGTTAAAACTATCTAAAGCCTGTACAATTTTAACTAAAAACCAACAATCCGTAAAATTCCCATAAATAAACAGTGAAAAACCTGTCCCGCCGATTTGTTTTTTTACGAAATTTGCGGAATCAACTAACATTCTAAAAAAAACTAGCTTATGAAAACAAATCTAAACCCGGAAGCTGAAACCCCGGACCTTAAGCTGCTACCCGACACCATGACACACGATCTTATCCAGATCCTTGTGGATAATTACAGGAATAATCAGCTGAAATCCGTAAAAGAGAAACTGGGAATAGAAGATGCCCATTCTATCCATTTTGATCTTGCGACCCTGAAGAAATTTATTTCCGAGATTGAAGCATTATCACTGGCAGGCAATCCGGATATCAGCACAGATGATCTCGGAATAAGATTTTATTATGCCGCCTATCCTAAAGCGGAAAACTGGAATATCATGGCTCAAACGCCTGTGAAGAAGGAATATGCCGGAAGACATACACTGATAATGGTTCCGACCATTAAAAAGGAAGACGAAAACGGAGAGCCGGGAAATTATGATTTTAATCCTTTAGCAAAGAGTGGTCATTTCGAAAAGAGAGCGATGGCATTGGGAAAAGGTGAGGACAACACTGAAGAGGGGGTGGTCTGCCAAAACCATGGTGCCCTGATTCCGCCGGACAGTAAAAAAACAGAATTTTTCTAATAAATACATTTAAGATTTAAACACAATGAGTGAGTTCCAAACAATAGCATTCGAATGTATGTACTGGGCAGAAGGCGTAGCCGCTGCTGTATCTCTTATCTTTTACAACCGTATAAAGGATAAATACTGGAAATACTTTGTGTTTTATCTTATTTTTATTTTTGTTTGCGAAAGCGTCGGAAGATGGGGAAGTCTTTTTTTTGATTACAATAAACAGGCTTTTTATAATTATTTTGTGATTCCCGTTCAGTTCATATTTTTTTATTGGCTGTACGCGGCTCAGTCTTTCAGGAGAATGAATCTTTTTATTATCCTCTCTTCCGTATATCTGCTTTCATTCTTGCCAAGCGAATTTCTGTATTCTGCAGATAAAGTGATGTTTTCCCTAAATTATACCTTAGGATGCCTCATTTTGATGATCCTTGTCGTAATGGAATATTACAAACAGATCAATGATTCTGATATTCTGAATTTCGACAAAAACCGAATGTTTTATATCAATCTCGGGGTTACGTTGTTCTATATAGGAACATTACCTTTCTGGACTTTTCTTGAACTCATTAAGCATTATCGTGAAATTTTCAACATATACTTTGCTTACTTTCTTGTTTCAGGAATTGTCATGTATGTATTATTTTCAATTTCATTTATATGGGGAAAACAGAACTCCTGATAACATTAATTCTTTTCAACATATTCTTTGTGTTGTTTGTAGCCGCCGTTATGGTCTACATCAGGAAATACAGGCAGCGGAAAAAAGAATATCTGAATGAAATTGAAGTGAAAAATGAAATTCACAAACGTGAACTTCTCGCTACCCAGCTGGAAATCCAGCAGGCGACCATGCAGCAGATCGGGCGTGAGCTTCATGATAATATCGGGCAGAAACTTACCCTGGTGAGCCTATACACGCAACAGCTTCTGTATGAAAATAAAGTCCCTGAAGTAAGCGAAAGGATAGACCAGGTTTCGCAAATCATCAACCAGTCGCTGCAGGATCTGAGGAGTCTCTCGAAAACACTGACGGATGACAATATCAGCCAAAAAGAAATCGTAACCCTCATCCAGGAGGAAGTAGACAACACCAATGCATTTAAAAAATGTCTTGTTGATTTTAAGCATAATTTTCAGCAGCTGGATCTGGGATTTGTTCATAAAAATGTCTTGTTGAGGATCACCCAGGAATTTATTCAGAACAGTATAAAGCACTCTAATTGTAAGAATATTTTCATCAGTCTTAATACTTCTGAGACCGTCCTCTGGGAGCTCACTTTGAAAGATGATGGCGTAGGATTCAACCAGTCAGCGGTTCAGTCAAACGGAATCGGTCTTACCAATATGAAAAACAGAGCCCAGATCATTGGGGCTGATTTCAGTCTCGAAAGCAGTGAATATTCAGCAACCACACTCAATATTATTTTAAAAAAACAGTCATGAAAAAGACCATAGTGATCGTAGACGACCACATTCTTATCGCAAAGGCATTAGAAGGCATTATCGGGAATTTCAAAGATTTTGAAGTGATCTACGTGGCGGAAAACGGCAGGGACCTTATTCAGAAATTTGAAAATAACAGCAGAATCCCTGATATTATTTTGATGGACATCAGCATGCCGATCATGGACGGATTTGAAGCTGTCCTTTGGCTGAAGGAAAATCATCCCGGCATTAAAGTAATGGCATTGAGCATGCAGGGCGATGATAAAAGTGTCATCAAAATGATAAAAAACGGGGCTAAAGGATATTTGCTCAAAAATACCCACCCGAAAGACCTTGAAAATGCCCTGATTAAATTGAATACCGATGGTTTTTTCTATCCGGACTGGGCCTCGAAGATCATTTTTTCGAATATGAACAATGAAGATCCGGCGGTCAACATCAGAATTTCGGAGCGTGAAAAAGAATTCCTGAAATACACTGTAACCGAGCTGAGCTATAAAGAAATTGCCGATAAAATGTGCTGCAGTCCACGGACGGTAGAAAGTTACCGCGATCAGCTTTGCGATAAACTCGATCTTAAAACCCGTGTCGGGCTGGCCGTTTTCGCCATTAAAAATGGCTTTGCTGGTTAGAATATGGGTTAAGGATTTTCTGATTTATTATGGTTAATCGTTAAATAAATGTTTATTTTGTTGATAAATAATTATATAAAATGGATAAGTATTATTGATTGAATAATAAAATTATATAACAATCTGGTGAAATACTTGCACGGGAATTCTAAATTTTATAATTTCATTTTTGTAACAAAATATACTTTTATGAAAAAACTACTATTCGGAGTTCTCGTGCTGAGCTTCATGTCCGCGTGTAACAGCGACAACCTTAATAATCAAACTGATGAATCGGTAAACAACCAGGAACCGTTAGCAGGATCTGCTTTAAAAAGGGGCTGCCCTTCTGAAGAAATCAGAAAAATTGCGCTCCAGAACAGTTCTGAACTCAGACAGAAGTATTCTGAACTGGAATCCAATACCGAAAAATTTGCAAACGACCTTAAGCTTGGGAAAGTACTGTCCGATGGGACCGTTGAGATTCCGGTGGTGGTCAATGTGCTGTACAGAACCTCAGCAGAAAACATTTCAGCTTCCCGGATAGCCGAGCAGATTGCCGTTCTGAATGCCGATTATGGCGGGACCAACACTGACGCTTCCAGTATCCCTACCGCCTTCCAGGGCGTAAAGGCCGGAGATGTGAAAGTAAGATTCAGGCTGGCCAATACCGTGAGAAAATCGACCACAAAAACGAGCTGGAGCACCAATGATGCAATGAAAAGATCATCAAGTGGCGGAATTGATGCAACAAGCCCTGCTAATTATCTTAATATCTGGGTTGTCGGAAACATGGGACAGATCCTGGGCTATGCTACTTTTCCTGAATCTTCGGGGCTGTGGAACGACGGTGTGGTGATCGCTGCATCATACTTCGGAAAAACAGGCGCTTCAGCTCCTTTCAACAAAGGAAGAACTGCTACCCATGAAGTGGGACACTACCTGAACCTGAGACATATCTGGGGAGATGCCAATTGCGGAAACGACCTGGTATCTGATACGCCGACTCAGACCGGACCAAATTACGGAACGCCAAGCTATCCGTTATACAATACCTGCGGTGGAGTACAGAGATCCGTTATGTTTATGAATTATATGGATTATGTAGATGATTCTGCGATGTTCATGTTCTCTTCCGGGCAAAAAACAAGAATGCAGTCGGTGGTTGCTTCATCAGGAGCAAGATCCGGTTTAAGGCTGTATTAAAAAGCTGATAACCTTTTCATAAATACGAGAACCGGCCCTTTTCATCGAAAAGGGCCGGTTTGTTTTACAGCGATTTTTTATTATCTTCCGGGGTATAGTCCATAAAGATCCCGCCGTCGGCAGTTACCGATTTTACTTTTTTGGTGATTGGGATGGTAAGCATTGTGTGCTTCTGATCTTTCTCCCAGACAGAAGGCGAAAAATGAAGCTTTTCAACCCTTCCGTCCTCATAGCTGATTTCCATATCGAAAGGAATGGCAAAACCACCGGTGTTATCTATATTAATCGTAAGAAGGTCGTTAAGCTGGCCGGCTCTTGTGACTTTAAGGTCAATATAATTATTGGTGTAAAACCAGTTATTAAAGAACCAGTTGAGATTTTTCCCGGAACCTGTATTCATCGAGTAAAAGTAATCCCATGGAATAGGATGTTTTCCGTTCCAGTTATTCATGTAATGATGGAGTGCCTTTTTAAAAAGGTCGTCCCCGAGGTAATCTTTCAGTGCCAGATACGATAAAGATGCTTTCACATAAGAATTGTTGCCGTAGCCCGCGCTGCTTACCTGGGTACTCATCGTGATGATGGGCTGGTCCTGTTCGGCAGAAGGATCATTGATCCATCTTTTCACCCTGAAATTTTTATAAAAATCTTTAGCCTTCGCTTCACCGTTTTCGTCAATTCCGATCAGGTATTCCAGTGTTGTCGCCCAGCCTTCATCCATAAAAGCATATCTTGTTTCATTAATGCCCATGTAAAAAGGAAAGTAGGTGTGCGCTATTTCGTGATCGGCCGTCAGCCTTGCATCTTGAAAATCATCCGGAATACTGGTGTCGTTGATCATCATTGGATATTCCATATCGGCATACCCCTGAACAGCTGTCATGACATTATAAGGATATTCGACGCCCGGCCAGTTTTTTGAAAACCAATCCAGGTTGTACCGCATCCACTCTACATAATGCTCAAAATCTTTGGCATCGGATTTATAGGCAGCCTGTACGCTCGCTCTTTTTGTCTTCAGCTGAACACTCGAAGCATCCCATGTATAGTGGTTACTCAGTGCAAAACAGAAATCTGTAATATGGTTAGCTTTAAACTTCCAGACATTCCATTTGTTCTGTTTCGTTACTTTTCCGGCTTTCATTTCATGCTCAGTAGCTACATGAATTACCTTGTCACTTTTTAATGAAGATTTGTATCTTTTTAAATATTCAGGCTGAAGAACCGTTTCAGGATTCAGGAAATCGCCTGTTGCCCAGACCACATAATTTTTGGGAGCGGTGATGGCAAAGCTGTAATCATTAAAATCATTATAAAACTCCTGTCTGTCGGAATGAGGAAGCATATCCCATCCGTTGTAATCATCATACACTGAGATTCTTGGAAAAGAATAGGCAACGTAAAATGTTTCCGGATCAATCTGCCCTTCTCTTCCGCTCTGTACGGAGAGGGGATATTCCCATTCTATTTTAACCTCTGCCTTTCCTTTGGATTTTAAAGCGGAATGCAGTTTTACTTTCTCTACGGTGCCCCAGTTTTCACTGTTTACCGTATATTTTTCTCCATTTACGGAGAACGATTTAATATGCAGCCCGGTGGTCAGGAAATCTTTGGAAACCATTCCTGATCTTGGTGCCTGAGGCTTGTGCAAATTGTTTATGAATCTTATAGCAAGCTCATTAAGAGTATCCGGGCTATTGTTAGTGTACACGATTGTTTCTTTTCCTGAAACGATCTTTGTTCCGGAATCCACTTTTACCTCTACATTATAAATCCCTTTATTCTGCCAGTAATTTTTTCCGGGTGCACCGGAAAGGTCGCGGGTTCCGTTTTCGTACGCTTTTTTAATATTTCTTGGCATATAAAGCTCCTGAGCAGAAAATTGCCACGACGTCAAAAGCAATAATCCCCAAACTAATCTTCTCATTAAAGTTTTTTTATAATCAATTAATTTAACATAAAAATAATAAAAACAGCAATTAAAATATTACTTCATCTTATTAATTTATCAGCCAAAAAAAGCTATTTTCTGACATCCTAGTTTTTCTTCATCTTCAATGCCGTTAAGAATGTTCAGGATAGCTTTAATCGAACGTGCAAAGGTAAGGCAAATTACAACTGAAGCCATAAAAAAACAGTGGGAAAGATACGGTATCTGACACCGTAATTAAACGGTTTTTAAAGTAAATCAGATTCATATTAAAAGCACCTACATGATGAAAATCATAAAAATTTGGCAGAAACAAAAAATCTTTTTACATTTACACCTAACAAGTGTTAGTTAGTTTAGTTATGGATTTTTCGGTGGAATATTTACAATTGGATCAGTTGCGGGCTTTACAGTCCGACCGGCTGATTCGTTTGGTAAGGTATCTGGGTGAAAAATCGGAGTTTTATGCAGGGAAAATGATGGAGTCCGGACTTTCACCGGAAGATATTCGATCCATTGATGACATTGCTAAACTGCCGATTACCTATAAACAGGATTTAAGGGACAATTATCCGTTCGGATTATGCACGGTTCCGAAAAACGAACTGCAGCGGATTCACTGCTCCAGCGGGACAACCGGCAAACCGACGGTGGTAGGATATACCAAAGAGGATGTAGACCTGTTCAGCGAAGTGGTAGCCCGTTCACTGAATGCAGCAGGCGCCCGGCCGGGAATGCAGCTGCACAATGCCTATGGTTACGGGATTTTCACCGGAGGATTAGGACTTCATTACGGAGCCGAGAAATTAGGAATGAGTGTGCTGCCGATTTCAGGAGGAATGACGGCCAGACAGGTTGATTTAATTATCGATTTTAAGCCTGAAGTAATCTGCTGTTCACCATCGTATGCGCTTACGATCGCCGATGAATTTGCCCGCCGTGGAATTTCAGCAGAAGAGATCAGCCTGAAATATGCGGTGCTGGGTTCAGAGCCCTGGACGGAGCTGATCAGGCATCATATCGAAGAAAGATTAGGGGTTCATGCCACAAATATTTACGGACTTAGCGAAATTATCGGTCCCGGGGTATCCGTGGAAGATTTTGAAGAAAAAGGAGGCTCTTACATCTGGGAAGATCATTTTTACCCTGAAATTTTAGATCCGATCACCAAACAGCCGGTTCCTTTCGGGGAAGAAGGGGTTCTGGTGATTACGACCTTAACGAAAAAAGCCATGCCGCTTTTAAGGTATTGGACAAATGATATTAGCAGCCTGTATTACGATGAAAAAGGAAAGAGGACGATGGTAAAAATGAAACCGATCTTAGGAAGAGCTGATGATATGCTGATCGTAAGAGGCGTAAATGTTTATCCGAGCCAGATTGAGGAAGCATTCACTCATGTAAAAGGCGTAGTTCCCAATTATTATCTCACGCCTGTTGAGAAAGAGCAGATGTGTGTCGCCCTGGATGTTGATGTAGAAGTGGATGATGAATGGGTAAGAGCACAAAATTTAAGCTTAAATACCGACGATTATGCTATTTTTGTCGGAAATTTCGGAAAAACTATAGAAAACGAAATTAAAAAACGGGTAGGCATTACTACAAAAGTGAAGATTCACGCCCAGGACAGCCTTCCGAAATGTGAAGGTGGAAAAATTAACAGAATACTAAAAAAATAAATGAATTCATTTTACAAACTAAAAACGGTAAAAGTTCAGAAAGATACCAGCGATGCAGTGAATGTAGCCGTTGAAATCCCTGAGGAGCTGAAGGATAAATTCAGGTTCAAGCAGGGGCAGTATCTTAATTTCCGTATGATGATCGACGGAAATGAGGAAAGACGTTCTTATTCCATCTGCAATGCGCCGAGCGAAAAAAGCAATACACTGGAAGTATTGGTAAAATTGCTGGAAGGCGGAAAAGTTTCCGGGTATTTCAACGAACATCTTCACATGGATGAGGTGCTGGAAGTGATGCCTCCGATGGGCGGATTTAACACGTCTTATCACCCGACCAATGTGAAAACCTATATCGGATTGGCTGCAGGAAGTGGGATCAGCCCGGTGCTTTCCAACATCAAAGAAAGTTTATATCAGGAGCCGAATTCCAATGCGTATCTGTTTTACAGCAACCGGAGCATGAACCATGTGATGAAGAAAGCCGAAATCGAAGAACTGGTAAAAAAGTTCAACGGCAGGCTGAAAGTCATTTACCTGGTCAGTCGCGAAAAACATGAGGATGAACTGTTTGAAGGAAGGATCTGTCCGGATAAGCTGGAGCAGCTTTTTGAAAGGCATCCTGAGATCGATGTAAAGGAATCTACTTATTTCATCTGCGGTCCCGCGGAAATGATCAAAAGTGTGGCGGATTATCTGAAAAAGGATAAAAAAGTACCGGCCATTCAGGTTTTGTTTGAATATTTTACCGCTCCGGATGAAGAAAATACGGAGGAAATGAGTGATGAATTCAAAGCCATTGCCAATATCGAAAGTATGGTAACAGTGATTATCGATGACGATGAATACTCATTCCATTTGAATTCAAAAAAAGAAAGTATTTTAGATAAAGCATTAAAGGACAATCTTCCTGTGCCGTTTGCCTGCAAAGGAGGAGTGTGCTGTACGTGTAAAGCCGAAGTTCTCGAAGGGGAAGTCTTCATGGAGAAAAACTACGCGCTTACCGAGGAAGAAGTAGCCCGAGGCTATGTACTGACCTGCCAGTGCCACCCGACCACCAACGTGGTGATGCTGAATTATGATGTGTAATTAATATACCAATATAACAATTTACCAATATAACAATTATTGCCTGATTTGTACATTGTGACATTGATACACTATTACACTGATACATTGTTACACTGATACATTGTTACATTTTAAAATTTGAAAAATTTTAATTATGGACTTAGAAAAATTCGTACAATACGTACATGACGAAAATAAAGTGGAACCGAAAGACGTAATGCCTGATGATTACAGGAAGCTTTTGGTTCGCCAGATCTCACAGCACGCCCATTCCGAAATCGTGGGAATGCTGCCGGAAGCCAACTGGATCTCCAGGGCACCTTCATTAAGGAGGAAAATGGCTCTGCTGGCTAAAGTTCAGGATGAAGCCGGGCACGGACTGTACCTGTATTCCGCGACCGAAACATTAGGCGATGGAACGGTAAGAGCCGACCGTGATGCCACTTACGAAGATATGCTTTCCGGGAAAGCCAAATATTCGAGTATTTTCAACTACCCGACGTTGAGCTGGGCGGATATCGGCGCGATTGGTTGGCTGGTAGACGGTGCGGCGATCATGAACCAGGTGATGCTGATGGGAAATTCCTACGGTCCTTACTCAAGAGCGATGGTAAAGATCTGTAAGGAAGAATCCTTCCACCAAAGACAGGGATACGAAATACTGATGGCCCTTTGCCGCGGAACCAAGCAGCAGAAAGAAATGGCACAGGCCTCGTTAAACCGTTTCTGGTGGCCGGCTTTGATGATGTTCGGCCCGAATGACGACAGTTCGCCAAACTCTAAAATCTCCATGAATTACAGAGTGAAAAGAGAAAGCAACGACAGTCTCCGTCAGCGTTTCATCGATGTTACCGTTTCCCAGGCTGAATTCTTAGGCCTTACCATTCCGGATAAAGACCTGAAATGGAATGAGGAAAGACAACATTACGATTTCGGGGAATTGCCATGGGATGAATTTATGGAAATCCTGAAAGGGAACGGGCCATGCAACAAGAAGCGGATCGAAACCAAAAGAAAGGCGCAGAGAGAGAATTCCTGGGTAAAAGAAGCCGCCGCTGCTTTTGCAGAGAAACAGGAAAAAATTTCAATATAACAATATACCAGTGTAAAAATGTAACAATTACTGTCATGCTGAGCTTGTCGAAGCATTTCATTGATAGACTGTTACATTGATACATTGTTAAATTAATTTTAATTATGGCAAATTTAGATATGTGGGAAGTGTTTATCCAGACTAAACCGGGATTATCCCACAAACATGTAGGAATCGTACAGGCACCGACTGCCGAAATGGCTTTGCAGAATGCCAGGGACGTTTACACCAGAAGAAAAGAAGGGACTTCCGTTTGGGTAGTGCCGAGCAAGTATATCGTGACTTCGGAAGGGGTGGACAAAGAAGCGTTCTTCGATCCGGCAGACGACAAACTCTACCGTCACCCGACGTTTTATGAGATCCCGAACGATGTAAAAAATATGTAAATTAATAAATTTGAAAATGTGGCTAATTTGAAAATGTGGAAATGACCTTACGTACGTTATTTTCTCAGGCTTTCAATTAAGGCGGACAATCAATTTTCAAATTAACTAATTCTCAAATTTTCAAATTAAAAAATAATGAATCCATTATACAATTATTTATTAAAACTGGCAGACGATAGCTTCATCATGGGGCAGCGTTTGTCGGCATGGTGTGGGGAAGGACCTTATCTGGAAGAAGATATTGCGTTAACGAATATCGCTTTGGATGAATTAGGCCAGGCCAACAACTTTTATGTGTGTGCTTCGAGAGTAATCGATAACCGCAAAACGGAAGACGATCTTGCTTTTTTAAGATACGAGCACGAATATATGAACGCCCACTGGACCGAACTTCCCAACGAAGATTATGCACAGACGATTCTGAAAGTCTATGTCTTTGCAATCTATCAAAAACTGATGTATGAAGCTTTGTCCCAATCTGCGGACGAAGAGCTGTCTGCCATTGCCCAGAAATCTTTAAAAGAAGTCCGTTACCATTATACCCACGCCGCTTCCTGGATGAAAATTTTCGCGCAGGGAACGGAAGAAAGCAGGTCCCGCCTGGAAAAGGCTATTGAAAATATCTGGGAATATACCAAAGGTTTGTTTGCAAAAACCGAAGGCGAGGATGATCTGGTAGCTTTAAATATAGTTCCGAATACAGATGCGCTGTATGAAGAGTTTCTGGCGATCACGCAGAAAGATTTTGCTAATTTCGGTTTAATATATCCAACAAACCCTTTCATGCAGCCAAAATCCAGAACAGGATATCACACGGAATATTTCGGCTTTATGCTTTGCGAATTGCAATATATGCAGAGAGCGTATCCGGGATGTACCTGGTGAGATTAATGGAACAATGCAGCAGTTTCACAACGTAACAATTTGTACTGCTGTTAAAATTATACTTTGATGGCTTTGCTGAGTAGAACGCCTTTGCGAATTTAAAAACAAGTAGTTGTCAAAAAAACTTAGCGCACTTTGCGTTTAAAAACTTTTCAGAATTAAAAAGATTGAGAAATCCTTTAGATATATTAGAAATGGTTCCCGATCCGGAAATCCCCGTGATCAATATCGTGGAATTGGGCATTGTAAGAGCAGCGAAAGTTACCGGCGAGAATTCCTGTGAAGTGACGATTACGCCGACTTATTCAGCCTGTCCCGCTATGTTTACTATTGAGGAAGACATCATCAAGATCATGAAGGAAAACGGCTGGGAAGCAAAAGTGGTGACCAAAATGTTCCCAATCTGGACGACCGACTGGCTCACGGATGAAGCCCGGGAAAAGCTGAGCGCTTACGGAATCACGCCCCCGGAAAAAGGAGCGGATGAGCATCACATCGGGAAACCGAAAAAATGCCCGCGTTGCGGCTCGGAGCACACCAAACAGATCAGCCGGTTCGGGTCTACTTTATGTAAAGCCTCGTATCAGTGTCTAGATTGTTTGGAACCTTTTGATTATTTTAAATGCCATTAAATTAATGTAACAATATAACAATGTAATAGTTTACCAATAAAATGCTTCGAAAGGTTCAGCATGACATTATGTAAATTATTATATGGTTAGACTGATACATTGTTACATTATTTTATATTTGTTAAATCATAAAAATAAGACTATGTATACCCAACTCGATATTGAAACGCACTTTGAAGGAAAGCTGAAAATCGCCTACCTCAACCAGCCGGAAACCATGAATGCGCTGACCAAGCCATCGCTTTCGGATCTGAAAGATTTCATCAAAGAATGCAGCAATGATCCTGCCGTTCGCTGTGTCGCTATTTCCGGAAGAGGAAGAGCGTTCTGTTCAGGCCAGAACCTGGATGATGCCTTTGTAACCGGTAACGAACATCACGATCACGACATCATCCGGAAAATCGTAACTGATTATTACAATCCGCTGGTATTGGAACTCACGCGTTGCAAAAAACCGGTCGTAGCATTGGTCAATGGTCCTGCCGTTGGTGCCGGAGCGATGCTCGCACTGATCTGCGATTTTGTGCTGGCCAACAATAAAGCCTATTTCTCTCAGGCCTTCTCCAATATCGGGCTTATTCCGGATACGGGCGGCACGTATTTCTTGCCAAGATTATTGGGCAGACAAATGGCAAACTACTTAGCATTTACCGGAAAGAAATTGTCGGCTGAAGAATCGAAAGCTTACGGATTGGTGGCTGAGGTATTTGCTGAACAAGAGTTCAACTCCAAATCAATGGAAATTCTCGAAAGAATGTCCAACATGCCTACTGCAGCCTTTAAATTAACCAAAAAAGCATTCGCCAATTCGTATAACAACACCTTGAAAGAACAGCTGGAACTGGAAGCTGACCTTCAGCAGGAAGCCGCTGAAACAGAAGACTTCAAAGAGGGTGTAAGTGCTTTTTTACAGAAGAGAAAACCTGATTATAAAGGAAGATAAATTAATATAACAATGTACAAGTGTAACAATTTGCCAATCTTATTGTTACATTGATACATTGATATACTGTTACATTATGAATATAGGAATTATCGGTGCCGGAACCATGGGAATAGGCATCGCTCAGGTAGCCGCTACAAACGGATGCAAAGTATGGGTATATGACGCCAATGCCCAACAGGTGGAAACCGCCACCCTCGGCCTGGAAAAAACACTCACCAAACTGGTAGACAAGCAAAAGATTTCAGGTGAAAAAATGACTGAAATTTTAGCCAACATCTCCATTGCAACCGAACTGAAGGACTTCAAAGACTGTGAACTCATCATTGAAGCCATCATCGAAAATAAAGAAATCAAGACCAAGGTTTTTACGGAACTGGAAAACCATGTTTCTGAAACCTGCATCATCGGTTCCAATACCTCATCCATTTCCATCACTTCTCTAAGTGCTGAACTGAAGCACCCTGAACGTTTTATCGGAATTCACTTCTTTAACCCGGCTCCACTGATGCCTCTGGTAGAAGTGATCCCGTCTTTGCTGACGGAAACATTATTGCCGGAAAAAATCTACAGCCTGATGAAAGACTGGGGAAAAACGCCGGTGATCGCCAAAGATATTCCCGGATTTATCGTAAACAGGATTGCCCGTCCGTATTATGGGGAAGGATTGAGAATGGTGGAGGAAAACATCGCAACGGTAGAACAGGTAGATGATGCCATGAAAACGTTGGGGAACTTTAAAATGGGGCCTTTTGAATTGATGGACCTTATCGGAGTGGATGTGAATTTCTCCGTTACCACAACGGTTTACAAAGAATATTTTTACGACCCGAAATACAAGCCGTCCCTGCTTCAGCAGAGAATGTCCGAAGCCAAATTGCACGGCCGGAAAACCGGGAAAGGCTTCTACGATTATGCGGAAGGAGCTGCTAAACCTGAACCTCAGAAAGATGATGCGCTTTACCAGCAAATTTTTTTAAGAATCATCTCCATGCTTATTAATGAAGCCGTAGAGGCGAAAAGATTAGGCATTGCCAATGATGAAGATTTGGAACTGGCCATGCAGAAAGGCGTCAACTATCCGAAAGGATTACTGGCATGGGGAAAAGAAATCGGATATGCAAAGATCTCCGAAACCCTGCAGGATCTTTATGAGGAATACCAGGAAGACAGATACAGGCAAAGTCCGTTGCTGAGAAAACTGTAATTGTAAAACTAATTTATTTATGAGTAGGTCAAGAAGGAAAAATCCAATAACAGGAATTACTACAGCGGAGACGGAAAAGAAAAATAAATTAGAGGCTAACAGAAAATTTAGAAGATTAAATAGAATTAAAATCCACAAAGGAAATTTTGAACTTTTTCAGTTAAGAGAAATATCAAATGTATTGAATTTCGATAAAGATGGAAAACAGTATTTAAAAAATCCTGATTGGAAAGATATAATGAAGTAATTAAAGTTTTATGAATATGGAAAGCTTCAGAGCCGAACTCGAAACAAGATTGAATATTGAAAAAGAATACATTGTTCAGGAACTTCTTTCCATACAGGATGATCAGGAAAAACTTGAATTGCTGGGTAAATTCAATGAAAAATACAAAGCACTGATCAAAAGAATGGCGGATGAAGAAGGTATTGATCTGGAGGTTTCCGATCATAGTGATCCGGACGGTCTATCCAATGGCCAGGTTATTCTGGGTAAAACCATGAGTATTTACGATCAGCTGGCTGATGAATTATATGCAGAGATAACACGGCAATAAGTATTCAATTAAAAAAACAAAGTTCATGCTTAAAAGAATATTGACCAAGAAAAACCTTTTCCGCTCTCTCATCCATGCCGGCATTTCTGTTGTATTTTTCTCTGTCATTAAGCTTCTCTTCTATTATTTCGGATGGGATAATGAAAAAGTCATGAGTATCTATGGGCTTGCATTTTATTTCTTTTTCCTGTTCTTAGCTCTTTTCATTCTTGACGGCAGAGATTACACATGGAAGGATGTGGTAAAATTTAAAAATTTAAATAAAAAATAAATGACCCCAAAACAGGTTGCAGAATATATGTACGATCAGGATCATTTTTCCCAATGGATGAATATTAGAATGATCGAAGTCAGAGAAAACTATTGTCTCATCGAAATGCCCGTTAAAAAAGAAATGATCAACGGGCTGAAAACGGTACACGGAGGCGTTACCTTTGCCTTTGCCGATTCCGCACTGGCGTTTTCCTCCAACAATTCCGGAGATGCCGCCGTAGCCCTCAACTGCGTCATCAATTTTACCAAAGCCGGAAAAGAAGGTGATGTTTTCAGGGCAGAAAGCATTCTTGCCAATGAAACCCGGAAAACAGCAGTTTACGATATCAAAATCACCAATCAGAACGAAGAGCTGGTTGCCAAGTTTGTCGGAACCGTGTATAAAATAGGAAAAAAAGTAACAGAATTATAAATAAGCAGTAAGCTTTAAGCAATAGGCCGTAAGCTTTTTCTAAGCTGGTAGAGCCTACTGCCTGTAGCTTTTAGCATAAAGCAAAAATTATGAACAACGTATACATCATAGACTATATCCGGACTCCCATTTCAAAATTAAGCGGAGGACTTTCAGAAGTAAGAGCCGATGATCTGGCTGCTATTGTTATCAAAGAAATCATCTCCAGAAACCCGGAAGTTCCGGTAGAGGAAATTGAGGATGTGATCTTCGGATGCGCCAACCAGGCCGGGGAAGACAACCGGAACGTGGCGAGAATGGCTCTGCTGTTGGCCGGGCTTCCATATAAAATCGGCGGGGAAACAGTAAACAGATTGTGTGCTTCGGGAATGTCGGCGGTTGCCAATGCGTTCCGTGCCATTGCTGCGGGAGAAGGTGAAATTTATATCGCCGGCGGTGTGGAACACATGACGCGTTCGCCGTACGTAATGTCAAAACCAAGCACGGCTTTCGGAAGAGATAGTCAGATGTTCGATACCACTTTCGGATGGAGATTCGTCAATCCTAAGATGAAAGAAATGTATGGGGTTGACGGTATGGGAGAAACGGCGGAAAACTTAGCCGATATCCACCAGATCAGCCGTGAAGACCAGGATCAGTTTGCATTATGGTCTCAGCAAAAAGCTTCTAGAGCACAGGAAAGCGGAAGACTGGCAGAAGAAATTGTAAAAGTGGAAATCCCACAAAAAAAAGGAGAACCTAAAGTTTTCGATAAAGATGAATTCATCAAACCGACTTCTACGATGGAAGGACTGGCAAAGCTTCGTCCCGCATTCCGTAAAGAAGGCGGAACGGTAACGGCCGGAAACGCTTCGGGAATGAACGACGGTGCCGCCGCATTGATTTTAGTCAGCGAAGAAGCCGTGAAAAAATATGGACTTCAGCCCATCGCCAAGATCTTAGGATCAGCCGTTGCCGGGGTAGAACCCAGAATCATGGGCATCGGTCCGGTAGAAGCTGCTCAAAAAGTATTAAAAAGACTGGACCTTTCGTTGGAAGATATAGATGTCATCGAATTGAACGAAGCCTTTGCCGCACAGGCTTTAGCCGTTACAAGATCATTAGGCTTAAAAGACGATGATTCAAGAGTCAATCCGAATGGAGGGGCCATTGCCATCGGTCACCCACTGGGTGTGTCCGGAGCGAGAATCATCGGTTCGGCCGCCATGGAATTGCAGAAACAGAATAAAAAATACGCCTTGTGTACCCTTTGTATCGGTGTCGGACAGGGCTATGCGATGGTGATTGAACGGGTTTAATTTTTAATAATGTAACAATTTATCAATATAACAGTGTATCAATATAATCAAATATTGTCATAAATCAGCCTTATACTGAATTGTCAAATTAGTTCAATTGGTAAATTGCTAGACTGCTCCATTGTTACATTAAATTTTTTAACAAAAAATTTATGAACATCTACTCATACCACGGGATCCGGCCCATCATTAAACCTTCCGCTTACGTTCATCCGCAGGCGGTGATTATCGGGAATGTGGAAATCGGTGAAGAAGTGTACGTCGGTCCGAATGCGGTGATCCGCGGCGACTGGGGAAAAATCATCGTGAAGGACGGTGCGAATGTTCAGGAAAACTGCACACTGCATGTTTTCCCGGGTATTGAAACCATTCTGGAAGAATCGGCGCATATCGGTCATGGTGCCATCATCCATTCCGGACATATCGGAAGAAACTGCCTGGTCGGAATGAATGCCGTCGTGATGGACAAAGCGGTCATCGGTGATGAATGCATTATCGGAGCCCTGGCTTTTGTTCCCGCCAACTTCAGATGCGAAGCCCGAAAGCTGATCGTCGGAAGTCCAGCGAAAATCATCCGCGACGTTTCCGATGAAATGATCAAATGGAAAACCGAAGGCACAAAATTGTATCAGGAACTGGCCCGGGAAGGGAAAGACGCCATTCTGCCCTGCGAGCCGTTCACCGAATATGTGCAACAGATTCCGACTAAAATTATCGATTACAGTATTTGGGATGATGTGAAATAAGCTAAACCTAACGGGTTTTGAAAAACCCGTTAGGTTTAGAAAAAGTAAAGAAAATGATTAAAAAACTCTTTCTGATTTGCAGCATGCTGCTTGGATTTTCAAGCCTGGTTTCGGCCCAAAAGGGCAATGTGAAGCCATTGACGATTGGTGAAATCAGAACATTGAAGTCCAAGATTCTAAGCGAAGACAGAACATTAAACATCTATCTTCCACAGAATTTTGATAAGGCCAAATCCTATCCTGTCATCTATCTGCTGGACGGAAGTATGAATGAGGATTTTATTCATGTAACAGGCTTGATTCAGTTTTTCAATCAGATGTATTCGATGCCGGAGACGATTGTCGTGGGAATAGCCAATGTTGACCGGAAAAGAGATTTTACTTTTCATACGGATGTAAAAGATCTGCAAAAAGATTATCCTACAACGGGGCATTCCGATCAGTTCATCAGCTTTCTTGAAAAAGAATTGAAACCGTATATCGGCAATCAGTTTAAAGTCAACGATACATATTTATTCGGGCAATCGCTGGGCGGACTTTTGGCAACGGAGATTCTGTTGAAAAAGCCTGAATTGTTTAACAATTACTTTATCATCAGCCCGAGCTTATGGTGGGATGATGAAAGCCTTTTAAAACAGGCACCTCAGTTATCAGCCAAAATTAAAAACACAAAGAAATTTATCTATATTTCGGTCGGAAAAGGTGAACATCCGGTGATGGTAAAAGATGCGCAGGATTTATATGAGGTGCTGAAAAAATCCGGTAAAAAGAACTGGACGGTAGAATATAAAATGATGGAAACCGATAATCATGCAACCATTCTGCACAGAAGTTTGTATGAAGGCCTCTTGAAATTATTTCCCTATCAGGAACAAAAAAATTAAAATAACTGTAGAACCAATGTAAAAATGTAACAGCTAATTGGTAAACTGTTACATTGATCCATTGTTAAATTAAATTTTATGCAAAAATTAAAGAACTATATCCACGGCGAATGGATCGAAGGAACCGGAGACGGGATTCCTCTGTATAATGCCGTGACGGGAGAGCAGGTAGCCGTTTCTGATACGGAAGGGCTGAATTTTGAACAAGCTTTGGACTACGGAAGAACCGTAGGGTACAAAAATCTTTCTTCCATGACGTTCTATGACCGTGGAGAGATGCTGAAGAAAGTGGCCCTTTACCTTTTAGAAAGAAAGAAAAAATACTATGAATTATCCTATAAAACCGGAGCCACGCATGTCGATTCCTGGGTAGATATTGAAGGCGGTTTCGGGACTTTTTTCACCTACTCCGGATTGGCGAAAAGAATGCTTCCCAATACCCCTTTTTGGGTAGATGGTGATACCCAGAAAATCTCTGCCAACGGAACGCACTTGGGAACGCATATCTTAACGCCGAGTGAAGGGGTTTCCGTTCAGATCAATGCGTACAACTTCCCGGTTTGGGGGATGCTGGAAAAACTGTCAACTTCATTATTGGCCGGCGTTCCTTCTATCGTAAAACCGTCACCGTTCGGTTCTTATCTTACCAATGCGGTATTCCAGGATATGATCGAAAGCGGGATTCTCCCGAACGGAGCGGTACAACTGGTATGCGGAGAGCCGGGAAATATCCTGGATTATGTTCAGGATGGTGATTCCGTACTGTTTACCGGATCGGCGACAACGGGTAGAAAACTGAAATCTTTGCCGTCGGTGGCAGGCAATGCCGTTCGTTTCAATATGGAAGCGGATTCCCTGAATTGTTCCATCTTAGGATTGGAAGCGAAGCCGGGAACTCCGGAATTCGATTTGTTCATTAAGGAAGTCCGTAATGAAATGACCACCAAAGCCGGGCAGAAATGTACGGCCATCCGAAGAATTATCGTTCCGGAATATTTAATCGGAGACGTTCAGCATGCTTTATCGAAAGCTTTAGACCAAACTAAAATCGGAAATCCGTTAAGCAGGGAAACGAGAATGGGCTCTTTGGTCGGGAAACAGCAGTACGATGAGGTTTTAAGAAAAATAAATTTATTGAAAGCGGAAACGGAACTCATTTACGACGGACAGCACGAATTGGTAGATGCAGACTATGAAAACGGAGCCTTTATGAGCCCGAAGCTGTTCTTAAATGACAAGCCTTTTGAAAAAAATATCTCTCACGACGTCGAAGCCTTCGGACCGGTTTCTACGCTGATGCCGTACAAAGATGCGGAAGAAGCCGCTGCTCTGGCGAAAAGAGGAAAAGGAAGTCTTGTAGGATCCATCGTTTCTTACGATGACCGTTTTGTGGCCGAAACTTCATGGAAAATGGCTTCCCAGCACGGAAGGATTTTCGTTTTGAACAGAGACAACGCGAAAGAAAGCACCGGCCACGGTTCTCCGCTGCCTACGCTGATGCACGGCGGTCCGGGAAGAGCCGGAGGAGGTGAGGAAATGGGCGGACTGAACGGTCTTCATTTTTTCCTCCAGAAAACAGCCATTCAGGGATCCCCGGATATTTTAACGGCGATTACCAAAGTGTACCAGCAGGGTGCTGAAAAGAAGTATTCGGATAAACATCCGTTCCAGAAGTATTTTGAAGAAGTGGAAGTCGGTGATTCCCTGGAAACGGCGGGACGAACGGTAACCGATGCCGATATTGTGAATTTCTCCAATGTTTCATGGGATCATTTCTATGCGCATACGGATGCGACGAGCTTATCAGGAACGATTTTCGATAAAACCGTAGCACACGGATATTTCATCCTTTCCGCAGCGGCAGGACTGTTCGTTTCCGGTAAAAAAGGACCGGTGATCGCCAATTACGGACTGGAAAACTGTTCGTTCTTCAAACCGGTATATGCCGGAGATACGATTACCGTTTATTTAACCGCCAAAGAAAAGATCAACCGTGGCGTAAAGGGAAGAAACATCCCTTCCGGAGTGGTAAAATGGCTGGTGGAAGTGGTGAACCAAAGGGAAGAAGTGGTGTGTGTAGCGACCATCTTAACGTTGGTGGCCAAACAGTCACCGTTTATTGATCTGAATGTCAAAAATGTTCAGAAGATCCTGAACGGCTTAACGGAGAATACCGCTTCACAATGGGGGAAAATGTCTGCTCAGCAGATGATTGAACATTTGGAGCATGGCGTACTGGTAAGTCTCGGCGAGCCGGAAGCCGATCGGTGCTTCACTCCTGAAGAACAGCTGGAAAAATGGCAGGATTCCCTGTACAATCATCGCAAAATGCCGAAAGACTTCCAGGCCCCGTTCCTGAATGCCGACGGCTCCTTACCGGAACTGAAGCATAAAAACCTGGAAGTCGCGAAACAGTCCTTCCTGGACAACCTGAAAAGATTCTCCATTTACTACAGAGAAAATCCGCAGGCAGAGCACATGAATTATGTCTTCGGAAAACTGAATAAGGAGATGTGGGAGCTGATGCATAAGAAGCATTTCACGCATCATTTCGAGCAGTTCGGATTGGTTTAAATGTAACAATATAACAATCTAATAGTGTAGCAATGCAACAATCTCATAAGGTAATAATTTGAGAATGAATTATCATAACAGGACAGCAGTTTAGGAATAAGCTGCTGTTTTTTATTGAGTTTTGAAGGTCTGAATAATTTTTATAAACTTTTGTTAAAACCTATGCTGTGTTTGATCTTCCTGTTTTTATTCCTTATTTTCATCATAACCAAACAAAAATAAAGATCATGAATGAAACATGGATGCAGCAGTGGGAAAAAGTAAAACATATTTTGGTCTGTCCTACAGATCTCGAAAGCTACTTTACTTCTGACGAGATTTTGGGTGAAAAAATGGAAGTTATGGAAATAGGAGAGGTATCGCTTCCTTCCGGGAAAGTGGTGGTCAGGGATCCTCTGGCTTATTTGAATTCCAAACAGCAGCCTTATTTCACAGAAACTCCGAAAGGAAATTTTCCGGTGACAATTGCTGTCGTAAAGTCCGAAGAATGGGGTGACCGATATGCAGCCGTGAAAGTTGAATTTACCGATGAGAAGCCTATTCGTTATCAGGAAGCTCTGATAGGAAACGAAAATCTTGATGGGATAAGAGAAGATGATTTTTTCGGATTTCATGTAGATGCAGGATTAGGATGTATAGCAGATGCTGAAGCGCTTCCGGAATTTGACAGATTTATATCCGGATTGAATGTCGGCAATATTTACGACGATTATTTTGCAGCATTGTTCGCGGAAAGTTATCGTCAAAATCCGGAGAATCAAAGAGAAGCAGGTGATTGGATCAACTGGAAAATTCCTGGTACAGATTACCGGATCCCAATGTTTGCCACCGGTTTCGGAGATGGCAGCTATCCTGTATATTTTGCTTATGATGCCCATGAAAACATCTGTGGTCTTTATATTCAGTTTATCGATATTGAACTCGCACTGAGCGACGATGATGAAGATGATAGTGAGGATAACGATGGACAGCCACAGAATTTTGTATTTCTTAATTAATGGACGACATTTTTGCCGATAAAGTAGTAGAATTTAACCGTAATCTGCATTATTCAGGAAAGCTACCGGATGATTTTCAGGTACTGAACCCGTATCTGGACAATCCTGAAACGATGGAGATCATGAAAAAATTTTATCTTAAATATTACAATGACTCAAACCTGAGAAAATTCCTGATAGGTATTAATCCCAGCAGACACGGTGCCGGCGTTACCGGAATTCCTTTTACAGATACGAAACGGTTGCAGAGCGTTTGCGGTATTACAATGAAATCTGCCTACACCCATGAAGTATCATCGGTATTCGTCTATGATATGATCGCTGAATATGGTGGGGCGGAAGCGTTTTACAAAGATGTTTATATCAATTCACCTTTTCCGTTGGCCATTGTCAGGAAATCAAAAGGCAGCTGGATCAACGCCAATTATTACGATGATAAAGCATTGTTCAACGATGTTAAGGATTTCATGATCGATTCTTTAAAAAAGCACCTCAGTCTGAATCTCGATGCTTCGGAAGTGTTTATCATGGGCAAAAAGAATGCGGATTTTCTGGCAAAGATCAATCAGGAAGCCCATTTATTCGAGAAAATGACGGTTCTTGAGCATCCAAGATATATCCAGCAATACAAATCAAAAGAAAAACAGCTGTATATCGATAAATATATTTTAGCCTTAAAAAAATGATCCCCCCGGAAATTCATCGGGGGGGGATCTCATCACACTTATGCATTAGAACCGTCACGGTATAATTACCTATTTCAAATTTTCCTGGTTATTAGTAAGTTTTAAATTCCGACTCTTTACGGCTTTTCAGATTTTGCATTTTTAAATAAATGCTTTACTTGATCAATGGTTCAAAATTACAACAATCATATTTTTTTTGGTAGCGTAGAAACTACTAAATCAACCATTACGTATTTCTACGGAGTGATAAATAGTTTGTTCTAATCTATTTATTTCTTAGGGTAAATCTGATCCCGTACTGATTTTTCAGTGTTATGTGAAGGCAGCTTTTAAGTGCTATAATGTGAAGTACAGTAATTATGACATTGTCAAAATAGAACTTTGCTTTTCGCCGAACTTTCCTATTTTTGTAGAAATCCAATTTAAGTTAAAAATGAACGAATTTGTAGCATCAGAACTGAAAAACAGTATTGCCGAAATTACTTTCGGAACACCGAAAAGCAATTCTCTTCCGGGGGCCATCCTTGAAAAACTGGCGCAGACCATCCTTGATGAAGGTGCAAAAGATGAGGTAAAAGCAATACTTGTTAAGAGCGAAGGGGAAAAAGCGTTCTGTGCCGGGGCCAGTTTCGACGAATTGCTGGAAATTGAAGAACTGGAAAAATCGACAAAGTTTTTCGGCGGTTTTGCAAAAGTCCTGAATGCGATGAGGAACTGTGGTAAAATTGTAGTCGTAAGGGTACAGGGAAAAACTACAGGCGGTGGGGTAGGAATTGCCTGCGGTGCCGATTATTGCTTTGCGGTAAAAGATGCAGCCCTGGCTCTGACGGAAATTAATTTAGGAATCGGTCCTTTTGTAATCGGACCTTACGTTGAAAGGAAAATAGGGAAGTCACAATTCTCGGCCATGGCGATCGACGCGGATTTCAGATCGGCAGAGTGGGCGGAACAGCATAATATTTACCATTCGGTTTCCGAAAACATCGCAGAAATGGATGCCAAACTGGAGACGTTTCTGCAGACCCTGGCATCAAGAAGCAGTGATGCCTTAGCTTTGATTAAAAAAGTATCTTGGGAAGGCACGGATCATTTCAACGAACTGATGCCGGCAAGAATCCACATGAGTGCGAGCCTGATCCTTGAAGACTCCGCGAAAAAAAATATCGGAGAGATTAAAGAGAGATTGAGAGCGAAATAGTTTTCGGTTTTTATAAAGTAAAAAACCGTCGGATCTCCGACGGTTATTTTATGTGTAAGCAGCAATGAAATTATATTCTGGATATTGCAATAGTTAAACGTTAGTTCGGTGTAATTATACTATTTAAATATCAATAGAAATAGGCAATGTCATCCTGAGCCTGAGTTTATCCTGAGCTTGACGAAGGGAAGGAAGCCCATTTACCCTATGTCGGACAATGAACGGCTTTAGTCAAAACCTACAATAAATTCAGACTCCTAAAGCCAAATTTTGACGTAAAGCCCAACACTATTGATGAGATATAACAAATTATATATCAGTTAAACAATTCTATTTTACGGCAAGTTCACGTTAATTTAAAAATTGACAAGCAAAGCGAATTGACCATTGACCATTCACAATTCAACTTTTTTCCAAAAAAATTTTGCACATTCAAAAAAAATGATAACTTTGTAATTCAAAGTTCTTTTTATGGAATCAAAAAACTATCACGAAGACTTATCACACATCCGTTCTATGATGGAGCGTTCTTCCCGATTTATTTCTTTGAGCGGATTATCCGGAGTTGTTGCAGGACTGACCGCTATTATAGGCGCTGTGTATGTATATTTTGTATTTCAGAAGAATGGGATTGATTATTTTGACGGGAAAAGAAATATTTTCGGGCCTTCTCTGGTGAAAGAACTGGTGCTGATTGGGACCGTTATTTTGGTAGCAGCTGTACTTAGTGGTTATATTTTTACTGCCAACAAAAGTAAAAAGAAAGGACTGAAGATCTGGGATGCTACTACGAAGCGGCTTTTGATTACCTTTGCAGTCCCTTTGGTAACGGGAGGTTTCTTCTGTCTGGGATTGCTTTATCATCACCTTTTTGTATTTATAGCCCCGGCAACGTTGATTTTTTATGGCCTGGCGTTGGTCGGTGCGGAACGATATACCTTGACGGATGTAAAATATTTAGGATATTGCCAGATTATGTTGGGCCTGATGTCCTTATTCTTTTTGGGATGGGGATTGCTCTTCTGGACTATAGGTTTTGGAGCCCTGCATATTGTGTACGGATTGATTATGCATAAAAAGTATAAATAGGAATGGAAAGGGTGGCAAAATATTTCCTCATAGGAATAGCAATCATTGGAGGAGGTTTACTAACCGCTGCGATAATCTTTGCCGTTTCTTTTTCTAAAGCTTTCGGATTATTTGATAAAAATTATTCGGTTCAAGAGCTGCATGAAGAATATTTATACAAGGAAAAAGAAATTGATGATTTAATTAAATATTATTATAGCATTAAACCTAATAAAAGGGTAGAAATTGAATTTGAAAATGACGAAGTTCTGGAAAGATTAGTCGTGCAATCTGAAAGAGATTCTTTGAAATATTACCAGCAATGGGATGTTAAGATTAATGGGATACAAAAAACGGATGTTGGGAAAGAACTGGGATGGAACGAGGAGGATTTCAAGTCGTTAAAAGAAAAATTGGATGAAGCCAATTGTATTTCAATTGCGGATGGCGAACCAGTAAAGGTTGGCTTCAAAAGAAGTGGTTTGGGGATGTATTTCTTCAATATTTTTTATAAAAAAGAAACTGACAGAAGTTTATTTAATAATGGCTGCCAGTACATTCTTATAGATAATAAATTGGCCTTGGAATATGGTGGAGGTGCGATAGGACCGCAATGTTTTCCTAAACAAAAGAATTAAAATGATAAAAATAAATCAACTCAACAAAGAATTCGAAAGCCGTGTAAGATTGGGTATCATGTCCGTTCTTATGGTAAACGACTGGGTTGATTTTTCTGAAATGAAAGCCTTACTGGAAATTACGGACGGTAACCTGGCGAGCCACAGCAATGCATTGGAAAAATCCGGCTACATTGAAGTTAAAAAAGAATTCGTCGGCAAAAAACCGAAAACCTCTTACCGGGTGACCCAAAGCGGGAGAGAAGCTTTCACCGAGCATATCAATGTGCTTGAAAAATTGCTTGGAAAATAAGCTATATATTTTTTTATATTTATACTTTGAAATACAAAGTACTTTTAATGAATAAAAATTAAAATTATGATTTTAGACAAACAGAAAACAGCCATTATTTTTGCCATACCGGCATTGCTGATCGTTACTGCTTTTTTCGGAAACTTATTCGTGGAAGGGTGGAACTGGTCGCCGTTTGATTTCATCATTGCAGGAGTACTGCTCTTCGGGACCGCTTTTTTTATCAATCTGGTCATCAGATCAAAGAAGGCACTTCGTTCTAAATTCATTATCTGCTTTGTTATTCTTTTAATATTAGCGCTGATATGGATCGAATTGGCCGTTGGAATTTTCGGAACCCCTTTCGCGGGAAGCTAAAACATGAATTTTTATGGTGCGTCCGGAAATTACAGTATTCAAACTTAAACGTGATGAAAGAGTTTAAATATAACAGAATTACATTAATATATTTCTGTGCAAGCTGGCTGATCGGTATTTTGATTATACTATTAATGGTACTGAAAACAGACGATGATACAGTAATGATATTAATCTTTTTATCTGGAATTAATCTGATTATCAATGTGTTTTTAGTACTGTTGCTTTTTGCATTCATCTTCATTTTTCCTGAAAACAGAACCGAATTCAGAAACTCCATGATATTGCTGCTATTCAATTTTCCGGTTCTTTTTTTCCTTTTTCTCATCCTGTCATTAACTTAAACTTTATACACTATGAAAAAATTACGCGTCCGCTTTCTGCTTTTCGTTTACGATAAAACCCAGAAACTCTACCGGAAATATTTTAAGAAAAAGAAAAGGCAGTGGCAGTTTACGGAAAAACAGCTGCTGGAATTTCAGGAAGATTCCCTGGGCCGGAAGCTCGGCGAATTTTACAGAAAACATGGCTTCAGCATGATCCCGAAAATGGAAAATCATGATGTCCATCATCTGATCACCGGCTGCGGTACCCATTTCGAGGATGAAATCACCATGCAGTTTCTCCTGCTGGGGAATGGAAAGCTCAATGCCCACCTTTTGGCGGCCATCGTGTTGGGAAGCCTCATTTTACCGGAATATTTCAGGATCTACATCAGGGCATACCGGAAAGGAAAAAGTATGCGGCCTTTTCATCATTGGGATTTTGAAGCGCTGCTCTGGCAGAATTTTGACCATTTAAAAGATTTTATCCAACAGAAAAACACCACCGTTTTACATTAAATTATGGGAAATATCAAATTCAGTACGGAAGGAAAGACTGCGTTTTATCTTTCATTCATTTTGGGAACGTTCCTCCTGATAAGCTATCTCCTCACCAGAAGTGAATGGCTGTTAACGATCGGATTCTATTATGTTCTGGCAGCCGCCGTCATTAATGTCATCGTATTCTTTTATGAGCTCACATTTTTCATCTCAAATGTCACCGACAATAAGCCGCACGGAAATGCTGCGGTCCTCATGCTGCTGAACATCCCGATCAGTATCATTTATTTCCTGGCGGTCATCAACTGCTGCAATTTTTAATTTTAAAAATAAACTATTATGAAAACACATCATTATATATTTCTTACGACTATCCTTTTCATCATCCTCTTTTACAATCAGAATATCGGGCTGAACCTCGGAATTATCGGGGTGATCTACGCGGTTCTCACTTTTTTCATAACTCCGGAGAGAAACAGGACCAAAACCTTTATTTTCCTTTTTATAACAAGTATTCTTTCCAGCGGTGCATTTGCCTGGTACGGGGATTTTCCTTCGTTTCTGGCTGTGGTCAGTTCGGTGATTTTGTTGGGCTACCGATCGAGGAACAGGAGAATGAAAATCTTGCTGCTGATTCCCGTTATGGTTACTAACTTTTCTACTTTTTTGTGCAGGTTTTTCAGTTTTGACCAATGGCTTCCCAAGAAAAAAATAACAGGATTTTGGCAAAAAGCATTTGCATTGATCTTCGTCCCGTTGCTGTTGATCTCTGTTTTCTTTGGGGTTTACTCTGTCGGAAGTGACCATTTTGCCGGTCTTTTTAAAGATATTGAATTTGACATTAACTTCTGGCAGTTTATTGCCATTGCCACCTTAGGTATCTTTATTGCTTTTACGTACTGGAATCATGTTGTCGAAAGGTTAATTTATAAAACCAACTCTAGTTTAGATAATGACTTCAATGAAAAGGATAAAGTACTGAAACCTACCTATTCTTTTTTTGATCTCGATACAGAAAGAATGAGCGGCATGATTTCCCTTCTGGCCCTGAATATTTTGCTGGTATTTTTTATCATCACTTACAATTACGAACAGTTTTATGAATCGGTAAAAACCCCTGTGCAGCTTTCTGAAGAAACTCATGAAAGGGTAAATGCCGTAATCATTTCAATAGTCATGTCGATCCTGGTCATTATGTTTTATTTTAAATCAAGCTTTAATTTTGATCCTAAAGCAGGCCTCATGAAAAATTTAGCAAAAATCTGGATTTTCCTGAATGCGGTGTTGGTAATTTCGGCCATGTTGAAAAATTCGGAATACATAACCAGCTACGGATTTACCTACAAAAGACTGGGCGTTTATGCATTTTTGATTTTAGCACTGGTCGGATTGTTCATGACTTTCATTAAAATTCAAAAGCAGAAAAGGAATATTTTTTTATTCAATTCAATGGTGTGGTGCATATACGGAATAGTCCTTATCTGCAGCTACATCAACTGGGGTGGCATGATTACTTCCCAAAATATGAAACGCAAAGATTTTGTCCTGAATTATTATGAAACAACCATCAATTTTAATGACAGGCAGTTGTTGGACTATGCTGCAAAAACTCATGATGAAAGTCTCAGAAAGTCGATTCTCAACAAAGCCCAAATGTCCAGAAATGAAGGCCTGCTGTCCAGAGTCCTGTATTATCAGAACATCAGGTAAAGGGAGAAATTAATTGGATAGCAGATGAATCTATTTATTTCTAATTTTATTTTAAGGTGATAACAGGCTTAATGGAATAATTTTGGCATCATCAATTACCTATTATTCAGAATACAATTAAAGAAATTATCATGAAAAAAATCCTTTTGCTCATTCCCCTAATTGTTATATCATGTAAAAAAGAAACGAAAACCTCCGACACACAAAATACCGATTCGCTGGTTTCCGTAGAACAGCCTGTACAAAAAGAAAATAATGATTCGGCAGCATTAAGAATGAAAGATTCTATCATCAATAACGCTCCGAAAACAAAAGAAGTTCTCCGCACAGGGGTGATGAGGGAAGTAAAGGGCGGGCAGATCGTGAGAACGGTAGATGGTGAGCACCTTCCAATCACATTAGGCGAGGAATTTACCAAGGATAACCAAGAGCTTGTTCTCAAAATCACCGACTTTACGAATCCTGAAATAAAAGCGAAAATATCAACGAAAGAAAAGGACTTCAACATCCGTTTCAATCAGATCAAATTGGCCAACGGCGATTACGACGGGCCTTTCGGGAGAGATCTTACCTATACGCTCAAAGATAAGGGGGAAGTCTGGCTGATCATCGGGAAAAGCAATATGGCTTCAGGAAATACCAAAGGCAGCTTTACCGTAAGCATAGAATAATTTTTAATAATTTGGTATAGTTTCTGCTTGCAAAACTTTAAAATTTATCATTATGAAAAATATATTTTTGACAGCGGCAGTAGCTTCAGTAGCTTTGGTAAGTTGCGGCACCGTGCAGTCGTTGGTTCAGAATACATTTCCTTATACCGCTAATGTTTTGATTTCAACCGGCGTTCCTGCAGATAAAGAGGTTTCTTCTACTGCAACAGCATCAAATGTGCAGACCTGGTTTGGAGGTAATAATAATGCAAAGATAAAAGATGTAAGAATCTCGGAAGCTAAAGTTTCCGTGGTGTCGCCGTCAGGAGGGAATTTAAGTGCTTTTAAATCCATAAAAGTATATATTTCATCCAGCGGAACAGGAGAAAGGCTGGTGGCTTCCAGATCCAATCTCTCTACCGATTCCTCAAGTCTGACCCTTGATCTTGAAAATTCAGGTTTTCTGGATGAAGTTGTTAAAAGTACGGGCGTTACGGTAAGAACGGTTTATGAACTGAAAAATCAGACCAGTTCGGACATGAACCTTAGAGTTTCACTTAATTTCAGCAGTATTCCTGCGAATTAGTTTTTTTATAAAAGTTTATTTGAAAAAACGTCTTTCAGCGATGAAAGACGTTTTTATTTTTATCGGTAATATTTACTTGAAATCGACCAGCTCAACATCAAAAATCAACGTGGACCCCGGAGGGATTACATTTCCGGCTCCATTATCTCCGTAAGCCAGGTCAGCAGGCAGATAAAATCTGTATTTTGCCCCTTTGCTCATCAGCTGTATTCCTTCTGTCCAGCCTTTGATAACGCCTGAAAGACTGAGCTCAGCAGGTTTTCCACCATTCTTTTCTGTGGAGTCGAAAACAGTTCCGTCCATCAGTTTTCCGGCGTAGATGACGGTTACGGTGCTTGTTGCAGTTGGTTTTGCTTTTCCGTCGCCTTCTTTCAGTACTTCATACTGCAGGCCGCTTGCTGTTGTTTTTATATTTTTGTTAAGCTTGTTTTTCGCAAGAAATTCGTTGCCTTTCTTTTTGTTTTCTTCCGCTTTGGCTTTTTCGACAGCCATTCTTTTTTCGTTCTGCTTCTGCATGAATCCCTGCATGAAATTGCTCATTTCTTCTTTGGGGAATAATTTCGGCTTGTCACCGAATTCGTCTTTCATGGCCTGGGCAAGCAAATCGGGATCTACGGCAAAGCCCTGTCTTTTCATATTCTGTGCGATGTCAAGACCGATGTAATAGGAAGCTTTCTGATCTTCCGTATAGGTTTTCTGAGCATAAGTACCGCTGATTCCCGTAAGAATAAGCAAAGTAACGAATGTTTTTTTCATTTTTTGTTAATTAAAAATTCGGTGCAAATTTAAGATTTTATTACAGAATCCATCACGATTGTTACGGGTCCGTCATTTATTAATGAAACTTTCATGTCGGCTCCGAAAATTCCGCTTTCGGTTTTTAATCCGGATTTTGAGATTTCTTGTTTAAAATAATCAAAAAGCGGAACCGCTTTCTCCGGTTTTGCGGCTTTGATGAAAGACGGCCTGTTTCCTTTTTTGTAATCCGCAATCAGGGTAAACTGGCTGATGCAAAGGATTTCTCCTTTAATGTCCTTTACGGAAAGATTGAGTTTTCCGTTTTCATCCCCGAAAATTCTTAAATTTAAAATTTTCTGCACAAGCCAATCGGCATCGGTCTCAGTATCATTTTCATCAATTCCAATCAGAAGCATAAGGCCTTTTCCGATTTCTCCGACAGTTTTTCCGTTTACTTTTACGTGGGATTCCGAAACTCTTTGGATGACGACTTTCATTTAGTAATAAATATTTAAAATTTTCCCTGCCGGGTCATAATTGTAAAGATATGTTTTAGGAGGAACATTGGCTACGGCAGTAGGCTGTCCTGTCAATAAAATCCATTGGGCATTATCCTTCGGACAAACCACCCTTATATTATCCTTTACTTCTAATGTTGTATTGTTATCGGGGCAGATATGCGGTGCATTACGATCATATACTTTAAAAGTCGTATCGGAAGCCCTCACTACGATAAGCCCTCTTGTTCCGGACTGTTGTTCATTAATATAAACCCATCCTCCCACCTGATTCAGAGCATAATATGCGGGAAGATTAAGGTTAAGAGTCACATTGATAGGGTTACTGGGGAAACAACTCACTGTGTCTTCTCTGCTTCCACAGGATTTTATGGCTAAAACACTGACAATCAATAATGTTATTATAGATAATATTGAAAAAGTTTTTTTCATTTCAATTTAAATTTTTATATATTTGTAGAAATTAAACGATTACAACTCGAAAACATTGTCCGGCAAATGTCGGATTATTTTTTTATACTAAAACTAAATTTTGAAAATTATGGCAAGCTATGTTACAAAGGAGGGATTAGACAAAATGAAAGCTGAGCTGGAACAGTTGGAAACAATAGAGCGACCAAAAATTACCCAGCAGATTGCAGAGGCAAGAGACAAGGGAGATTTGTCTGAAAATGCAGAGTATGATGCCGCCAAAGAAGCGCAGGGAATGCTGGAAATGAGGATTTCGAAGCTGAAGGATATCATTGCGACGTCAAAAATCATTGATGAAAGCCAGCTTGATACCTCAAAAGTTTCCATTCTTACGACCGTAAAGCTGAAAAATAATGCAACAAAGCAGGAGCAGGTTTTTACCCTGGTTCCTGATAATGAGAGCGACCTTAAGGCAGGGAAAATTTCAGTAAATACTCCTATCGCAAAAGGTCTTCTCGGGAAGGTCGTAGGCGAAACGGCTGATATCACGCTGCCTAACGGAAATAAACTTTCCTTCGAAGTACTGGATATTAGTTTGTAGTACCGGATTTCTAACTTTAAATATTTAGAAAAAATGAGCACCATATTTACAAAGATCATCAATGGCGAAATTCCCTCATATATCATCGCCGAAAATGAAAATTTTATCGCTTTTCTGGATGCCATGCCTCTGGTAAAAGGCCATACGCTGGTCGTTCCCAAAAAAGAGGTAGATCTTATTTTTGATCTGGAAAGTGAGGAATATAAAAACCTTTGGGGATTTGCTCAGGAAGTGTCCAAAAAAATTAAAAAGGCCATCCCTTGTGTACGGGTCGGAGTAGCCGTGGTAGGGCTGGAGGTGCCTCATGCCCATATCCATTTAATTCCTTTAAACAAAGTAGAAGATATGAATTTCAAAAATGAAAGATTAAAGCTTTCAAATGAAGAATATACTGAAATTCAAAATTCAATCATTAATGCTTAAAATATGATAAACTCGTAAATTTTACGAGTTTATTTAATCTATACTTATATCTGATATAAAAATGAATTCAAACCAGTGTTCTTTCTGCGGAAGAAAGAGAAATGAAGTGCAGATGCTGATTTCCGGTCAGAATGGTTTTATTTGTGAAAACTGTATTGAGCAGGCTCACGCTATCGTAAAAGACAGCTCGGCAAAGCCGGGATTTTCACCTGCCGAAAACATGGAAGAACTGAAGAAACCAAAAGAGATCAAAGAATTTCTGGATCAGTATGTCATCGGACAGGACCAGGCGAAAAAACAATTGTCCATCGCTGTTTATAACCATTACAAAAGATTACTCCATGCCCAGAACGAAAACCGTGAAGTAGAGCTGGAAAAATCGAATATCATCATGATCGGCGAGACCGGAACCGGGAAAACCTTACTGGCAAAGACTATTGCTCGCGAGCTTAATGTTCCTTTCTGCATTGTAGATGCTACTATTTTAACGGAAGCCGGATATGTGGGAGAAGACGTTGAAAGTATCCTGTCAAGACTTCTGATGGTTGCAGATTACGATGTGGAAAAAGCCGAAAGAGGAATTGTCTTCATTGATGAGATTGATAAAATCGCCAGAAAATCGGATAACCCAAGCATCACAAGGGATGTTTCCGGAGAAGGTGTGCAGCAGGGTTTATTAAAGCTTCTTGAAGGAAGTATAGTAAATGTACCACCACAGGGAGGAAGAAAGCATCCGGACCAGAAATACATCCAGGTAAATACGCAGAACATTCTTTTCATTGCGGGGGGGGCTTTCGACGGGATTAAAGAAATCATTGAAAGAAGAATGAACAAGCATGCCATTGGTTTCAGTGCCGAAAAGATTAACAAAACAGGTGAGGAGGAATATGTTTTAACAAATATCAATGCGATTGACCTTCGTTCTTTTGGATTGATCCCTGAGCTTTTGGGAAGATTCCCGATTATCACTTATCTTGATAAACTTACCAAAGAAACAATGATCAGGATTATGAAAGAGCCTAAAAATTCTATTGTAAACCAATTCATCGAGTTGTTTAAAATGGACGGAACAAACCTGGTTTTTACAGACGAAGCTATCGAAAAGATCGTGGAAGAAACTATCGAGAAAGGATTAGGAGCCAGAGGACTGAGAGGGACAACTGAAAAAGTTCTCGAAGATTACATGTTTTCTATCGGTGAAGAAAAGGAAATCGTATTAACGGAGGATAACATTTTTGTTAATAAATAAAATATTTTTGTTTTTTAATGAAAAAAATATAACTTTGCAATTGAAATATTGTATAACACACAAATAATACATACAATGAGAAAAAATTTATTTGCTATTGGCTTAATAGCAGCTGGTTATTCTGTTCAGGCGCAGAATATATTAGTACACGTAGATAATACGGCCATTACATATGTAAGTAAAGGAACTCTGTTTTATACCGGCGGAGGCTTACAGATGAAAGGCAACGGTACGATTGAAAATCATGGTAATTTTATGATTGAAGGAACTTCCAGCGATTATTTTAAAACTATTGATATGTCGACACCTCCAGCTGACAAAACAGAAGCGAACGGAGGCGGAAATTTCGTTAATAAATTGAATGAACCCGATTATTACGCAACCTACAACGTTAATGATTCCCAGGTAGCGCCCAGCTATACTTATGGACAGCTTTATATTAACGGGATTCCTCAGGAACAAATTTTAGGTATTGTCGATCAGGAGTTTAGGGCCATTAAACATGGTACTTATCAACAAATAGGGTTGCCTTTCTATTATAAAAGAGTAGGTAGCTTAAGTGCGGAACTCGGTAAGACATTCGACAATAACAGACATTCTCAGAATGATATTCTCATGGTTAACAATACCACTGTTGTTCCCATGAGTGTCAGTCCATCTTCTTATATAGGAAGCCCTCAATATCCCAGTATAGCTTACTATATGTTGGGAGGTGCCAATCTCGATTTGAGTGTTACCAGAACAATAAAAGGGCGGCCTTTAAGCGAGGGCAATGTGATTACGCTTCAAGGTGCAGGTGCCACAGTAAATTTTGGAACCAATGGTAATGCTGAAAATCAATATCATGAAAAGTACTATACTTATCTTCAGGATGATTTTGTGACAACACCTTGGTCCGGAACCTACGGACGATATATGTATCAATACGCAAATCCGTTCTTAACAAACCTCGACTTATCACAAATTGCTATAGACGATACAAATGGTGATGGAGTAAACTTGAAAACAATTCAAGGGGTAAGGCTTGAAGTTTCCGCTGGTGCTGTACAAAGTACATCCGGAGGAACATTTGCAAGTGGATCTGGCGCGTATAAATATATTACATTTACATCTGGCGTGCCAACGGGTGATGTCAATTATGTAATGGTAAGACCGCTAGGAACTTTTGTTATTAAACTTACCAGCAATACTGTTGTTAATCCAAATGATAATAAGATTAATTTTGCAAATCTTAGAAGATTCAATTATTATAGCAGAAGTGCAGGAACGACTTACAATGTTACTGCCAGTAAAAATACATTAAATAATACAGTAAAACAATTAGGAGTAATTGGTCTTGATGCCGATGGTAATGAAGTAGCAAGGACATATTATGTAGTGTATCCTAACGGTACCACAGGGCATTCTGTTTCTCAAGCATTAACACAGGTAAAAGCCAGCAGCACCGATCTTTTAGGTACATTCGAAGAAGCTCCTGCAGGAGGTTATGATACCAATTACTCTGGCCAGTACTGGCTATATATTAATGAGGCAAATGAGAATAATTTCACAGGAAAAAATATTAAGATGGTTAATTATGACCTCAATAAGATAAAATCTTATAAATTCGAGATCAGAGAAAATGCCAACCCAGTAAGCAACGGAACGCATGCCTTATCTTCAGGAATAGGGTTTTATTATAAGCCTCAGAATGGAACTGTTCAGCAGGCTGTTCAGGGGGCTGTTATTCCTGCGAATACCGCTGAATTTGATCTTTATTATGGAGAACCTAGCAATATTGTATTGTCAACAGCTGATACATCTGTATCTACTCCTTCTCGAACTATGGTCGTTTATAACCCAGCGATCACGAATTACATCGTAAGATTTGATCCTAACTGGAAAAAAGCAGATATTGATGTTTATGATATGAGCGGTAAGCTGGTTATCACTAAAAAAGCTGTGGATGCTTCAACAGATTTTGTCATTGAACTGGATAATAAAATTAAAAATGCTTATTTAGTAAAGGTTGTTTCCGAAAAAGGAGAAGTCGTTACTGCCAAAATCTTAAAATAATAAATATGAAAGCGATAAATAAATTTATTCCTGTTTTTTTTCTACTCGGATTTCAACTCATAATTAATGCTCAGGATAAAGTTCCGCCGCCTAATTCCAATTCAAGTGCTAAAGGGATTGTGGGACCAGGGGTACAGTCCTCACCTGTTGATATGTATGTGTATATGCTTGCTGTTATTGCAGGTCTGTTAATAATTTTTTTCAGTAAAAAGTATGCACCAAAAAAAATATAATTTTATTAAAATAATATTAAACTCTCTGATTACTCGGAGAGTTTTTTTATTTTTACCTTATGAAAAAGATTTTTACTTTAACGGCTGCAATCGCCGCATTTTCATTACACGCACAGTTTACCGTTACCATTCAGGCGCCTGCTGATTTTAAAGATCAGGATGCCATTCTATATACTTTAAATGGTTCCAAAGATATAATCTTTTCCAAGGAACAGAGTAAGAACAATACCTGGACTTTTAAATATCCGAAAAACTATATGGGAATGATGAAAGTCTATTTCCCGGCGTCAAACAATACTTTTAATTTTATTTCCGAAAATAAGAATGTCAGTGTAAAACTTGATACTCAGACTAATAAAATTAAGGACATTATCTACCTTGACGAAGCCAATGATCTTATGAGTAAATTTCAGGAAGGCTCTCAGAAAAAAGAGCTTATACTCCCGGCACTTGCTCAGATCAAAGAATATTATAAAGACAATACGGATTTTGGCAAAGCACTTAGAACCGAAATCAACAGGCTAAGCGGAAGTTCTGAAGGTATTGATCAGGCAAAGCATCCTTTCATCTATTATTACAATACAAATTATAGTAAGTTTCTTTCTAATGACACTTCGAAAAAAGTGAGCCAGGAAGATATTATTAATTTTATTGATAAATCTAATGATATGCTTGAGACATCATCATTATTGAGACCGGTTCTTGTGTCTTACCTCAATTCCGGAGGAAATACCAATGTCAGCACGTCGGTAGACAAACTTCTCGACCGGCTTAAGGTTGAAACGCCAAGAGGACAGACCGTTCTTTCCGAACTGATCGATATTTTTGACGTGTACGACATGCAGGATTTTAAAGATAAATACCTGAGTCTGGCTAAAAACCTTAAGTGTACAATCACCGACCGATTGGCCTCTACTCTGAAATCGAATGCTAATGTTGAAACGGGCGCTGTTTTCCCTAATTACAAATTCCAGTCTCCGGTCAATACCACCGCTAAAACCCTTCACGATATAAAAGCAGATAAGAAAATAATTGTATTCTGGTCGTCTACATGTTCACACTGTGAGAGTGAGCTTCCACAGCTTCTGGCAAAATATAATGATTTGAAAGCACAAAATATTCAGGTTGTCGGTTTGTCATTGGATGTAGATAAAGATTCTTATACCAAAAAGATCAGTGCGTTTCCATGGGTGAATGATACTGAATTAAGAGGATGGAACAGCAGCTATGCCGATATGTATAATGTTCATGCAACACCAACTTATTTTATTTTGGATGCTAACAATAAGATTATCAGTAAGCCAGAACATGTAGGAGATGTTTTGGAATATTTTAAGCTAAAATAATTTTGGTTAGTTGTAAATATTTTCTATATTTGCACCACCAAAACGGCGAGGTAGCTCAGTTGGTTAGAGCGCAGGATTCATAACCCTGAGGTCACGGGTTCAATTCCCGTCTTCGCTACAAAAAAGTCTGTAAGAAATTTCTTACAGACTTTTATTTTATAGGATATAGAATGCAAAAAGTATATTTTCATTTTTGTGAATTATTATCTTTACTAACACAAAAATGCCAAAGCAAAAAACGCTACTTTTCGTATGATCAACTCTGGTACCCTAGGAGTTTTCTCATTTGATAGAAGAATCTTTCAATAAGTCTGAGGTCCTGGGTTACGATTTCTGCGTTTCCTTTTAGCTCTTTGTCGAAGGTGAGGGTTTTGTTGTAGGAGGTTTTGAGTCCTTTTGGGAGGGCAATGTCTACATAGTAATTTCCGTCTTTATCGGGTGAGAGCGATATGTTCTGTACCTTTCCTTCAACGATGCCGTATTCCTGGTAGCGGTAGTTATCGAGCTTGATGAGTACTTTTTCCCCGGCGATGATCTTTCCTGAGTTCGCTGCCGGAACAGCCATTCTTCCCACCAGCTTTTCCTTGTGGTCCGGAAGAATAGATAAGATAGCATCTCCCGCTTTTACAAACTGGTTTTCACCGAAAAACTGCTGGAAGCTGGCCTCGCCATCGGTACTTGAGATAATCAGGTAGCTTTGTTCCCATTGCTTGAGAGACTTTCTAAGCTGTTCAAAAAGCTGCAGGGTCTGTGACGAATAAGTGATTTTATCCTTTTCCGTATTGATGGCCGCTCCGCTTTTGGTTTTATTGACATTTGAGATCCCTTCTTCGATCTGTGAAAGGGAGATGTTGATATTTTCCAGATTCTGCTGGGCCTGTAGGAATTTTATTTTTTCATTTTCCAGTTCTACGGCAGCAATGACGCCCTGGTTGAATAATTCCTGAGAACGCTGATAATTCTTTTTGGTGATTTCATATTTGGCCTGTTCCAGGCTTTTTTGCTGCTTAAGGGTCGATATTCTGACATTATACTCGGAAAGACTCTGATTCGCTGCCAGGTTTTCGGGAGCATAAGGCTGAAGCCTTTTAAACAATGCCTCGTCCTGGAACGCTTTTGCAAAATTATTGTAATCCCCCTGGAGCTCACCCAGCTTGAAGTGCGAAGTTTCATTTAAAGGAAATGCTGCCAGCTGATCCGGGGTAATGGAATCGACCAGTGATTTGAGTTTCAGGATATCTTTATAATTTGCCGTCGACTGCATCACCATCAGAACTTCATTCTTTTTTACATGCTGGTGGTCTTTTATAAATATTTTCTCGATTTTCGAATTGGTTCGGGCCTCCAGTTTTTCCGGAGGATTCTGAGAGGTGACCACAATAGGAGCCGGAATGAATTCCGGATACCGAATGATATAACTCATGATCATGATCATCACAAGAATTAAAAATATAATGGTATTTCCCCAACGGATCATCCAGTGAGGAGGTTGTGTAAGGATATCCTGAACGCTTTCTGAGCGTAGTTCAATAGTATCTAAAACGTCTTTTTCCATATAATATAAAACTCAATAATCTCCATAATGAAGATTATTGAGTGTTTTTTTAATAATCTTATAACGGCAGTGTATAATCACATTTCGGATTATTGCCGGGCTCTACGCCGGGAATGTCGCCATCGGGACAATAGCGGTTGCACGCATTCCACTGCTTTACATTGTTGATGTAGCAGAAGCAGTTGCATGGAAACACCGGAACAGGCCCTGCTCCGTGGATCTCTCTAAGCTTTTTTCTTTCGATTTTCTGTAAATTTTTCATAACGCATAGATTTTGAACTGGTTGATTAAAATTAGTGAAATAATGAATTAGTTTCCAAGTTCCAGCTGGTTTTTCACCAGTCTGTAATATTCACCTTTTAAGGCTACCAGTTCAGCGTGATTTCCTTCTTCTACCACTTTCCCTTTATCCAAAACAATAATTTTATCAGCATGTTTTACGGTTGAAAGCCTGTGGGCTATGACGATGGCCGTTTTTCCTTTAAAAAACTGCTCAAGATTTTCCATGATGATTTTTTCATTGTTGGCATCCAGTGCCGAGGTGGCTTCATCAAAGAAAATATAGTCCGGAGATTTATAGACAGCCCTGGCAATGAAAAGCCTTTGCTTTTGTCCGCCACTCACGCCCAGGCCTTCGTTGCCTATTTTTGTGTTGTAGCTTAAAGGTAATTCTTCAATAAATTCTTTAATATGCGCTATTTCTACCGCCTTTCTCAATTTTTGTTTATCAACATAATCTTCTCCTACAGCGATATTACGGGCAATCGTATCATTAAAAACATAGCCTTCCTGCATCACTACCCCGCAGTGATCGCGCCAGAATCTGGGAGAGATATGCTTAAGCTTTGTATTGCCCAGCCTTATTTCGCCTTCATTGGGTTCATAAAATTTCATGAGGAGTTTCAGAAGGGTCGTTTTCCCGCTTCCGCTGGCACCCACGATGGCTGTGGTTTTCTGGTAGGGGATATTTAAATTTAAATTTTCAAAAACATAGGCATCCGAACCGATATACCGGAACGAAAGATTCTCAATCTCAAGATCCTTCATCGGAAGATCATGCGCGTACTGCTCGTCCTTATTTTCTTCATCTTCCTTATCATGAATTTCTCCCAGCCTTTCGAGAGAAATTTTGGCGTCCTGGGTTTGCTTAATAAAATCGATCAATTGCAATAAAGGGCTGTTGAGCTGCCCGATGATGTATTGTACCGAAAGCATCATCCCCAGGGTAAGGTTGCCTTCCAACACCAATTTGGCAGACAGGAAACTCACCAGGATGTCCTTCATCTGGTTGATGAAATTTCCTCCCACGGACTGCCACTGTTCCAGCGATAAAGATTTGATCCTTATTTTAAATAATTTTACCTGTAAAAATTCCCAGTCCCATCTTTTTTGTTTTTCGGCATTATGCATTTTAATTTCCTGCATTCCGTTGATGAGCTCGATCACCTTGCTCTGTTCTTCGGAGACCTGTGAAAATCTTTTATAGTCGAGCTCCTTTCTTTTTCCGAGGAAAAAACTGATCCATCCGATATAAGCTGCAGCTCCTACCAGATAGACCACAAAGAGTCTGTAGTCGTAAAATAGCAGCACAATGCTGAATATAATGAGATTGACCAATGAGAACAATGTATTTAACGAAGAACTCGTTAACAGTTGTTCGATCCTGTGGTGGTCATTGATCCTCTGCATGATGTCTCCCGTCATCCGGGTATCGAAAAAGCTTATAGGGAGCTTCATCAGTTTAATAAAGAAATCCGAGATAATGGAAATATTGATTCTGGCTGAAAGATGCAGTAAAATCCAGCTTCGGATGACTTCAATGCCCATTCTCCCGACAAAAAGCATGATCTGGGCCAAAAGAACGAGGTAAATGAAGTTCAGGTCCTGATTCTGAATCCCGACGTCAACAATACTCTGGGTAAGGAACGGAAAAATAAGCGAGAGTAAGCTTCCTGCCAGCAGCCCTATCGCCAGCTGGATCACCAGCGATTTGTACTTGAAAAGATATTTTGAAAGAAATGAAAAGCTCGCTTTACTTTCTTTATCATCAAACTCGGTCTGGAAAAAAGCAGGTGTGGTTTCCAGGATCAAAACGATGCCTTCTTCGGTTTTTTCATCGGCATTTTCACCGATCCAAAGCTTTATGAATTCTTCTTTGGTGTAGGTGATAAGCCCGTAACCGGGATCTGAGACATAGACCTTTTTATTTTTATCGATTTTATAGACTACTACAAAGTGGTTTTTGTTCCAATGCACAATACAGGGAAGGGGAACCTCTTCGGCAAAGGTATTGAAGTCGATCTGTACGCCCATGGAACGGAAACCCAAATCCTCGGCCGCATCACTCAGTCCCAGCAGGCTGCTTCCTTCACGGGTGGTTTCCGACAGATTACGGATCTGCTGCAAAGAGATACTCTTTCCGTAATATTTGCTTACGATTCGAAGACAGGTCGGGCCGCAGTCTTTGGAGTCCGGCTGGCGGTAGAAAGGAAAAGATTTCAATGAAGTTGTTTTTATTCTTTAAATAAATTAAATTTCGATAAATAGGGTTTCCCAATATGCTTATTCGGGATAGCATCGTATGCCCTGCTAAGTTACTTTATTTTATTTTCTGGTATGGCGTTTATTCCAGGGACTGATCCTGATACAGAATGGTTTTTTATTAAACCTCTTCATCCTCGGTAAGCTCATCAATAAAATAATAAATATCCTCGCGATCATATTTATCAGGAAACTGGTATCCGTTGATCAGGATGATCGGGGTGAAATTAAGTCCTGCATTTCTGTTTTCTGCCGACATCTCAACCAGCCGACTCAGGTCTTCACCGGTGGACACGGCTCCTGTTTTCTGTCTTATTTTCTGCTCATCCCTGGTTTCAAACCAATACTCGACCAGCTTTAAAAAATCATCGGCCGGCTTATTTTTATAAGTATACATAAAATCAGAGATCAGTCCCGTAAGTTTTTCATTCTGCTTATCCGGGGAATAATTAAACCTCATCTGAACAGAAATGTCATTCGGATACTTCTGAAGTAAATCTTCCATGATTTTGTGCGCATCCTTGCAGAAACCGCAATACGGATTTGAAATAATGGAAATGTGAAGCTTTGCGTCTTTATTACCTATAAAGAATGTGTCGTTGTCGGTAAAACTGATCTTTTCCTTCTCCAGGAGCTCTCTTTTAAAAAGGTCGTAGTTTCTTTTAAACCTTAAATTTTTAGCATTCGACTTCTGAAGTTTTTCTTTCTCTGAAAGGGTATGGTTAAGGTATATCACTGAACCGGACAGTACGATCCAAAAAATAAAACTCAGTAAAGCGGTTCTTACGTCAAAATAGATATTTTCAAAGAAAAAGACACTGATAATAATTTGTGCCACAAGCAGGGAAATAATCAGAAGGCAAACCCTGCAGAACGTTTTTTCCACAAACCCCTGAATGTATAATGAATAGACTATCGCAAGAACGGAAGCGAACGTAAATCCTTTGATGATCATGGAGGTAGCCGGTAAAAACAATCCTAAAACGGTAATACCTGTAAAATAAATCAGTGAAAAATCGGCGAACTTCAGTCCGAAGATGCTGGTTTTGTCCTGAGTAATGATTTTATTACACGAGTTTGCGGCCTGATTTCCTGATACATCACCGCAGATGCTTCCGATCACCGTAGAGGTGTTCCCGAATTTCTGGTTGAAGATCTCAAGAGAAATATATACCCCTGCCAGCGAGAGGATGTTAAATAACACACCATGCCAGCTTAGTGTTAACACGGAATAGAGCGCTATCAAGGCTAAAATTATATACAAAATTGGTTTGTAGCCGGTAAATGATCTGACGGAAGCCGGATCTTTTTCGAACA